>JGI12210J13797_10714163_pt1 | contig 12428 bp, 10 predicted proteins | sample ElkSlonscriptome_3_FD_13797 | JGI IMG/M metagenome (IMG submission 13797) | reverse complement strand
GTTTCATCGCCAAAATCCAGACGCTTATAATGACCCGATGCTAGTGGAACGCTACCGTGAAACGACCGAACTGGCGGAACACTACACTTATTTCCTCGATACGCTGAACGGCGCCCGGCGACTGGCTGAATTGCAGCGTTTTCACGCCCTTGATTATCCGGCGAAACAAGCGCATGTGCTGGCGTTGCCGGCTCCGGGAGAGAGCGTGCCACCGGCTGAACCGCCGGAATGTTCGGAATAAAAGGGGCGCAACCCCACGCCGCTGGGGGCGATTTACTCACCCGGCACATCCCGGCCCGGGGCATGACCGATAGCGGCTTTAAACGTGCGGCTGAAATGGGCTTCATCATAAAAACCGCATTCCTGGGCAATCGCGGCATGGGTCATCTCCCCTTGCTCGATCAGGAAACGAGCCCGAGCGAGTCGAGCGGCCAAAATATATTTCTTCGGCGACAACCCCATGGCCCGGCGAAATAACGAACTGAAATGAGGCGGCGACAAATGGAATTGGCGCGCCACTTCGGTTAGACGAAGCGGTTCGGCGCAATGGTCCGCGAGATGATCGGCCGCCTTTTGCAGCGATTCTCGCACGCGCGCCGGGAGAAGTGGCAACTCATGGGCGGGAGCAATGGGCTGGATTTGGCAGGTCAACGCCCAGCGCTCGATCAGCGTGAGCAGTTTCCGCAATTCCAGATCGACGACCTGTTGCCAGCCCCGAGCCCGTTCTGCTTTTTCACGAGCTGCCTCGCCCAGAATACGTTCGGTTTCTTCAACGGCGCGGGTGCCGACGGGGATGGCCCGGTGCAAGGCTTCGGGCGGTAACGAAACGCCGCGATGACCGATCCCAATCCAGCCAATGCGAGGCAGCACGCCACGATCATACAATTCGCAATGCAATGTCTCCGGCGGCAAGACCAACAACGAGCCCGCCTTCATCGGCAGCCGACGCTGGTTTTCAGGTAAATGCCACGAACAATGGCCGTGAGTCACAAATGCGATTTCGAAAAAATCATGGCGATGCAACAAGCTGGAAGGGTAGCGCCGCACGCGACGAGGTAGCCGCGTGAGTTGCAGTTCAGCGAGATGATGGGGTGCGTCGGACATGTGGAGGGAGCGGTTCGTGACGACTCTGCCATAAGACCCGGCGCCATGCTATTCTGATAATTATTTACAAGAATTGCCCGGCTTGATCCAAGTCGGCGCCGTCGTGGAATGCCAGAATCCTTTTCATGTCAGCCGTCGTCTGGGAACAACGTTACCATCCTTTCCGGGGTGAATGGGTGCTTTATACCTCGCACCGGGGCGGCCGACCGTGGATCGGGGATACAACCGCCACCGACCCGAGCCTGCCACCGAGCTACGATCCGAAATGTGCGTTATGCCCGGGGAATAGCCGGCTTCACGGCCGGAATCCGGATTATGCGGGGGCTTACTGGTTCACCAACGATCTGCCGACGTACGGTTCAAATATTCATGTTAGTTCCGAGGACCCCTTTTATCGAACCAAAACCGCCACAGGCACTGCCGAGGTGATCTGTTATCATCCGGATCATGGCAAAACCATGGCCCGCCTCGCTCCGGACCAAGCGGGAGAAGTTGTGGCGCTTTGGCAAGCACGCACCCGCGCGCTCGCCGCACGACCTGACGTTGATCACATTTTGATCTTCGAGAATAAAGGTTCGTTGGTCGGCACCTCTAATCCCCATCCGCATTGTCAACTTTACGCGGGCAACTTGATCTACGGGACGATGGCCCGCGAAGCGGCAATCGGTCAGGCGCACCAGGAAAAGACCGGTCGCTTTCTCGCCATGGACGTCTTGGAGCGAGAGGCTGCTGCGGGCCGGGTTGTTGGGCAAAATAATTCTTTCCTGGCGTGTGTGCCATGGTTCGCGCGCTATGCCTACGAAGTCATTATTCTTCCGAAACGACCCATGAGCAGCCTGATGGATCTTCGGGACGATGAGGTGGTTGATCTGGGCAGCCTGATGCGCGAGATCTGCATTCGCTATGATAATCTCTGGCAAATGCCCATGCCTTACGTCTTAGCCATTCATCAAGCGCCTTGCGATGGCCGCGACACGGAAGGCTTTCCTTTTCACCTCGAATTCCATCCTCCTTTACGAAAACCGGATACCTTGAAATATCTGGCCGGGCCCGAGGTCGGCGGAGGTTCCATGACAAACGAATCGAATCCCGACGACAAAGCCGCCGAATTGCAGGCCACCTCAACCACTCACTATTTGGAGACTAACCATGTCTGATTCCCTTCCGATCCTCGCAAAAAAACTTCACCAACTCCACGTCTACCTTCGCCAAACCATCATCAGCAATCGGGGCGCTGATCCCGATTACGAAGCCATGTCTCGGGTGGAAAGTGTGACTGCGGCTGATACGATATTCTCGATTGATCGCGTGACCGAGGAGGCGTTGTTCCATTGGTTCACCACTCATTGGCCAGCGGAGGAACCAGTGACACTCATTGTCGAAGGTTGCGATCCAACTGTTTTCCCGTCAAACGCACCGAACTCGAAGTGGCAATGTCTGATTGATCCGATCGATGGCACTCGCAACTTGATGTTCGACAAACGACCCGCGTGGATCTTGACAGCTCTGGCTCCCGATCGTGGGCAGGAGACCCGGCTTCGCGATACCGCCATCTCGCTTCTCACTGAGATCCCAGTGTCGAAACAATTATGGGCAGAGGAGATCGTGGCGATCCGTGGGTGCGGGCGTGACGGAGTTGAAGCGCAGGTGACGCAGATCGAAACGGGCGAACAGCGGCAGCGCCGATGTCAACCCTCCCGGGCCGATAGTGTGGTCGGGGGTTTTGCGGCAATCTCCCGTTTCTTTCCGGAAGGCAAAACGATGTTAGCTCGTGTGGAGGAGCAACTCTGGGAAGCGCTGCTACCGGAAGGGCCTGGGCCGATGGTTTTTGAAGATCAATACGCTTCCACTGGCGGACAATTCCATCAATTACTAACCGGTCGCGATAGGATGCTTGCCGATTTGCGACCGCTTGTCTTTCGAGCTCTCGGTATGGAGAGCGCTCTGGCCTGCCATCCTTATGACGCCGGCGCGGCGCTGATTCTGGAAGAAGCGGGTTGCGTGTTACTTCAACCGGATGGCCAGCCGTTGGATGCGCCCTTCGATACGACGAGTCCGGTGAGCTGGATCGGCTACGCGAATGCCACCCTCGCGAAACGGATTCAACCGGTCTTACAATCGATATTGCATCAGGAGGGTTTGTTATGAACCGGTCCATCGGCACAGCTCCTGGCCGGATCGATGTGTTGGGCGGCGTGGCGGATTACAGCGGATCGCTGGTGCTCGAAACGCCGACCACCTCGAGGACGACCACCACCATCGAACGTGTCCCGGGAAACTCCCTCTTTTTTCAATGGCAAGCGGCTCATGGCTTCATGGAAACCCGGCTGCCGGCTGAGCTCTTGGATTCGGTGCCTCGAGAAGATTTCGAAGGATTTGCTAGCAAGCTAGACGAATACCAAGTGCTTAAACCGGTCCGTTACATGGCTGGATGTCTTTTTGCCGCAGGGGCACGGGCCGAGGAGGGGTTGCGCGTTTCGGTGACGTCGGAGGTGCCGGAATCCATGGGGGTCAGCAGCAGTGCGGCCTTGGAGGTAGCGACCTTGCGAGCGCTTCAACAGTTGGGGGACGGACCGGAAGATGATTTGGCCATGGCGCGGTTGGGGCAAGCGGTCGAGAATCGGATCGTGCGAGCGCCATGCGGCATCATGGACCAGATTGCCTCGGTCTTTGGAAAATCTGGAGCTCTGCTCCCGATTCGTTGCCGCCCGGATGAAGTTTTAGAACCCGTGCAACTTCCGAATGGCGTGGTGGCTGTGGGTTGGCCGAGCGGGGTTCAACATGATGTCGGCGGTTCCCCTTATGGCATGGCGCGTGCCGCGTCGTTCATGGGAAAACGCATGTTAGAAACTGTCACCGGGATGAAATGGCCCTATACGGCCGAAATTCCGCGAGAAGTGCTGGAGTCGAATCTGCTTCCCGAGCAGATGAGTGGCGAGGCGTTCTTGCAGGCTTTCGGCCAGGTCGATGACCCGCTCAGCGTGATTCTGCCCGAGCAAACGTATTCCATTCGGGCGGCAACGACTTTTCCGATATTAGAAAATGCGCGAGCGGAAGCGGTCATGCAGATTCTGCGCGAGAACGGTCCGATCGCGCAGGTCGGGCAACACCTCTTTGCGAGTCACTCCGGGTATGGCCGCATGGGCTTAGGCGATTCCACCACGGATCGAATGGTGGAAGCGATTCGAGCGGAAGGCCTGAACGAAGGATTTTATGGCGCGCGGATCAGCGGAGGAGGATGCGGGGGGACCGTGACGGTGTTGCTGGACGAAAGGGCCATACCCCGATTGCGAATCTTGGCGGCTCGACTTGGAGTCCCGGCCATGTTCGTTCGCTGAATTTTGGTCGAGCATCTTGCACGAACAGGCAACGGTGGATCGTGCATTTTGCCAAGGTCTCAATAGGTGGCTGGGTCGGGTAAGTGCTGTTCTGAAGATGGTTATGCCCGATGCCGGCCATTGGCCCGCGAATTGCGGCATAAGATGTTGTTATTCCCTTATCTTGATCATGAAAACCACTTTATACACCCTGACCATCGCCGTTACCGGCGTCCTTTTCGCCACCCCCTTGTTTGCTACCAAACCGGGAGAAACGGTGAATCCCCCGAAGCCAGCTCCCGAAACAGTCGAAGGTGAAGAAACGACCAACAACGCCAATCAAGCGCAAAAGCCAACCTATCCCAACCTTGGGACACAACTGAATCAACAGATACAGCTCCTGACGCTCGGCGAAGACCGCGCCCAATCGGAAGCTGTCATCCTCTATCTGCAAGAAACGAAGCCTAAATTTGTCGATTTGCATCAGGACCTCAGTCAACGAGAGCAAGCGTCGAAAGAAGATGCAGAAACCAGCAACACGCCAAAGTCGGCACCGGCCGATTCCGACTCTGAACCCGCGACGGCGCCCTATTCGAAAGAGGAAAAACGTGAGGCGGCCGAAAACGAACTAACCAACATTCCTGAACCCCCGGATAATGAACTCGATGAAGGATATGGCCATCTTCGTTCTGCTGCAGAACAGGAACGGCAATTTGCCGCTCAAGAAAAAGAGTTCAAAGCGAACATGACCGGTTTGAGCACCCTGCCGCCTGGGCAATTCGAACCGGCATTTGTGGAAGCTTTATCGCAGGGAAGTGCGGCGCTAATGGTTAGTTGCCAGCAGCAATTGGAGGTAACCGAAGATCCCAAGAGAAAAGCGATGTTACAAAGTGTCATCGATCTCGCGCAGGTCGACTTGGAGCGGTTGAAAAAATTGGCCAACGCAACGAAAGTTCCGGCAAAGCAGGAAAAAGGGGATCAGTCCGGTGCAGATCCGGATTGAAGGATCTTTTTTTCGTCACCGCCCCGTAAAATCGGCAGCGGGGTTCTTTGCGAATTTCATCAATTGTTCAGGATCCCGGCGCCAACGGGCAGGATCCGCATGAGCGGTGCGCCGCCAGCCATGAAAGTTTTGTCGTCCGTTCTTTTCGCTTCCGCATAGAGACCTTTAGCCATTTCTACAAGAATCTCCTGACACTCGGGATCGTCGATTCGGTTGGTCATTTCATGAGGATCTTCGGAGAGATGGTAGAGCTCGCTTTTGCCGAAGGTATTGAAACAGAGTTTCCAATCACCGCGCCAAAACACGCGTGTGGTATAAAGATAGGCGCCACCCGAGGCCCCACCGTAGCCTGTCGTCCATTCGGAGTCTTCCGCCGCCGTTTCGAGCAGTGGCTTCATCGATCTGGCATCGATCGGTGCCGGCAACGGTGCTGCGCCTGTTAGATCGAGCAGGGTCGGGGCGAGATCGTGGAGGCCGACCCGGGCTTGGCTCACTTCTCCTTTTCGATGGATGCCGGGTCCGGCGATGATCAATGGAATGTTATAAGCCGCTTCATGAGTCATGTAAAGCTTGGTGTAAACACCGTGGCAGCCGAGCGCTTCGCCATGGTCCGAGGTGAAGACGATAATGGTATTTTCCAATTCTCCGGCCGCTTCGATTTTATCAATAATCCGGCCGAAGATTCGGTCCTGCTCCTCGATACTGGCATAATAGGCGGCTCGGATTCGGCGATGATCCCGTTCCGTCATGTTGCGCCAACTCTCCTGCGCCAGACGGAATAACTCCGGGCGATCCTCCAGGTCGTGATTCAGGCTCGGCGGCAGATCCATTTCGTCGAGCGAGTAAGAATCGAAGATTTCTTTCTGACATAGCTTGGCCGAATGCGGCCCGGCAAAACTCAGCATACAGGCCCACGGTTTGTTGCTTGGCATGACCCAGTCCAGAAAACGTTCGGCTTCCACTGCTTTTAACCCATCGGTTCGTATTTCCGCTGATTCTTTCACAATCTGACCGCCACTCATGGGGCCGTACCCTTCTCGGGGGTGCGGGACTTTGAAGGCGATATCGAGTTGGGTAAGGGGTTCGAGCTGTTTGATGCCGAGCCCGTTCACGATCCAGCCGTATCGATTCACATTATGCCAATAATCGATATGCCATTTGCCGAAGTAACCCGTCACATAACCGTCCCGCACGAGTTGCTGGGCCCAGTGCCGTTTGTCTGGTCGCAACGCGGCTTCATCCGGAGGTGTGCCACCCCATTCTCCAGTTCCCTCGCTGGGGCTGTGCACCATGGTAGCGCCGTGGTTATAAGGCTGGAGACCGGTCATGAGACTGCCGCGGGCGGGCGTGCAGGTCGGGGCCGGGGTGTAAGCGCGATCAAAGCGAATGCCGCGCGCAGCCAATCGGTCAAGATTCGGGGTGCGACCCGGACAATCCGGGCGAAGGACATGCGCTCCGACCTGATCGTTCATCAGGAATAGAATGTTAGGACGTCGTGATTCAGACATGGGGCACCGTACCTTTCCCGTTCCAGACACCCATTTCTTTGAGCGCACGTCCAGCCGCTTGCATATGGCCAAGGGTACCTTCGGGGTAACCGCGGGCATAGACCATTCCTTCGATTCCGGCCCGGCAAACCACGCGAACGGCTTCTTCCACCGAGGCATCATTCTCGACGGGCGGAGCGTTGTTGCGCCAGCTGCGGGCGACATCCCAGCCCAGAGCCGCAACGATTTTGGCTTTGCCATCGACCATCCGTTTCACCCTCGCCAATTCGCGCGCCAACCAGTCGTGGCTGAGACCGCGTTCAGCCAGTTGATCGTAATGGGCTTCGTGTTCGGGATCGAATCCCATAAGGGCGAGATTCGTTTTCCAGAAAGTATCGGCATCCATCGAGCCCCCGAGCTGGGCCCGAAGTCGTTTTTCTCCTTTGGCATAACGAAATCCGCCAGCGAAATGGTAGACGACCGGTGTGAGAATATCGGCGACGTCGGCGTACCGATGGTAGTTGTGGGTGATGCGATAAAGTGGGTTGAACCCAGTCGGGTGGAAGAGATGCATGGCATATTCCTTCTCCTTGCCGAATGTCTTCACCGCACCGCAGACCATGCGCCCAAAATTCTCGGCGGCGCGCACCTGGAAGTCGTTCCATTGGACGATCTCGGGACGTTCGAAGATAAAGCGCATCCAGCCCATCCACCCTTCGAAAAGGGGGCCCTCGTTGCCGAGACGGACGGCGTTGCGCAATTCCCGTAATCCTTGTCGCGCACGTTCCACATTGATGCCCTGCCGATGAGCCAACTGGCAACAATGCTCGCAAAAACAGCCGGGCTCGGTCGCCGGCTTTTCGTTCGGCTTGACTTCCTGCCCAGGCAGATCGGCTCCGCCGTGGCGCGCCAGGTAAGTGAGGGGGAAGGAAGCCTCGTTCATCATGAGAAATCCATCCACATCATAGTAACGGTAGACATCTTCGACATGACCGCGCAGGAAGCCCTGCCATTGCGGATTATTAAAACAAGGATGCGACTGGGTACGGCCTTCGTAATCGACCGCCATTCCATCGAGAAAACTGGCCCCGGCTCCGAACGAACCCATCTCGTAACGAATATGCATTTTGATGCCGCGCCGATTCTTTTCCTCGATCACCTGGCCGAGCGTCTCGAGTTTGGTTTTCGCATCATATTCCGGAAGCATCGGACGCGGCTTGATGGTGGTTTGACGGTAATGATCGTAATGAATCGGAAAACCGGTCCAACCGGTGTGGGGTTCCGGCACCTCATCAACGGGGGGCGGGCCGCCGATCTTCACGCCGCCGCCGGAGAGGATGCGAAGATAATTGAACCCGCAGGCATCCTGCAGTTCGTCGAAGGTCGAAGTGACACCCTCCCGAATGAAGTGGGCTAGAGAAACCTGTATACCGATATACATAATCTCTAACTTACCGACAGCCGACGAGGATAATCAATGGGAAGCGCGCAAATCGCAATCCATGTTGGTTGGAGGGCAAGATTGCTTGCGCGGGGAAAGAGGGGCGGCAATCGAACGGCATCAGCGAGCAGCGTCGTGATCGCTCGAGGCTAGTGCTTGCTTGAACGAAGCTTTGAATGCGCTCACGGAATGCTCATCGGCGAAGTCTCGCAATGCATGTTCCGACGCCAACGGCTCTTCATCGATCGCCAGCCGGCGCAAGACCTTCGCCAAGGCAGGCACATCTCCTTCCGGGACCGTGACGCCCAGGCCATGCTGGCGGACCCGTTCGCCGACCAACCCGCTGTCGGTCGCGATCACCGGCCGGCCGGCTGCGGCCGCGTTGACCAGGATGCCGCTCGAACCGTAATGAGCACGATAAGCCAGCGCCACCGCATCGGCCGCGCGAAAGACGTAGAGACGTTCCTGCTCGCTGAAATAGCGGTCGAACACCCGGGCCGAGCCCACGATTTCGAGTTGCTGCAGTCTGAGCCGCAAGGTTTCCTCCAGATCGAGTTGGCCGCCGCACACTAAGTAAGGTCGCTCCTCGGGCGGAAGCGATTCCATTGCCTCGACGATCCATGGTAATCCTTTCCTTGGGCTGCCTGTGCCGAAATGGAGCAGAATCCGTCGCTTCGCCGGCAACTTCCACGTGGCTCGGGCGGCCGCTTGGCGAATGCTAAAATCGCCGTCCCACGGATCGGGCACCCAGCTGAAGACTCGCTGCCAAGCTGGATCGCATCGACGTGCCAACATCGTCTCATCGAGGATCAACAGCTGCCGAAACCAGCCTTCGTTGACTAAATTCGAAAAGCCGATCCGTTTCCATCGATTCTGAAACCCGCTAGCTTCCGGCTCGAGAAATCTGGGGCGCAGATAAAAACCAGCGATTTTCGCTTTCAACACCTTCGGCGGCCGCCAGCCTAGCGCGGCCATTCGGCACCAGGTCGAAGCGACGAGATCAAAGCTATTGAAGAAAACGAGTTCCGGCTTCCATTCCGCCAACCAGCGTCCCAGCTCCCGGGTCATTGCCAATCGTCTGGGTCGGCGTTCTTTCGCGACCACGCGGTTCGGCAGGTGATTGAACCAGTATCCGGCTTCCGACCGCAATCGCTTCAGCACGTCCAGATCGCCTGACAACCCAAACTGAAGATCATATCCGGCTTCCGTGAGTGATTCCGAAACCAGCCGCAAATAAAAAGGATGGTGCCCGGCCGATTGCACCTCAATGACTGCGGCGCTTTTGGGATTGGCAAGAGCGGAGGGCATTAGATGTGGGGCAACGGATTCTCCGCCCGATGCCGTTTAGTCAGCAGCCAACGTCCTGGCTGCCACCAGCTGCGGCGGAGGCCGGCTGGGGGATGGGAGTTCGAGAGGATCGATTCAACAAAATCGCAGAGGGCCTCATGAGAGAAAGCTGAGTTCGGTTGATTGTGATGGAAATACGGTTCGCCTAAGTATTCCGCCTGCAAGCCGGGGTCCTGATCGACCTTGGCTACATAGTCAACCAGCGCCTGGTCATCGGGGAACTCGGCGGCATTGATGAAGCTGGCCGGATTAAAATCCTGCGCCACGGTCGGATCGCCCCAGTAAATAGGAATACAACGCGCTTCCATGGCTTCGAAGATTTTTTCGGTGGTGTACCCTTCCAAAGCTTTGTTTTCGAACGCGATCAGAAACCGGTAAGGCAAGAGAAATTCCCTTTTGGCATCATGCCCCACCGGAAGAGGTCCACCGATATTATTCGCGTAACGTCCGGCGGAATCGACGGTTCGATAGTTGGAGAGCGCGTGGAAAAACTCGAGGCGCCGCTGCGTTTTTTTCGGGTGCGCATTGGAAACGATGAAGGCGCAGAATTTCGGTTTCAACGCCGGGATCCGTGCGGCTTCCCACGGCTGCTTGATCAAGGTCTCGGCACGGCCTCGCACCACATAATAAGGCAGACGATAATGCCTGGGATCTTCGAGCCGGTAACAGGTCATGGCCCCATCACAACGTTTCCAATCAGGCAGAATCGTTTCTTCCGTCCAAAAAATGCGGCGACAGGGGTAGAGCTGGTGGGCTTGGCCGAGATGGCTGTAAATCAAGAGGTCCGGCCGATCACAGATTTCGATCTCCCACCGATGGGCGAGGGCGCGGGTGAAGTAATTCCGTGTCTTTGGAAAGCCCGTATGGAAGTCGGCGAAATCGAGGCGCAACCGCGGTTTCATGGGCTCTCATTCCTTTCACGACCGGCATCGAGCAACTCGAGAGCCGCATTTACCAAGGCAGAAGTTTTCAGATTCTGCAGGCCATTAGGTGATGCCTCTCCGATGAGGACCCGGCTATTGCCTAAATCCGGTATCCACTCGTCGATAGCCTCGTATTGGCGGAACCAACCGAGCAACGGGGCTCCCGCCAGCATGGCCAGATGAATGGCACCAGAATCGGCGCCGAGATGAAGCCGTGTTCGCGAGAGCAGGCTGCCGAGGGACAGGAGGTCGAGTTCGCCGGCGAAGACCCGATCTGGTGTAAACGGGAGATGGCTCAGCCACTGATGCATCTTGTCGCGCTCACGAGGTGTCGGAGCACAAGAGACCATGATGGCGAGATCCGGCCGGGCCGCCCGCAATTCGCCGAGCAGATCCGCCAGTTGATCGGCGGGTAATTCCTTGTAATCATCGTTGGCAAAGGGGCTCACATGGATGAAAGCATCGATTCCTTCTAACGCCTGATCCGCCCGCGCGCGAGCTTCGGCCGGGAACGTCACATCGAATCGCGGTGCCTCGCCAGGGAAACCGGCTTGCTGCAACAGCTCGAGGTTTTGGCGGTAAACCGGCTGGCCACCGCGGGGCAACCGCACCTCATGCGTAAATAACGAGGGCCAAAACCAGGGCCCGCCGTTGGTGGGGCGCCGGCCGAGTCGCAGGGGGGCTCCCGTGAGACGCGTCAGAATACTCGAGCGATCCGAGCCATTTAAATTGATCACCGTTTGATAGTTCGCCCGTCGCAGAGCCGCGATCCGGCCGCCGTCCTGCCACGGTTTAGGGCCTTTCGGATAGCGCGGATACCCGAGCACCTGATCGATCCAAGGCGTGGCTTCCAAGAGCGGCAATATATGTTGGGCGCTCATGAGAGAAAGTTCCGCGGCCGGAAAGCATTCCCGGATATGACGCACGGCCGGCAACAGATGGATCGTGTCGCCGAGAAACCCGAGGTCGAGCACCAGAATTTTTCCAGCGCTAGGGATCTGATCGTAAAAGGCCATGGAACAAGGAGTTTGACGCGTGCCGCCAGAGTGCCCAGGACGATAATTGGAATTTTTCCTACGAAAAGTCCTGAATTTGCGCGAAGAAAGGGCAACCACTCTTTGCCTGCCCCCACTCGTTTGCGTCCCAACCGTTGAAGACTCTCGCCATTAAATTCAAGTATCTCGGGGACGTCGTCCTGCTTATTCCAGCCTTGCGCGCGTTGCGCCAGGCGGATCCGGATGGCGAATTGCATGTGCTGGTGGCCACTGAAGCCGTTCCCCTGTTGGAACCTTTAGGATTGGTCGACAAAGTCTGGGGGTTGTCCCGAAAAAATCGCAAAACGTCGGACACCTGGAAGCTGGTGAAACAGTTGCGGCATGCACAATTCGATCGGTCCATTGATTTCGTCGGCAACGACCGAGGCGCGTGGCTCAGTTGGGCTGTGCGAGCCCGGGAACGAATCGGGCTCACCCCCCCGCTCGGATTCTTTGGCCGGCAGCGGGCTTACCATCATTTCATGCCGGATCCCGGTGGCAACCTGCATCAGATCGATCGGGATTTACGACTGGTCGAGTTCTTGGGGATCGATACTTCGCAGGCAGGTGAACCCGAGCTGCGACCCGACCCGGCTCTGGCAGAGGCCGCTTCCAAGCTGGTCCCGACCAACGCTGCGGTGCTTCATCTCTCCACTAGTCAGCCGAAAAAAGAATGGCCCATTCTTTATTGGAGCCGAGTGGCCGATCTGCTAGAGGAACGGCAGGTGCCCGCCATTTTCTCCGCCGGACCCACCGATCGCGAACAACAATT
>JGI12210J13797_10562467_pt1 | contig 12428 bp, 8 predicted proteins | sample ElkSlonscriptome_3_FD_13797 | JGI IMG/M metagenome (IMG submission 13797) | reverse complement strand
ATAAAAGTTAAAAACTAGAAATCAGGAAAAATTATAGGAGGATTACGGCTATCTTGTTGTAATGAGTTAGGTAATCTGCTAGTTTCGCTACCTAACTTATTGAATCACAACTTTATGGAAGAGGCATCATCATCTGCACTATTCACTAGCGATCCGGTGATTTTCGGTATTCTGATGGTGGTTTTGGCTTTTGTATTTACTACCTCAGCCAGCGAGCAACCTTTCTGGCAGAAGTTCTATACCTACGTACCTTCGGTGCTACTTTGCTACTTTGTACCGGGGATACTTAATTCGCTACACATTATATCCAGCGAGGGTTCTAATTTATATTTCGTAGCCTCCCGTTATCTGCTACCCGCGAGCCTTATCTTATTCACTATTGGGATTGATCTAAAAGCGATTGCTCGCTTGGGTAAAAAGGCGGTTATCATGTTCCTAGCCGGAACGGTGGGCATCGTAATTGGCGGACCGCTCGCTATTTTAATTGTTTCTACATTTTCTCCTGAAACAGTGAGTGGAGCTGGACCCGATGCTGTATGGCGAGGACTAACTACTGTGGCAGGAAGCTGGATTGGTGGTGGAGCGAATCAAGCAGCGATGAAGGAAGTTTTTGAGGTTGGCGATAGCATTTTTCCGGCAGTATTAGCCGTAGATATTATCATTGCGAATATATGGCTGGCGTTTCTTCTCTACGGAAGTGGTCGGGCTGAGCGAATTGACCGATTTTTCCGAGCCGATTCCTCGGCTATCAAAGACGTGCAAAAACGTATCGAAGACTACGCGGCCAGTATCATGCGAATTCCGAAAACGGCCGACTTGATGTTAATTTTAGGGTTAGCTTTTGGGATAACCGGCCTTTCGCATTGGTGTGCCAACGGAATTGCTCCCTACCTTCAGGAGAACTATCCAATTCTAGAGAAATTCAGCCTTACTTCTACCTTTTTTTGGATTGTAGTGATTGCCACTGGAATAGGCCTAGGACTTTCATTTACTAAAATGCGTAAGTTGGAAGGAGTAGGCGCATCCCGGATGGCAACAGTACTATTGTACGTACTTATTGCGACCATTGGTATGGAAATGGACCTAACGGCGGTAGTAAACAGCCCTGGGTTATTTATGGTCGGAGCTATTTGGATTATGATTCATATAGTAATTTTGCTGTTAGTCGCCAAACTAATCAAAGCACCTTTTTTCTTTGTAGCGGTAGGTAGTCAGGCCAATGTAGGAGGGGCTGCTTCTGCCCCAGTGGTGGCATCTGCTTTTTCGCCTTCACTAGCTCCGGTAGGTGTACTCTTAGCGGTACTCGGCTATTTTGTTGGGACCTATGGTGCTTGGCTCTGCGGTATTCTGATGCAAACAGTAGCAGAATAGTGAAAATATGAAATATGACCCCGGACACCCCGGATAAATTCCGGGGTGGGGTGGACTGAAAAATAATTTGTAATCTTCTAACTTTCAATGACTCCTCAGCAAGTACTCAGTGATTTAAAGAAAAACGAATACGCTCCGCTGTATTTTCTTCAGGGGGATGAGCCGTTTTATATCGATCAGATTACCCAGCATATTGAAGAACATGCTTTGACTGAAGCCGAAAAAGGATTTAATCAGATTATTCTGTACGGAAAAGATACTGATATGCCTACGGTGCTTACCAATGCCAAGCGCTTTCCTATGATGTCTACTCGGCAAGTAGTTCTAGTCAAGGAAGCCCAGGAGCTGGCTGATTTACAGCAGAAAGCAGGTCAAGAGATGCTTTCACAGTACGTTCAACAGCCATTACCCTCTACGGTACTAGTATTTTGCTATAAGTACAAAATGCTCAACAAAAACCTGGGTCTATATAAAAAACTTAACCAGTTTGCCGTGCTGGTCGAATCCAAGAAAATGTACGATAATCAAGTACCGGACTGGATTCTTCAGTGGACTAAACAGCGAGGGCTGAGCATTGAACAGCAAGCGGTACATATGCTGATGGATCATATCGGTAATAATTTGGAACGGCTGGCAAACGAACTAGATAAAGTAGCGATCAATCTGGACAAAGAAGCAGCCGAAAGTATTACGGCTGAATTAGTACAAAAGTACGTAGGGATTAGCAAGGAGTATAATGCGTTTGAATTACAAAAATCAGTGGCTCAGGGCAACTTTGCCAAAGCATTTCAGATTGTTTATTACTTCGCCGCGAATCCCAAAGCCAACCCCCTTATCCCAACGGTTGCTTTGCTCTTCACCTTTTTTAGCAAACTACTGCTAATGCATCAGGCTACGGATAAAACGGAACGCGGTTTGGCTTCGTTATTAAAAGTACACCCGTTTTTTGTGAAGGAATATCGGACGGCGGTAGTAAACTATCCGTTGCCGCGCGTAATTCGAAATATTAGTTTACTACGCCAAGCTGATTTGCACGCAAAGGGGATTGACAATATCAGCGGTACCGATGAGCAGATTCTGAAAACTTTGGTGTATCAACTTATGCACTAATTTTACAATGTGTTACGGTATTTTGGTGTTAAAGTGTTATGGGTCTATGTTATTGGAATGCTCATAATTAGGAACTATAACACTAAGAACTTTAGCACTAAAATACTTATAAATTCATTACCGTAGCAACAACTGTTAACCTATGAAGCAAGCCATTTTTTTCATATTAGTCTTTTTATCTATCTCTGGCTTTTCTCAAGAATACCTCGCCCAAGCTGTTCCTGAGCGAATGTATCAGAACGGAGTAGATCTGCTGGAAAAGAAGAAATTTAGTGCGGCTCGAGAAACTTTTGAACAGTATTTAGCAAAGGTCCCCGACGGGGCTCACGCTACCGAAGCGCAGTATTATGCGGCTTATTCAGCGGTAAGACTGTACAACCAGGATGGCGAAGCTCGACTAGCCGAATTCATGCGAGAACATAGTAGCCACCCGAAGGCTCTGCGAGCTAATTATGAATTGGGAAATTTTTACTTCAATGAGCAGCGCTATGATAAAGTGATTGAGTATTTTGGGCAAACCGATACGCGCAACTTATCACTTACCGACGAAGAAGCTAGGAATTTCAAACTAGGGTACGCCTATTTTACCAAACAGCAATTTGAAGAAGCCCAGCCGTTGTTCAATTTGCTAAAGAAGAGCAATAATCCTTACCAGAGTGCTGCGCATTACTACGCGGGGTACATTGCCCTAGAAAACGGTAATTTTGAAGAAGCTCTAAAGGACTTACGTCAAATTGAGCAAGATAAATCTTACGGCCGGGCGGTTCCTTTTTTAATTGCCAATATTCTAAATCAGCAGGAGCGGTACGATCAACTGAAGAGCTACGGTGAAAAAATACTGGAGAGAGAGCAGAAAGAAGTAGCCAACTTTTCAGAAATCATGTTACTGGTAGGCGAAGCTAACTACCGACAGAAACGCTACGCGGATGCTGAGCCGTTTCTGGAAAGTTATGCTCAGTCGCGCAATCCTAGCCGAGATATTTCGTATCGCTTAGGCTACGCGCAGTATCAATTAGGAAAAACTGAGGAAGCTATTGAGAATTTGACCAAAGCCGCCGCCGCTCAAGATAGTATTGGTCAAGTTGCTTCTTTTTACCTGGGCGTGCTGTACACCAATCAAGATAACCTAGAGTACGCCGTTACTGCTTTTGAAACTGCCGCCTATCCGCCTCAGGCGGACAATCAAAAAAGCTTTGATGATGATATTCGCGAACAATCACTGTTCAATTTGGGTAAAACGCTGTTTGATCGGGAAGAATACGGAAGGGCGATACAATCATTTAACCAGTTTAAAGAGGACTATCCACAAACTCGCTTTTCAACCGAAGCTAATAATCTACTCAGCGAAGCGTACCTGTACACCAACAATTACACGGAGGCGATGCAATTTATTGAGAGCCTGCCTAATAAAACCCTGCCAGTACGAACCTCTTACCAGCAGGTGAGCTACCGAGCGGGAACTCAAGCCTTCAACCAACGGCAGTACCGAAAAGCGGTAGAGTTGTTTGACAAGTCGCTGGAGTATTCCATTGACCCAACCTTGGTAGCCGGAGCCAACTTCTGGAAAGGAGAGGCCTATTCTATCGGGAAGTTTTGGGATAAAGCCATCAACGCTTACGATGCCGTATTCCGCCGATTGAAGGGGAACCGATTGGAAGGAGAAAAAGAACTTTATTATACAAAAGCTCAGTACGGAATCGGTTATGCTTACTTCAATACCAAGCAGTATAGTTTGGCTCTACGGCACTTTCAAAACTATGTACAGCAAAGCACCTTACGAAAAAGCCTGCGTAATCAAGATAAGTTTTATCTATCAGATGCACTGCTACGATTAGCTGACTCATATTACGTTACCAAAAGCTACCAGCAGGCACTACAAACGTACGATCAGGCCATTCAAGAAGATACTCGAGAGGCGGGCTACGCGTATTATCAAAAAGGGGTGATACAAGGTATTGTGGGTAATCAAGATCAGGGAATAAAGGTGCTCGACCAGATGCTGGCTCGTTACCGAGATTCCCCTTACTACGATGATGCGCTATTTCAGAAAGCCCAATTGCAATTGCAAGAAGGTGACTACCAAAGTGCTACGCAAAGCTTCGGAACACTGCTAGACACGCAGCCTCAAAGTAATTTGGTGCCTTATGCGCTACTAAGGCGAGCATTGGCCTACTCTAATCAGCAGCGCTATGGGCAAGCTGAGCAGGATTACAAAAGAATTTTAGACAACTATATGGCCCACCCTACCGCCAACTCGGCTATTCTGGGGTTGCAAGAGGTTACCGCCCAAAGTGGGTCGGCTGACTTTCCTCGCTACTTAGCTCAGTATAAAGAAGCGAACCCCGAAAATGCCAACGTGGCTAGTATCGAGTATGAATCGGCGAAGAGTCTATACTTTACGCAGAAGTACGATCAGGCGATCCAGCAATTGCAATCTTTCGTAGAGACGTATCCCGATAATGCCAACGTACCAGAGGCAAATTATTACACTGGAGAGTCATACTATCGGTCGGGAAAGCTTGATGAAGCATTGGATATCTATTACTCATTAACGACAGTAGAAAATCATCCACAGAATCAGCGAATTATGCAGCGCATTGCCGAACTGGAAAGTTCGCAGCAAAATTACGCTAACGCCGTTACCTACTTTCAAAAGTTAGCACAGACCGCTCGTTCTAAAAAACAACAATATAACGCCTGGCAGGGACTGATGACTTCCTACTACCAGCTTGCTCAAGGAAATACTAGTTTGCTAGATTCAGTAGATTACTACGCTCAGCAGATACTGGAGCGGGCTAATGTATCTACCAATGCAGCTAATCAGGCCAGCTTGTACCGGGGAAGAGTGGCTTACGAGCAAGGAAATTTAGACGAGGCCGAGCCTATTCTGGTAGAATTAGCCAATGTGGCTCCGGATGAGAATGGAGCCGAAGCCCAGTACTTAGCCGCTCGAGTCTACTACGAGCGCGGTAACTACCAGCAGTCCATTGATACGCTCTACGAACTAAATAAGAAATTTGGAGCTTATGAAGAGTGGTTGGGTCGATCCTTCTTACTGATTGCCGAAAATTACGAGGGAATGGATGAGATGTTTCAGGCCAAGGCTACTCTGAACTCAATTATTGAAAACTCGCCCCAGGAAGATGTAGTCAGAATTGCAAAAGACCGACTCGCTGAAATAGAACTGGAAGAAGCGGAGCAGCGACAAGAACAGCAAGCCGCCGATAGTGCTCAGCAAGAGTCTGAAAATGAGATTATTCTAGAAGAGGAACCTTCGAATCCTTAGGGTTTATCTATATCACTTAACTAACGTCCATCGTTGAAAGTAGGCTTATTTTTCGGCTCGTTTAATCCCATCCATACGGGGCACTTAATTGTAGCTAATGTAGTTCGGCAGCAAGCCGCCCTAGACCAAGTGTGGTTTGTGGTTTCCCCTCAAAACCCATTCAAAAAGCAAAAAGCCCTATTGAATGAGGTTGATCGGCTAAGAATGGTGGAGTTGGCAGTAGAAGACAACTTCGACCTTCGGGCTTGCAATGCTGAGTTTAGTATGCCCAAACCTAGTTATACGGTGAATACGCTGGCGTACTTAGGCGAACGCTATCCCCAACACCAGTTTTCTTTGATTTTAGGTAGCGATAATCTAACTCACCTACATCGCTGGAAGAATGCCAAAGAAATTCTCAGTCATACTCCGGTGCTAGTGTACCCTCGCCCCAACGTAGCTGAAGAAAAAATAAAGGACGAAATTAGAGATCATCCGCATATTAATAGAGTAGAGGCACCTTTGCTAGATATTTCGGCCACCTTTATTCGCCGAAGTATCCGGGGCGGACGCTCGGTAAAATATCTAGTGCCCGATTTAGTAGAAGAATATATTCAAAGTCGAAAGTTGTATTTGTAGAGGGAAGAGAGAAGAGAGAGTTTCTGAAATACGGTTCTAGAAACTGAGCGAGTTAGACAATATGCCCTAATACAAGGTAGATAATACAGGTAACCAATCCGGCAATCAGCGTGTAGGGAAGCTGAGTCATCACGTGAGCCATGTTATTACATTGGGTTGCGGAGGCCGATAAAACAGTAGCATCTCCGTAGAAGCAAGCGTGGGAGCCGAAAGAGCCCGCACTGATAACTGCTCCGATAGACAACCAAATGTTTACGTCCAAACTCTGCGCCAAAGGAATAATAATCGGTAGCGATATAGCGTAAACTCCCCAAAATGAACCGGTAGCAAAGGTAATTAGCGCCAGCGATACAAAGGCAATCAGTGGCAGATATTCCCGGCTAATTAGCGGTGAAACGGTTTCAATTACGTATTGAGTGAGACCCAGTTGTTCGTTAACGTCTTTCAGTACAAATGACATTATCACAATAGCCAGCGCGTACAGCATCGTTTTAAAACCCTTGAAAACCCCTTCCATCGCCTGGGTGAAGGACATTACCCGCTGAATTGTGAAAAAGATTACGGTAAAAACGATGGCAAAGATAATTCCCCGCAGAGCATCAATATCGAAGAATATCGTAGCTCCGATCAAAACCAGGATCGGTAACACAAAGTAGGACAGCTTCGGAGGTTGATCGGAAACCTCTTCGGGCAATTCCAGGCTGATTGAATCAGAGTTAGGGGGAATTAGTACTCCGGTGGCGGCTCTAGCTTCAGCCTGTTTCATGGCTCCCAAAGGCGGAATTACGCTGATAGCAACTAAGGGCACCAAAAGAGCCGCTACCCAGCCGTAGGTAATGTAGGGTATGGCTTGAAGGTAACCGGTAAGCCCTTGCCCCGCCGCAACCACGTTTTCGCTTTCCAGCAACCCCGAAATGTAGATAGCCCAGGTGGATAGGGGAATTAGCACGCAAATGGGTGCGGCGGTGGAATCAACCACGTAGGCTAACATTTCGCGGGGCACGTTGAAGCGGTCGGTTACCTTTTTCATGGAAGAACCTACCGTTAGTGCGTTCAGATAGTCGTCAATGAAAATACTAATTCCCAGTAACCAGGTAGCGAGTAAAGCACCCCTTCTACTTTTGACGAACTTCAAGACATAACCTGAAAATGCATTCGTTCCTCCAGTTTGAGCTAATAGATGAATCAACGATCCGAACAAACCACAAACCAGCACTACCCATCCAATCGTCGGATCTTGCATGACCAGTAGAAGAGAGTCGGTAAATTCCAGGAAAAAGCTTTGCTGGGCAACAATCAGAAAACCTACTAGTGATCCTCCCACCAGTGCTTCGAAGGTTTTGCGGGTCACTAAGGCTAAGATGATGACGGTGAGGGTTGGTAGCAGACTAAGCAGACCCCAGTGTTCCATAACTATTCTGAAGTAAGTTGCGATTGCTGTTCTAATTCGCTGAGATAAGGGTAGACTACTCGAAACACATCTTCTTCTACTTGGTAGAAAGAAGTATTTTCGCCGTATTCATACTCCTGCTTACTACCGTTGGTGATAAAGATGATGCCACTATTCTTTTCTCGCTCAAAATACATATCGCTCAGCAATCCGTAGGCGATTCCGGGGTGACCTACCATCGTACGATCCGGAAATATAATATCGCCTCCTTCCTGGTTGATCGTTTGGTGAGTGCCGAAGCCATACGACAGAAAGAAGTTTTCCCAAGTATCACCGTTTTCGCCGTCGTAAAGCCACTGACTGGCGAGCATCAAATCGACAGTTTCTTTTTGTAAGATTTGTTGATTATCGTGGTGTCCACTATTAATGAACATAAGCGCAAACTGAGCTAGGTCTTTAGTAGAGATACGTAAGCTACCCTGCGGGCCGAACAGTAACCCGTTTTGCCCTAATTCATATCCTTCGTATGCGCGCGATGGAGGAGCTATGCCCTGATAATTATCCGCTTGCGGTACCCATTGTTCATCTTCGTAGCGATACAGCACCGCCAAAGAATCTAATGATATCAATTTAGTAACATTAAAATCTGTCGTGGGCAAATCCATTGGCAAGAATATGTTCTCCCGACAATAATCATCGAAACGCTGACCACTGACGAGTTCCACCACGGAAGCAATAAGGCCCCAAGTGCAGTTCGTGTACGAGAAATAAGCACCCGGTGGGTGGTCAGCAAACAAGTCGGGCGTAAAGTATTTGCCTTCGGTAGTAAGCAACTCGCGAATATCCAGCTTTTTATCAACCATCTCTCGAGAAAACGCCCGATAACCTTCTCCATCTCGAATACCACTCTGATGATTGAGAAGTTGCCGGAGAGTGATGGAAGTACTAGGATGTTTGGGATGTTGTAGTTTCCAGCCGAGGTAAGTACTGACATCGACATCCAAGTCTACTTTGCTGTCTTCCCACAACTGCATCAGGGCAATTGCGGTTACGGTTTTGGAAATGGAAGCAATACGAAATATGGTGTTATTGGTTACCGGAATCTGGCGTTTTTCATCTGCCAAACCATAGCTTCCCTGCCAGCTCACTACTCCGTCGGTAATTAAGGCAACGGACATTCCCATCAACTCGTTTTTAGCGAAGACTGCCTTTAGTTCAGTTCGTAGCTTTTCATCATCAAAAGATGATTTTTCCGCTGAGGGGCTGCTGTTGTTTCCACAGGATAGCAGAGTGCTTGAAACTAAAATGAAGAATAGGTAGTGTAATGAGCGAATTATGCTAGTGTAGGCATTCATTCAATTAAAGGTTCGTTCATGGTGATACAGTGAATGCCGCCCCCACCAAAGTTCACAGCTAAGGCGTTAATCATTACGATTTTCCGTTGGGGAAATAGTTGTTTTAGAATCTCTTCTGCTTCCTGATCCCTCGCTTTAATAGTTTTGTCCATCCCATCTGAGTAATACTTTTGACCGATCACCACTTCATCGGTAATCAAAAAATTGAGATAACTCGCCGCGGCAATTACCGTCACTTCTTCACCAACAGGAAAAGTGGAACCGTCTTGGTAGGTGAGTTTGCTGATAAAATCATAGACCGAATCGCCCGGCCTCATTTTTTCTAGCACCAGCGGAGGCAGCGGCATCCGCATAATACGAAAAGGCTTCCCGTTCTGATCCGTAGCATTTTTTAGGATGGCGTAGTTTTCTTCCATTCTGCGGTGGTTTTCCGCTCCCACTGGGTCATTCCTATCTTCCGGCTTTACACTGGCTAGGACGATGGTTGAATCGTTTACAAATCGGGCAAATTCGTCGATGTGACCATTGGTAGTCACGGCAGTATAAGCTGAACTACCGTCTTCTAGTTGAAGTGCCCCTTTGAATGTGTGTTGGTCTTCTACTAATCCTTCCTTCAGCCAGATTACTTTTTCTACTCCTAATACTCGGCGAAATTCTGCTTCCATCTCGGCCAAAGTCATTGTTGGGTTTCTACCCTTTTCCACCACTTCCGCTACCATCTGCACCCCTTCACCATTTACTTCCCGATTTCCACCTTCGCTAATCAAGTCGGTCTGAATTAGGCGAAGGTTTCGTAGTTTGGCTACCCGCTCGTCGAACTTTTCCATTCGGATTGTGTAGTCGTCCATATCGTCACTATCGGTGTAGCCCCAGGCATTGAAACCAAAGTCAACCACTGCTTTTTGACCATTGGTTAGCTCCACAAAGTTGGGCCCCATATCCCGAGTCCAGATTTCTTCTGAAGGAATATTAACTAATTCTACCCATTCTCGCTGAAGGTATTCGTCCGGAATGTTCGTTCTAGCTCTTTCCAAAAGTGTATCATTAGCTGCTGATACAATCACTTGCTCTTTTTGAACCAGAGCATCAATAATTTCCAGCGTGACCTTTTCGTTGGAGTAGTCGGCCAAATGGTCAACCGAGGGCCAAATTAGCCATACTGCTTCCTGAAAATCGTACTCAGCCGGTTGTCGTAGCACGGTAATCTCTTCGGCTACCGAAGCTTCAGTTTTAGTCGTTTGATTACAGCCCGACCAGCCGATGAGTAGAATGAGAAGACTTAGCGTGAGCCAGCTTTTTCTCTGATAATTTGACAGTTGAAACTTTCTTTCTAACCAGAAAAGTAGCGAATACTTTATCATAATTCGCCTTCTTTATGCAAATCATCCATAACCTGAAGGATACTCTTTCTCAGAATGGCAACCGTTTCGTCGATGGCTTCGGTATCGTAAGTAAGTGGTGGGGAAAGTACATTCATTGACCCTAGCGGACGAACAATTAACCCTCGCTCCTTAGCAGCGTAGTAGATGCGTTTCCCAATATTAACTTCCGGGGCGAACGATTCTTTCGTGTGTTTATCTTGCACGTACTCCAATGCCAGCATATAATGGCTTCCGCGAGCTTCTCCCACAATAGGCAGGTCTTCCAATGATTTTAGTTGCTGTTCAAAGTATGGGCCCCATCTCGCCACGTGTTGACAAAAGTTCTCCCTTTCTAAAATCTCAATATTCTTCAATCCAGTAGCACAGGCTAGCGCGTGACCAGAGTACGTAAATCCGTGCGAGAAATAAGGGTTTTCTGCTTTAGGCTGAGAAATAACCTCGTGAATACGTTCGGAAATGACGGTGGCTCCCAGAGGGACGTACCCGGATGACAATCCTTTAGCCAACACGATAATATCGGGTTGAATGCCGAACATCTCCTCGGAAGTAATCATTTTCCCCAGACGGCCAAAAGCCGTTACCACTTCATCGGCGATGAACAGAATATCATACTTTTTGCAGAGTTCAGCCGTTCGTCTCAAGTAGCCTTCGGGCGGGACAATTACACCCCCGGCTCCCATAATAGGTTCGGCAATAAAACAAGCAATGTGGTCTGGCCCCAGTTCTAAAATTTTATCTTCCATCTCCTCAATTAGAGAATCACAAAATTCCGCTGCGGTCATGCTCTCAGGTCTTCGGTAGGGGTAAGGAGCGGAAAGGTAGGTGATCAAATCGGTGGGTAGGTCGAACCCCGCGTGCGTAGGCGCAATACCGGTAAGTGCATGAGCCAGATACGTGCTGCCGTGGTAACCCAAGTCTCGGGCCAGTATCTTTTTCTTGTTAGGTAAGCTCAGCATATTAAAGTAGTAATGGACTATTTTAATAGCTGAATCATTAGCCATTGAACCACCTGTTCCGAAGAAAACGTGGTTTAGATCGCCGGGACAAATAGAGGCTAGTTTTGCCGCTAACTGAGCAGTAGGGGGGGAGGTCGCATCTTCAAATGTATTGTAATAGGCCAAATTTTTGGCTTGTTCTCCAATGTAATCTGCAATCTCTTCGTTTCCGTGACCAATGTTAACGCACCATAGCCCAGCTATGCCGTCTAAGTATTTTTGATCCTTCTCATCAAAGATAAAGTGATCGTGCCCGCGAGTGTACACTACCGATCCTTCCTTAGCGAATTGTTCATAATTGGCATAAGGATGAATGACATGCTGCCGATCCTGTTGCCAAGCATTATCCGTACTTGAAGAAATCTTCGGTGTGTTAGAGACAATCATACGTTGTTTGTTCGGGGTAAACGGTTCCCCGGAACATGTCCGGGGTCAACTGCTGATAGCTGAATTTTTAATTATCTATTTAGCGATACCAGCAATAGGGCTTATGCAAGTAAAGATAAAAAATGCAATTGAAGTAACGTTTTTTGTAAAAAATGCAGATACACAATGAAATATTGTAAACTTTGCATATTTTTGGAAAATAGAATAGTGTCCGGTTGAAAGTTATGGTAAAGTGAGCAATGAAAGAGCATTCTTTGGAATTAAACGAATCTGACAAGTCGCTGATATGTCTACTTAAAAAGGATGGAAGAATGTCTTTTACAGATATAGCTGCCGAGTTGAACGTTTCGGTTTCTACCGTTAGAAATCGGTACAGCAGATTAGTTAAGGAGGGCGTTATTCATATTTTAGGCTGGGTAGACCCTACCAAAACAGGGTTTAACTCCTATAACAGGGTTACTATTGAGGTGAGTCCGTCTAATTTGCTAGAATCGGTAGTTGGAGCATTGATGAAAATCAGAGAAGTATCTTTTT
>JGI12210J13797_10014814_pt1 | contig 12430 bp, 10 predicted proteins | sample ElkSlonscriptome_3_FD_13797 | JGI IMG/M metagenome (IMG submission 13797) | reverse complement strand
GGATTATGAGTTTTAATCCGAGTTTGATGATGTATTAACACGGTGACGCCCTGTATAAAATCCCCTGACCTAGATAGACGTTGAGTTTTACGTTCTGGGCGAGGGATAGATTTGATCTGGTAAAAAACGGGTGCATGCTATAGAAATTATGACTATTATTACAGTTACAAGCACGGCTGACAAGGGAGTGGGTTCTCTGAGAGCTGCGATCGCGCAAGCTGAGGCAGGGGATACGATTGAATTTGCGTCGAGTTTAGCTAACCAGACCATCACCCTAACCAGTGGTCAGCTAGAAGTTGATAAAGACTTGACAATTGATGGGCAAAATGCTCCAGGTTTAACCATCAGTGGGAATAACACCTCTCGCATTTTTTTGATCCAGGGGAATTCATTTAGTGATTTTCTTGATATCAGCCTACGGAATTTGAATATCACCAAGGGCAAAACAAGTGGAGTCGATAAAGAGCTTGCAGGCGCTGGCATTTGGACTGCAAGTGGAACAAAACTCACGGTAGAAAATAGCACCTTTAAAAACAACCACGTTCAGGATTATGGAGGAGGTGCTATCTTTGGCGGGTGGCGCAGTACAACTGTTGTAATTAACAGTACATTTGAGAAAAATAGTGCATTAGGTAACGAAAATAGGGGTGGCGGTGCGATTACGATTGATACCGAAAGCTCTCTTACGGTTATCGGTAGCGAGTTTATTGATAACAAATCCATTAGAGGTGGAGCAATTAACGTTCCTTTAGGTACTCTAACGGTAGAAAACTCTACTTTAAAAAATAACCAGGCGACTCTAGGCGGGGCAATTTATAACCTTTTAGGGGGTCTGAACGTCGAAAACTCCACTTTCTTTAAAAACAACACAACGGGTGACGGTGGGGCAATTTTTACCGATGGGGCTTCCCTGAAGGATGAAGGTAAAACTTCCGGAACTATTCAAATTCGCCATAGTCGGTTCGATAGTAATACTGCGGTTGGTGGCGGCGGCGGACTTTTTCTATTTGTTTATGATGCCGACAAAGTTATTCTAGAAGATAGCACGATTATTAATAATCAGGTTACGCCAAGTGCCGAAGGATTTGCCGGGGGTGGTGGTGTCAGGCAAGATCTGGGTGAGTTTATTGTCCGTAACACCACCTTTGCCAACAATCGAGTAATTGCGTTGGCGGAGTACCCTTCACTGGGTCAAGGTGGGGGTTTATGGGTAGGAGAGACTGAGCGAGTTACGATTGACAATAGTACCTTTTACGGGAACCGAGCGGAAGCAACCAATGGTAAAGGGGGTATTGGTGGAGCAATTCGTTTATCCAATGATCCTTATCCCACATCCATCACCAACACCACCATTGCCAACAATTACGCTGGGTTTCAAGGCGCAGGATTTTGGGCAGAAGAGTCAGCCAATGTCACGTTGGCAAATACCCTACTTGCCGATAACTTTGCTGACAATGATGGTAGAGATTCAAAGGTTAATCATCACACGAATATTACGTTCAAAGATGGGGGTGGAAATTTCCAATCTATAGCTCCCGATCCTAGTGATACTAAAATTACCCCAAGTGTTACACTCATTGATCCTGAACTGGGAGAATTTACAGATAATGGGGGTACGGTGCAAACACCACCCTTACCCAGTAATCCAGATGTAACAGCAGGGCCTGTAATTATCAGTCCTAGAGGCACATTTCCCGCTGCTCCAAGTGACTTAATCGTTACGGCGATTTTAGATACGGAAATTGAACTAACGTGGGCGGATCGGAGTGATAATGAAACAGGGTTCAAAATAGAGAGATCGCGCGACCAAGAAAATTGGACGGTAGTTGCTACCACACCGGCTGATGTTACCCGTTACCAGGATACCGACTTAACCGCGAACACGCAATATTACTATCGCCTGAGGGCAATTAACGACAGTGGAGACTCGTCGGCTACTGTCGCCCAGGGAACCACCGATAGCATAACCCCCCTTGTACCTAGCCTTCCACCTATCCAAGAACCCACACTGAGTCGCACATCCGAGGATGTTTTCTTCGTCCAAGGGAACTCAGATGGGATTCAACTTCAATTTGATTTAACCGGACGTGACACGGATTCGGTTAATGAAGTTGGCATTTTTTGGGTGGATGATGAATCTGGTTATATTAACGGTATTGCTCCTGGGGAAGCTGGGTATCTCGAAGCTGCCCTCAACCAATCCCAAGTTGTTTTCTCTGTGCTTCCTGGCAATCAGTTTCCAGATTTAAGCTTCACTCGTCAATTTGGGGTAGATGGGGGTCATAATTTTGGGTTTTATTTGGTCGAAGATAGTACCACGGATACAATACGGGCTGAGTTGGCGGCTGGAGGTAATCCGGATAATGTATTTTTGGGTTTAGCCTCTGCCAATGGGAGTCAGTTTGATCCTTTACAGGTCTCCGAATTAGGTGATAACTACTATAACCTGGCGTGGGAAGATGGCAATGATGGGGATTTTGATGACCTAGTTTTCACGGTGCAAATCACGGAGACTGATCCAGGATTCGGAACCCAGTTACAAGGAGGACAAGAAGGGGAAATCATTGATTTACGGGATCAGGATCAGGTAACCGGTATGATCCCGGCTGTATTTGGCGTTAATAGTGACGCTGAGTATGATAATAGTTTTGGGTTTTATGTTATTGATGACTCGAATGGTCGCATTGGGGATTTGCTACCTGGTGACCCCGGTTATGCTGAAGCGGCGGTGAGTCAGCAGTTGGATACAGACGCGGGACTCCCGGCTGGGACGTTAGTTGCTCCCTTTATCATCGCTGATGGTACATCAGAGGAGTTTTTGGCAGAGAATCCCCTGAATCAGAGTGGTGAAGACGTGATGGCTTATTTTACCTTTATGGGAGCTAACCCGGATGGGGTAGACCACGTTCGCCTTTTGGGGGATAATACGATTGGATTTGAAGATGAATGGAATGGAGGCGATCGCGACTATAATGATTTAGTAGTTCAGGTGAATTTTGTTTAAAAATTAGAGAGACTGTAGGAGAAAGACTTACAACTAAATCTCTCAAATAATATTTTATAAATTACATTAGGAAGTCTCTTAAGTTTTTACGAAGAGGTACTCCACTGATGAAAATTCTAGTATCTGCCTATGCCTGCGAACCGGGTTGTGGTTCCGAGGAGGGAGTCGGTTGGAATATGGCACTGGCGGTTGCCAAGTATCACGAAACTTGGGTGTTAACCCGAACGATTTTTCGCGATCCAATTGAGGCAGAACTGGCTCGTAATCCCATCTCCAACTTGCACTTTATCTACTTCGATCCTTTTAATTGGACGGAAGATTGGAGAGGCAGGCAAGGGGCAGTTCAACTTCACTACTATCTATGGCAGATTCAAGCCTATTTTGTTGCTCGTCCATTGCATCGCCAGATTGATTTTGATACAGTCCACCATGTTACTTATGTCAAGTTTTGGTCGCCAAGCTTCCTAGCGCTGTTGCCAGTTCCCTTCATTTGGGGGCCTGTGGGCGGTGGAGAACAAGCACCCAAGCCCTTCTGGCATGATTTTAGTGGCTGGGGAAAAGTTTACGAAACCTTGCGAGACTTGGCTCAACGGCTGGGAGAACAAGACCCATTTACTCGGATCACGGCTCAGCGAAGTGTCTTAGCTCAGGCGACAACGGAGGAAACCGCTAAGCGGCTTTTAAAGCTGGGCGCGACCAATGTGCAGGTGTTTTCTGAAACAGGGTTATCTAAGCCAGAGCTAGCCCGCCTAAAACAGTGTCCAATCCCAGAGAATTCTCCCGTGAGATTTATTAGTATGGGTCGGCTTTTGCACTGGAAAGGCTACCACCTGGCAGTACGTGCCTTTGCCAAGGCAGAATTATCAGCGGCTGAGTACTGGCTGTTAGGAGATGGACCTGAACGAGAACGGCTACAAGCGCTGGCTGAAACGCTAGGGGTTGCTTCCCAAGTCAAGTTCTGGGGAAAACTACCGCGTGAGCAATCAATGGATAAGTTAGGACAATGCCATATTTTGGTTCACCCAAGCTTACATGATTCTGGAGGATGGACTTGCTTGGAAGGAATGGCGGCTGGACGACCGGTGATTTGCTTGAATTTGGGTGGACCTGCCACTCAGGTTACCGAGGAAACTGGTATTAAGGTGTCAGCCTCTGATCCCCAAGAAACGGTAAAGGGTTTAGCTGAGGCAATGAGACGTTTAGCGGGTGATGCCGAGTTACGAGTTCGGCTGGGGCAAGGCGGTCAAAAGCGCGTCAAGGAGGTTTATGATTGGGAGGTTAAAGCAAAAATTTGGGTTCAGCTTTATCAAGACGTTGTAGCACAAAAGTAACCCGTTGATAGCAATGCAACACTTATGGAACGGAAACTTAAACTGACCACTCTCGGTGTGGAACTGGCACGAGCGGATAGATGGCCCGATGGATGTCCAATTCTCAAGGCATGGCGTGGTGCTTATTCTCCAGCGTTTAATCAGGTAGTTCAAGAGACATTTGAAATCGTTGCGGATGAAGATGCTGACGCATTTCTACTGCCATCTAATGTGTCGTTCTATTCTCCCAAGCGACTCCACGAGATTGGCGCAATAGTATCTCAGCTACAATTGCCGTCAATTGGTTTTGATATCAGTCATGAGCGGCGAAAACCGAAGTGGCTGGACTATATTATCCGATTTTCTTGGTATCGATCACTTCATGAACCAGGGATTATTATTAGTCCGGCGTTCCTTGATTCAGATGGATTTGATCTGATGACAGAATTTGACATCCGTAGTTGGCAACCCCTAGAGAAGGAAACATTGCCAACTGTGAGTTTTTGTGGCCGTGAAGGAGGAACCTTGGGACTTGCCATCTGGAGGATGATGCCCAAAAGTCTTACCCGTCGTATGGCAACTAATTTTTTCTGTAGCAGAACTCGTGGCATTCGCATGACCTGTTGTCACCCACTGCGAGTCGATGTGATGCAGATTCTGGAAAAAGATCCGCGAATCAAGACTGATTTTATTGGGCGAAAAAAAGCAGGGATGAGTCCTAACATACAAGGAAACTTGCGTCAGCAATTTCTGGACAATTTGATGCGTAATGCCTATGCCCTTTGCGTTCGCGGCACGGATAATTACAGTTGGCGATTCTATGAAGCCCTTTCTCTAGGTAAGATCCCAATACTTATTGATACAGACTCTATGTTGCCTTTGGAAGAAGAGATTCCTTGGGATCAGTTGATTGTTCGAGTACCCTCTACCCGTTTACCTGAGTTACCTGATCGGTTGATGGAATGGCATTCTAGGCTTTCCCCGTCTGAATTTCGCGACTTGCAGCGAGAGTTACGGTCACTTTTTGAGCGGCTAACACCAGCACAGTTTTATCCGCAGCTATTTCGGAAAGTGTTACATTGAGAACTTTTAGACACTCCTATGAGTACAGCAGACCCATGGTGAAGATAGGTAGATATTGGCAAACGGTATCGTTTAACGCAAGAAAGGCATGGGAGGCGAGAATTCCTCAGGGTATCGTTTGTCGCCCCTACAAGTTTATCTACTTTCCGGTTCCGAAAGCAGCTTGTACCACTCTTAAGCAAGTGATCGCCGATCTTTGTGGACTTGAGCAAAAGTTTGATCCTAACTTTATCGATTTTGAATGGGTTTCAGGTCAACGGTTAGATGAATTTCCTGATTATTTCAGGTTCACTGTGGTTCGTAATCCTTGGGATCGATTAGCTTCATGTTATGGAAATAAAATAAAATCTGCTAATAATCTTTTTCCCTCTACCTTTGATCGCTATAATCAAGTCTTACAGGTTAAAGTTTTTTATCCGGAAATGCCCTTCGACCAATTTGTGAAAAGGGTGTTGCTAATTCCGGATGTACTATCGGATGAACATTTTCGTTCTCAAAAAAGACTTGTCTGTGATCCGAAGGGGCGTTTATTGGTACATAAGGTTGCTAAATTAGAAAATTTCGATAAAGATTTAACCGACATTTTCAAAACATTGCAGCTTCCGAGTATCAAGATGCCCCATCTTAATCAAACAAGTTCCCGTAGATATAAAGATTATTACGATGACCAGCTTCGGGATTTAGTAGCACACCGTTATCGCTCGGATATAGAAATGTTTGGCTATACGTGGTGATGATTACTTAATGAATTGATAACAAGATTTGACGGAGTAAATTGTTGACACCCCCTTAATGGTTCAAGGCAAAAGATGTCACCTCTACCAGAAACTTAGCCGCAACTTCTGGATTATGCTGGGCGATAAACTGCTGAGACTTTTGACCCATTGAGACAATTAAATCTGAATTATCCATAAAACGTCTCATGTGTTCAGCTAATTCTTCCGGATGATAGGGGTCAAAAATATAACCATTTTCTCCTTCCACAACAAGTTCAGATGAACCCGCCCATTTAGAACACAAGATAGCTTTACCAAAAGCCATAGCTTCCAGCAAAACTACCCCCCAGATATCTTCTAAAGTGGGAAAAACGAAAACATCGGCTTGGCGGAAATAAGCACCCAAGCGGTCATAATTTCCCCAACCTGCCCAGTGTACAGAATCAGTTAACCCCTGAATTTTACTATAAGCTTCTAGTTCCTCCCGTTGTTCTCCATCACCTACGATGAGCAAGGTATATGTTTGATAGCCCTGCTGCTTGAGCATCGTGCAAGCCTGTAAGAGCAACTGAAGTCCTTTGCGGGGGATGACTTTGCCCACAAACAGAAAAATGGGATGCTGTAACTCGGGTTTAGGTTCTGAGTCCTCTTCTGGACTTCCCAGTAAGGTTTTGACATCTGGGACTTGGTAAGGTCGAGCAAAAACCCGCTGTTCTTCAGCGCCTAAGACTTTGGTTAGATAATTTTTGCCACTACTCGTATTTGTGATGAAGGTATCCGCGAAGCGAACCATTGCGCTTCGCAGAATTAAACGGGATCTGGAATTGATATAGTCTATGGTTGGGGAACTGCCATCGTAAACAATAACAACCTTCCACATTCCTAAGGGTTTAAATAGTAAAGCGAGGAGCGTCCAGAGGGAGAAACCACTAACAAAGATGACATGAGGTCGAAACTTGAGCAGATAACCGATAATTTTAGGAGATACAACAATTAAGCCGGGACTGTAACCAGCACCTTGAGTCGTGGGGACAAATTGTGTTTTTCCCACCACTTCAACGGTAAATGTTCCTTCAAATCCGGGAACAAATCCTTCCCAATATCCCGTATAAATGGTAGTTTTGGGAAACATTTTTCTGAATTCTTTAAACAACGGCTGCCAGTAATTTTGTCTTTCCATCGAAGGAAGCAGCCAAGCGACATGAATATTTTCTTTAGTCTTCACTTGTTAATTACTCCAATATTCAGTCACATAAATTAATTAGATGAAATAGAAAAAAGACTAAAAATTTTGTACAGAGACGTAGCCTGCTACATCTCGACTTCATATATTCATTTTTTGACGTTGTTCTTTCGTGGCATAGAAATGGGATTGCCTAAATTGCCCATTTTCTTTAACAAATGCCAGATCGACTTGAGCCAGTGCGCCATCGAGGGGACGAATGCAATTGCCAAAAATATCGTATACCACAAATCCCTGGTTTTTCATGTAAGTTACAATTTCATAAAATTGGGGACTATTGACCATGAATTCAAAAAGAGAAACTTCCAGGATAATCATTTCCGTCTCTTGCAGTACATTTTTTGCCCCTTCTAGCACGTCGAGTTCTGCTCCCTGAACGTCTAGTTTAATTAGATAGGAGCCTTTTAAATTCTTTTCGGAACATAAATCATCAAGGGTTACCATGGGGACTTCACGGGGAACTCCATCAGCATCACTGCCTTCCATTTCTTTGAGGATCGATGATCCCTGTATGCCGGGGTGGACGTTGATGATAATGTTTCCAGAACTTTTGCCAGCAGCAGCGATGACGTATTGGGCTTTGTATTTCTGGCAGATATCTTGGAGGAATCCTTCACACTCGGCTACGGGTTCGACGAGGAGATGGTTGGCTTGGGGAAATTTTTCGTACAGTTCAAATGTGCCATAAGCGACACCGACATCGATGACAGTTTTGGGTCTGAAGTTAAGAGATTTGACGTGATCAAGAACTCCCGCTAGGGAGGTTCTCACTCGGCGGCGCGGGATGTCAAAGCCAAGGGGTTTGAAGGTGTTGTAAGCAATTTTTTTCAAGATCTCTCGCGTTCTCATTCTGGGACTCCATGGTTGAAAAAGTAATGGGAAAATATTAGTTTTTGATCAAGCGTCTCTGCTTTGTCAGGTTTAATTATCCTTGGTAGCACCAACAATTGAAATTGAAACCAATCTGACATAAGGGAGTATCCAAAAGAAAAACCACAACCGACTAGCATGGCGCTGGCAAAATACTTTGGACTCGGCAGGTGGAAACCCCTTGACTTGATTGGCTTTTTGCCATCGCTGTCTCAGGGTTAATTCGGGGGCTAACCAGGCATGGGCTTGGGGAGGGTTGGTTTGACATTTTCCGGTATATCCTGGGGCTACCCAAACAGTACACCCTTGTTGTTGCGCCCGCAAGCCGTAATCGATGTCGCCAATGCTATGGGTAAAGGCAGGATCTAGGTTGCCCACGACTTGGACAACAGAACGTGGGATTAAGACGCAGTTACCATTCATGGTGTCAACGGGTTGAGGGTCTTTACCGGGTTCTATAAGATTATATTTAAAGGGATGCCACCAGCTATTTCGCGCTAAACCTCCATAGGTGAGTTTCCCCGTTTCGGGATGTGCCATAGAACCAACTATAATTGCCTGTTCCTCCTCTTGTGCGGCTAGATGATGAGAGGTGGTGAGTAGGGATGTGATCGCGTCTGGGTAAAGTATGGTATCGTCATTGAGCCAGAGGTAGTAGTCGTAGTTGTATTTAAGTGCCTCAGCGAAGGCTTTGTGCATGCCTCGGTTCCAATAGAGGTTCCCATCCCCTTGGAGAATCTTAACCTGAGGATAAGTTTGTCGCACTGCCTCGGTTGTACCGTCGGTGCTGCCATCATCGACTAAATATACATCCAGGGTGACTTCAGCCGGAAGTAGCTGGTTAAACAAGGCGTCTAGACAAGCTAAGGTTTTGGGTTTACGGTTATGGCAAGTGATCAGGATGGCAGTGCGATCGCGGTTCATATTTCAGTGAAAGCTAATGATGAAAGCTAATGACTCGGAACCTGACGTGAGTTTGGGTTTTGAGTGAACGGGAAGTTCTCACCCTTGACAAAAGAATAACAAGCTGATGTATAATTTACTAATCTTACACAAAATCCAGGAAGTAACTCAAGATACTTCACTTTATGTTAATGTTAAAAGTCATGTTTGCCCAGGCATAAAGGAAGTTATTCAATTGTGCCAATAAATTTTTTAGGAGAACCGCAATGAGGGCAATGGCAGACGTGCAAATTCTAGATATAACACCCTGGTCTGACGAGAATTCTCAAATCTTAGCGAATTATATAAGAGAGAACTTTTCTGGAAAAATCCAAATTCTGGAGGCAGGGTGTGGGCAAGAATGGGGATTGAATTTGCACGGGGTAGACTATGAACTGACAGGTGTTGATTTAAGTGAAGAGGCTCTAGATATCAGAAAAAACCAGAAAAAAGATTTAGATAAAACGATTGTTGGTGACTTGCGAACCGTTGAACTGGACGAGAATCATTACGATGTGATTTATTCGTCTTATGTGCTTGAGCATGTTGATGGTGCCGAGCAGGTACTCGACAAATTTTTTCAATGGTTAAAACCACAAGGCGTTCTGATGCTGCGAATTCCTGATGCAGATACGGTCTATGGTTTTGCGTCTAAGCATTTACCTTTTTGGGTGCATGTATGGTATAAAAAATATATTCAAGGATATCCCCATGCTGGGGAGCCAGGATATGCACCTTTCCCGGTTTTTTACGATGCTGTTGTCTCACGGCGAGGTATGCAAGCCTATTGTCGCAAACGTAGTCTTCCGATAAAAATTGAATACAGTTATGCTGAAAAAAATCCCGGAGTCATGTTTGGAAAGTTTGCTCCAATGGGTAATCTGATTTTCTATGCCATTGGATGGCTATCGTTGGGGAGAATTGCCGCGAATCGGGGTGATGTTGTATTCGTGATTGAAAAGCCGTAATAATTTATATGGAGTGGGAGGGAGGGTAGATTAGTTAGGTTGATAAAATTTCATGATACAAGTTCAGGTATCTATGAGCTTGAATTTCAAGGGTGAACTCTTGCTTAACTTTTTCTCTAGCTCGATGGGAAAGGTGTTGCCAGCGTTGTTTGTCTTGTAAAATCCAGGCGATGCCATTGGCTAAATCTTCACAACTAAAACACTTGGCTCGATAACCATTTTCCTGATGCTCAACAACATCTTTTAACCCTGTTGTATCAAAACAAACAACGGGTGTGCCACAAGCAAGGGACTCAGAAGCTGTCTGACCAAAAGCTTCCTGAGTTGATGGAACAATCATGACGTTGGCGGCTGAATAAACGATGGCTAAGGAAATAGCATCCTGGAGATAGCCCAAATAATGAGCTTTAAAGCCTAAATCAATAGCATTTTCCGGTTGAGATGAGCCAAAAATAACCACTTCTGTATTTTGTCTTTCTATAGACTGGCTTAAACGTTGTAAAGCGAGTTGGAGTAAGTGAAATCCCTTTCGAGAATCACTCGTCGCTCCTATTGCTCCAAACAAAATAATTTGCTTATCCTGAGGTAATTTCAAAAGTTCTCGTGCCAAGCGCCGCTTAATCGGCTTATATTGTTCATGATTGAGTCCATAAGGAATCACTTCAATTCGCCGATTCTTAAACAGAGAACTAGAACTCGCACAATTAGCTAGCCAGGTGCTAGGAGTAACAATTGTCAGATTAAGATTTTGCCAAGCTTTGGCTTTACGTTGCCAAACCCAACGCGATAAATCCCAGTTTTGATTGCTTTGTAGTAGGGGACAGTGACCACAAGACACTTTATAGCGATCGCACTCTTGACTGTAGTGACACCCGCCAGTCAAAGCCCACATATCATCTAGTGTCCAGACGAGGGGTTGCTTGAACTTGGCGAGAGTTTCGATTTTTAAGAAGCCCGCACCAATCCAATGTAGATGAATGATATCGGGAGCCAGTTGAGCTATTTTAGGCGCGATTCCATCGGGAAGCCATTCCAGGGAAAGCGTAAGTTGCGTGCGATCGCAGCCCGGATAAAAGCGCAGGGGAAAGCTGTCTAGGGTGGGTTTGATGATACCCAATGCTCTGCCTAAATTGTTGTTGGGAGCGAACACTGCTCTATCATCGCTCAGCTTTTTCTCAACCAACATTTGCGAAGCGACGCCAAGTTGCTGTAATCCTTTGTGAAGTCGGTAAGCAGCAATAGCAGCTCCACCGCCAATGTCAGAGGTACTCAGATGTAAAATCTGCATTTATTTAAATGAAAGGGTCTACTAGGATAAGCAAGATATGAAACTATTGGTTTAGTATTTTTCCTAGTTAAACTTACCTTCTCAATATTTTTTTAACTTTCTTCTTAAAACGACTCGGTAAGTCAGGATAGTCTTGTTTCCATGCCAATTCTTCGATCTGAGTATCGCAAATTACAAAGGGTGGGTGTTTTAAAGGAAACTTTATCGCCTCTAGGGGAGCATTCGCTCGAATAGATTCAGGATCAGTTGTGTGCGTCGCTTCAGCATTAAACCCACAATTAGAAATGAGGTTAACGTTAGAAATAACATTAATTCCATTTTGCAACCAGCAGGCAAATACCCATTGATAGTCCCAAGCATCAATTTTTCCTTCATACATTGACTGAAAGGTTTTTGTCCACATTTTAGTAGCACGCTCACTTCTGAGAATATCTTTTAGCCAATTCCCCTCCTTGACAAGAGGCCAGAGTTTCATGGTCACATCATAGTATTTCCATGCCCGTCGCCAGCTTGCCCATCCCCAGATGGGAGTTAAGCGAGAAAAGTAATAACTGTATTCGGTGCGTTTATACCCACCCTTACGAGAATCATCGCCCGAAATTCCCATAATTCGTTGATCATCTCGATAAAAATCAAGGAGTTCTTCACAAAACTGAAAGAATGTTGGGTGGGGTAAGCAATCATCTTCAAGAATAATTGCTTCCTCTACTTGCTCAAAAACCCAACTTACAGCGCTAGCACCACGTTGCTTTGGTCCTAGGTGAGTATCGGAATAATTTTTTATAACTTCACAGTCCCAATCAACTCGATCAATAATGGAACGGGTAGCAGCACAACTTTGAGATTCACTGGGTTGGTCTGAACGGGGACCATCAGCCACAACTAATAGTTTTGGAGGTTTAGCTTGGCGGATTGCCTCAAACACTTTTTCAGTTAGCTCTGGTCGCTTGTATATAAAGAAGGCAACAGGTGTTTTCATTGGCGTTAATCAACAGTTATATTCACA
>JGI12210J13797_10005122_pt1 | contig 12437 bp, 11 predicted proteins | sample ElkSlonscriptome_3_FD_13797 | JGI IMG/M metagenome (IMG submission 13797) | reverse complement strand
GCCACCCGGCTTACCGATCCACTGGACGCCACCCTTCGTTCCAGTGCCTTGCGGATAGGCGCAAGGCGGTAGTTGCAGAGCTGCGTGTGGCGTGTCGTAGGCAAGAAGAAGGAAAAACGCTTGTTCGGAATTGGCAGCTTGGTGATCAACGATCCATTTCTTGGCTCGTGCTGTAAACAAATCAGGCGTAAAGCACTTGTCAAGATCGGCTGATATCTCTCGGTCATTTTCGTAAACTTCTTTGGGAGTTCGATGGTTCTTCGAATCGCCAAGTGGCCATGAGTTGGCGGGGTAGTGTTGATGCCCATCGGCGTGACGAACGTAACCATGAAAGAAATCGAAACCGCGTTTGGTTGGATAAGCCGACCACGTGGAAGGAGATTCACCCGAGCCTTGCATGCCGTACTTGCCGATCAATGCCGTTGCATATCCAGCCTGTCCGAGAGTCGTCGCCAAAGTGTGGTTGTGCCCAAGTGCATCATCGAAATCGGTGTTGCGAATGGTGCAGTGACCCTGGTGGACTCCGCTCAGCAAGGAGCCACGCGCCGGGGCACAAACGGGTGCCCCCGTGTAGTGCTGGTTGAGAACCATCCCTTCGCGGGCCATTCGATCGAAGTTTGGTGTAACAAATTTCTTGTTTCCGGAGACCGAATTTTGCCAAAGGACGCCCAGGTCGCCATATCCGAGATCGTCTGCCAAGATAAAAACAATGTTCGGACGATCCGGTCGCGACTTGGCCTCTTTCTCTGCGGCGACTGCGGGCCGAGCGAAACAAGCGCCGACACCGCTAAATGCGAGGACAAGCGTCATGGATAAAACAGCAGGTAGTCGTTTGGCGTTTCGCGGGCTCATCGTTCTTTCCGTTATCATTCATGGTTCTCAATCGATTGAGAATCATGATAACTAGGTCGCGAACGCGCTGCCAGCATCGGTATCGACTCAATCTCAACTTTCCAGCGTTGATCGTCGCCCTCCAACGCGCGAGCAAAAAAAAACGACCCGGTCAGGGAAATCCCCGACCGGGTCGTTTCGGTCACGTCTGATGAGGTTATCAGTGTGCTACCTTGTCAGCATGTTTCAGCGAACGTAGCTTGCACTGGCCTGAATGACGCGACGCTTGGTTGTCAAGCTTGCGCTTGGGTCAACCACTGGTGCGGGTGGCATTGGAGCCGAGTATTCGACAGGAGCCGATTGCACAGGAGCCGAGTATGGCATCGGAGCGGCTTGAGGTGCTCCACAGCCACAGCTGCTGCATCCCGAATCACAACCCATGTCACAGCAGCTGCTGCTCTTCTTGCAGATGTTACCGAACAACTTGCTCAGAAGGCCACAGCCTTTTGGTCCGCATGCCGAGTCGCAGCCCGAGTCACAGCATGGTTCGCATACTGGTTCGCAAGCTGGCATTTCGCAGCACGAGTCACAAGAGTGGCTGCTGCAAAGCTTTCCTTTGAAAAGCTTCGACAACAAACCACCTCGTTTGCTCATTCCGCAGCAACCGCTGTCGCAAGAAGCAACTTCGCAACCACATTCGGGTTCGCAAGGAGCTTCGCAGCCACAAGTTGGTTCGCAGGCGACTTCACAAGGAGCTTCGCAGCCACAGGTTGGTTCGCAGGCAAGTTCAGCACAGCCGCAAGCAGGAGCTTCGCAGCCACAGGTTGGTTCGAGGCATCCGCCACCGAGTTTGTCGAGCAAACCACAGCCTTTGGATTCAGCACCGCAGGTTGGTTCGCAAGCGATTTCACAAGGAGCTTCACAGCCACAAGTAGGTTCGGCACAGCCGATATCACAACAGGCGTTTGAGCCGCAGCCCTTCACGCCCAACATTCGGTCAAGTAGGTCGAACCCGAAACTTTGGGTACAGATTGAACTACCGAGGACCAAGGTTAAAGTTAGTATTGTCCGCTTCATTGGAGCCATTTCTCCCTAAATTGCAATTTATGCGGGAAGTTTGTAGCGATGTTTGAAAATCGAAATAGCGGTGCTTCATCGTTCAAGTCACCGATGAGATCCAGTCGCCGAACGAAGTCGCCGGCGAGCACATCTCAAAAGCTCTCGTCGACTTGCTCTAGCGGGTCGGGTGCGGACACCCGGCCCGCCGACTTCGTTCAGCATGTCGATCCTTTCTTGACACTGTCGATTTTGGCGGTTCCGTACAACTTCGCCGCCTATCAACACGTTCAAAGGCTCGCTTTTCCAATCCAATAAATCATCTGTTTTCCTCCGGCATCCAGTACCGGAAGCACATTTGGGTCATCCCGCTGCCGAACGTCACTTTTGAGTATTTCAAGGCGACATGCTTTAGCGGGACAATAACGATATCGGCGGAGAACCGGGTAAGATTCACTGTTCCAAGCGATTTTCGTACGTTTGGAAGGCTTTGACGGCTGGAGAAGAATATCCCGATTTTCTTGTTCAGCCAGTCGTGCCTGTTGTTCTGCTAGACTCTTGATTACAATCAGCACAAGGTATCGAAGAAGTGGCCAGAACGTCCGTAGCAAGGACCGTTTGCCAACCACCCACCGTCGTGCTGGCGTTCGACTCGGCCTGCTTCGCATGATCATCGCTCGATCCAAATCTGCCGTCCATCCATCCCCGTTGACGATTCTTCTGACGAGAACCTAGTGATAATAACCCTAAAATCCCTTCCGAAACGACGAATTTTGACAGCAATTTCTTTGGCCATCGTGGCTACCACGTTGGCCGGGATGCTTCCTTGCACGGCATCTGCCCAAGATGCTGCAGCAAAGCAAAGCAAGCGTGCGGATTGGCCCTACTGGCGAGGCCCTGCCTATGACGGCAGTGCCGACGCGACCGGTTTGCCCGACGATTGGGATCCCAAAGGTGGCGATGGCAGCAACCTGATCTGGAAACGAGAAGATCTTGGCGGAATTTGCACACCGATCGTGATGGATGGCCGCCTGTATACCATCCAGCGTGCCGATGAGGGAACATCCGAAGAAGCGGAGCGAGTCGTTTGTCTCGATGCTGCAACGGGCGAAACGTTGTGGGAAAATCGCTACAACGTTTGGCTTTCAGACGTCCCCGCCGAGCGAGTCGGTTGGACCAGCGTGGTGGGGGATTCCGAGACCGGCAACGTTTATGTCCTGGGCGCTTGTGGTCTGTTTCTCTGCATCGATGCGAAATCAGGCGAAACGGTTTGGAAAACGCCGTTGCACGAACAATATGGGCTGCTAAGTACCTACGGTGGGCGAACCAATTTTCCGGTCATCCACGAAGACTTAGTCATCATCAGCGGTATCCTGATCAATTGGGGTGAATACGCCAAGCCGAATCATCGCTTGATCGCCTTCAACAAGCGGACCGGGGAGCCTGTTTGGATGAGTGGCACAAAAGATTTGCCCGAAGATACGACCTACTCGGCACCCAGCTTGGTCACGATTGATGGCCAACGTCAATTGATTCTCGGTGCGGGCGACGGAGCGATTTGGGGTTTCCAGCCGCGCACGGGTAAACCGTTGTGGCATTATGATTTATCCCGACGCGGCATTTATGCCACACCTTTGGTTGTAGGCGACATGGTGTTCGCGACGCAAAGCGAAGAAAACGTCGATGGGCGTTCGATGGGAGCGGTCGTCGGTCTGAGAATCTCTGGGGTCGGCGACGAAACGAAAGTGGAAGAGGTCTGGAAGCGAGAAGATGTGATCGTCGGTTATAGCGAACCGGTCGTCATCGGAGACCGGTTATACGTGGTCGACGACCGCTGTAAAATGTGGATCTTTGATACCGCGACGGGTGAACCGATCGTCGAACAGAAGAGTTTTCTAAGCAGTCGCCAACGCAGCGCCTTGCTGACCGCCGACGGTAAAATCTATGTCCTGAGCGAAAATGGCCCGTGGGCCGTCCTCAAACCGACCGACAAGGGTTTCGAAGTTCTCAACAAAGGCCGACTTCGTGATACACAGTTCTCCGGTTCACCCATCGTTGCCGATGCCAAGCTTTATTTCCCCAGTACGACCTGTTTGTACTGCGTGGGCAGCGAAAGCAGTTCTCAAACGTCGGTCGAGATGTCCAAATCGATGGGCGAAGAAACACCGGTTAGTGAAAACGAGCAAGCGACTCAGCTTGTCGTCGTGCCCGCCGAGGTGATTGTCAAACCTGGCGAATCGGTCGAGTACTCCATTTTAGCCTACAACCGCTTGGGCCAGAAAGTGGAGACACCCGATGGCGTTCGGCTTTCGGTTCAGGGTCCAAAGGATAAAGAAGTAGGAACGATCGAGGGAACTCGGTTTACGGCTGCGAAAGACGTCGCGCACACCGGGGCAACCATCCAAGCGACGCTTGGCGATTCAGCGGGCTCAGCTTCATCCGGCATCGCCCGCGTTCGCATCATCCCCAATTTGCCCTGGAAATTCACGTTTGACGGACTCAGTGACCCGCCACTTTCTTGGGTCGGTGCAAGATATCGGCACGTTGTCAAACCAGTCGATGGCTCACCTGCGCTTGTTAAGATCACGACGATCCCCAAAGGAGCAAGAAGCCGTGCAATGATGGGGCCAAGCGACTTGTCCGAGTACACCATTACCGCCGATGTCCGAGGTGCTCGAATGAACGAAAAGTTGCCCGATATTGGCGTCAGTGCTCACGGCTACGTCCTCGACTTGATGGGAATTAGCCAACAATTGCAGATTCGAACTTGGGCGGCACAGTTGCGGATGGCCGAAACGATTCCGTTTTCGTGGCAGGAAGACCGCTGGTATCGAATCAAACTCAAAGCGGAGATCGAGGGCCAACCGCCCGCGGCGGTTGCAGTACTGAAAGGAAAGGTATGGCCCAAAGAAGAAGCCGAGCCTGACCAGTGGACGATCACCGCTCGTGACAAATCACCAAACCTGAACGCCAGCCCTGGTTTGTACGGGAACGCAAAGGATGCAGAAATCTATATCGACAACGTCGAAGTCAGAGCAAACGACTAGTAGCATTGTAGCGGAAGTCGTCAAGACTTTCGTTTCCCTGGTTCCCAGGCTCCCGTCGGGGAACGAGCGACGAGCGTTTTTCAAATTATTAAAGCACCATTTTACCCACGATAACCTTGATGACTAAAAACAACTCCCACAAGAGTGAATGGAACGCCATCACCTTGATCTTTGTTGCAACCGTATGCGGCAGCCTCACTTCGATTGCATTGAGTGGATGCAATCCACCAACGCCACTGCAAGCATCCACCGCCTCTCCCGCTTCAGCAACTGCAAGCTCGTGTTCGAGTTGCTGTGCAAAGGCGAACGTTTGCTGCAGCGACGAAGCGACAGCCGAATCACTTGTTTCGGTAAAGGATGACACGCCGACCGGCGTCCAAGAGTACAAAACACCCGAAGAGATTATGGAGTCGGGCGACTCGTGGCCTCAGTGGGGCGGTACTCGACTCGGCAACAATACTCCCAACGTGAATGGTCTTCCGGAGACCTGGAATATTGGCGAATTCGATCGCCAAACGGACGAGTGGGACAAGGAATCGTCGGAAAACATTCGTTGGGTCACCTCGCTCGGAAGTCAAACCTACGGCAACCCGGTGATCGCCGATGGCAAGGTGTTTGTCGGGACCAACAACGGTTCTGGCTACATCAAACGCTATCCGTCGGAAGTCGACTTGGGCTGCTTGATCGCCCTGGACGATTCCAACGGCGACTTTCTGTGGCAGCACAGCAGTGAAAAATTGATCACCGGACGTGTTCACGATTGGCCGCTGCAAGGTATTTGTTGCGCACCGCTCGTCGAAGGCGATCGATTGTGGTTTGTCACCAACCGTGGCGAGGTTCGCTGCCTCGATACAAATGGCTTCTACGATGGGGAAGATGACGGGGAAGTCGTCGATGAACCTGCAAACGTTGCTGAGATCATGAATGCGGGCGGTACTGCCGAAGCTTACGCCGACACCGTCGCAGCACTAAACGATGGAAAACTCTCCGAAGCCGCAAAAGAAGCCCTCGCGGCCGCCGGTGAAGAAATCCAAGGCGATGTCCTCGTCAAGACAGTCACAACAGACAAGGCATGGAAATTGTCCGCTAACTTCGGTGGTGTCGATCGCGAGTTGTCAGCGAAAATCATCGGACCACGATTGGTGTTTACAAAGGCACTTGGCGTTCATGACAAATACGAAGCCGATACCATCTGGGTCTACGACATGATGGACGAATTGGGGGTCAGTCAACACAACATGGCCTCATGCAGCGTCACGAGCTATGGCGATTTGCTATTCGTCAACACCAGCAACGGGATCGACGAATCGCACATCAACTTACCCGCTCCCGATGCACCTTCGTTCATCTGCATGGACAAAAATACGAAGGAGGTCTATTGGACCGATCGATCGCCAGGGCAAAACATCTTGCATGGTCAATGGTCGAGCCCCTCGGTCGCGGTATTCGACGGCGTTCCGCAAGCCTTATTCGCTGGCGGCAATGGGTATCTGTATAGTTTCCGAGCGGACAAGGGATCGGATGGTAGGCCGGAACTACTTTGGAAGTTCGACTGCAATCCCAAAGAATCGAAATGGGCGCTTGGCGGGAAGGGAACGCGTAATAACATCATTGCCACGCCTGTTGCCTATGACGGAAAGATTTTCGTGGCCGTTGGCCAAGACCCTGAGCATGGCGAAGGGGAAGGGCATTTATGGTGCATCGATCCGACGCGGCGTGGCGACGTATCGCCTGAATTGGCCGTCAAGATTGAAGACGACGGGACACGATCGCCAATCGAACATCGCCGCTTGCAAGCCGTCATCCCCGAGAATGGCGAAGCAGCTGTCCCGAATCCGAATTCGGCAGCCGTTTGGCATTACCGGTTTGCCGACCAAAACGACGATGGTGAATACGATTTTGAAGAAGAAATGCACCGCAGTTGTGGCACAGTGGCGATTAAGGATGATGTTTTGTATATCGCCGACTTTGCCGGTTTGGTCCATTGTCTGAGCGCAAAGCCAGACGCATCGGGGAGGCCGATCGTGCATTTTACTTATGACATGTACGCTCAAAGTTGGGGAAGTCCGCTGATCGCCGATGGTCGGGTGTACATTGGTGATGAAGACGGTGACGTCGCCGTTTTTGAGTTTGGCCCCGAAAACAAGGAGCCAATCGAAGAAATCCAGATGGAAACGAGCGTCTACAGCACCCCCGTTGCGGCGAAGTCAACGTTATTTATTAGCACCAAAGACAAGTTGTTTGCGATTGGAAAGCCAGCAGAGTGAGTTTTGCGGCAGCGATGGTCTGGTTGCCTAGCTCGAATGTCCGATATAATGTTGGATAGTTGCTATGAATAGCCGTTTAGCCGCATGGTCATCGGCCGTCGTGTCCTGTTTGGCAGGCGGTTCAACGAGGAATCCTACCAAGACGAAACTTCCCAACTCAACGGGTTCAAACTGAATGCCTAAATTACTTGTCGACTGCGGTAACTGTGGTCCCGACTTTCAATCGATCCGCCGCATGGCGTCATCGCATTTCAAAGCCTCGGTCATCCAAACGCATGGACTCGACGATACCGTGGAAGCACTTCGCAAGCATAAGGTCGACTTGGTGACGATCAATCGCAAATTGGATCGCGATTACTCCGACGGCTTGGAAATCCTTGCAGAAATCAAGCGTGATCCGGCATTCAAGGAAGTGCCGGTGATGCTGGTGACCAATTATGACGAACATCAGCAATCGGCGATCGAAGCAGGGGGAGTCCGTGGATTTGGCAAACTGTCGATCAATGACGAGCAAACTCGCAAGCTTCTCGAACCTTATTTGTCTGAAAAATCAGCTAGCGAAGCCGAGATGGCTGAAAAAGCGGAAAACGCCAACCGCTAGCCGGATTTAATCTCATCGCAGCCTTATCGATTCAATTGAACTGGAACCCCGTCATGCCAGGACCCACTCGAAAACTACTTTCTGCAAAGATCCATCGTGCGACCATCACGGCAGCGGATGTCGATTACGAAGGCAGCGTCACCATCCCGCCGGAACTTCTCGAAGCGGCAGGGATTGTGCCCTATGAATCGGTCCACGTCTGGAACACGACTCGCGGTACGCGGTTAGAAACCTACGCAATTGCCGGACTACCTGGCTCAAGTGACGTTTGCATGAATGGTGCCGCTGCCCATTTGATGCACCCCGGCGACCGAGTTATCTTGGCGACGTATGCGTTTCTGAGCGAAGATCAGGTCGCAAATCATCGTCCCAAGTTGGTGTTTGTTGACGAAACGAATCAAATCAGTCATTCTGGGCCCGAGATTCCCGGCCCCGGGCGACGTCAGTCGGTAAACGGTTAGCTCATCGATGAAGTACCGACAACTTGACAAGATCACCTCGCTCGAACCCGGGAAGAAAATCTCGGCCGAGCGAACGCTAAAGGCCGACGAAGAATACTTGCTCGATCATTTCCCACGCTTCCCGGTGATGCCGGGCGTAATGATGCTCGAGGCGCTCTACCAGGCTGCGATTTGGATGATCCGTAGTGGTGACGATTTCAAATTTCCCCTCGTTCTGCTTCGTGAGGTGAAAAGTGTGAAGTTCGGGGATTTCCTCGCACCCGGAGAAACACTACAAATTAGCGCAGAAGTGTTAAAATCGGATGGAAATTTGACGACGGTGAAAGCCAACGCGGCGAAAGAGGGGCGAACCACCGTTTCGGCTCGGCTAGTTCTCGAGCGTTGTAGCTGTCGTGATCCAGAAAGGTTAAACACGGATCAAGACGTTAGTTGGCGAGCGAAAAAACAGTTTTTGGAAATGTTTGGCCCTGTTTTATCCGATCATTCCTAAAAGCTTCCCATCCAAATTCGACCTTTCCATCTATATCCCATTCACTAGATACACCCCAGCAAACCACACAAGGATTCACTCCGATGGCTCTATCTCAAGACGAAATTTTTGCCAAAGTTCAAGAAGCACTGATCGACGCATTAGGCGTGGACGATGACGAAGTCACCACCGATGCCACTTTGGTTGGAGATTTGGGCGCCGAATCGATCGACTTTTTGGATATCGTTTTCAAACTGGAAAAAGCGTTTGATATCACCATCCCGCGCGAAGAACTCTCGCCCGAAGATGTCTTGACCAATACCCAATACGTTCAAGACGGCAAGGTCACCGCCGAAGGACTGGTAGAACTGAAGACGCGGATGCCTTGGGCTGATTTGTCGGAATTCGAAAAGAATCCTCGTGTCGAAAATTTTGGCAACTTGCTAACCGTTGGCGATTTGTGCAACTATGTCGAAGCCAAGCTTGGAGCCTAACCTTCAATGCGTTGGTTTTGGGTCGACCGTTTCACCGAATTTGTTAGTGGCAGCCACGCACACGGGATCAAAAATGTCTCGTTGGACGAGGAGGTTGTAGATGAATACAGCCCAGGATTTCCAATGCTGCCACCGACGTTGGTATTGGAAGGGATCGCCCAACTTGGCGGAATTTTGGTTTCGGAGCACTTCGAGTTCAAGAAACGATGCGTGTTGGCAAAGGTCGGCAAAGCGGTTTACCACCACTTTGCTCGACCAGGAGACCAGCTTTATTATCAAGTCAAAATGGACTCAGTTCACGAAACCGGTGCGACCGTTTCAGCCACCAGCTCGATTGGAAATACCCTGCACGCCGAAATTGAATTGATGTTTGCGTTTTTAGAAGAGGGACGATTCACCGAAGGCCCCCTGTTCGGCCCCGGTGATTTGGAAGCGATGCTGCGACTGATGAATTTCTTTCATGTCGCAGTGGATGCCTCTGGCAATCCTGTCCCCGTTTATGATTGTTTGTAGTAGCCCCAATCCGTCTCGCCGAGCGAGCGATCACCGTTTCACTTTTTCAAGCACAATAGGTTTTTCCCATGCGTCGCCGAGTCGTCGTCACCGGTATCGGAATGATCAACCCGATGGGCCATGACGCGCCTACCGTTTGGGCTGGTCTTCAAGAAGGCAAAAGCGGTGTCGCCAAAACCACACTGTTTGACGCTTCCGGCTTCCCCACAAAGATCAGTGCCGAGGTCAAAGATTGGGACGTCAGCAAGGTTGGCGAACCGATAGAAAAGTGGGCAAATCGCGGTCGCCACACCCGCTTCGCTATCGGTGCGGCCAAGCAAGCGATCGTGGATAGCGGTGTGCTCGATGCGATCACCGATCCGACCCGCTTCGGCGTTTACATGGGTAGTGGCGAAGGCAACCAGGACTTCACGACATTTAGCCGCATGATGTCTGCCGCTTTGGCCGATGGTGATTACGACGCGGCAAAATTCATTGCCAAGGGGTTGGAATTGCTCGATCCAGCAAAGGAACTCGAGCAGGAACCGAACATGCCCGCCGCCCATTTGGCGACGATGTTCAACGCACAAGGCCCGAACATGAACTGCCTCACCGCCTGCGCCGCTAGCAGCCAAGCGGTCGGCGAAGCGACTGAGATCATCCGCCGAGGTGATGCGGATTTCATGCTCGCGGGAGGCAGCCACAGTATGATTCATCCGCTTGGCGTGACCGGTTTCAATCTACTGACCGCGATGAGCGAAAGCAACGACGAGCCTACCAAGGCAAGTCGCCCGTTCGACCGTATGCGAAACGGTTTCGTGCTCGGGGAAGGTTCCGCGATGATCGTGCTCGAAGAATTGGAATCCGCTCGAAAGCGTGGCGCAACGATCTATGGCGAAGTGGCCGGTTACGGCAGTACCGCGGATGCTTATCGTGTAACCGACATTCCGCCCGACGGGCACGGCGGAATCGCTGCGATGCGAATGGCAATCGCCGATGCTGGACTCAATCCGTCCGATATCGACTACGTCAACGCGCACGGCACGAGTACCACCGTCAACGATCGTGTCGAAACGAAAGCGTGCAAGGACGTCTTTGGCGAAAACGCGATGAAGGTACCGGTTAGCAGCACCAAGAGTATGATGGGACACCTGATCGCCGCAGGTGGTGTAACGGAGATGATCGTTTGCTTATTGGCGATTCGCGATTCCGTTTTGCCGCCGACGATCAACTACGAAAACCCTGATCCGGATTGCGACTTGGATTACGTACCGAACGTCGCACGAGAAGCGAACGTTCGTAACGCCCTCAACAACAGCTTCGGATTCGGCGGCCAAAATGTCACGCTCTGCCTCCGCCGGCTTGAGTGATAGCGGACTCAACGTCGCTCTGCTCTCCGAGGCTGACAGCGTTCACCGAGAACAGTGTGACCCTTTCAGCGATAGTACTGATATTGGAAGTGGGGTGACCATGAGTGAATTTACCGACGCCGAACTAGCCGCGTTTCTTGACGAAGCTTTGCCCGCGTGCCAAAGTTCAGAACTGGAAGAACGTTTGCGGAACGATGCGGATCTACGCCGCAGACTGACCGAAATCCAAGGTCGTCAAGCTGCGGGCTTGCATACGATCGGTGCGATCTGGCGACGTGATCGACTGTCTTGTCCAAGTCGCAGCGAACTTGGTCAATACCTACTCGAAGCACTCGATGCCGAAACGGCCGATTACATCCGATTCCATCTGCGTGACGTGGGCTGCCGATATTGCCAGGCCAACTTGACCGATTTGCAGGAGGCATCGACTTCGACAGCCCCAACCGATGATCGGCGAAAACGCTATTTTCAAACGAGTGTTGGGTATTTAGGAAAACATTAGGCATCGTAGGCGAATCTCTCCGAGGCTCGCATTTCAGTGTCTCGGGGGACTCCGCTAATTGTCAATCGCTTGTCGTAGTTCTTTGACAAATTCGCAAACGCGATTCACCGTATCCTGCTTGTCCTCTCCTTGCGCCATACGCCGTACGATCGCTGAACCGACGATCAAGCCATCGGCAACCGGCGCAAGTTGCGCTGCGGTTTCAGGGCTGCTGATGCCAAAACCAATGCAAATTGGCAAATCGGTCTGCTCACGCAACCAACCAACGTTCTCGGTCAAATCGGTCGGTAGTGCCGTACGCTCGCCCGTGATTCCCGTCACGGAAACGTAATACAAAAATCCAGACGACAAGTTCGCAATTCGAATTTGACGCTCTCGCGGTGTTGTCGGCGTCACCAACTGAATCAGACTAAAATCCGAAGCTTTGCAAATTTTGGCAAATCCAGTCGCTTCCTCGACCAGCAAATCGGGGACAATCGCCCCGGCATAGCCAGCTTCCGTTGCTTGCTCGACATACGATTCAAGTCCAATACGGTTGATGATCGAGTAACTGACCATCGTGACTCGCGGCATCGGCAACGGGGACGATGAGTCATCTCCTGTTAAACGTTTCCCTAATTCGAAAACCTGCTTGAGCTTGAAGCCGCGATCCAATGCTCGCTGGTAAGACGACTGGATCACCGGACCATCCGCGATTGGATCACTGTAGGGGATCCCAAGCTCGCACAAATCGGCACCCGCCTCTTGGATGCTACGAAGGATTGCCTCGGTCGTTTCCATGTCGGGATCGCCGGCGGTAAGGAAGGGCATCAACGCTTTTTGGTTAGCGTCCCGTAATTGGGCAAAT
>JGI12210J13797_10113240_pt1 | contig 12439 bp, 11 predicted proteins | sample ElkSlonscriptome_3_FD_13797 | JGI IMG/M metagenome (IMG submission 13797) | reverse complement strand
GCTGGCGGCTTCGAGCTGACGTGCATCCTGTGAGAGGCGAGTGCGACCACTGCGCATGGGTTTGAGGCGGAGAAATCGGAATGCCTACGAGGTCGGCACCGAGGCGCATTGCCAGGTCCAGATCATCCAGCAGCGCTCATCGCTGCATCGTATGTATGTCGCGGCGGGTATGCCAGTTCCGCCAATCGCGACACTTGGGACATCGCCCAGCAACAGTTGACCGCTTCGTGCCACTCGCAAAGGACTGAGTTGGCATCAATTTGGGTGCTCGTGGCGATTCACCGACCGGGTGATGGGCGCTACGACCGGAAGGCGCACGCCCCGCGCGGTGCCTGGCTTTGTTACCAATACCGATACCGACGGCTCCGTAACCGCGGTCGTGTCCCCGACGACCGCAGTTGGCGCTGGTCGTTACCCGGCCCCAAAGGTCTCCAACCGATGCTCCAACGCCTGAATATGCAGCCGCAGGTTGTAGAGTTGATCGGCATAGGACAGCGGCACGTCCACCTGCGCGACCTCGCGCTCGATCTCCTCCAGGCGCTGGCTGAGCGCGGCCAGGTCGTCAACGCCGCGCGGGCCGGTCTCCAGCTGCAGATCGATGCGCCGCAGCGCCACGTACCAGCGGATGATGCGCCGGCGGATGCGCCAGGCATAGACCGGCGGCAGCACCTTGATCAGCGGCAGCAGCAGCGCCAGAAGCGGCACGATCATCACCTTGGTGCGGTCGATCCAGGTCGCCGCCCAGAACGGCAGATAGCGCTGCAGCAACGGCGGGCCGTTCTTGTAGTGGCGCACGGCATCGGCGTCGAGCGGAAAATCGCTATGCCGCGGGCTCGGAAATGCCTCGGGATCGGCAAACATGTCGCCATCGCCGTGAACCTCCGCCGCCGCCTCCAACAGCAGGTCCACCAGGGCCGGATGGATGTCCGGATGCGCCACCAGGTTCGCTGTGGCCGCTACCATCGGCAGGTCCTCGCGCGGCACCCCGTGGGCCAGGTCCAGCACCCCCGCGGGCAGGGTCAAGGCCGTCAGCGAGCGATCGATGCGGGCATAGGCCGCGGCATAGGGCAGCCCATGCACGCGGATGTCCGGATCGGAGATCAGTCCGCGCAGCAGCGAGCCATCCGCCGCGCCGACCAGGAACAGCAGGTCCAGCTCGCCGGCCTTCAGCGCGACGGTGGCGTCGGTCATATCGCCGGCTACAAGCTCGGCGTTATTGCTGTTGATGCCGCTGCGCGAGAGCATCCGTAGCGCCAGGAAGCGGGTCCCGCTGTCCGGCGGACCGATGCCGACGCGCTTGCCGCGCAGCCCATTCAGCGGGCCTTCGTGCCCGCCGCGGGGCGCTAGCAGCCAGACCGGCTCGTAGAACATGCTGCCCAGCCCGACGGCGGCGGCCTTTTGCTCATCGGACGCGACCCCGCCCTGCACCAGCGCCAGGTCCGGCGCATCCTCCGGCGCCAGCAGCCGCTCGAGGTTCTCCACCGCGCCCTGGGTCTCCAACACTTCCAGCGTGATCTCGCTGCGCGCCAAGATCGCCGCATATTGCTGGGCGTAGCGGAAATAAGCGCCATCCTTCGCCCCGGCGGCAATGCTGATCTGTCGCGGCGGCGCCGGCTGCACGAACTGCAGCGCGATTAAGGTCACCGCCAGCACCAGCAGCGCGCTGCCGCCGTAGATGCCCCAGAGATCGAGGCGGCTGGACTTACGGGGCTTATCGGCAGGGGCTTCGGCGGACATCGCGGCTCCAAGGACTCATCGGCTGGCTTTCGGGGTGGGCTATTGTACCGAACCTCTCGGCAGACGCCGCGCCCAGCGTTGCGGTGCGCAAATACCCGGGCCGATGAGGCGATCGCCAAGCTGGGTCTGCTTCGCTTGACCCAGCCTACAACCGCGCCCTTCGCGGTGCGGAACGGATGCGTCTCATCGTCTCCCCGGCGTTGGCGCAGAGGCGGACGTTCTAGGTGCGAGCTCGATCCGCTGCCCCGGCTGCAACGACGCTCAAGGCCGCAAAGGCCTTGGGCTCAGAGCAGCGTCTTGAGGCGGTACAGGGTCTCCAGTGCCGCACGCGGGCTGAGTTCGTCTGGATCGAGTTCGCGCAGAGATTGCAGCGCTGGGCTGGGTGGCTCTGGCGCGAACAGGCTCATTTGCCTCATTTCCGCGGCGTCGCTGGTGCGCGCCTGGCTGCTTCCCTGCTGGTCTCCGGCTCGGGTGCCGCCGCCAGTCCTGGCGCCGGTACCGGTGTTGATGCCCGTCTGGGCATGGGCGGCCTCTTCGAGGTCCCGCAGCCGCTCGCGCGCGCGTGCGATGACCGCCGCCGGCACCCCGGCCAGGGCCGCCACCTGGAGACCATAGCTTTGATTGGCCGGTCCGTCGCGCACCGCGTGCAAAAACACAATGCGCTCGCCATGCTCGACGGCGTCCAGATGCAGGTTGGCCATGCCGGGGTAGTCCTCCGGCAGCGTGGTCAGCTCGAAGTAGTGCGTCGCAAAGAGCGTAAAGGCGCGGATGCGCGTGGCCAGTTCGACGCCGCAGGCCCAGGCCAGCGACAGGCCGTCGAAGGTGCTGGTGCCGCGGCCGATCTCGTCCATCAGCACCAGGCTGTGCTCGCTGGCGTTGTGCAGAATGTTGGCGGTCTCCTCCATTTCCACCATGAAGGTAGACCGACCCCCGGCCAGGTCGTCGGCGGCGCCGATGCGTGAAAAGATGCGATCCACCGGGCCGATGCTGGCGCCGCGCGCGGGGACGAAGCTGCCAGCGTAGGCCATGAGCACGATCAATGCGATCTGGCGCATATAGGTCGATTTGCCGCCCATGTTTGGGCCGGTGATGATCAGCACCCGGCGTTCGTCGTCGAACCGCACGCCGTTGGCCACAAAGGGTTGGCCGTTGCTGCGTGCAACGACCTGTTCCACCACCGGATGGCGGCCGTCTTCGATCTCGATCAGGGGCTCCGCGTGCAGCATCGGGCGTGTCCAGTCCAGCCGCTGCGCACGCTCGGCCAGGTTGCACAGGACGTCGAGCGTGGCGATGGCAAGGGCACTGGTCTGCAATGGCGCCAGGTCATCGCGGAGCCGTTCCAGCAGTTGCTCATAGAGGGCCTTTTCGCGCGTCAACGCGCGCTCGCGGGCGCTCAGCACCTGGTCCTCGAAGCGCTTGAGCTCGGGCGTGATGTAGCGTTCGGTTCCCTTCAGCGTCTGTCGGCGCTGATAGTCGTCGGGCACTTTGTCGGCATGGCTGCGGCCGATCTCGATATAGTAGCCGTGCACGCGGTTGTAGCTGACCTTGAGCGTAGCGATGCCGGTACGCTCGCGTTCGCGCTGTTCTAGATCAAGCAGAAACTGATCGCCGTGCTCGGCCAGATCGCGCAATTCGTCCAGCTCCGGGTCATAGCCGCGGGCGATGACGCCGCCGTCGCGGATCAGCAGCGGCGGCGTTTCGATCAGGGCTTGACCCAGCAGGGCATGGGTGTGCGGGTGCTCGCCGAGCTCGGCGTCCAGCGTCAGCAACAGCGGGCTGTCCAGCCCGTCCAGCCCGGTGTGCAGGGCCGGCAGGCGTGCGAGCCCGTCGCGCAGCGCGGCCAGGTCGCGCGGCCGAGCGCTGCCCAACGCGATGCGCGAGATGATCCGCTCCAGGTCGGCGATGGCGGCCAGTTCCTCGCGCAGCGGCTCAAAGGCCGCCGCCAGTGTCAGGGTCTCGATGGCGTCGTGGCGCTGGCGCACCTCGTTGAGGTCGCGCAGCGGGCGGCTGATCCAGCGGCGCAGCAGCCGGGCGCCCATGGCCGTAGCGGTGCGGTCCATGACCGCGGCCAGGGTATGTTGCGCCGATGCGTCGCCGCTCAGCGGCCTGATCAGCTCCAGGTTGCGGCGGGTGGCGGCATCCAGGATGACGGCATCGTCTCGGCGCTCGGTACTCAGGCCGCGCAGATGGGGCAGGGCGGCACGCTGTGTATCCTTGACGTATTGCAGCAGACAGCCGGCGGCACCGATGGCCAGCCTCAGGTCGGCGCAGCCGAAGCCGCCCAGATCACGGCTGGCGAACTGCGCGCACAGCAGGCGCTCGCCGCTGTCGGCGTCGAACAGCCAAGGCTGGCGCCGCGTCACGCCAGGTTGATGCTGCAAAGCCTCTGGCAGGCCGCTGTCGTCGGCGAGCAGCAGCTCCGCCGGACGCAGGCGTTCGAGTTCCGCGCTCAGGGCCTCGACGCCGTCGAGTTCCAAGACTGAAAAGCGACCGCTTGCGAGCTCCAATACCGCGACGCCGAACCGCTGCGCGGCGTCTGCGCCGCCCTCGGCGACCGCGCACAGCAGGTTCTCTTGGCGTTCGTCCAGCAGCGCCTCGTCGGTGAGGGTGCCGGGGGTGACGACGCGCACCACGTCGCGCTCCACCGGTCCTTTCGCCTTGGCGGGGTCGCCGATCTGCTCGCAGATGGCCGCCGAGACCCCCTGGCGGACCAGTTTGGCCAGATAGCCCTCGGCGGCGTGATAGGGCACACCGGCCATCGGGATCGGCCGACCCGCGGACTGGCCGCGCTTGGTCAGCGTGATGTCCAGCAGCGCGGCGGCGCGCTCGGCGTCCTCAAAGAACAGCTCGTAGAAGTCGCCCATGCGGTAGAACAGCAGCATCGAGGGATACTCGGCCTTGATCCGCAAATACTGCTGCATCATCGGCGTATGACTGCCTTCTGGCGGCGACGGGCGGGCGGGGTCGGCGGCGGGTCTATTCATCGGCAAAGGGTATCATCCCAGCGCTGGACACCGCGCGGGAGGCAGCGCGGCGCGGTGAACAACCGGCGCTGGGATCAGCCGACAAGAACCCTCGGCAGGGTCTACAATGCACGCCCTATGAACCTGAAAATTCCCCGTCTCTATAAGCTGTTCCTGTCGCTGGCGCTGGTCATCGGCCCCTTCTCCTGGTTGGTGTTCACCGAGGACGGCCAGCGTCGCAGCGACCTGTTTTTGCTGCATATCATGGGCACGCCGGGCTTCAATATCGCCTATGACCGCCTGAGCTCAGAGGTGACCGAGGCCGATCTCAGAGCACAGTTCCCGAAGGTCGAGTTGCAATGTAGCGACCGGGCCACCGGCTTCGGCGGGCGTCTCTGCGTCGCCGAGATCGCCTCCTTCAACGGCATGCCGGCCCGTTCGACCGCGCTGTTTTTTGACGGCGAAAAGCTCACCGCGCTGCAGCTCAACTACCGCCTGCGCTACCACGATACCCTGGTCGCAGGCCTCCGCAACGGGCTCGGCGCGCCGCTCGAACCCGTCGGCGCCGGGGTGCTCGTCTGGAAACTCGACGACGGTGTGGTGATGCTGTCGGCCCAGCCCCCCGAGCAAGAGGCCGACGCGGCGCTGTTGTGGCTCACACCGGCCTTGGCCAGGGCAAGGCTTTAGGCCGCGCCCAGTCCGTGCAAGAACATGCCGGGAGATGAAACGTTTCGAGTGTGCGGCGCATACCGCGGTTGGCCCGAGGATCAAGGCGACGAGCTGATCGAAGGCATCGCCACCCTGGTCCAGCCGGACATCAGCGCCGCTTGCGATCTGTCCAAGCTCGACGACACAGGCTGTCACGGCGCGCCCGATGCCTTGACCTGGACAACGGCCCGCACTAGCGTATCCCTCGGCAAGGCCGCGGTGTTGGGCGCAAACCCCATCCGCCGTCGCGCCCAAGCGATCGCAATCGTTCTCAACCGATCTCAACCAGGAGATAGCCCGGCCGCAGGCCGCGCAGATGCCAACTGAATCCCATCGGACATCCGTATGAGCAGCGGATGGACCCCACAGGCCCGGCCTCGGAGCGCCGCGGGCGCGTGCTGCGCGGCGGTTCCTTCTGGTTCCCGCCCGAGTTCCTGAGCGTTCAGGCCCCGCGCAGCGGGGCCCGCGATTTTTTCTTGGCCTGTGTACATTTGTGCAACCAATTGTACAAAGGCAACGTGCCTTCTTCGCATCCGGACAGACCCGTTCCGTCGCCTTTCGCATCGAGTGCCTCAGTTTGGTCATGCGGCGGGCAGCCGAGCAAATGACGCCGGTGACCCTGGAGCTCGGCGGCAAGAGCCCCTGCGTGGTCGAGCCGGACGCCGATCTGGCCGTCGCCGCGAAACGCATCCTCTGGGGCAGGTTCCTCAATGGCGGGCAGAGCTGTGTGGCGCCCGATTACGTCTTGGCGCATCGGTCGATCAAGCCGACGCTGGTGGCGGCTCTGCGCTCGCGGATGCGCTGTTTCTATGGCGACGACCCGCGAAACAGCGCCGACCTTGGGTGCATCGTCAACGCCAATCATCTCGAGCGCCTGCTGGCACTGCTCGACGGCGTCGAGGTGGCCGCTGGCGGCGACTACGATCGCGCAACCTGCCGCCTGGCGCCCACGCTGGTCGATAAGGTCGGCTGGGATTCGCCCCTGATGCTTGAGGAGATCTTTGGGCCGATCCTGCCCGTGCTGGCGTTCGGCGACCGCGACGAGGCCATTGAGGCCGTCAATTGCCGACCCAAGCCCTTGGCGCTCTAGCTGTTCACGCGCAGCCGCCGCGCGCGGCGCGAGTGGCTGGGCCGCACCAGCTCCGGCACGGCCTGCGTTAACGACGTCATGCTGCAGTTCGCCGTTCCCTCGTTGCCCTTCGGCGGTGTCGGCGCCAGCGGGATCGGGGCCTATCGCGGCTACTATAGCTTCCGCACCTTCTCTCATCTCAAAGGCGTACTCGCCAAGCCCTTTTGGCCGGATCTGCCCTGGCGCTATCCCCCTTACCGCGTCTGGAATAAACCAGCCCGTGACTGGTCCGGAGACCGCGCGGTACGCATCCCAAAGGGCTATTCAGCCAAGCTTTCTATCTGGCCAAGCTTTCTATCTGATAGCCACCTCAACGCCCGACACGCCTTGCCCGCCGTGGCACAGGCTGGAGAAGACCGATGACTACCGCCACCGTCGATCCCGTCCGTACTCAGAGCGCACCCCAGCCGATCAATGCATCGTCACCCACAATCCAGCCATCGCCGAGCGTACCGATCGCTGCGTGCGCTTGGTCGATGGGCGCCTCGAAGCAGGGTTAGCCGTATGAGAACGCCATTGCTGTTGCGCGCCGCCTGGCGCGAGATGCACCCGATGCGCTGGCGGCTGTTGGCCGTGTTGCTGATCATGGGGGCCGGTTTCGGGATGTACGCGGGCATCTACTCGGCCATCGACAGCCTGTTTGCCTCCCGCGCGCAGCACTACGCGGACGCCGACATCGCCGGTTTCGACATCAGATTCTCGCCCGAGGACATTGTCAACGTGCCGGACTTCTCCGATATCCCCGGCATCCGCAACGCCACGTCCCGGCTCATGCTGCCGGGCAATATCGAGCTCGCGGACGGTCGGCGTCTGTCCGCGCTGCTGATCGCGGTGGAGGCGCCGCAGACCGTCAATCGGCTGCTGCTCACCGACGGAGACGCGCTCGATCCAGCGCAGCCGTCGCGGGCCGTGATTGACCGCAATCTCGCCCGGCACCAGGGCTATGCGGTCGGCGACCCACTGGTTGTCAACGTCGGTAAGGATCGGGTCGAGCTCAAGGTCGGCGGCGTGGCGACCAGCGCCGAGCACCTGGTGGACGGCGCCGATCCGAGCTTCTTCCTGCCAGCCAAGGGCTCCCTGGGCATCGTTTTCGTCCCGTTGGAGCTGATGGACGAGCGCCTCGGTTTCCGCCTCGTCAACAGCCTGCTGTTTACCGGCGAGGCGATCGCCGCCGACCTCCCGAGCGAGGCGCAACGCGCGATCATTGAGCGCGCCGATCGTCGCCTGACGATCGAGGATCGGCTGCCGCTGACCCGTCAGTTCGGCCATCTGTTTCTGGACCTCGATCTGAACGCGTTTCGGATATTCACCCCCGCCATCGTGCTCATTTTTGGCGTCAGCGCCGCCACCGTGCTCTTCTTTTTGCTCTATCAATGGATCAGCAACCGGCGTCGCGAGCTGGGCGTGCTCTCGGCCCTCGGCTATGCGGGCAGGCGGCTGACCTGGAGCGTCCTCGGGCCGCTGCTGCCAATCGCCGTCGGCGGGCTCCTCGCGGGACTGCTGTTCTCGCTGATCCTGCTCTACGGCTTCGGCTTCGAATACACCCATGCCATCGGCCTGCCGCCGCCGCGCCTGACCCTGCTGCCCTCGCATCTGCTGATCGCTTGCATCGGGCTGCTGGTGATCCTGCTGATCGGGGTCGCGCTGCCCCTGCGCAGCGTCTTGGCGACCAAGCCGATCGATGCCGTGCGGGCAACGCCGCAGGTGCCCCCCGGCGGCCACGGCAGCAGCGCCGATGCCCTGCCCAATCTGATCTGGCGATACGCGTTGCGCGCCGTGCTGCGGCGGCGCTGGGTCAGCATCATGACGGTGGTGGCCGTGGCCGCGGCGCTGGCACCGGCGCTGTCCTATTTCGTCGCGCTGCGCTCGTTCGAGCCCTGTACGCGGATACCCGCGTTGGCAAGGTCACCAACCGCGAGGCGCTGGTCGCGGAGGTGGTCCACCACCTGCACGAGATCGCGGCCATCGTCTATCTGGCCGCCGCCTTCGGCATCGGCGTTGCCCTGCTGTTTTTGTATACGAGCACCGCCTTCAGCTTCATCGGCCGCGAGGGGGATTTTGGACTGCTCGGCGTGCTCGGGTTCGAGCGCGGCCAGGTCGCCGCCATGGTGCGCCGCGAGCTGTTGATCCTCGGCGGCGCGGGCATCCTGCTGTCGGTCCCGCTCGGCTATGCGCTCGCCTATGGACTCAACGGTGTCCTCAGCGAGGCCTGGTTCGATGTGCCGACCACCTTTGCGATCTTCGACCCCGCGGCGATGGCGTTGCCGGCGCTGCTGCTGTTGCCGCTGATTGTGCGGCCGGTGATCCGCCGTATCCGCAACCAAGACCTGGCGCTATTGCTGCGCAGGAGGAGCTTTGGATGAAATCGACCGCCGTTGTTCTCGTTGCAATGTTGGCAACGTCCGCAATCTGGTCTCAGGCCGCCGCGGCGGCCGGGGACGCCACCGATCTGATGCAGCGCTCGGAGGACGCCACCAAGAGCGACACCGAGGTGACCCGCTATCGGCTCGACCTGCTCGACGAGTCGGGCGATCTGGTGCAATCCCGCGACATGCTGTTCCACTTCAAGAAGCTATCCGATAAGGAGGCCACCCTGGTGCGCTTCACCTCGCCCCCCGCCATCAGCGGGACCGGGCTCTTGGTTGAGGATTCCGGGCAGCAGGTCAACGACATCTGGCTCTACCTGCCGGCAACCCGTCGCCTGCGCCGCATCGCCGGCGCCGAGAAGACGAACTGGTTCATGGGCACCGAGTTTACCCATGAGGATTTCGAGGACTACCAGCTGCCGCTCTACCGCTTCAGCCTGGTCGGCCCCGCGAGCTGCGCCTCCGGCCCCTGCACCAAGGTGCGCGCCGAGGCAGCGGACGCCGCGGAGCGCCGGGCGACCGGCTACAAGGCCAAGCTGTACTATATTGACGATCGGACGCTCTACCCAGTGCGCATCGACTACATCGGCAAGGACAATCGCGTCGCCAAGGTCTTTACCGCCACCGGGCTCAGCCGCGACGGGCGCTATTGGCGGCCCAAGCGCATCGAGATGCACAATCGCGACAACGGCCGCCGCACGGTGATGGTCGTACAATCGCGGACGCTCGACGGGCAGCTGAAGGACTACGAAGTGTCGAAACGCTATCTGCGTGCGGACACCTGAGGTGCTTGCCCGTCTCCCGCTCCTGCTGGCCCTTGCGTGGAGCGCATCGGTCGGGGCGCTGGAGCTGGACGCGCAGCTGCGACTGTCGGCGGATGACTATCCCGATGCCCCGAGCAACGGCGCTGGCGGTCGTGCCTTGGCCGGTGCCGGGTTCAAGGCCGACTGGCTTGGCGCCGCCGTGCGCGTGGCCGCGACCGCACGGCGTACCTCCACCCCCTGGCAGTCCGGCGACCTTGCCGAGCTGCGCGACGCCCACCTGACCTGGGCCGGCGATTGGGGCATCAAGGCAGGTCTGCGCGTTGCGGCGCCCTCCAGCAGCGACCAGGCGCGTTCGGCGATGCGGTTGCAGGCACGCGCTAGGGGATCGGTGATGATCCCCAGCAGGTGCTTTTGCTCGCTGGCATCGGCCCAACGCACTGCGCTGATCAGCACGAACACCAGTGCCGAGTGGCGCGCGGTCGCGTGCACCAGGAAGCGGCGATGCAAGGTCGGGCCCTGGGGCTCGGTATCCGCACCGACGCAGTCGCAGGACCCCAGATCCAGCTCGCAGGGCTGCTCCATCAGGCCCCAGGTGGCGACCAGACGCGAACACTTGCCGATCATCTCGTTGACATCCCCGTGCAACAGGCATTCGTGCAGCAGGATATTCAGGACCCGCGGCGCGCCAGCATCGCGGTCGGCCTCGCCCACCACGGCGCAGTCGTCGCCTAGGACCGGGCGCGCGTCGGTCAGCCACCAAGCGCGCAGCTGGGCGAGGCTGGACACCTTTGCCAAGCGCGCTAAGGCCGGTGTGAAATCAAGATGACCGGAGATTGAAGCCTGCAAAAAAAAAGTACCTCGCGCCTTCGGGGAGTCTTTGCGACTCGCCCCGGAATTCCGGCTTTGCGCAACAGAGAGACTAAAGATAAAGGATGACAGATTCAATCGCACGACAAGCGCTGCGGCTTGCGTTGCGAGACCAATACCAAGTAGCTGGCTAACGACACCCAAGCCGATCGCCTGTTTAACCTATTCTTCTCCCCTTACCCAATGAGTTTTGAGCACGCCTTTTTCCTATGCATTCGCGAGCGGCCTCCATAGCATGTCCGCTGCCACGACCCTTCGCTTCCGTTACCGCAGGTCGACGTCCTCGCCGAGCACGTCTTCGACATAGAGCATGCCAACGAGCACCATCAGTACCACGAGGATCGGTGTCGCGAGCAGCACCCCGAGCACACCGGCCAGCACTGCCATCATCAATTGGAACAGCACCAGTAAAGCCGGCGGCATGCGCACGGTTCGGCGTTGGATCAGGGGTGTGATGCCATAGCTCTCGAACAGCTGCACGCCAAGATAGAGCAGGGCCACCCAGAGCGCCTGCTGAGGACCCGCCGACAGTCCGACCAACACCGCTGGTAGCGCCGACGCCACCGGGCCGAAAGTCGGTACAAAGGAGAACAAGCCGGCGATCAGCGCGAGCAGCAACGGCAGCGGCACGCCGAGCAGCGACAAACCGATCCACGTGAGCAAAGAGACGAAGCCCATTGATGCGAAGCGCCCGACAAGCCACCAGCGCAAGCTGCGACCCATGGTGGTGACGATCTGCTCGGCACGCGCTCGAGATGCCAAAGGAAACAAGCGCAACCCGCCCTGTACATAGGCCCGCGGCTCGCTGGCGACGAAGATACCGAGCACAATTATTACCAGCGCGGCGCCGATGACGCCCACCGCTGATGAAAACAGCCCGAGAAACCGATGACCAGCCTCTCGCAAGGAGCTCGATTCCTTCAGCTGCGAGAGCTGATCAATCGCCGCGCTTCCCCACGGCGTATCGCGCACCGAACTCTCGATCCGCGACATGGCCGCTGGGATGCGCTCGGCGAGGTGATTTAAGTCCGCGGACACACGAGGCGCAAGCAGGAGCGCGCAGACAAGGATAAGGATGGTTAGCGACCCCCAAAGGACCAGTAGAGCCGCCCAGCGGGGTAACGGCAACAGGGCCCGCAGGCCACGCACGCCGCTGTCGAGCAGGAGCGCGAACAGGACGGCGAGCATCGCGAGCAGGATCACATTCTTGACGGCAACTAACAGCCACACCAGCAGCAGGAGAGCGCTGAACGACAGGCCCAGCGCCAACACCCGCCCAAAGTCCCATTCGTAGCCAGGGCTCGCGGCCTGTGATGCCCGACTAGCCATCAAATGCCTCCTCTGCCTTGCGATTCGCGAACACCTCAATGTGACGCTTCGCTTGCGGAGCTTCGCGCCAAAGGTCGACCAGCAGCCGACCAAGCGCTCCGATGGTCATCAGCGTGGACCCGAGGATGAATAGCCAGACCCCGACGACCTTTATTGGCTCGAAGACCGGAAGAAACAGGATGCTGCCGAGCACGAAGGTGACGTTTCCGATCAGCCCGATGAGCAGATGGACCCAGCCGTACTCTTGCACGAGCGTCTTGAGTGGATGTGACATATAGCAAGCCCCTTGCATGGTCGAATAATGTCAGCCCCACGCGAAGCCGCTGATCGAGCAGCCTTCCCGGCGGGACCAAACTGAGAAGTTCCGCCCGCCGCCATGCCAAATCTGTACCAGCTCATCTGAAAAGGGAGGCGCTACCGACAGTGCAGCCGGCGGCCGCCAGCAGGACCGGGGGTCGCCAGGCTCCTACCCCCTCCCCGCGCCGAGTACCGACACCGCATTTGGGTCAATCCCCCCGGTTGAGGGGCATTTGGCACACAGCGGTGGCCGGCGCGCGACAAGGGTGACGAAAGGCG
>JGI12210J13797_10361228_pt1 | contig 12440 bp, 9 predicted proteins | sample ElkSlonscriptome_3_FD_13797 | JGI IMG/M metagenome (IMG submission 13797) | reverse complement strand
TGCGGGGAGCGCGGCCCTCGCGACCCAGATCCTCGAGGGCGCCCCTGTAGACCTGTTCGCCCCGGCGGCCCCGGAACACCTCCACCGTGTGGCCGAGGAGCTGTCGGGACCGGGTGTGGTGTTCGCCACCAATCGCCTCAGCATCGCCGTCCCGGCGGGGAACCCCGGCGGAGTCGTGGCACTCGCAGACCTGGCCCGGGACGAGCTGGTGATCGGGCTGTGCGCTGTGGGGGTCCCCTGTGGAGACCTGGCCCGTGAGGCCCTGGCTCGCGCCGGAGTGGCCCCCCGGCCGGACACCGAGGAGGCCAACGTGCGGGCCCTCCTCACGAAGGTGCGGCTCAGCGAGGTGGACGCAGCCCTGGTCTACCGCTCCGACATCCAGGCCCGGGACACGGCGGTGGAGGGAGTCGACATCCCGGACGAGTGGAACCCCACGGCCCTGTACTCCATCGCCGCTCTCGGCTCCGGCGGCAGTTCAGCGGCGGCTACGGACTTCATCGCCTTCGTGCTTTCGGAAGAGGGGTTCGAGATTCTGGCCCGATACGGGTTTGCTCGGCCTCCCGAGGCGGGGCTTTGAGCGCGGTCGGGTCCTCCCCATCGGAGCCCTCACGGCCCTCCCCCCGGCCCGGCGCCCGTCCGCCGCTGGCATGGGCCGTCCTCGGCGCCGGGGGTGCCACCCTCTTCGTCCTTCCCCTGGTCGGACTCCTGCTCCGGACTCCGTGGAGCCGCCTGCCCGACCTTCTCACCTCTGCGGTGGTGGTCGACGCCCTTCGCCTCTCGGTCGTCGCCTCCCTTTCCGCCACAGTCCTCTCCGCCCTCCTTGGGATCCCCCTGGCCTGGCTCCTGGCCCGTGCCGAGTTTCCGGGGAAACGACTGCTACGGGGGATCGTGACCCTGCCCCTGGTCCTCCCACCGGTGGTCGGCGGAGCCGTCCTCCTCTTCGCCCTGGGCCGAAGAGGGTGGGTCGGGGCGCCGCTGGCCGAGGCCACGGGGTTGGTCCTCCCCTTCTCTCTGGGCGGCGTGGTGCTCGCCACCACCTTCGTGTCCATGCCCTTCCTGGTCATCACCGTTGAGGGAGCGCTCCGAAACCTGGATCGCCGCTACGAGGAGGCCGCCTCCACGCTGGGGGCCGGACCCTGGTCCGTCATTCGCCGCGTCACCCTTCCCATGGTCTCCTCGTCCCTCCTCTCGGGGCTCATCCTGACCTGGGCCCGGGCGTTTGGCGAGTTCGGAGCGACGGTCACCTTCGCCGGCAACCTCCAGGGCCGGACCCAGACGCTGCCGCTGGCGGTCTTCGTCGCCCTCGAGAGCGATCGGGACACGGCGGTGGCGATCAGCCTCCTCATGGTCGCGATCGCTCTGGGCGTCCTCCTCCTCCTGAAGGATCACTGGTGGGGGACCCGGTGAACGGCGGACTCGAAGCCGTGGTGAAGGTCCGCCGGCCCGAGGGCTTCGAGGTCGACGTCGAGCTCTCGGTGCCTCCGAGACGCACGATCGCACTCCTGGGCCCCAATGGCGCGGGGAAGTCCACCGTCGTGGGCGCGCTGGCGGGGCTGGTGTCGCTGGACGGAGGCCGGATCTCCCTGGGGGGCCGGATCCTGGACGACGCGAAGACCGGCGTTCACCTAAATGCGGCTGATCGTCGCGTCGGCATCGTCTTCCAGGATCTGCTCCTCTTCCCCCATCTCACCGTGGTGGAGAACGTCGCCTTCGGGCTCCGGGAGCAGGGGCATCCCAAGGGTGAGGCCCTCCAGGGCGCCGAGGAGTGGCTCGAACGGGTGGGGCTCGGAGGATTCGGCCGCCGCCGTCCTGGAGAGCTCTCCGGGGGGGAGGCGCAGAGGGTCGCGCTGGCACGGGCCCTGGCTCCGGCTCCGGAGCTCCTCCTTCTGGACGAACCTCTCTCTGCCCTCGATGTGGGCAGTCGCGCCAGAATCCGCCGCCTTCTGGCGTCTCACCTGTCGGAATTTCCGGGACCTCGGATCCTGATCACTCACGACCCGGCGGAGGCGTTTCAGCTCGCCGACGAGATCCATATCCTGGAGGCAGGCCGGGTGACCCAGGTGGGCTCGGCGGAGGACGTCCGTCTCAGGCCCCGCACCGCCTACGCTGCGGATCTCGCAGGCGTGAACCTCTTCATGGGCACCGCCGCAGAGGGGCGCGTCGAGACCGCGGACGGGGGCATCTTGACCATCGCGGACCCGCGGGTGGAGGGGCCGGTCCGGGTCTCCGTACCTCCAGAGTCGGTCTCGCTCCACCGCATCGCTCCCGAGGGCAGCGCCCGGAACCGCTGGGCAACCGTGGTGCAGGGGGTCGAGGACGACGGGATCCGGGCCCGGGTGCTCACGGGCGCCCCCCTCCCTCTGACGGTCCACGTCACCCACGCCGCCGCCCAGGAGTTGGAGCTGGCCCCAGGCGCCGAGGTCTGGGTTTCGGTCAAGGCGTCGGAGATGCGGGTGGAGCCCAGTTGAGCAGGTAGTCCCTCGAGCGCAGCCTTACGCAGGGCCTCGAGCAGCGCCTCGGCCCTGTGACGGGCCCCGCAACGGCCCGCCGCAGATCCCGGCTCCGGATCAGTTCGCCCGCACTCGCTCCATCAGGGCTCGAAGCGAGTCGGAGGGGATGTCGGCCCAACCCCTCACGAACACCCCGCCCGGGAGTTCGGTCGTGGCGCCGCGCTGGCCATCGTCGGTGTCGACCGGGACCGGGGCCTGGACCAGCGTGAGCAGGTCTCCGTCCTCCAGCGCCTGCTCCACCCGCACCACGGGTAGACTGTTGAAGGTCCCGATATGCACCGTGACCACCGGGAGGTCCGGCACCGTCCCGGGTGAGGCCCCGAGGTGGGCCCGGGCCTCGAGGATCGAGGCGGGGCGCCAGCGATCGTCGCCCAGCTCCATGGGCACCGTCCTAGCGAAACGCTCGACCTCAGGTGCGTCCTCCGACCCGCTGATGCCCGTCACGACGAGCTGATCGAGGGCGAGAGCGGTCTGGGCCAGGAGGACGTCGCCCACGGCAACCTCTTCGCCGGTAAGGTCCACTGTGAACTCCTCCTGCCCATACCCGATGGTCTCCACGCGGAGCCGTGCAATGGAGTCCGAGGTGGGCTCCGGGAATAGTGTGAAGCGACCGTCGGCGTTGGTCAGGGTCCCCCTGTTCGTGCCCGCAACGAAGACCTGGACGGCCTCCAGGGGCCTTCCCGTCGCCTGGTCCACCACCCTTCCGCTGACCGAAGTCTTCTCGGGCGCCGGGGTGGCATCGACCCGAACGACGGGATCCGGCTCTACGGGAGGGGGAGCCAGACGGGCGGCCTGGGCCTCGGCCTCCCGGAGCTGTGGCGCCTCCGCAGCCCGACGCTCCGCCGCGGCGACGGCGGCCTCGGCGCCGGCCCCGGAGGTGGCGCTCGGGGGTCCTGCCGGGGCAGCGTCTGCGTCTGCGAGGGCGGAAGGGCGTTCCTGGGTGACGGGCGCTGCGCCCTCTCCCACCTCGGTGCGATTCGCCAGCTCCAGCGCGTCCAACCCATCCACGGCGGGTGACTCCAGCGCCGCACCCTCCGGCGAGGCCCCCGCCCCAGCGGCGGCGGGCGCAGGCTCTGCCGACGCCGGCGAGTCCGTCACCCGGAGTGGATCCAGACGCACGTCGGGCAGCGTGGAGTTCCATTCGTTCGCCAACCACCCGGCGCCCAGGGCCAGCATGATGCTCGCCGCCCACGCGCTCCGCCGTCCCCACCAGGGCCTGGCCGGGGGTGTTGCCTGAGGGCTCGACACCGAGCCGGGTTCGGGGCCGATCCGGGAATCAGCCTCGGCCGGGACGGGCGCGGTCGACGCGGGCCGGGCCTCCGCCGCCGCCCCCCCCTTCAACTCCTGGGATCGCTGAATCACGCCGGCGAAGTCGGGGATGTCTTCATCGCCCTCCTCGGCTGCGGCGAGGAGGTGGACGGCCCGCTCCCCGGTCGCTCTAAGGGATTCCACCCGTTCACGACACAGGGTGCACTGATCCAGGTGGGCTCCCACTGCGGCCCGCTCCGGGTCGGTGAGACCGGCCCGTGGGCCATCCAGCCACGCCTGCAGGAGGCCCTCATCCATGTGCTGCATCGGTCTCCTCCTGCGCGTCGCACGCGCTCACGAGCTTCTTCTTGGCCCGGGCCAGGGTCGTGCCGACGGCCCCCTTCGAGAGCCCGGTATGTTCTGCGATTTCGCCGTAGTCGAACCCGGCGTTCCAGAGGAGGAGGATCTGCCGATCCGTCTCTGAGAGCGTCGCCAGAGCCTCCCGGATCTGTCGGGCCCGCTCCTTGGACTCCAGCTCCTTGGACGGGCTCGGCCTCCGTTCGGACCGGATGTCCTCCTCCACCCGGAGGAGCTTGAGGTGACGCTTCCTGCGCACCACCAGCCGAGCCTCATCGCGAGCGAGGTTCGCCGCGGTCCGGAAGACCAGACCCCGAGGATTGTCCGCCTCCTCCCCCAGGACGCGGGCGAAGGCTTCCTGTGCCAGGTCCTTGGCCCGCTCGCGGTCGAGGAGCATCCCCGAGAGGAAGCCCACCACCTCATGGTAGTGAGCCCGGTACACCCGTTCCCAGTCGGTTCTCACACCCGGGCCCTCCCAAGCTCAGAGATGTCGTCGAGTCGGCCGGCCCGGCGGTTCCCGGCGGCTCTCAACCGGTTCGACGAATCAGTCGCAGGGATTTGCACACGTGAGGTCGCCTTCCGACTCCGTGTGCAAATCAAAGTCCTTCGTTCGTCGTGGTATGTGCAAGCCGACGCAGGGCCCACCCCGCGTCCCACACTCTCGACCGACAGGAGGTACTCCGTGCACTCCCTGACCCGTACCGCACGACGAGCCGTCGTCCTTTCCCTGGCCGCCTTCGCCGTGGCCGCCTCGGACCAGGACATCCTCGAGGCCCCTCACGCATGGGCGGGGACCCCCTCCGTGGAGGTCCTGGCGCCTCACCCCAGCTTCCAGATCATCGGGCGGGTGACGGATGCCGCCAGCGGGTCTCCCATCGCAGGGGCCCAGGTCTTCCTCGCCGCGACCGGGCAAGGTACGCTGACGAACGCCGACGGTCGTTACATGATCCTCGTGCCGAAGAGCGCCTCTCCCGAGGACGCCCTGGAGATTTCGGTGGCGATCATCGGATACGGGTCCCAGTCCACATCCGTCCGGCCTGCGACGCAGATGCAGAACGGATTCCTGACCCTGGACTTCCAGCTCCACGCCGTCACCGTTGCTCTCGATGAGCTCGTAGTCGCTGGAACCGTCACCGGGGATTCCCGTGCCTTGTACGAGCAGGCCGCCGCCCCGACCGCCGCCCGCTACGCCTCGGGGGTCGCCAGCCCGGTCGGGCATCGGATCCACCCCGGCTTCGAGCGGGAGCAGTACGCCAAGATCGAGGACAACGCCTTCAAGTCCGCCCTCGACAACCCGCTGTCCACCTTCTCCATCGATGTGGACCGGGCTTCGTACAGCAACATCCGTCGTTTCATCCTGACCCAGCACCGCCTGCCCCCGGTGGACGCGGTACAGGTGGAGGAGATGGTGAACTACTTCCCCTACGACTACGCCCTGCCCCGGGACGGGGAGCCCCTGGGGATCACCACCGAGCTGGGACGGGCCCCATGGCGCCCGGAGCATCGGCTGCTCCGGATCGGCATGGCCAGCCCGGCCATCGAGGTGGAGGACCTTCCGCCCAGCAACCTCGTCTTCCTGCTGGACGTGTCCGGCTCGATGCACTCTCCGGACAAGCTCCCCCTGGTCAAGCGGTCCCTGCGGTTGCTGGTCGACCAGATGCGCGAGGAGGATCGGGTGGCGCTGGCCGTCTACGCCGGTGCCGCGGGCCTGGTGCTGGAGCCGACGTCCGGAGCTCACAAGGAGCGGATCCTGGAGGCCATCGATCGCCTCGAGGCCGGGGGCTCCACGGCCGGGGGTGCCGGTTTGCGCCTCGCCTACGACGTGGCAAGGCGTCACCTGATCGAGGGCGGAAACAACAGGGTGATTCTGGCCACCGACGGGGACTTCAACGTCGGTGAGAGCAGCGACGCCGCCATGACGCGGTTGGTGGAGGAGCGCCGGGAGGACGGGACCTTCCTGACCATCCTCGGCTTCGGCACCGGGAACCTGCAGAACACCAAGATGCAGGAGATGGCCCAGAACGGGAACGGAAACTACGCGTACATCGACGGCTTGGACGAGGCCCGGAAGCTGCTGGTCGGGGAAATGGGCGGGACGCTCCTGACGGTGGCCAAGGACGTGAAGATCCAGGTGGAGTTCAACCCGGAGCGGGTGCGCTCGTACCGGCTGATCGGCTACGAGAACCGGATGCTCGCCGCCGAGGACTTCAACGACGATCAGAAGGACGCCGGTGAGCTCGGGGCGGGCCATACCGTCACGGCCCTCTACGAGATCGTCCCGGTGGGGAGTGGCTCCGGCGTCGACACTCCGTCGATCGACGACCTGCGGTACCAGACCCCCGAGCGGGTGGAGGGCGAGCAGAACGGTTCGGAGCTCGCCTTCGTGAAGGTGCGCTACAAGGACCCCGACGGGACCGACAGCCGGCTACTGACCCGCGCCGTGGAGGATGGGGACGTGGGACGGGCATCGATGGACCTCCGGTTCGCCTCGGCGGTGGCGGGCTTCGGGATGCTCCTCCGGAACTCCGAGTACCGGGGAGAGCTCAGCGCCGAGGAGATCGCCCGCCTCGCCGAATCCGGCCTTGGAGACGACGCTGACGGCTACCGTCAGGGCTTTCTGGAGCTCGTCGATGCCTACCGCGCCATCACGGAGGCTACGGAGCAGGACGGCTCACTTCACTAAGTGAGCACTGGACCGGCCCGGAGCCGGCGCGGAGACGGCACGCAGTCCGGCGTGGCACGCCCACGGTCCGGGGGTCGGGAACCCCATGGGGACCGTGGGCGTTTTGCCGTGTGTAGTGGCGACCGGGATGGCCTTTCGAGCCCAGAGGGCGACTCTTCGAGACCGATCCCGCCGAATCAGACGGGGGAGCAGATGCACCGGGATGCGAAGGAGCACCGTCAGCATGGCTGGCACGGGGCAGCGATGCTCGTCGTCCTCGTCGCCCTCGTCGGCTGCGACTCCGGGACCGGGATCGACACCGGCGACGACACACCCGTACCCCTGCAGTGCAGCATCCCCCAGAGCCAGATCTTCACAGGGGCCGCGGGCAAGGACGCCATCCCGGCCCTGACCAACCCGCCCACCGCCGGGGCCCAGGGGCCGGGGATCGACTACCTCCTGGACACCGATCGGGTCATGGGGCTCCAGGTGGGCGACGAGACGCTGGCGGTGCCCCTGAACATCCTGTGGTGGCACGAGATCGTGAATCTGGAGATGGGGGGCCTCGAGCTCGCCCTGACCCACTGCCCACTCACGGGGTCGAGCCTGGTCTTCGACCGAGGGCCGGTCTCCGGGGCCGAGTTCGGTGTGTCCGGACTGCTGTACCGGAACAACCTCATGATGTACGACCGAACCACGGGGGAGTCCCTCTGGCCCCAGATGTCCCGAGGCGCCCGGTGCGGCCCCCGGGACGGGACCGATCTCCCGATGGTCCCGGTCATGGAGATGACGTGGGAGGGGTGGCGAACCCTCCATCCCGAGACCCGGGTGGTCACCTCCGGGACGGGGTTCGGGCTGAACTACCAGGTATACCCCTACGACGACTACGACCGGATCGACAATCCGGAGACCCTCTTCCCCATGCCTGGCTTCGATGATCGCCGATTCCCCAAGGAGCGGGTCCTGGGGATCCCCTCCGGCGACGGCGGCATCGCCCTCCCCTTTGGCGAGCTGGACCGGACCGGGGGAAACACCGCCACAACCGTCGCGGGCGACGTGGTCTTCTGGGATGCTCGTCGCCAGACGGCCATGGCCTACCGGCCCGAACTGGACGGGAGCCCTCTCACCTTCACCAGCACTCGGACCCGCATCACCGACGAGGAGACGGGGAGCGAGTGGCGCGTCGACGGGCTGGCGATCACCGGGCCGCTGGAAGGCCGGCGTCTCGACCCCGTCCCGGAGGCCTACATCGCCTTCTGGTTCGCCTGGGCCTCGTTCCAGCCGGAGACAGAGCTGTGGCTCGCCCCGTGAGGGGGTCGCGGGGAGCGGGACGCGGGGCCCGTCTGGCGCGGATCGGAGCGCCGGGGGGCCGCTTCGGTGCGGCCCTGTACACCGCTCTCGGCGTCGGACTGATCGCCGCCCTCGTCCCCAGAGACGCGGCTGCTCAGGCGATCTGCAGCGCTCCCCACTCCTCCCCGACGCTGGCGCAATCCGGTTCGATCCAGACGCTCCCGGCGGGGGCCGGGTGGGTCCAGCTCTCGGGCTACGGGCAGAACGCTCAGGAGTTCTTCAACCCCGAAGGCACCCGTCAGCCCTTCCTGGCGGACTCGGAGTTCACCACCCGGTCCGCCTTCCTGACCGGTGCCTACGGGTTGATCCCAGGGCTGGAGCTGTGGACCCAGGTCCCGATTCATCGACTGCGCATCGACGCTACCAGCGGGATCAGCACCAGTACCGGGCTCGGCGATCTCCGTTTCGCCGCCCGGGCCGGTGCAGGCCTCGTGGGCTTGGAGCTCCCCGTGGCGATTCGGGCGGGACTCAAGGTGCCCGGGAGCGAATTCCCCGTGGACGCCACCGTCGTCCCCCTCACCGAGGGCCAGGTGGATGTGGAGTTGAGCCTGGAGTCCGGCGTCTCTCTGGGCGATCTGCCCGTCTACGTCATGGCTTGGATCGGGGTTCGGTGGCGGGGGACGAACGACGACGCCGAACGCAAGCCGGGGAACGAGACCTTCGGCCACGCCGCCGTAGGAGGCTTCGCCGGCGGCTTGAGCTGGGAGGTCGCCGTAGACGGGCTCGTCGGCGGAGCGCCGATAGCCCAGGGAATCACCCTCGACGGCGAGAAGCGCCGGCTGCTTCAGATCTTCCCCACGCTGGGCTACGGGGTGGGCCCCGGGCGGCTCGAGGTGACGGGCCAGATCCCGGTCCTGGGTCGGAATCTCCCTGTGGCGAGCGGGATCAGCCTCGGCTATCGCTGGGCGTGGGGGCTGTGATGGGGCAGCCATCCCGCGCTCCCGTGACCCCAGCGATACCGCAGGCATCCCGGCTCCGCACCGTCGTGGCGTCACCGATCGTCTTCCTCCTGACCCTCGTTCCGCTTTCGGCGCAGACCGATCCCAAGGGGGCCGCTCCCGAGATCATCGGCCACGCCCTGGGCGACCCCGAGGCTCCCGTGATGGTGGTGGAGTACGCCGACTTCGCCTGCTCCGCCTGCGCCGAGTTCGCCGTGGACACCTGGCCCCGGGTCCGACGAGAGCTGGTGGAGTCCGGCCGGGTATACTGGCGTGTGGTCCCCTTCAGCCTGGGCTTCCGCCACGGAAGACGCGCCGCCCGCGCCGGGGAGTGCGCGGCGGCGCAGGGCGGCTTCTGGTCGATGCACGACGCCCTCTTCGCCGAGCAGCGGAGATGGATGGAGCCCCGGCGCCCCGAGGACACCTTCGAGGAGATGGCCGAGACTCTGGGGCTCGACCCGAGGGCGCTCCGGGAGTGTATCGACGACGATATCCCAGAGGATCGCATCGACCGGGCTCAGGACGAGGCGGAAGACGCCGGCGTCCGGGCCACCCCCACCTTCCTGGTGAACGGACGCCCGGTCCTGGGCGCCCTGCCTTTCGACATGTTCCTGCAGGCGGTTCAGGCGGCCGGGGGCCGCTGAGCGAGGGCCTCCCCCGGGACCGGCCCAGCGACGCCAGGAGTCCCCCCCATTCCCGGTACAGGCGCGGCTGGAGTCCTGGTTTGACGAGCCCCCCGGCGGAGTCGACGTTGCTCGCCATGCCCACCCCCCTCGTCGCCCGCCGCCTTCGGGACGGTCAGCTCAAGCGCTCGCCCATTCGCGAGATCATGAAGCTCGCGGATCGCCGCAACATCGAGGCGATGGGCCTCGACCCCGACGACGTCATCTCCTTCGCCGGCGGTTGGGTCAACCACAGGGCGCCTGAAGGGCTGCGGCGTGAGTACGGAGCGATCGCAGAAGACCCGGACCTCTTCCACGCGCTCGGCGCCTACTCTCCGACCCGTGGGCTCCGAAGACTTCGCAGCGCCCTCCTGACCATGGACCGGGCCGTCTACGGCACACCGGGCCTCGCCGACGAACATCTCCTCGTAGGCGCCAGCTCGACCCAGCTCACCCACACCCTCTTCACGACCCTGCTGGACCCCGGGGACCGGGTGGTGCTCTTCGATCCGTCGTACGCCAACTACGGGCCCCAGCTCGACCTGGGCCCCGAGGGCGTCGAGGTCGTCTGGTTGCCGGTGTTCGACCGTGATTCCTGGTCCTTCATGCCGGACCCCGCGGCCACCGTCGAGGCCTTTCAGGAGGTCGTCGACCGCCACGCCCCCCGGCTCCTCCTGTTCAGCTCGCCGGACAACCCCACGAGTCGGGTGGTCCCCGACGAGGCCTTCTTCGCCCTGCTGGAGATCGCGAAGGGGGCGGGTTGTTTCGTGGTGGTGGACTACGCCTACCGAGCCCAGTGCTTCAAGGAGCGGGTGCCCACCCACTTCTCGGCCAGCCCTGTAGAACACCCCAACCTGATCCGGCTCCACTCCAACTCGAAGTGGTGCCGAGGGCTCGGGCGGCGCGTGGGATGGGTCGAGGCGGACCCCTCGGTGATCGAGGCCCTCGAGGTGGTGCAGCAGAGCACCGCCCTCTGCCCCGACAGCGTACACCAGCACGCCCTGGCCGCCTACCTGGAGAAGGCCCTCACCGACGGCTCCTTGGCGGAGTACCTCGAAGACTCGAACACCCTGTACGCCGACGCCGCCCGACACACGGTCGAATGTATCCGGCGCCACCTGGACATGCCCTGCCTGGAACCCGAGGGCGGGCTGTACACCGTGATGGACGTGGGCCGAGACGGAGACGACTTCGTGCGGGACATCCTCCCGAAGACCGGAGTCATCTTCGTGCCCGGGAGCGGCTTCGGGGCGGCGCTTCGGGACGCCGTGCGGATCTCCTTCGGGCCGCTGGTGAACGATCCGGACCGAATCGAGGAGGGCTTCCGTCGGGTCGGGCGTGCCCTGCGAGGCTGATCGTGACTCCCGGATCGCCGAGACGCGGTCCCAAGGGCCCGAAACGTCGTGCCGCCCGATCCCTTCGATGTCGTTCGGAGGCGCCGTCGGGACCGCCTTCCCGAGGCTGGCACTCCCGGCCGGGAAGGCGGGTATGCAGACGCTACAGAGGGTTTGCGCCCCCGCTCCCGAGGGGGTAGTCATACCGGTCCGTCCGTTCACTCCGCCCGCGTCGCTCGCTGGGAGGAATCGAGCGGGCGCCAGCTTCTTTTTTCTCTTTGATGGGGGACCTGTGAGAGCATTCCTCTCCAGCCTTTGCCTCGCCGCCGTGTTCACCGGCGGACTCCAGGCACAGCAGGCCAGCCGGACCGAGCCCGTGACGGGCATCCGCGACAACTCGACCGGCTACCACGCCCTGGTCGGGGCCCGGGTGGTGACCGCTCCAGGTCAGTCGATGGACAACGCCACCGTCGTCATCCGCGATGGTCTGATCGTCTCGGTGGGCCGAGGCGATGCTCCTGCAGGAGCCCGCGTTTGGGATTTGAGTGGTCATACCGTCTACCCTGGGTTCATCGACGCCCACGCCGACCTGGGGATGGACGACGTTCCCGAGGGGGGCGACATCGGGCCTACGCACTGGAATCCCCAGGTCAGGGCCTGGTTCAGCACCACGGCCAACCTCCAGGACGACGAGGACCTGAGAGTCGCCCTCCGTTCTCAGGGCTTCGGGACGGCGCTGGTAGTGCCCCGGCAGGGGATCTTCCGGGGCACGGCCTCCGTGGTGAACCTGGGTGACGCTGGCGTCCGGGAGCGCATTCTGGGGCCGGACCTGGCGCACTCCGTCGGCTTCCAGCGCTCCATCGCCTTGGGGAACACCTATCCCAACTCCTCCATGGGCACGCTGGCCCTCATGAAGCAGACGCTCATGGACGCCGATTGGTACATCCGGGCGTGGGAGGCCTACGAGACCGGTGGCCGGAGCTTCCTCCCCCCGGAGACCAGCGAGGCGCTGGCGGCCCTCGAAGAGGTCGTTCAGGGGACGCAGCCCGTCATCTTCGAGACCCGGAGTGAGGAGGAGTACCTCAGGGGCCATGCCATCGCCGAGGAGTTCGGCGTGACGCCGTGGTTCCGGGGGAGTGGTCAGGAGTACCGCATCATCGACGTGCTCCGGTCCCGCACCGATCCTCTGATCGTCCCGTTGGACTTCCCCGACGCGCCGGACGTCGAGGACCCTGAAGCGGCGCTGAACGCGGATCTGGCCGAGCTTCGGCACTGGTACCTGGCCCCCACGAGTCCCAGCCAGCTCGCCGACGCCGGCATCCGTTTCGCCATCACCTCCGACGGCCTGTCCTCGACGGGACAGTTTCTGGGCAACCTCC
>JGI12210J13797_10181797_pt1 | contig 12440 bp, 13 predicted proteins | sample ElkSlonscriptome_3_FD_13797 | JGI IMG/M metagenome (IMG submission 13797) | reverse complement strand
ATACGATGATCCCACGAATGTGCCGGATAAATCGGCCTCGATGATTGCGCTCGACATTCCAAGTGGTTGAAATAGTTGCTGATAGGGTAACGCGTAGTAAGCATCATCGCCGTAATGTTGCCGAAGCAAAAACGATAGAATATTAGTTGTTCCGCTGGAATAGTACCACTCTTCGCCGGGTTCTTCATCCAACGGTTGATGAATAGCCACACTCGCCATATCTTCCGATAAATACAGCATTCGGGTAACGTCGCTCACTCCGAAGTAGGTTTCGTCCCACTCTAATCCACTGCTCATTCGCATCAGATGGCTCCAGGTGATGCTTTGCCTCGGATCACCTTCTTCCTGCCAAGCCGGAACCGGAGCAGGCTGCTGAACGTCTAACTGCGATTGCTGAACGCTAATGCCCACCAAGGCATTGATTACGCTTTTAGTCATTGACCAACCAGGCATCCGCGTTTCGGCGGAGAAACCAGAAGCGTAGCGTTCGGCTACTAGCGTATCGTTATAGATTACCACTACTGCTTTAGTATTCTTTAGACGCTCGGCATCCGGTTCCGAAAAAGCCCAGCCTATTGCTTCGTTGAGCTGGGTATAGTCCACTCCGCTAAGAGTCGCTTTTTCTTGAGGAATCTGATAATTACTAATTTTCCGACTAGTGATTTGAGCCAGTTGAGGAATCTGGGTAATCTCTTTATTGTCTATCAGTAACACACAACCCGCCCCGGGTCGATATACCGCTTGGCGAGTAGCTATTCCAAAAATGGAAGCAGTAACCGAAGAATCAGCGTCGTTCGCTTCGTACTCAGCCAGCCGATACGGAAAACGAGCCAGTTCATTCACCAGTACTGAACTATCGGAACGCTGGGCTACAAAGTGGCAGGAACATAAATGCTTAGCCCCAAATCCGGTGAGAATAGGCAGTGCCTGAAAAATGTAATAAACTGAATAACCAAACCCCGAAACTAGGATAAATAGAAAAATCTTTACGAGAAGCCCTTTACGCGAACGTTTTTGCACCAATACTCCAGAAATTTTGTTATTCGGCTAAGCCAAAGCACCAAGATAATTCATCAGCTTACCATAAAAAATTTTTCACAATGTATATTCCTTTTGAAGAAATGCCTGCCACTGCCCGAGTTTGGGTTTATCAAGCGAATCGTCCGTTAAGTGATGCGGAAGAAGCTCAAGCTATTCAGCTAGGTCAGGCTTTCACTAATCAGTGGGCAGCTCACGGAAACGCACTACAATCTTCCGTACAGGTGTTTTACCAGTATTTCTTAGTAATCGCAGTAGACGAGCAGTACAACGCGGCCAGCGGTTGCTCAATTGATAGTTCCGTAGCTTTTGTACGAGAATTAGAGCATAAATTTTCCACTGAGAATACAGCAATTAGCTTCTTTGATCGTACCCAAATTGCTTTCTGGCAGAACGATGCAGTGCAACTGCTGCCGATGAACCAGGCGAAGCACGCAGTGAAACAAGGACAGATACTACCGGATGCTACCACTTTTGATAATACTGTTCTTACGATTGAAGCTTTTATTAACCGTTGGAAAATTCCGGTGCAAGATTCTTGGTTGGCTCGTTACTTACCTCAAACAACGAACGCCTAATTTAGCGAATGAGATTATTTCCTTCTCAGTCAAACATACTTTTTTCGGGCAAGGAAGCGTTTTATGAACGGATTTGGCGAGTAGAGTTTCGCCGTTGATTGACATATTTCGTATCTTTAAAAAATTTCGAGATACCTATGATGAGAATAAACAGTTTTGGGCTTGCTTCTTTAGTACTGTTAGTGGTATTGGCAGCCTGCAACCCGGGCAAGCGGGCGTTGATTAAAGGTTACAATAGCTTTGATGGAGGTGATTATAATGTAGCCATCGAACAATATAGAGTGGCAATGGACAATGGAGTGGAAGTTGGTGAATCTAACTACCGCATTGCCGAAGCCTATCGCCTAAGTAATCGCCTAGCCGAAGCCATGCCTTACTACGAGGCCGCTATTGATATGGGAGTAGCAGATTCGGCAGCGGTATTTCACTACGCTTTAGCACTCAAACAAAATGGCGAATACGAACAAGCCAAACAGCAGTTAGACGAATATTTAAAGCTATCGAGGGATAGCGTATTGGAATATACTGAATGGGCCAACCAGGAAATTGCGAACCTAAATAATCTGGATAGCATTCTGATCAAAGATGAGTACTTTGAAATTGAACCCGTAGCCTCAGTCAACACTGAAGAGGCGGAGTATGCTCCTATCGCCCACCGGGGTTCACTGTACTTCACCTCCTCAAGGGGGAGTGAGAAAGTTTATAAAGCAACTGGCACTGGTTTTACCAATATCTTTAAAGCCCCTATTCAGAATGATCAAGTGCTAGTGGAGCAGGCTAAAACTCTAGGAGCTGAATTCGCTAGTGAAGCGGTTAATGAAGGAGTGATTACTTTTTCGCCCAATGGTAAAATGATGGTGTTTGCCCGCGGGAACAGTGGCAAAAAGAAGGGCACCCGCGATGTGAATCTGTATATGTCGCGCTACCAAAAAGGTAAGTGGACTACACCCGAAATTCTAAGCATCAACGACCCGAATGCCTGGGATTCTACCCCTACCTTTAGTCGCGACGGAAAAACGCTCTACTTTGCTTCTAATCGTCCGGGTGGGCAAGGCGGCATTGACATATACTCGGCTCGGGTTGATGGGCGAGGACGTTGGAGTAACGTGCGAAATATGGGAAGCACTATCAATACTCCCGGCCATGACATGTTCCCCTACGTAACCGACGATGGTAAGCTGTACTTCTCATCCGACGGACATCCCAGCATGGGCGCATTAGATATATTTGTAGCCACTCGTAAAGATGGAGAAGTTTTCATTGAGAACTTGGGTCCTCCGGTAAATTCGGTAGCCGATGATTTTGGCATTTCTTTCACCACGATCAAAGACGGTTACTTTACTTCTAACCGCAGCAGCGGAGCGGGTGATGATGACATTTACGCTTTCGTCAATAACGATCCGAACCTAAAAATTGTCAATTACTTCTTGGCGGGAACAACCGTAACCAAAGATGAAGAAAGTGGTAAGGAGGAAATTGTAGAGGGCGTAAAAGTAAAACTAAAATTTCCGCAGGGAGATGATATTGCCAATGAAACTACTGGAAACGAAGGTGACTTCGGCTTTAAAGTTAACGGAGGAACTAACTATGAGTTAGTAGCTGAGAAAGAGGGTTTCTTCACCGAGCGAATTGACTTCAGCACGATTGGTAAAACTATTCCGCAGGAAGATTTGGTGGCAATGGTAACTGATACTACGTTTCGCACCAAGATAGTTTTGAACAAACTAGTGTTGGACAAGCCTATTGTGATGGAAAATATTTACTACGAGTTTGATGAATCCTTCATCACCGATGCAGCGGCGGTAGAGCTAGATAAGCTAGTTAACATTTTGGATGATAATCCGCAGATCGTAATTGAGCTAAGTTCACATACCGATTCGCAGGGAGATAATGACTATAACCAAGCTCTATCGCAACGTAGGGCAGCATCAGCGGTTCAGTATTTGGTAGAAAGCGGTATTGATGCAGGTAGACTCACTGCCCGAGGCTACGGAGAAAGTCAACTGATTATCAAAAATGCTATCAACGACGATCAACACGAAATTAACCGCCGTACCGAATTTAAAGTGACCCGTATTCGGCAGAATAGCACCCAAGCTAGTAATTCTTCAGAGTAGGATATTAGTCCACCCCCGCCCCGCCCCGCCCCGGAATGTATCCGGGGTTGATAGTCCATAGTCCTTTGCCACTGGTTGTCATTAATCATTAGTAATTATCAACTATCCACTGTCCACTTTCAATTGCTTGTTGTACATTGCTCACTGTTCATTGTTAACTGTTTAAGTATGAGTGAGCGTTACCAGCAGCGGGGAGTTTCCGCTACCAAAGAAGATGTGCATCAGGCAATCCGCCACATTGATAAAGGATTGTTTCCTCAAGCCTTTTGCAAAATTGTACCTGACTGGCTAGGGGGTGATTCGGCTTACTGTAACATCATGCACGCCGACGGAGCGGGTACCAAATCTTCGCTGGCGTATATGTACTGGCGAGAAACTGGCGACCTGTCGGTATGGAAAGGCATTGCTCAAGATGCGGTAGTCATGAATACTGATGACTTGCTCTGTGTAGGTGCGATTGATAATATTCTGCTATCCTCTACCATTGGCCGTAACAAACATCTCATTCCGGGCGAAGTGATACAGGCCATTATTGAGGGCACGGAAGAAGTACTGCAACTGCTTCGCGATTATGGTATGAATATTATCAGTACCGGGGGTGAGACGGCTGACCTGGGCGACCTAGTACGGACTATTGTGGTAGATAGTACCGTCACTGCCCGAATGCGACGCGATGAAGTAATTTCCAACGATCGTATTGCGGCCGGAGATGTAGTGGTAGGACTCGCTTCTTTCGGACAAGCCGCTTACGAAACCGAGTACAACGGGGGCATGGGTAGCAATGGCCTTACCTCCGCTCGCCACGATGTATTCGAGCAGCCCTTAGCCAGTCAATATCCAGAAAGCTACGATCCGCAGGTTCCAGCGGAGTTAGTGTATTCCGGTAGCCGTTCGCTTACTGAAAAACGCACTATCGACAATCAAGAAATCACGATAGGCAAACTAGTACTATCTCCTACTCGCACGTATGCTCCTATCGTGCAAGAGATTTTAAAGAGCGACCGAAGCCAGATTCATGGAATGGTGCATTGTAGTGGCGGAGCGCAGACTAAGGTGTTGCATTTCATAGAGAATCTGCACGTTATTAAAGACAATTTATTTCCTACTCCGCCACTGTTTCAACTCATTCAGCGAGAAAGTCAGACCGCTTGGCAGGAAATGTACCAGGTGTTTAATATGGGGCACCGGTTGGAGCTATACGTACCCGAGAATTACGCCAATGCTATTATTGAAATCTCCGAGAGCCTAGGAGTAGCGGCTCAGGTTATCGGGCGGGTGGAATCTTCTGATAAGAAAAAAGTAACCATTGAGAATGAAGAAGGTAGTTTCTTCTATTAAAACTATATATCGTACTGGTAGCGCAACTGCGAGAGAAGCTCTTCTAGCTCCGCCGGGCGTTGGGTACCGATCAGTATTTGCTGGTCATCCGCCAAGTGTAGTTGCACCCCAGAACGGCCAGATATAGTGTACGCTTTCCCCTTGGGGCCATAGCACACCCCCCAGCCGCCGTATTCAGCCAGCCCATCGTAATTTCGGATGTACATTTCGTCAATATCCGCCCAAGCGATACTACGAGTGGCCCACTGAAAAGGAAATAGTTGAAACTCAATACCTTGCTCGTCAACCTGCACAAAAAGATGAGCTTTGTAGGTCAATAGTACCAGTCCACCCCAGATGCCAGCAACGAATAATAAAGCTGGAATCGGTAGCCAAGGTGTATCAGATATCTGACTTTGAAGAGCCTGAAAAAACCCTAAAAATATTAGAGTTCCCAATAGCGCACCCAATAGTACCCATATCCAGGTTTGCCGATAGCGTTGAACCTCGGTAAAGCATAGAATACCCGAATTTTCTTCCTGGAACGATGGCTGCTTAGTAGATACCATAATTCTGACCTTTGTTGCTTACACTAGTTACGAAGAGATGTCTTATATTCAAAGCTTTGTTCACCTTAGCGATGTAAGTTATTGCTCATTATTTGCAACTTATTTGTCTTCTTCTTACAGTCATTATTTTGGGAATTGCGCTGCATACCTGTATCTTCAAATCGCATCTTTCTTTAGTACATATAGTATCTTATTCGTGATGTTTTTTCTTCTGAAGGAAGCATATTAGATTTACCATAAATATGAACACCACCAAGATTATTAACGCCAACCTGGTTAATGAAGGCAGTATTAAGCAAGCTGATATCCTGATAGAAGGCTCATTTATCAGTCGGATTGATACTGATCTGTCTTCGGTTACTACCGATAATACGTATGATGCTCAAGGCAAATACCTACTCCCTGGTTTGATTGATGATCAGGTGCATTTCCGGGAGCCGGGGCTTACCCATAAAGCTACCATCTACTCGGAAGCTAAAGCTGCCGTGGCCGGAGGTATTACCTCATTTATGGAAATGCCTAATACGGTGCCCAACACTCTTACTCAAGATTTACTACAGGATAAGTACGATACTGCAGCTCAACATTCACTGGCGAATTACTCGTTTTATATGGGTGTTTCTAATGACAATTTGGAAGAAGTGTTACGAACAAATGTACAGGAAGTATGTGGACTGAAGGTATTTATGGGTTCTTCTACTGGAAACATGTTGGTTGACAATGAACAAACATTACGCAACGTATTTGCCAAATCACCCATGCTGGTAGCCACTCATTGCGAAGATGAAGCCACCATTCGAGATAATTTGCAACGCTTCCGAGAAAAATACGGAGAAGAAGTCCCAATACGCTGCCATCCTGATATTCGCAGCGAAGAAGCATGTTACAAATCTTCTTCTTTAGCAGTATCTTTGGCACAAGAATTTGGTACTCGTCTGCACGTTTTGCATATCTCAACCGCTAAAGAACTTTCCCTATTTAGTAGCGATATTCCATTAGAAGAAAAGCGCGTGACTGCCGAAGCCTGCTTACACCACCTTTGGTTTAACGATCAGGACTACGACGAAAAAGGAACATTAATTAAGTGGAATCCAGCGGTGAAAACCGCACAAGATCAAACAGCAATCTTAGCGGCCGTTCTCGATAATACTATTGATGTACTAGCTACCGACCATGCCCCACACACTTTAGCCGAGAAACAGCAAACGTACTTTAAAGCTCCCTCAGGTGGTCCACTCGTCCAACATAATCTAGTAGCGTTGCTGGAGATGTATCACCAAGAAAAGATTACACTGGAGAAGATAGTAGAAAAAGCCTGTCATCACCCTGCCCAACTATTTGAAGTAGATTGTCGGGGCTTTCTTCGGGAAGGTCACTACGCTGATTTGGTACTGGTGGATTTAAATGCTCCTTGGACAGTACAAACTGATAATATTCTCTATCAATGTGGCTGGTCACCGTTTGAAGGCACTACCTTTCAGTCTCAAGTGACTCATACCTTTGTTTCGGGACATTGTGCTTACGCTGACGGACAATTTGATGAATCGCGGCAAGGGTCGCGTTTACAATTTAAACGAGAAGCTACCTAGTTGCACTTTAACTAAGGTGGGAATGTGTTTTTGCTACGAACAATGCTAGTGTGGGAAAGAATTTAACCATTTTTCTATTCATCTTCACATTAATAGCCTATCTCAGCCCTTATGTCTCTCCGGCTCAGGCTTGGTTGGCTGGGTTTTTATCAATGGTCATTCCAGGGTTGTTGTTACTACATGCGTTTTTATTAGCTTATTATATTGTTCAGCGAAGAAAGCGGTATTTGTATTCTCTCATCGCTTTGGTTTTAGGTTACCAATACCTGATGGCGAGTTTTTCAGTAAGTAACCCATCGGATCCAACAGAAACACCATTCTCAATACTTAGTTATAATGTACGGGTCTTTAACACCTACGCCTATCTTCAAAATGAGAATGAGCCAGGTAAGGCAATGATTGACTGGCTAGCTGATGAAAATACCGATATAAAATGCCTGCAAGAGTACTATAACGATAAACGATCTTCTATCTTTAATACTACTACTCAGCTAAAGTCAGCGGGTGATTATAGCGGGTATGTTAAGCCTATTCTAGTGAACCGTATAGGTGCCGAGTTTGGGTTAGCTACTTTCAGTCGCTACCCTATATTACAGCAAGGAACTATAGCATTGCCCGATTCAACCCACTTTGGTATTTATACCGATCTGAAGATCAAAGAGGATACTGTACGAGTATACAATATACATTTACAATCCATGAGTATTGACGAACGTGATTTGAGCGACTTAGAGAGTGTGCGTAATAATTATTCTTCGGTATTTCAAAAACTTAAGAATGGCTTTGTAAGTCGAGCCGGCCAAATAGACCATCTGGTTGAACACTTACAGGCTAGTCCGCACCCAGTTATTGTGTGCGGTGATTTTAACGATCTTCCTTATAGCTACACTTACTTTACTCTACGACAATGGCTTCACAACGCTTTTGAGCGGGCTGGAAACGGTTTGGGGTTCAGTTACAATGGACGGCTATTTTTTCTAAGGATTGATAATCAATTTTACAGTAAGTCACTGAACGCTCACTCATTCAAAACGATCCGAGAAGTAAACTACTCTGATCATTTTCCGGTAGTAACTCAGTATACGTTTACTAAAAATTAATAGTAGTATTGCTAATCTACTGCCATATTCCTAAATTTGCATCCCTTACACATGGTGATTGTAGTTCAGTTGGTTAGAATGCCTGATTGTGGTTCAGGAGGTCGCGGGTTCGAGTCCCGTCTTTCACCCTTTAATAAGCACATCGCGAAGGCCGTTCATGCTAGGGCATGGACGGTTTTTTTTGTATCTTTCTACAGTAGTTTTTTATCAACATGCAGCCAAAGAATAGCAGCTTTCAGGCGAATCGAGGTATTCTTTTAGCTGTCGCTCATTTCTTGGTAGTATTCGTTTTAGAAAGGGGGAAGTATGTCGGAATCGGAGTTTATGTTATTGCCTTTAGCGGAGAAAATAGGCCTTCTTTATCGGGAGGGAACATTTGTTGTAGCCATTCGGTACTATGGTCATAAGGTAAACCTTTATCTAATCAATGGATTTTACGTTGAGGCTTTCTACAATCATAAGTTAGATAAGATAGATCGGATTGATTTGCTTCCGAATTCTCATACCCGTCTAAAGTTCTACTCCGACCAGATTTCTCTCCCCAGTGACTTGTTATAATTGTGTTTAAGCGGTTGCCACACAATGTTCGTGTGCTGATGTGTTAAAGTACAAAGTGTGACGTTGCCCAGAATTACATAATTTTGAACACTTGAACACTTGGTACCATCGAACTATATTATATAGTTACATTACCCCAGTTCTCTCCTGAGCGGATACGATTAAGTTGAGTATGTGTAATATTAAACCGCTTAGCAATCATACTTAGGCGGGTTTTGTTGCTTCTTAACAATCGCTTAATCACTCGCACATCGGTTTCCGTCAGCTTATAACCGGTAGTGCGACTACGGAGTATGGCCGGATTATGGTTGTTGTGTTCATTTAGCTGTCTTTCAGTCATCCAGCGCAAATTATACCGGCTATTATTCTGCTTATCGTAGTCTAGATGCACTACGTATCTGTACTCAGCAGAGAGTTGCTCTAGGAAGGCACTTGCTACCAAGCGGTGAATATAATGGGTTTGTGATATTTTCTTACCTAAACGAACCATGACTGATAGATAGCCATTAACGTTAGACCCTTTCATTATACGTCCGTTGACTTTATCGACGGCAAAACTCTTTACCCGACCATGACTTGACACTTCGTAACGGGCATGAGGAAGTGGGGTCTCGAAATGAATCTCTTTCCAGACTTCGTTTCTGTATCGATTGATACTCATAATTAAAAAATTGTGGTGTTAGCAGATGAATATTGTCGAAAAATTTCTATTTGCTTGAATCAGTTGCCATTCCCAATAACGACTCATGTATTTGTGCTACTTGAGGGACTACTAGTACATTTTCGCCATTGTCAATAGTTATATCAGCCAAACGGCGACGCTTTTCATCACTAAATTGCTTATTCATAATGGCTTCAACCTGCCTGTTTGTCCTATGAGAATCTCGCTTCAACACCCGTTGCAACCGAGTGTTCCTTCCAGCATCTACATTAATAACATAATCAAGTTGACGATAAGAACCTGTTTCATAGAGCAAAGCAGCTTCTTTGAGCGTGTAGGGCTTGTGTAAGCGATGCTTTACCCATTGGGTATAATCTTCAGCAACTTTAGGGTGTACCAACTGGTTTAGCAAGGAAAGTTTTTCGAGATTGCTAAACACTTCTTTAGCTAAAAAAATGCGATCTAAACACCCTTGTTGGTCGTAAGCAGCGTTGCCAAAGGCTGTTTTAATTTCTCTTTTTAAGTTAGGGTCGTTTTGTTGTAACCATTTAGCTCGCTGGTCAGCGTAATATACATCAATTCCTAAAATTTCAAAAATTTTGCAAACAAAAGTCTTACCAGAACCGATACCCCCTGTAATACCCACCTGCAACGATTTACGGGGCATACTGTACGGATATACGTGAAGGGTTAAAGCTAACGTCACTTACAATAGCCGGTATATTAACTAGCTTTACTGCCACTGTGCTGTCTTCAGAGTTCCAAGTTTCTAGGTCAGCTTCAGATTGAAAACTCAGTTCATTCAACGCTGGGGAAATAAGATCATCAGGTAACCAAAAAGATACGGTTATGAAGCCTTGAGATAGGTAAACAGACGAATCTTCAGGAAAATTAATTGGGATAACCGATGTCTTCCGTTCTACTTTAGTATATAACTCTGTTGTTAAACGTACTACTACTTCATCAGGGTAGGTTTTTATCCGATCATCCGCCGATGATACTTCTAACATTGTCTCTATCTTTCCAGAGATTTCTTGGTTAGATAAAGAAAGCTGTAGAGTATCTGACAAATCATTAACCAGCGAAGTAGGCCCCCATACTTTCACTTGAGGCGGCAATACAGCTATATCGGATACCATACGGTGATTTTCAGCCAGTTGTATAGACTGAGGGTCTACCGCAACCGCTATTGTTCTGCTTTGGGCACTATCAATATTGATCCGTAGCGTATCGGTAACTACATAGTCAAGACTAAGATTATCTAGTTGATTGCTGATGCGCTCAGCTAACGATTGCCCCAGAATGTATTTGGTTTGGGCAGGAGTTTCAAGAGTTACCTCTAGAGGGGATGTGTCTAGCCGTAGTGATTTCTTTAGCAGATCCCACCCACCACCGGATACTTGCACCGTTACATCTTCCGGCAGCTCACTTAGCAGGTAAGTACTACTATCGGAGGGGTAGGTAATAGCAAGTGGGTAGCGAATACGGGTAGTGTAGTTGTCTTTATTCAGCGCGCTAAAGAACCAGAAGGTAGTGGCCGCAATAACACAGAGAATTACTACCTTCAGGCTTCCTTTCCCAGAAGGCAATAACCGCTCAATAAATTGGGTTACCTTTTGTAATTTGTTAACACGCTGGCTCAAAGCTATTACTTAGCATATTGCTTGCTGGCTTCTAATGAGATGGAAGTCTTATCAAATTTAATTCGGGCACCTCGATCTACTTCTAAAGTTACATTGTCTTCTTCAAGAGCAATTACTTTACCGTGCATACCACCCATTGTGACTACCATGTCACCCTTTTTAATGGCCCCAATAAAAGTCCGCTGATCTTTTTGCTTTTTTTGCTGGGGTCGAATCATGAAAAAATAAAAAATGATGGCAATCCCTCCCAGTAGAATAAGATTGCCAATCAGTCCATTTTGTCCGGAACTTGCCTGAAGCAAGATAAATTGAAACATAGGTTAAGTTAGTCAATAAAGTTACTTGCGAACGGGTCCGTTCACTTCTTCGCCTTTAGGGTTTACATTAGTTTTGATAAACAGTCGAGTAACTGCTGGGTCAGTGTTAGCTGTAATAGTAATTGTTTTGTTCTGTACACCCGGCCGATTTTGGCTATTGAATTTTACCTGAACTTCTCCGGTTTCACCGGGGGCTACTGGTTCACGGGAGTAGCTAGGAGTAGTACAGCCACAAGATGCTGAAGTACTTTGAATTACTAAAGGAGCTTCGCCAGTGTTGGTGAATGTGAACGTATGCTCTACTACTTCACCTTCGGCAATAGTACCAAAGTCATGATTCATTTCTTCAAACTCAAACTGAGGCAAACTCGCTGCGCTTTCAGTACTTCCCATCGATGTAGGAGAAGCATTCTCTACGGCAGATACTTCCGTAGACGGAGCTTCAGTTGCTTCAGCGTCGGATGCATTGCTTCCGGCGTTAGAATCGCATCCACTTAAACTCCAAAGACCAATTAAGGCCACCATTAGAATTAAACCAACTTGTTTCATATTATTTCAACGTTATGTAAATATGTGATACAACTATTCTTTTACTCTTTGCGGATTTGCCCTAAAAGATTATCTACATCATCTAGCAATTGACGTGCCTTTTCCTTGGCATCATTAATCACTTTTTCGCCGTCGCTTTTGGCAACACTATCGGGCAATTGTTCTTTTGTACGTACCAAATCACCTAGCAGCTCCTCTAGTTTGAAGCGATATCGTTCCAGACGATACGTCATACGGTCGCGAGTGTTGATACCTGTATCGGGGGCGTATAAAAATCCCACCGTTACTCCAGCAGCTAGGCCAGACAATAGAAGTGCTAAACTACCTATGGTTCTGCTCATAAATATTATTAATTAATAAAATTAGATTCCTTACAAAGTTCGCATTATCTACGAAATTCGCAA
>JGI12210J13797_10283592_pt1 | contig 12450 bp, 7 predicted proteins | sample ElkSlonscriptome_3_FD_13797 | JGI IMG/M metagenome (IMG submission 13797) | reverse complement strand
CCCTTTGCACACACCAAGGGTGTAGCGTGGCCTGGGATGGCGATAGGTTTGCCTGCCCTTGCCATGGCTCGACGTTTGCCCCTGATGGCAGCGTTGTAGAAGGCCCAACATCAGAGCCGCTGGGAACCTACGAGACCAAAATCGAGGGCGATCGCGTACTGGTCAAGGTATCGTAGGGCCAAATCTGCCCAGGCCAGAGTTTAGCTCATTCTTTTCAACTTAATACGGCAAATTGTGGTGGGGAAAAGCTTGTAGGTGCCCCACCACAATTTGCTGTGCTCCCATCAGGTTAAATGTGGCTGAAATTCACGGTAGGAATAGTTCGGTGGTAGCAGCTATTGGGCACGAAGCATAGTGATTTCGCCTGCTTTCGAGAACCATCTGTCGGAAAGCCAGCTTCCCCAGGGAACATTCTCACATTGCATCTGTCATTTGGTGTAGCTGTGCAGCGGAATGTGCAACCGACATAGCTAATCTGGTGCTAAGGCAATTGTCCTGATGCATTAGGGCAATTGCGCCCTCTGCCGCCTATGAAACGTCGCGCTTTGAGCCGAAATTGTTGTCCCAAGCGGCAGGACAGACGCAATAAGTGCATATCTACCCAAACTTAGTCAGAAAATCCGCATACAGCAAATGCGGCGTATCTAAGCAAATCAGGCGGATACCGGCACCTATCTATCTGACAGCGAACCCAGATTGAATGCTATGGCTGCTACTTTAGGATCACTTGAAGAACCTCAAAACATCCTTTAGAGCAAGCATTACGTTCTGAGCTCCAATCTTATATCTACCCGCTAGAAGTAAGCATCAAAGCTTCTAGAAAGTTCGCCTTTTTTGCTTAATTTCTCATACGACAAATCTGTTCGAGGGCGATAGTCTTATCGCCGTCAAAATCGAGCTGTTCAACCTTAAATATGGAGAGACCATAGTGCTATCTCAAGAACCCGAATCAACGCTCACAACTAATCCAGCAAACACAGTTGCACTGAGCGGGGAGAACGCAAATCCGATTGGCTCTGATAATACGACAAGGGCTGAGACAGCGCTGCCCAACAGCGACGTCCTGTCGCTCGATATTGGTCCAAGAATTGCACAATATAAACAGCAGGCATCGACAACTCTGAATGCCGACGGAGCAAAGGCAATCATCGGTACGTCTGGGCGCGACGTGATCTATGGCGATGAGACCGTTCGCTTCATCAATGGTGATGCTGGAAGCGATCTCATCTACGGCAGCGCCAAAAACGATCATATTGATGGGGATTTCAATGCCTCTGTCTCTGGAAACCAGGGCAATGCCGATATTATTCTAGGTGGAGATGGAAACGACAGCATCCGGGGCATGGGGGGACATGACGTTCTTTTTGGCGATACCGGTAATGACACGCTTCAAGGAGGATTCGGCAACGATATTCTTTGGGGCGGAAGCGGTAATGACAGGCTGATTGGCGACGGCTATTTCCAGTCCGGCGGCCAAGATACATTCGTTGTCGCCCGCAGCAGCGGTACCGATACAATCGTTGATTTCCAAGTGGGCGTTGACCGCATTGGGCTAGCAGGGGATCTTGCGCTAGAGCATCTTGAGTTTTCTCAGCAGCCCGCTGGTGACACAGTCATTCGCGATCAGATCTCCGGCGGGGACATTGCCATTCTCAAGGGCGTCAACGCCGGTGAGATCAACTCTGATTCGTTTGTCACATCACAGCCCGATATGGCAACAAAACCCGAGCTTGGTGCGACATCAACGCCAAAGCCCAAGGCCAATGCAGCACCAGCAGCGGACTCTCTAGTAACCTTGGCAATGGTCGACGCAAAAACTAATGCGGTTGTACCGGGCTACGAGGATCTCTCAAAGGTAAGTGCTGTTGACCTCAAAAGCTTGGATTTGAATGAATATAGCATCAAGGCTGTCGTCAATTCTGACCACGAACTCGCAGGGACAGTTGAGAGTATCAAGTTTGAATCCAATCTGGGACAAAGGGTTGAAAGCCTAGTTCCCTACGCTATTTTTGGCGATCGCGGCGGTAACTTTAGAGGTAAAGCCATTGAGACAGGAGATGTCACTCTCAAGGCGACAGCATACAGTGCAGACAACGGTAAAGGCAAGGCAATTGACACCGTAGACCTCAGCTACACCGTTGTTGACACAACAGATTCAGCAAATCCCACAGCCGAACCTGCTCCCACTGAGCCTCAGGCCAAGCCCACACCCGCCGCACCCAAACCCACCCCCCAAAAAGCATCCGCAGGAAAAGAGACGCCTTTGGTCACCCTAGCGTTAGTCAACGCTAAAACAGACAAAGTTGTCTCTGGCTACGAGGATCTCTCTACGGTAGACGGCATCAACCTCGACAACCTCGACTTGAATGAGTACAACATTGCGGCTGTCGTCAACCCTGACCACGAGCTTGCTGCAACAGTTGAGAGCATCAAGTTTGAATCCAATCTTGGCCAGGAAATTCAAAGTGGCGTGCCCTATGCCATGTTTGGCGATCGCAGTAATGGCGACTTCAACGGAAAGCCTGTTCAAGCAGGAGATGTCTCCATCAAAGCAACGGCCTACAGCGCTGACGGAGCCAAAGGCGAACAGCTTGAGACCGTAGAGCTTGACTACGCCGTTACTGGGACACCAAAGCCAGCAAAGTCTACGCCTGAGTCAGAGCCCATCTCTACTCCAGTCCCTGAGACTGGCCCTAAGTCAGCAAACTCCGGTAACACGCTATGGAGCGACGACTTTTCTGGCAACTGGAAGGGCGATTGGGATCTACAGCAGCGCGGGCAGTGGGGACTTGAGAACTTCAAAGTGCAGTCCGATGCCAAAGGAGGTAACTTCCTGCGTGTCCGCTATCCCAAGGGTTCGGCGTCCCCGGCAGTCAGCCGCAGCAACGGCGTGTCTCTTGGTGGAGGAGAGTTTAAGGCGGATCTAGGCGTTGGGCCTAAAGATGCCATGCGCCTTAGCTATGATGTGCGGTTCTCAGACAACTTTGATTTTGTCAGAGGAGGCAAGCTCCCAGGTCTATTTGGCGGTAACGCCCCTAGCGGTGGCGATAATCCCAACGGTAGAGACGGCTTCTCATCCCGCATGATGTGGCGCGAGAATGGGAAGGGTGAAGTCTATGCCTATCTACCCACCAGCAGAAACTACGGTACGTCTATCGGCAAGGGCAAATGGTCCTTCAATCCTGGCCAGTGGCATAACGTTCAGCAGGAAGTTATCTTGAATGACCCTGGCAAGTCAAACGGAACAATTCGCGTTTTGTTTGATGACAAGCTCGTCCATGAAGAAAAGAATGTCCTTTTCCGGACAACAGATAGTTTGAAGGTTGACGGCTTGTACTTCTCGTCATTCTTTGGCGGCGGCGATCGCTCTTGGTCTACTCCAAAGGATGTGCATGCTGATTTCGCTAACTTCTCCGTCAGTGAAGTCAAAAAATAGGACGTGATTGATTAGCTCACGACCGCAGGATGCATCAAGGGTTCGATACAGCAATTGTCCTAGTACATCAGGGCAATTGCTGTGTAAATCACGGTGCGCTACCCGGAACTTCAGAGATCTTAAACTCAGCAAAGTCCGTATAAACTGCCTCAGGCGTTGCCCAAGATAGATCACCTCCCCCAAAAAATGTTGAAAAGAAGATTCCGTCAATTTTGAGCTGGTCCGTAGATCGGAACGTAATATCAGACCGATCTACGACCAGCTCGTCGTCAAACCAGACCTGTATTTTGCCATTGGCCTTCCCAGTCTGGTTGAGATGGATCTCCTGCACCACATGGTGCCATCGACCCGGTTGGAACCTCCATGCGCCTTGGCCAATTGAAGTACCGTAGTTTTCGCTCGTGGGGAGATAAGCATAGACTTCACCTTTCCCATTTTCGCGCCACATCAAACGCGCCGAGAAGCCATCCGTCCCATCAGGAGTATCTCCACCGCTGTTTGCCGTTCCCCCATAAAGTCCCGGCAGTTTTCCGCCCTTAACAAAGTCAAAGTTCTCAGAAAATCGAACGTGGTAGCTGAGGCGGAGACGATCGTAAGGGGGGAGCCCCAGTCGCCCACGAAATTCAGCTCCTCCGATGGGGACGCTGTCTCGGCGAGCTACAGCAGGACTAGCTGAACTAGCGGGGTAATGGACACGCAGCGATCGCTCAAATCGGTCTTCAGGCATTTCAACAACCTGAACGTTCTCTAGCCCCCACATGCCGCGATCTTCAAGCATCCAGCGGCGCTGCCATACTGAGCGTCTAAATGTGCTTGACCACAGTAGCGCTGCATCCTCACTGGCAACCGAGTCTGTGGTTTTTACAAATCTGGCCTCCGTTGAAGACAGTCCACTACAGCTGCCCAAACAGGTGAGAAGCACTGCACTACTGATCAGGGTTGTTAGGCGCATGTTTGACGTAAGCGTAGTAAAGAATGAGTAGCCATAGCACAACGACGAGCACGCCATCGGTGATCAGACTAGAGAGGGCGGCTCCCTTCCAAGAATAGAGCGGAATAAGCCAAACGTTCATCAGAGCATTGGCTCCAGCAGAGGAGGCTTGCAGCGCAGTTCGAACCCCCTGTAGCCCCGCTCCAGTCAACGTATCGGCGGCAAAAAACTGCAGCGCCTTGAAGAAAATCAGCGGCGATAGCCAGCGGAGAGCATTGACAGAGTCGCGATATTCCTCACCTAGCAGAACAGGAACCAGAGGAGCGCAGATCCAGACACCGACAGCGGCAAGTAGTCCATATCCGCCAGAAAACGGCACGATCTTTTTTGCAAACGCTAAGCTACCACGAATCCCAACGGCTCCGCTTCTAAAAAACTGCGCATAGGTTGCCCCCAGCAGAGACAACACCGGAATCATGGCTACTTCAATAATGCGATAGGCCGCACCATAAATTCCTGTTGCGGTGAGCGTTGACATAGAGGCCAGCATCGTTTTATCGATGTCGTTGTAAACCGTTTGGGAAGAGAGGCTTACAGAGAAAAAGAAGCCCTGAAGAGCTTCGGGCCTGAGCAATGATAGCTTTAGCTTAGGCTTGCCTAAAGTACGATAAATCATCCACAGGCCGATAGAGGCAGTAGCTAGCCGACTGATGAAGTACAAAGCTGCCCAAGTTTCGGCAGATGCTCGCTGGAAGAAGACCAGTAGGCAAACGGCTGCAATCAGCCCATTCACGCTCAATAGAATGTTGATCTGCGCGTCGAGTCTGAAATTATCGGTAGCCAGGAAGGACTTGATAACAGCGTCATGGATTCGGGCAAACAGCAGCTCAGCTAGGCCAATCAGGAGGAGAAGAGTCCAGGGAAACTGAGTCGGAAATATAAACTGGTTTAAGACCAGAACCGCAAACAGCAGAACTGTTCCTAGGGATAGGGTGACAAAAAGCGTATTGCCCCAATATTGATTAAATAGAGTGCGATCGCGAGAAACATGCTTTAGCAAGATATGCGGCATTCCCCAGCTTGCGAAGGGGACCAGCAGCTTGACAAATGCCATCACGCCAATGAACAAGCCATACTGCTCTGCACCAAGAGCCCGCGAGATGATTAAAAAATAAAACGACTGAATAAATAAACTTGAGATTCTAGCGGTCAGTTTCCAAAACACCCCGCGTGCCAGAGGGTTGCTTCGTGCGTCTACGACGCGCTGCCTTAGTTGCTTGATAGCTTTGCTTATATTTGGCATGTCCTACAGCGTTGTAGTAAGTAAGTTTAGGCGATGGTTCACTGTCGACATCCCTTGGCATAAACAGGGTAACTGTAGTGGCAACGTAAAGCACCCAAAAGATCGTATTAGACTTTAAGAGCGTTTGCTCAGGAATATTGGCTATTAGGATAAAAGCCAAGTAGGTCAGAGGCCAAACAAATTCGCTACCGGATGTTTGGCGTACCGTCATACAGCTCCTAACTATATTTATGAGATAGCCCACTAAAAAGAGAGTTAGCCCGATGATACCCAGATGTAGCGTCAGCTCAATATAGCCGTTGTGAGCATCAGGAGCCGGCCACATCACTTCACGCCAGATATAGGCGGACGGTCCCTCCATACCATGCCAAAATGCTTCATAGCCATAGCCTAACCATGGCTTAGCTTTTATAACATCTAGTGCTGATAGCCAGATATTGGTTCGGCCAGTGAGGGTCGGATCTTTTTCTAAAATATCAACGACAATCGTCTCATAGTTGAACGCAGCAGCGACAAGAGCAGAGCCGATTAGTAGACCAATGCTACCGGCTAGGATAACAAGCCATTTATATTGAGTTCTTAATATCTGACATAGCCCAACGATAAACAGCATTATGCCTAAGTTGACCAGCGCAGCTACGGATGTTGTCAAAAGAATTAGCAGAACGGACAGCCCAAGAAAAACCGCTGGCAAGATTCGGTTTTTGCGATCGCCAAGAAGCAGCAAGGTAAATACTGTGCCACTGAGCGTCATCATCCTGCCCAGAGTATTTTTGTGGGTATAGATCCCGCGCCATGTCCCGGCATGAACCCCCCCCATGATCCCGTATTTGGGCAGCGCCAAAGCATATGTAAAGCTCAGGATAACGATTGTCCCAAATGCCCACCCCAAAAGGATAAGCTGCTGCTTTGGGGTGTATCGCACAGCGATGTAGATTCCAAACAATGTTGTTGCGATCAAAGTGATCGTACTAGACAGCGTCTCCCCTGGAAACGCTGACCACAGATAGGACAAGGCGGCCAATCCAACAAGTGGAATCACAACAAAGCTAGCCGGAAGCGCCCGGATTGTCGTCTTCCACCGACTGAAAAGAAGAGCAGCAAACAGCAAGTACGTCAAGCGAAAGAAAAGGCTGGTCAGGGCATAGTCTGGCTCAGCAATTTGCATCTCTCCCTGACTATATCCGTCAGAAAGAATCACGTTCAGAGGACCACCCGAGTAAAGCACAAGCGCCATAACGGTCAGAATGTACTCAACTGCAGTGAGCCGCTGCATCAAGGACTGATTTGAGAACTGATCAAACATACACAGAAAGATATTGACGCCAGGTGGAGGAGAAAGCGTATAGACTTCCTCCTCCATGACTTGACAGAACTAATCTAATCCCATGGCAACGTCGAAAGCCGCTACATCAGTTACACAGACTGAGCTGCGGGCTGCGGTACATCAAGTAAGGGCTTGCCATCAAAGTAATCGGGCACTGGACTCTTCATCAGTGTCATCAGCGTGGGAGGAAGGTCGATAATGTGTCCCTCCGGCAGCTCAGTTCCAGGAGCAATACCTGGTCCTTTGCCCAGCAGGAAACCACGGGGACGGTGGCCACCTGGGCGGTTGAGCGTTATTGGCCCAATTCGACCGAAATCCGGACTATCGACGGCATCGGTCGGAATTTCATTCCACACCACAACAATGTCGGCGACGAGCTTCGTTGGGATTTCATTCAAAGCGTCTGATGCTGAACTGCGCGTTTGAATGACCTTCTTCACCATAGGCTTACCAGTTCTAGAGTCCGTCAACCGATTAAGGCCGTCAATGATCTCTTGACAGGTGGACTCGTAGTCTTCTACAGCGACAATACCGTCCTTTTCTCGGCCTTGTAGATTGATGCGGATATGTCCGTTGGCAAATGCCGGCAAGGCGAAGGCTTTCATGTCTTTCCATGCAGTTGCGTAGAGCATCGCCGGACACCAGTTCATGTCGATATCCTGCTCTGATAGCTCCCCAGGGGATTGCAGTTTGGGATTCTTTGAACGGACAAATCGCTTAGGAGCCCAGGTATTCATTAACCGCTCTGGGAGGTTAGCGTTTGCCATAGTGCGCCAGACTTCTCCTGACCAGCCCTTCCGGATTGGTCGTTTCACAGGAGATGGCAGTGACTTAGAGCGGTCATTGGCAAAGGCAACTTCTCCCGGAAAGCTAAACCGATAGAGAAACTCAGCTAGGGTGAACATGCTCAAGACGTCGCTGTGGTTGGCGGCCATTCCATGTACGGAGAACAGCATCACATAGACATCATCAGGCACATCTTTTAGCAGATCGCCGACAGCGCGATCGATAACCTCGTAGGCTCCTAGGAGCGGATCAGGAGCTTTCCCGTTGCGGCTTCGATGCTGATACAGCATGTGATCAGGCTGACTTTGATCGTAGAGGTCATGTCCTGCAGCATGAATATCGCCAAAAATGGTGAGGAACAAATCATAGTCATGTTCCTGCATCAGATCCTTACAGATTTTAACCCGTGCCGTAGCGCTCTCCTCTACAGCCACCGGTATCCACTCAACATATTTTTTGTTCCACCACTTGCCACTGTCCTTGTGGCGCAGTGGATCCTCTCCATGGGCCGCGATAATCTTAGAGAACACGTCATCAGGGAATGAGCGAAAAGGAGGCGTAGGAAAGTGACCACCCCACCCTTGAATTTGAACTCCTTTGATGGTTTCAGACAGCCGAGTCACCGGCATATCAAACGTAATTATTTGATCTTGATCGTTAAGAGCGTAGAAAGGGGGGTACTCAGGTTCAGCGTGGATTTTATCACAGTGAATTTGATAGCTATCTGGGCTAAATTTGACCACATCCCAAAAACTAGTTTTGTCTGGGAAACAGCCGCTCAGAAACATGCCCCAGGATGGCTCAGTAGCAAAGAAATCTGCCGACTCACCGTTATATTCAACAGTATTAGCCAGGCGGCCATAAGCACCTTGCTGCTGAACTTTGCTCAGGTTTTTAAGATGGCCTTTAGCAATCCAGCTTTCCAAAAGAACAGGATCACAACCCTCTAAACCGATCGCAATAACCTTATTTTTCATACCTACCTATGATCCATTGAATAAAACATTGACCGAAGAGCTAAAGAACGTAGCGGTTCTTGTACAGTCTATGACAGAACTACGGGCAATGTAATTTGCTGACGGCCACTTGCCCAGAACTAAAATCACATTTTACTTCCCCGAAATCTCACATACATTGTAGCTTGACGCTAGCAACCCTATTATCAGACATCAGCCTGATTTGTGAAATCTTTTCGAGAAAATTACATTTTGGAGAAGCGTTGTTCATCAGGTCACCTACACCATCAATATTGCTATCACTCATGTCACTAAGGCCAATCAGTTAGTCGAAGAAAAGGTCGAATAATACGTTTGCCGGATTGAGAACGCGGGTAGCAAAATCTATAATCGACGACGAGTTACGTTTGGGTACGATGATGACATCTCCGTCCTGCACCTGATAATCATCTGTTAGACTCCGGAGATCAATCTCCTCCTCTTCGACAACACCATCTTCATTCAGCCGAATAAACGTTGTGCGGCTGAGACGAGCATCTACAGTCGGGCCGCCAGCGATCGCCACAGCACTAGACAAAGAGCTGTTTGGAGTAACCTCAACCTCTCCAGGATTGGTTACCTCGCCAACAACCCGCACGCGTACCGTATCAGGGGCCAACGAAGAGCGAGTCAAAAGCCGAGTATCGATAGAGTCACCGGCGACTAACTGAGGAACAAAAATAGCGTCCCCATCTTGAAGGAGGAGATTCTCTGCTGAGGTATCCGACCATATCGTATCCCACAGGTTGATCGTAAAAATATTCTCTTCTCCAGATGGCAAGGGCCGCCTGACTTGAACTCGTCGAATATCCGCTTTAGGGGTGACACCACCCGCTTGAACAAGAGCAGCACTCAATGCAGGAAGCTGAGTTTGAAACGTATCGTTGTTGTTATTGTTCTGGGCTTCAACATTTTCTAAGCGAATCGGCCCTGGGCGCTGAACCTCTCCACTGACGGAAACAAAGACGGGGCGCAGCGATGTTAGCGCAACGCTAGTGACTGGGTTGACGAGGTAATAGCTGAGCCGCGATGTAATTTCTTGAGCTGTTTCTTCAGTTGTCTTGCCCGCAACGGCAACTGCGCCAATAATAGGCAATACAATTGCGCCACTGGGTTCAATACTGGTCGTCAATGAGTACTCATCGTAGCCATAGACCGCAACGCTGATCTCGTCGCCAGGGCCAAGCACATAGTCTGGATAGGTTTGCGAGTTAAGAGGCGCTGAACGTGGGGGCGTTTGTGAATGCGCCGGCGCGATGATCACCGGTCCACCGAGTAGTAAAACGGCCGAAACAAGAGATGGAAATGATTTGAAGCTATTCATATCTAGACTAGACCAAGGTTTTGTCTGTACGCGAAGAGTCGCCGTAGTCGCGGCCGTTTGCCTCCGCTGATACGGGCTCATCTAAAAGTAGGAGGGAATCATGATCTTGGGCAGCGAACTGAGAGGCAAAGCGATTGGATGGAGACGCAAAATATTGATTTAGGCTCGTTCCCCGCTTAACCCCATTGACAATCATTCCTAAAATAGGCTGACCTGAAAGGTCCATTAGGACCTTAGCCGCTTTCACATCGTCTACCTTAGCGAACTTAGGACGGGTAACAATTAGAGTGCCATCGGCTACTGTCCCTAAGGTTGAGGCATCGGCAGATTGATTCAAAGGTGGAGTATCTATCAAAACCAGATCAAAATGCCGAGCGGCATAATCCATAAACCCATCCAGCTTACGCGCATTGGATATAGCAAGAGAATTCTGGGATTGTGCTCCAGCCGTTAGAACAAATAAATTGGGAGCGACCTTGGTCATCGCCTCATCTAGAGTGATCTCATCTTCAAGCACTTGAACCAGACCGCTCTCATTCTGGCAATCCCAAACCCTATGCTGATCAGGCTGCTGAAGGTCGGCATCAACTAGGAGAACCCGCATACCGGCCTGGGCTACAGCAATAGCTAAATTAGCAGCAGTGCGAGTCCGGCCTTCTTCAGAAACAGAGCTTGTGATCACAACTATCTTGTGATCAGCTTGGGTGCTGACAAAGCTTAAGTTGGCTTGCAGCAGTCGATAGGGATGAGGTGTATGCTTGGTGTCAACATCATCAGGACGCGTGATAAACGGAGCTTTGTCAGGTAGTGTCGGAATAACACCAAGAATAGGCAGCCTTAATAGGGTCTGCGCCTCTGCAGCAGTCTTAACCGACCGATCCAACAGATCGAGAGCAAAGGCTGTGATGACCCCCAGCACTGACCCGACAAGAAGGCCAGCTAACACCGCTAATTTCTTACTGGATGTCGGATCCTCGGGAACTAGGGCACGGGATATAACGCGGATGTTATCGATAGTCTTGTTTTGAGCAACCTGAACTTCCTGGAGGCGCTGTAATAGAGTTTCGTAGGTTGATTGTGTGACAGTCAATTCTCGCTCTAAATCTCGCTGCGTTGCCTCTAAGCGTGGAAACACGCTAGCACGCTGGCGCTGGCTAGTTTGAAGCTGCCTCAGCTCATTGATACGATTGACCAGTCCAGCGCGCTCGACTTCAGACTGCAGTAACGCCGCCGTCAGGTCCTGCTCCAAAAGACCCATTGACAGAGCCTGATCGGAAACAGACTGCACGCCAATTGTGTCGCCGACGTGATCTCGCAGTCGCGCCTGCAGTTCTTCTTCCTTGCGCTGTAGACTGGCAACAAGCGGGTGAGTCGGACGATAGTCAGCTAGGGCGAGATCGAGCTGAGTCTGCACATCTCGAATCTGGGTAAACGTCTCTTGAATTGCCGTAGATTGACTCAGGGTCGTCGCCTGAAGTGCGTTTTGCGGATCCATCCCCAGCCGCTGCTGCAGATCGCGAGATTGCGCTGCTGTCGTCGCTAGCTGTGCTCGAGCTTGAGAAATTTCTCCATCAAGCTGTTGAATGGCAGCAACAGTTCCCACAGATTCCTCAGGGAGGGAAACAATATTGTTCGCCTCTTTGAACTGTCGCAGAGCTACCTCAGCCTGACGTAAATCAGCCTCTGTGCTCGGCAACTGCTTTGCAATAAATTCCCGAGCAGCAATGGTCTCGGAACGCTTTGATGCAATGCTGCTGTCGCGATAGACGTCAATGGCTTCATTAACAATCAAGGCTGCACGCTCTGGATCAGTATCCTCATAGGAGATGCGGATCATGTCCGTACCCGGAATCGGCTTAGCTCCAAATGATTTGAAAAAATCTTCTGCGCTCAGCGGTTCTCCATCACCAGTCTCTAACGAAAGAGCCTCTATTGTTCCCTCAGCAACTTCGAGAGATAGAATAGTTTCCACTTGCGTCGCGATGGGGTCACTTTGAAGGCCAATAGCCTCAGGCTCGCCAATGGATTGACGGCCTGGGGTATCAAGACCAGCAATTGTCGGCGTCAGGTCAGGCTTTACTAAAACTTTTCCAGTCGCCTGATATGTTGGATCTCTCAGCACCGCTGCGGCAGTTGCCAAGACGGTAACGGCACCCAAAACAGCAGCAGCCGGAAGCCAACGGCGCTTCAACACTAAAACATATTTTCCTACATCTATATCAAATTCAGAGCGAGATGAATTAGTACTCATAGTTACACAACCAACGATTTCCAAGCTAGTAAGACAATTGAGCTAAATCTGTCACCCTGTTGAACGATATTACACGATTACAATTACTAAAATCCTG
>JGI12210J13797_10185185_pt1 | contig 12450 bp, 8 predicted proteins | sample ElkSlonscriptome_3_FD_13797 | JGI IMG/M metagenome (IMG submission 13797) | reverse complement strand
GAGAGATTCGTTGTATTTGGGTATGATTAGTCGTCTATCAATTCTTTTCAGCTTCTTATTTTTTTGCTTCAGCGGAACAATAAGTACGGCTCAATCTATTAATGCTGATAGTTTGGCTCGTGTTTATCTTCAGGCTGACTCTACCAAACAGGCTACTATATTAGAGGATCTACGGAAAACGCCTAAGCAGATGCTGGTGGTAGGACAGACAATTAAACAGCAAGCGAAGAATTTGGGTATCCCTGATACTTTAGCCAAAGTAGATTACAATCTAGCTGTCGCTCACTACAACAAAGGCAAATACGATAGCGCTCTTCATGTCCTCGACGAATCAATTAATACTATTCGCCAAGTAGGCAATAAGTCACTTCAACTAGCTAGAATGCTGAATCTGGCTGGAATTGCGTATGATCTTCAAGGGCGCTATCCCGAAGCTTTAGAAAGCTACTACAAAGCCTTAGCTATCTGGGAAGAGCAGGGAGATCGAGAAGGGCTAGGCATTGCCTATCTCAATATCGGTAATATCTACAGCTTTCAGAAACAATATTTTCAGGCAATTGAGTATTACGAAAAAAGCTTGGAGATTAGTCAGGCTATTCAGGATACTGTAAATATTGTCTATTTATACTCTAATATTGGTATGATATGGGGAAAACATCTTGATAGCCTAGACCTAGCAATGGGTTATTATCAACGTGCTGTAGATTGGGCCGAGCAACAGAATAATGAAGCTGTTGCAGCTATTCCTTTGTACGGAATAGCTAATATTCAAATAAAAAGAGGGGAACTTGACGAAGCTTTATCTAAAGCCCAATACATTTTAGATTTGGCACAAAGGCAGCAAAATACTAACGACAAGCTATATGCTTGGCAGTTACTAGCTAAGGCACAATGGGCTCGCCAGGAGCGTCAAGCAGCGGTTCGAGCAGCTACTAAAGCCTACAACTTAGCCATAACCAGTCAAGCCTCTATGGAAATTAGCACATCGGGAGAGCTACTAGCTGACTATTATTCTGAAATGGGTGATTTTGAGAAAGCCTATGAATATCAGGCTATTCAAATGGCTTACCAAGATAGTATCTACTCCTTTGAGAAGAGCAAGATTATCTCTAACCTAGAACGTACCCGCGACGATACTAGGATTGAAAAGTTAGAAAAAGATAATGCCCTTAAAAAGGCGCAAATTTCTGAACGGGAGGCAGTGATTGAACGACAAATGGTTTACTCAATAGCTACTTCTGTAACTGCTTTATTGCTGCTTAGTGGCTTGCTATTCTTGTATAGAACTAATAAGCAACGTAAAAGAATCAGTTCACAGCTATCCACCCAAAAAGAGCAAATCGCCAAAAGCAATGAACAGCTCACCCAAATGAACAATAAGCTCCGACAGCATCAGCAGCAGTTGCAAGGTCAAAATCAGGATTTAGTTCGGCTCAATAGTCTTAAAAATAAACTGCTATCTATTATCTCTCATGATTTTCGTAGTCCGTTAAGCTCGCTACAAGGAGTGATTGCCATGCTGAACAGCCACGCTCTTTCAGCCGAAGAGATTGAGCAAGTATTTGAGTCGCTCGCTTCTAAAGTGGAAAATACCACCAATATGTTAGACAACCTTTTAAAGTGGACTCGCAACCAGATGCAGGGAATACGAGTAGAGCCAGAACACATTAATCTGTCTACAATAGTGAAAGAAGTTATTAGCTCTCAACTTATTTTGGCTGAAAAGAAAGGAGTGGCCCTTTACTGTAATATTGACTCAGCACTATCGGTTTATGCTGACCCCGAGATGGTACGGCTCATTGTGCGAAACTTAGTTTCTAACGCTATCAAGTTTACTTCAAAAAATGATTCTATTACGATAGAAGCTTTCCTGGAAAATGGCAAAGTAACTATTTCAGTAATTGATACTGGTATTGGTATGAGTACCGAAAATATGGATAAGATATTTCAGTTGAAGGAGCATACTACCTATGGTACTGATAATGAAAAGGGTACTGGCTTGGGCTTAATCCTTTGTCAAGAGTTTGTGAATATTAATGGGGGAGAAATATGGGTAGAAAGCGAGCACAAAAAGGGATCTACGTTTCACTTCACCCTAGTTACTCACCCTCAGCAATTTCCCCCCTACCCACAGAGTGGTAAATCCATCACCAACGCTACATAAATTAGTATTATTTGCCCTGAGAGAATAATATTAATAGAGTTGGTTCAGTTTATTTATCCAATGCATCAAAATAGTTAAGTGATACTTATTCTTTTTTCAGTACAATGTGATTTCCTATGAGAAAGTAATTTTCCTTTCTACGAGTATTTCCCTTTTTTGCAACCAGATTATAGTAGCATTGCATCACTTTGGCAAATGCTAGGTAGGGAAAACCTGATCTGAAAAAATATGAATAAGTGTGGTTGGTTAGTAATTTACTGTTGGCTTTTTTGGCCTAACGGGATAGCCTTGGCACAAGATCATAATTTTGATAGCCTTGCCCAGGCATTTGTGGGAGTACCGACCCAAAAGCAGACCGAAATTCTTAGTACGCTAAGTACAATTGCTCGCGATTCGCCCGCCAAAGCAATATCAACCGCATATAAAATTCTAAAGTATACTCAACATCAGGGGCAACCAGATACTTTAGGACTACTGTATATTTCATTAGCACATGCGTACGAAGCGTTCGGGCATTATGATAGTGTCGTCTACTGTCTTGAGCGAGCAGTCAATATCTATCGCCAGCATAACCCCGGTGATTTACTATCGTTAGCAGAGGCCCTTAATTTTCTAGGTACTATTTATGATCGGCAAGGCAACTACGAACAAGCATTAGAAAGTTACCACCAATGCCTAGCAATTTATGAGAAATTAGAAAATGAAGAAGGTTTGGGAACCATATACTGTAGTATTGGCACCCTTTATACCGCCCAAAAGAAATTTTACAAAGCACTTAATTATTATGAGAAAGGGCTAAAAGCAAGTTTAGCGGCTCAAGATACTATCAATATTGCTTACTTATACTCAAATATCGGGACCGTTTGGGGTAGGGATTTTGATAGTTTGGACGTAGCCCTAGAATACTACCATCAGTCACTAGAATGGGCTAATCAACAACACGATAGAAGTGCCGCCCTTCTACCCTTATATGGCATTACGCATATTAAAATTAGGAGGGGTCAACTTGACGAATCCTTGTACAATGCTTATTACATCTTAGATCTTGCTCTGTGCCAGCAAGACAAAAACGATAAGTTACAAGCCTGGCAACTAGTTGCCCACGTGCAGTGGGCCCGCTCAGAATATGATACGGCTATCTTCGCAGCTACTCAGGCCTATAATCTATCAGTAGCTAATAAAGATTTGCTCGAGATAGGAGAGTCGGCTAAACTATTAGCTGACTACTACTCTACATTGAGGGAATTCGAGAAAGCTCACGAGTATAGATCAGTACAATTAAGTTACCAAGATAGTGTGTACTCTGTTGAAACCAGTAAAGCTATAAATAAGCTGGAACAAATGCGGGCTAACACCAAGATTGAGCTATTAGAAAAAGATAACGCCATAAACAAAGCCCACATTGAATGGCAGACGACCTACCTAGTTGGTGCTACATTAATTGCCCTATTATTGCTAGGTGGCTTCATTCTGGTGTATATTTTCTACCAACATCGCAAAACACTAAGTTTGCAACTAGCCAATCATAAAGAAGAATTAGAAGCAAACAACGAACAACTGCAAGTGCAGCAGCTACGGTTACAAGACCAGAATCAAGATCTTTGTCGTTTAAACCAACTTAAAAATAAGCTACTCTCAATTATCTCTCACGATTTTCGTAGCCCTCTCAACTCCTTGAAAGGAATTATCAACGTGCTTGACAGCGGGGGGCTTTCACCCGAAGAAATACCCCAGATTTTTGGCTCTCTTGCTACTACTGTAGAGAACACAGCTAATATGCTAGACAACCTATTGAAATGGACCAGCAGTCAGATGTCGGGGGTTCAAGTAATTCCTGAAAAGTTGGCTTTGGCAGAAATAGTAGCAGAAGTAATGGGCACCCAAGCAGCGACAGCGGAAAAGAAAGGGGTCAGGCTACTGTGCAAGGTAGGGCCAGAACATATCGTCTATGCTGATGCTGAAACGATCCGCCTGGTCGTCAGAAACCTAATATCTAACGCCATTAAATTTACAGAACAGAACGATACAATTACGGTTAAGGCTCAACCAAAAAAGCAGCAAATGGTAGTATCAGTTACTGATACGGGAGTAGGCATCAGTCCAGAAGATATGAGCAAACTTTTTCAACTCAATCATCATACAACTGAAGGGACGGCCAACGAAAAAGGTACTGGCCTGGGGTTAACTCTGTGTCAGGAGTTTGTAGAAAAGAATGGTGGTAAGATCTGGGTAGAAAGCGAACTGAAAAAAGGAACCACTTTTTACTTCACTTTAGTTACCGACCCTCAGCAGTTTCCTGCTGCATCGGTAGTTAATGAGTTGGTAGGCGCATCTTCTTAATACATAGATACTTACTTTATTTCCTTGGTAAAGTTCCGCTGAAGTTGGGTGAGTAGGTAATCATAAAATGCCTCTAGCGACACTTTAGTGACTACCGTAACTAATCCTCCAGTTTCAGGGCTTTCTACTGTTTCCCCTTCATTCGGTGGCTGAGTAAATACATCTACGTGCATAGTCTGAGTGGAAAATAAGCTTCGCTGAATAGCAAATGTGGTCGCCAGCACATCCCACATATGATATAAATAGTCGTAACCTGGAATAGAGTTAATTGTGATCGCCCAACATACTGAAGCCAGTCGAGAAACATCGTACTGTGATTGATGTGCTAACCGCTTCAAGAATGGTATTCCTACCGGAACATGATTAGTAATATCTAACGGAACCAAAGTAATAGGAAGCTTTTGATTTAGTAGCCGATGGGTTGAGGGAGCATCCCAGTACACATTCCACTCGGCGGAACCATTGTGCGTGTATGTCCGAACATTACCCGCCACATGAATGGCGCCAGCCATCCAAACAATTTCCTTTATCTTCTTCCGAATTTCCGGCTGCTTGCGCAGTGCTTCCACTAAAGTAGTACAAGGCCCTGTCATCAAATAAGTAACGGGTTTTGTAATCTGAGAGAGGGTTGCTACTACAAAATCTACTCCTTCTCGGTTACTCAGAGGTGTGGTTGGTTTCTCAATAGCTAATAGTTCGGGCAAAGCATTAACAATGTAGGGTTGGGCACGCCAAACCTCAGGAAAAGTATTAACCCCCCGAACTGTACTTATTGCTACTGTTGCATTGGTTTCGCCCATTAAATCCATCAACTTACGAGAAGCATCAGCCGCATAGCCAGGGTAACAATCAGCAGGAGTTACCACCACTCCGGCTAATTCTGTTTCTGGCGTAGACAGTAGAAGCAGTAATGAAAGTAAGTCATCTACCCCACCATCATGATCAAAGAAAACGGTGTTTTTTATCATAACATTAGTTTACCCCCAAATCTAAATATCCTCAAAGATTCGTCGCTGTTCCTTCTGTATAATGACCTCTTTCTATCCTGAACTCATGCTGTTTCGCTCGAAGCAAACTCTAGGAATATTGTGGCCCTATTCAGGTTCAAAGTAGGTTGCCAATAAGCGAGCGAGTACTTGGCGGCCCCGGGCATTGGCATGAACTGGGTCGCGAAGAAAATAATCATAGGAAGCGTGGGTGTGCGCCATATAGTCTCCCCAGGCAGATTTTACATCAAAGTATTCCACTTCGGCATCACTGGACATTTGAGCCAGTTGGGTTCTGAAATCTCCCGGCGATGGTTCCAGCGTAAAGTCGGGGTTAGTACGAGGATCACCGCCCCGACCTACCGGACCACTCATCACTATAATATCCGGATCGGGCTCCATTTTTTCCTGCACTTGCTGGATAACGCTATGAATAGCGGCCGTATCGCTTAGGTGGGAGATACCACCAATCATTAGTAAGTCAGGCTGGTATTGTACCACGAAAGTATCAACCCGGTTTTCGTGTTGATAGTAAGTACATCCCGTTCCACCTCGTACGGAAGTAATCACCTCCAGATCAGCACCCGGATACATCTCTTCTACTAGCACCTCCCAAGCTGAGTTTCCGGTGTCATTAATAATTGAGTTACCAAGCATCACCACTCTGACTTTTTCACCATTTCTGAGTGCTGTCATCGTTTTATCTAGGTGCTGAAACCGATTGGCGGGTGGTGAAGAAATGACCGCCGGAATGGTTTTATAAACACTATCCGACCAATGTTTTACCTCTTGAGTATCTACTGCCGGGTTAATACTTACTTCTTTTAAGAGCGCGTTTTGTCCTTCAGCAGGTTGCAGCCAAAATTCCGCTTGAGTAGCATTAGCCTTAGACTGAACATAGAAGACGTATCGCTGAAAATCTACGCTGGGGTCAATACTAGAGTAGTGGTCCGCTAATAGCATTTCGCCTTTATCATCGTAAAAGGTCATAGCCCACATGGTTTTCTCATCTGCCTGCACCTGCATTTCCACCCGATAATATTGCAAAGATTTTATAGGAAACTTAGGGCTTTCTAACCGAACATTCTGAGCAATGGCTACTCCTGACATTTCGTTGAAAGCGGTTTCGTTATGATTAGTATCTTTTCCTAATGGGATCAAATCCCAATCATCCGATAGCGGCTCTTCTTGAAAGTTGGCAGAAAACGTACTATCAGACGAATGGCAAGCTACTGCTCCAAGCAGCACTAAAAGAAGGAGATACGGCATGAAGATTATTTCAGAGCGATGGGAAGGTTAGGGGGCATTTTGATTTTCCAGATGTTACCCCGATTTTCAATTACGTAGATGTGTTCGCCTACTTGAACAGCATCGGTAGGTCCCTGGAAATCGCCAATAATGCGGTAGCTACGGACAGAATAATTATCAATATCCGGCTCATAGGTTAGCTCCAGGTGAAGAAGGTCAGCGCCCAGTAGAGAAAATGGCCGCATCAGGGGTTGAGTCTTTCCATCAGACCAGCTTAATACGAAAGCATCGCCCCGATAGGGATCAGCCAATATACTATCTTGATCGAAAAATAAGCCCAGTGGAGAGCGGTGCGATGTAAATGTGCCTACCGTGGCTCCGGTAGTATCAGCATCTGTAATAATTCCGGTTTCTCGGTCGCGGTAGATATTGGCATCCGGACCATGGTTCTGAATAGGGGGGACGAATTTTATATTAGCCGGTTTAGGAGGAAAGTCGGGATCATTGCGAAACTGTTTTCCCCGATGAGCAAATGACACCGTATTGATGAAAGGATCTTTTTCGGGATCAGGATCCCAGTCAGCAAATTGTTGGGGATTTGGCACTCCGCCCATTTCCCAAGGGTAGCCGTAGTGCCGACCTTCACGCAACCAATTCATCTCTTCAGGGTGATCGTAGTCCGATGAATTGGAAACCCCAAATAGTCTTCCTTCTTGCGAAACGGCCAAATCAAAGGCATTACGTATTCCGTCAGAAAACAAATATCCGTTGGAGGCCAAATACGACGAGTCATTTTTAAGCAAAATTTCTTTTCCATCGGCGGGCAAGCGAAAAATGCAAGCGGTAAGTGGCACTTCCCTAGCTTCTGGGTACTCACCATCGTTATCTTGTACTTCGCCATGGTCGGTGCGGGCTCCACTGTTTACATAGATGTATTGCCCCTCTTGACCTACCGCAATACCGTTAAATTCGTGACTGTAGATCGTGGCCGTTCGTCCATAGTCTTCGGTAATGGCTAGCAATTCAAATTGGTATTTGTTATCGGATTGACGAGTGCCCCGCACTACTTTGCCCTTGGTACCTTTATCGCCGTTTGATTTGATATTACCCACCAGAAACATCAAGTCTCCTTGTAAGCGAAATCCCTGTAGGCTTGTGATACCGTGATCTTCGGCAGTAGCAATCAATTCCTCCGACTTGCCATTCTCGTTAATTCGGTAGATATCGCCTCGCTTGGTATTATAGAGAATAGTTTTGGTGGCTGGGTCGTAATTGATTCGTACACCTCCGCGCTGAGGAGCAGCAAACTTCTCAATAGTTATTCCTTCGCGGAGGGCTACTGGCTGATCTTCTTCCGGTAATTCAGCCTGTTCGGAAGATTCAGAAGTAGAGGATGCTCCGCAGGCAAATAGTAATGAACTAAACAGAACAATAGTAATTTGCGATATTTTCATTGGCCCATTTCTTCTTTAATCCAGTAGGGACGGGAAATACCGTTCAAGTCCCACACAACTTTTCCCGCTCTAATTGTTAACTCACACTCCATTTTTTGATTTCCATCCATGCGATAGCCTCCTGAATCGATGAAGCCGAAATCACCTTCCTGCACGTTCAGTACAGCTACGTCGGCTACGGCTCCTTCACTTAGATGACCTAGGTTGTCTTGCTTAATCGCCTGAGCAGAATTCCAAGTAGAAGCGGCAATAACCTCGTTCAACTTCATATCCATATTCAGAAATTTAGACATCACATTAATCTGACTTTTCATACCGGCGTTCATACTGCCAGTGTGCAAATCAGTACTGATTGTATTAGGCCGAAACCCTTCTTTCATGGCGGGAATGGCTTGACGGAACAGAAAGCTCCCTCCGCCGTGACCCACATCAAAGATAATTCCTCGCTTCTGGGCCTCCCAAACGTAGTCGCGCACTTTGCCCCGCTCGTTTACAATGGGGATCCGACCCGGTACGTGTCCAAAAGTATGCGTAAAAATATCTCCGGAACGAAGATGGTGTAGCAATAGCGAATCTAGCGGAAGCGGAGGAATGGTTCCACCGAAATCTACCATCACTGGAATGTTGGCAATCTCGCCGGCTTCTACCGCTCGATCTACTGGCTTCCAATCTGGTCCGGCGTAGTGGGCAACTTTGATACCGACAACTTCAGGGTGACGCTTGGCGACCATACCAGTCATTTCAGCGTCCATGTCGCTTACATCCTGTTCTTGCTCGCCGCCCTTCATCCCACCACCCACAATGTTCAGAAAGGAAAGTACCCGTGTTTTGGATCGATCAATGGTTTGCTCTTTAAACGTTTCAAAGTTTTTCCATCCGGCGCCGCCCACATCTACCAGTGTAGTAACCCCCGCCCGAAACGAAAAGCCATCCGGGGGTAAAGCCGTAAAACTGTTACTTAAGTAGGCATCCGGCTCAGTACCGTGGAAGTTGTGGGAATGAATATCGATGAGTCCGGGGGTGACGTAATAGTTGGCTACCTCAATGACTTGTTCTGCTTCGGAAGCGTCAATCTGCTCGGCTACTCGAGCAATCTTTCCGTCCTTAATAGCAACATCCATTGGGCCATTAATTTCGTTCTTCGGATCAATCACGTGCCCATCATTCAGTAAGATATCGTATGATTGGGTGAAAGCGGAAGACCAGTTGAATAGACAAACTATAATGCTCAGTAGAAATAGGTGTTTCACGGTTGTAGGGATTGGTGTTAGGGTGTTATAGAATTAAAGTGCTTTGGCATTGAGACCTTAATTTAGAGTTTTAAGCTAGTATTAATCGAGTACAAACTCTGAATTTAAAACTTAGTACTCTAAACCATAACACTAAGCACCAATTTAGACACTAGCTTCCTGTAGCACTTCTCGCAAGCGATTGGCTACCGCTCGCTCTTGCCCGGGAATCAGCATCCAGGTGGTGATTTGTATCTCGGGGTTACTGCCCCAGCCAGCTACTTCAATCGATGGGTGACCGCTACGCATAGCTTCGTGCAGGGAGTCGTTGTCGTGCTTAATCTTCTTATCGTTCCAGGCTACTTTTAGGGTGGGCACATGGTTGGCCAAATCGGGCACAAAGGTTTCTGTGGTTACTCCGGCAATGTCTTTTACGGCATCACCAATATGAGCGATTTGCTGCTCCCACATTTCCCATTCGGCTTCGTGGTCTTTGTTCACGTACAGCTCCAAGGCCACCATCATACCCAGTATCTCTTCTTTATTTACTTTCATACCCCGCCCCACAGTATTGCCTCGGGGTGGCGCATGCATTCGAGCCGCAGCAATTAAATCTTTTCGTCCTAGTAGCAAACCCGCACTCTGCGGACCTCGGATACCTTTACCCCCGGAAAAGCAAACCAGGTCAAAACCCATTTGAGTATACTTCCAGAGATTTTCCACCGGCGGCACATCGGCCGCACAATCATTAAAAGTAGGCACGTTATACTTTTTACCCGTCTCTATCCAAGCTTCGTGTTTGATTTCGCCCAATCGGTTATTAGCGTTCAGGAAGAAGAGCATGGCGGTTTTCTCATTGATAGCTTCTTCTAGTTCCTTTTGGGTGTCTACGTACACAATGTGCGCTCCGGTATTGCGGATGGCGTGGGCGTAGCCGATCTTATGCGCGTTCTGCATAATCACTTCCGACTTCATATCGGTGTCTTCCAGATGAGGTAGCTGCACAATATTCTCAGCGTCCATTCCCGCAATCACTCCGGCAGTACCGAAGGTGATAGCCGAGGCGGCTCCTGTAGTTACGGTAGCAGCTTCACACTTTACCATTGCTGCGATACGTTCCCCTACTCTATCCTGAAGTTCGTCTAGGGTGACAAATTCGTTAGAAGCATACAGAATCGACTCCATCACCTCTTCGGTCATCAACGAACCAGTCATAGAAGTGTAGGTACCCGCCGCATTGATGAACGTACGGACGCCTAGTTCCGTAAAGTAATCGCGGCGAAGCGAGGTAGTAAGCGTAGGAGTAGCGGAAGCCACATGACTTCCGAGCAATCCGCCTACTAGTGGTAGGCCAGATAGGTTGCGTAGTAATTTTCGTCGGCTTAGCATAGGGCTAGAATTATAGTGAGGCAATACAATCAATTTCTACCAGCGAATCGCCCGGAACGCCGCCGAATACCGCTACGGTAGTACGTACCGGAGGATTGGGGCCAAAGCGACCTTTATACACTTCGTTCATTGCTTTATAATCGCGAATGTCGTGCAGGTAGACGTTCACCTTCAGCACCTTTTCCATAGACGACCCGGCTTTCTTAAGTTCTTTCTCGAGTTCCTTCAATACGTGGTCGGTATGGGCGGCAATATCACCATCAAAGTGAGCACCTTTACCGGCAATGTATACCGTGTTACCGTGTACTACTGAACCGGAAAATAGCGGCACATCTTGCTCATCTTTATGAACATTGAATACTTTCTTATTGGAAGATGTGGCCTTAGCAGTTTGGACTCCCAATGTAGAAGCACCAAATACGGCAGCCAGCGAGGCGAACATGCGCTTTAGCGTTGAGCGACGTTTGTTTTTCATAGGTAGGTTTTATTATGTTCGTGTATTCAAGTTGTCGTAAAATAATATTCAAAATTTTATGAACACGAGTACCTGAACACTTTTTAATTCTGTCAAATTAGAAATTATATTAGAATAGTAAAAACGGTTGGATAAATGAAAGCTATCTATTTCGTCGCATCTGCCAAGCTCGACCAGGATCCTCTACCCGAAATGTCTCCACACAACCTCGGTCTTGTAAGGTAACGTAGGCTGTTCGTCCATCGGAACCACCGAAGGCGATATTGGAAGGTAACTCGCCAATCATCTTGATTTCCTGTAGCACTTCGCCTTTGGTCGAAACTTTCGCTACGGTGCCTTTGCCGTGGCGAGTGATGTAGAGGTTGCCTGCTACATCACAGCGCATTCCGTCCATGCCGAAATCAGAGAAGGTAATTAGTTCGCGTTTGTTGCTAATTTGCCCGTCGGGCGATAGGTCGTAGGCCCATACCACGCGCTGCATACTTTCGTTTACGTACAAAGTTTTTCCATCTGGACTCACTTCCACACCGTTGGTAGTACCCATATTTTCTTCCAGCAAAGTAGTGCTACCGTCGGGGTCAATCCGCCAAAGTTGGCCGGTTTCTTCCGACCAGTTGGGGTCACTGGCAAATAGCACATCCTTACTGGTGATAGCAATATCGTTAGGCTGATTCATAGCATCGTTGTGAGCGAACACGGAAATGGATCGATCAGCCATATCTACTTTCAGAATATTGTGCTGGGGATAATCGGCAATCAGCATGTCACCATACCGATTGAAGCGAATACCGTTACCAACGCTTCCTTCGGATAGCTCAATAAATAGGGAGGCTTCACCAGCGGAGGTAATCTTTCCGATGGTTCCTTGCTTCTGGAAATTAACTACGTAGATATTTCCTTCGGCATCTACTACTGGGCCTTCAATGCCTTTGGTAAAGCTACCTTCTTCTGTAAAGTCTTGACTTTGGTACAGCGATGTACTTGAATTGGTTTCGTTGTGGGAAGCAGCCTCTTCCGAAGTTGTTTCTTCCGATGTTTGATTAGGGGAAGTACAAGCCCACCCAAAGAATAGCGTGACTAAGCAGAAAAAGCGAAAGAGTTTAAGGCTCATAAGAAGTAATTCATTATCTTAAAACAGGTTTGGCGGTACAACTCACCTCAATAG
>JGI12210J13797_10011578_pt1 | contig 12450 bp, 10 predicted proteins | sample ElkSlonscriptome_3_FD_13797 | JGI IMG/M metagenome (IMG submission 13797) | reverse complement strand
GCCGCGGCCCGAGCTGCTGCGCCTGCTGGGGAAGAAGGGCGTGCCGCCCTCCGACGTCGAGCGCCTCCGCGATCTCCTCGATCGCTGCGACGCCGCGCGCTTCGGGGCCCAGGGCGACGGCGTCGACGATCGCCGCGCCCTGCTCGAGGAGGTCCTCGATCTCGTGCGAACCAGCCGCCTGGCCAAGGAGGCGCCCTAGTGTCACGCGTGTCCGCGCGGGCCCGCCGAGGCGGGCTGGGGGCGGCCCTGGTGCTCGCGCTGGGCGTGCTGCTGGGGCCCGGGCCCGCGCGCGCCGATGCGGTCGATGACGCGTTCGTGCGCGGCAATGCGGCGGCGGCCGAGGGTGACTGGGACGCCGCCATCGCGGCCTACGAGGAGGCGGCCACGCTCCTGCCCGAGCGCAGCGCCGTCCTCGACTACGACCTGGGCACCGCCTACCTCCAGCGCGGCGACCTGGGGCCCGCCACCTATCACCTGCGGCGCTCGCTGGACTGGCGGGGCGGGCCCACGACCGAGCTGGTCGAGTCGGCGCGCTACAACCTCGGCGTCGCGCGGCGGCGGGCGGAGCTTCGGGCCACCAACGCCAACGCCAAGATCGATCGGCCAGAGACCGGCTGGGATCTGCTCGTCGAAGCGCTGCGGGCGCCCGGCGTGGGATGGTCGGCGCTCGTGGCCGGATGGCTGGCGCTGGGGCTGGGATGGCTCCGGCGGCGACGGCGGAGCGAGGGCGCGGGGGGCAACGTGCTCGGGGCGGTCATGCTCGTGCTGGTGAGCATCTACCTCGGGCTGGGCGTGCTCCACGGGCTCTCGCTTCGCGCAGATCGCACCGCGCCCGAGGCCATCGTGCTCGAAGATCTCGTCGATGCTCGCGACGGCGCGGGCAACCATCGACCGGTGGCCTTTCGGCTCCAGGGCGGAGCTTTGGTGCGCGTGGTCGATCGCAGCCCCGGGTGGCGTCGGGTGAGGCTGTCGGGCGGACTCGAAGGCTGGGTGCGCGAGGACGAGGTCGGCCTGCTCGACGATCGCAGCACCGGGCGCGCTCCGCCGGCGCCTGCATCCTGACTGGCACCTCGATGCCACTGTCGTGATGGTGTCGATGGCCGTCGATCCCGCGCTGCTTCGAAGGGGTCACTGTCACACCTTCACGCACGTGGGCGTCTACCCCCGCACCAACCCCTGGACCGCGATCTACGGGGGTTCAGGCCCCCGTGGGCGGCCGGATTCTCGTGTGGCGTTCGTCGCCGCCCCGGGATAAGCTTCGGGCTAGGGTGTTGTCGGTCGTTGCCACGAAGATTCGTACTTCTCACGGCGTGGGGGGTCTGACTTCGACGGTCGGTCGGATCTACGAAGGCTACTTGTTGTCCACGCCGGTCGTGGGTCGGGGGATGGTGATCTTTCGCGATCCCAATGGCCGGCGCATGGTCACCACCGCGGTGCGTCGCGTGCTGACGCCGGGCGAAGACAACATCCTCTACGTCGAGACCGAGAACAGCGTTTATCGGATCGCCATCCGCGACGAGCAGCCCACCGCCGCCACGGCGACCGGCTGAGCGACCACGGCTGAGCGACCACGGCTGAGCGACCACGGCTGAGCGACCACGGCTGCCGTCACGCGTGGCGCTGGTAGATCGCCACGCGGAGGTACTCGCCCTCGGCGTGTCCCGGCGCCACGGGGTGATCGACGTCGGCCCCGAGCGCGGCGATCCGAGCCCAGCGGCCCTTCGCGGCGAGCATGCACTGGTCGAGCACGGCAAGCCCCAGGTGGTGGCTACAGCTGCACGACACCAGCACGCCGCCCACCCGCACCCGAGCGGCCATGCGCACCACGAGGCGACGCATGGCGCCGCTGGCTCGCTCCACGTCGCGGCGCCGCGCGGCGATCTTGGGCGGGTCGACCACGATGGTGCCGAAGGGGCCCTGCAGGCGGGGATCGTCGAGGGGGCCGAACATGTCGGCCTCGATCCACGACAGCTCGCCCAGCGCGTTGAGCCGCGCGTGCTCGGCTGCGTGCGCGAGCATGGCGGCGGAGCGGTCGACCCCCACCGCGGGCACGCCGAGCGCCGCGGCGTGCAGGGCGAAGCCTCCCACGTGGCAGCCCAGGTCGAGCAGCGGGCCGCCCACGCGCTGGGCCAGCGCGGCCACGCGGCGCCGGTTGGCGCGCTGGTCGAAGTAGGCGCCCGTCTTCTGGCTGGGGGGCGCGGGCACCCGAAGCCGCAGCCCGTGCTCGGTGAACGACAGCGTGTCGCGCCCGTCGACGGGCCCGGCATCGCGCCACACGCCGGGCTCGAAGCCCTCGAGCTTGGCCGCGCCCTCCGGCCGCACCACGTGCACGGGGCCCGGCTCGGCGTGCTGTAGCGCGGCGAGGATCTCGGCCTGCTTGGCGACCATCGGCGCGGTGGTCAGCTGCACCACGCGCTGATCGTCGTAGCGATCGACGACCAGGCCGGGCAGGCCGTCGCCCTCGCTGTTGATCATCCGCACGCCGGTGGTGCTCTGGGCCGCCCATCCCTGGGTGCGCCGCGCTGCCACGGCCTGCTCGATGCGCGCGGCGAGCCACCCGGCGGCGGGCGGCTCGGGGCCCCAGGCGATCATCCGCACGGCGATGGCCGAGGTCTCCGACGCCAGTCCCCAGCCCAGGGGGTCGCCTCGCCGATCGAGAAGCTGCACCGGAATGGCGGGGTCGGGAACGCCGATCCAGCGCTGGACCTGCCGCGCACGGATCCACGGGCCGTGCTCGGGCCCCACACGACCGGCGTCGCGGCGCAGCTGCACCTGGGCCGACACGCGGCGCAGCATAGCAAGGTCGGGGCGAAGGGTTATGCTGTGCCAGTCTCGCCCCCCACAAACCGCTGCTCATGAATGCCAACCAGACCACCCAGCACTTCCTCCATCAGGCCTTCGAGATCCTCGAGGTCGACGAAGACATGCGGCGCGTGCTCATCACGCCCAGCCGCGAGCTGAAGGTGGAGCTGACGCTGCGCCGCGACGACGGATCGATCGGCAACTACATCGGCTACCGGGTGCAGCACGACGACTCGCGCGGGCCGTTCAAGGGCGGGCTGCGCTACCACCCCCACGTCGACGAAGACGAGGTGCGCTCGCTGGCCAGCCTCATGACCTGGAAGACCGCGGTGGTGGGCGTGCCCTTCGGCGGAGCCAAGGGCGGCATCAGGGTCGATCCCAGCCAGCTGAGCACGCGAGAGCTGGAGCGGCTCACCCGGATCTTCGTGCGGCAGATCCACGAGCTGGTCGGCCCGCACCGTGACATCCCCGCACCCGACGTCAACACCAACGCCCAGGTGATGGCCTGGTTCTTCGACGAGTACAGCCGGCAGGTGAGCTTCTCGCCGGGGGTGGTCACGGGCAAGCCGGTGGGGCTGCACGGCTCGCTGGGGCGGGCGTCGGCCACCGGTCGCGGCTGCATGTTCGCCATTCGCGAGACGGTGCGCCGGGCGGGCACGGAACTGCAGGGCAAGCGCTTCATCGTGCAGGGCTTCGGCAACGTGGGCTCGTGGGGCGCGCGGCTGCTGCACGCGCGGGGGGCCAAGATCCTCGCGGTGAGCGACGTGAACGGGGGCATCTTCAACGGCGACGGCCTCGACATCCCGGCCGTGCTCGAGCACCTCGACTCGCACGGCACGGTGGTGGGCTTCGAAAAGGCCGAGTCGATCACCAACGAGGATCTGCTCATCACCGAGTGCGACGTGCTCATGCCCGCGGCGCTCGGCGGGGTGATCACCAAGGAGAACGCCCCGCACGTGAAGGCCAAGTACGTGCTCGAGGCGGCCAACGGCCCGTGCACCGCCGAGGCCGACCAGATCCTCGTGGACCGGGGCATCACCGTGGTGCCCGACATCTACGCCAACGCGGGCGGGGTGACGGTGAGCTACTTCGAGTGGGTGCAGAACCTCCAGAACTTCAAGTGGGAGGAGACGCGGATCAACGAGGAGCTGGACAAGATCATGACCAGCGCGCACGACAAGATCCGCGACATCATGCGCGCCCACAAGATCCCCATGCGCCAGGCCGCCTTCGTGCTCGCGATCCGCGAGGTGAAGCTGGCCACCGAGACGCGCGGGATCGAGTGACCCGGCCCGCGGCTCACTGCAACAGCTGCACGGCGCGCCCCATCAGCGCGGCCCGGTCGGCCGCGTTGTCGATGGCCTCGAAGGGGAAGCCCATCAGCAGCACGGGGCCGGGGCCCTCGGAGAGCACGGCCGCGTCTCCGGCGATGCCCCGCACGTAGCTGGCCACCGCCTGCCCGCCGCCCGCGGGCGCGAGCCGGTCGGCGTAGCCGACCACCAGGGCACCCGGCGTGAACATGCCCCACAGCGGCAGGTCGCCCAGCTCGCCGGTGGGGCGCACCACGTAGGTGCCCGACTCGTCGCCGAGGTACTGGGCCCGCAGCACGTCGGCGAAGAAGGCCTGGTCGTTGGCGTCGCCCTGATCGACCAGATCCCAGCCGATCTCGGCCCCCGACACGAACAGCGCCCCGCCGGCGTCGAGGTAGTCGGCCACCAGGCCCTGCTCGGCCGGGCTGAAGGTCTCCTCCACCGTGCTCTCCTCGCCCAGCGACCACACCACCAGGTCGTAGTCCTCGAGCACGACCGCGCCGTCGACGATGGCCTCGTTGGCCGCGGTGTCCCAGCCCAGCTCGGTGCCGGCGAGCGCCCAGGCGTTGACCGCCGCGAAGTCGTGGCCCAGGCCCATGGGGTTCTCGGGCTGCGGCTGGCTCTGCCAGCGGTCGTTGCCGTCGACCACCAGCGCGCGGCGGGGCCGGTCTTCTACGAGCACGGAGTAGACGTCGGAGCGGTCGCCCTCGCCGCCCTCGCTCCACGCGCTCACCCGCACGAACAGCTCGGGCGAGGCGAAGGGCAGGTCGCCGGCCCGGTAGGGCGACTGGGCCACGTAGCGGGCGTCCTCGCGGTACCAGGCCTGCCCGTTGCGGCTCAGCCACACCAGGTAGCCCTCGGCCCCGTCCACCGGGTCCCAGGTGATCGTGGCCACGGTGGTGCTGGGATCGTGCTGCACCGAGCGGAGCACGGGGGCGGGCGGCGGGGTGGGCAAGCCGCGGAAGTCGGCCGCGATCTCGCCGATCACCCCGTCGTGGATCGCCCGGGTGGGCCCGGAGCTGCCGGTGTTGTTCATGAGGATCGAGAACAGGTACTCGCGGCGATCCCAGCGGTTGTAGACCACGCCGCTGGTGGCGATGGTGCCGGTGAGGGTGCCGGTCTTGCCGTGCACGCGCCCCAGCGTGTTGGCGCCGAGCATGCGCCCGCCCAGCGTGCCGCGGACCCCGGCGATGGAGAACGTGCGCCGCCAGGCCACGCCCTCGGGCAGGGTGGTCATGGTGTCCAGCAGGCCCACCACCTGCCGCGGGCTGACCCGGTTGTCGTGCGACAGGCCCGAGCCGTCGTTGAATTCCATGCCCTCCGAGTCCAGGCCCAGGCCGTCGAACCAGGCGTAGATCTCGCTGGCCCCCGAGGGGTAGGTGCTGGTGCCGGCCAGCTCCCAGCCCACGTGGCGCAGCAGGATGTCGGCGAACTCGTTGTGGCTGACCACGTTGACGGGCACGGTGACCACCGACATGGGCGGGCCGTCCCAGTGGCCCAGCAAGCTGGTGCCGGCGGGGGGCTCGAAGGCGGCCTCGGTGCTGGTGCCGCCGGTCACGGTGATGCCCTCGCTCAGCAGCGCCTCGCGGAAGCGGGCGGCGGCCTCGGTGCGGTGACCGAGCGGGTCGTAGGTGCCGTAGTTGTAGCCGTCGTAGAGGAACTCGCCGCGGGCCACGATGCCGCCCTGCACCTCGCGCAGGCCGGCGTCGTACAGGGACTCGGCGAGCAGATCGAGGGGCGTGCGCGAGGCGGCGTAGAACGCCTGCGACCAGCTGAAGTCGTGCTGGCCCCGCAGGTGCAGGTCGCCGGAGACCACGCCGTTGCCGTCGATGGTCGAGCCGCCCCACACCTCGGCGCGCGGGCGGTGATCCTCGCCGAGGGTCTCGAGGGCGACGGCGGTGGTGAACAGCTTGGTGTTGGAGGCGGGGATCCGCGGGACGTCGGGGCTGCGCTCGTACAGCACCTGGTCGGTGGCGGGGTCGACCACCAGCACGCCCTGGTCGGCGGACGAGACCGCGGTATCGGCCAGCCACCCGTCGATGGCGATCTGCAGATCGGCGAGGCGCTCGTCGGGCAGCGGCTCGACGGGGGGCGGGGCGTCGAAGGGGTCGCCGGGATCGGGCGGCGGCGGGTCGCCGGTCTCCTCGCTGCCGCCGCTCTCCTCGTCGAGGCCGGAGTCGCCGGTCACCTCGCCGGTGGTGCCCGCGTCGTCGGTGGCCCCGTCGTCGGTGCCGGTGGCGGCGTCGGTGGTGCCGCCGGTGGCATCGTCCCGGCCGCCGGCTGGGTCCTGGCACGCGGCCAGGGTGAGGGTGAGCCAGGCCAGAGCAATGCTACGACGCGTCATCCGGGCTCGATGGTGCCGGGCGGAGCCGCGCGGTTCAATGGGCGCTGGGCATCGTTCATGAAGTGCGAAATCGAGCAAGGGGGATGACTGCGCGCAGACGGCGAGGCATTTCACTCGAGATGTATATTGCGAACGTTGGAGCAGGGTGACTCGGCTTTCATCGTGCGGGTCGAGAGCGTCGAGGTGGATCGTCCGCTCGATTGGGTGCCTCACACTTCCGGCGCCAACATCGTCCGGGCCGAAGGGCGATCTTGGATCCACAAGCCGTCGATGGGGTTCAATGAGGTGCTCGCCGAAGCGATCGGATTTCTGGTTGGGCGGCGTCTCGGGATCCGCGTGCCAGCGGGGGCCGTATACACCGAGAACGGCGCGCCCTCTTGGCTCAGCGAGGTCGTCGAGAACACCAAGCACTGGAACCACGATCTCTGCGGAAGCCTTGCAGATCCCCACGAGATCGCGCGGATCTACGTCCTCGACGCCATCATCCACAACGAGGATCGGCACGCGGGGAATCTGCTACTGGAGCGGTATTCCGATGGACTGTACCGCGCATGGTCGATCGACACCGCGGATGCGGGCATCAACGAGCCTGAGTCGATCATCGATTCGCTCGACCCGCCCGACCCGCGCAATCACTTTTCACCCGTGCCGCTCGACGATCGGACCTGCGAAGAGGCACGCCGGGTGGCCGAAGGTTGTGCCGCGTTGCTGTCGTCGGAGGGGGCTCGGGCTTGCGCCGTGGTAGCGTGCGCCGCTTCCGCGTGCCCTGACTGGGAGCAAGCCGTGTCCGACGCGCTACGCTACCGCGGCGAGAACGCTCCTGCTATCGTCGATCCCTACCTCGAGCTGCTGAGAACCCGATGAGCGCGTTTCGCACCATCTACTTTCGACCCCGGATCGCGCTGGACTGGCGGATCCCGGTGGCGGCGTTGGTACGAACCCGTGGGGGCGTCGAGGGGGTGGCAGCGGATGTTCTTCCCGACCCTCACTGCTTGGGAAGCGTAGCGTCTCGCGGAATTCTCGAGCAGGGCCTCCGAGAGCTCCTCGACGTCCCCGAATGGAGTGCGTTGCCAGTGACCATGGGGCCCCACTTCGAGCTCGGTCGGGAGCAGGCGCTTCCAGATGTCCGCAACCCGGTGAGCTGGGTGAGACGGAAGGCCTTGCCGACACAGGGCGAGCACGATGGCGAGCCTGCCATCTCGCAGCCAAAGGTTCGCACGGTGGCGTGGAATCACTTGCGAGCGTGGGGGGTGTCGTCTTTCGTTCGAAAGAACCTGGGCCCGAGGGCCATCGACGAGACGACGCGGATCCCCGACGAGGTCGCGGCCATCACTCACTACGTCGAGGGGCGCTCGGCCGTACTGTTGATGGAGCCGGTGATTCTGGGCCACAGGGCGCAGGATGTTCGCGTTTCGATCGGTCGGATCTATCAGCGGCTGTCGACCTACGAGCACAACTGGGACCGGAGCCGGGGCGGTCGTGAGTGCCTCGGTCTGGCGTACATCCTGCCTGGGACGTCGCCCCGCGATGTCATCGCGGATGCGAGGCGCAAGCTGGCTCCGATCGCTACGGTGTTTCACACTGGAGAAGACACGGAGCGTCGGGAGCTTACCCAGAGGATCCAGGCGGTGGGATCGTCGCTGGAGCTACCGAGCGCAATGCACTGAGCTGATCGGCTCAGGGCTGGTTGGCTCAGAGTTCCGGCAGGTCGACCGCGTCGACGTGGGGCAGCCGCACGCCAAAGGCATCGGCGGCCCCGTGACGCATGGCGGCGGGGGAGCCGGTGGTGACGAAGCGGGCGCGGCTCTCTCCGGTGCCCATGCCCAGGCTGCGCTCGGCCCACGCGAGGGTCTCGGCGGCGGGATCGAACACCGTGCGCAGCCGCGGCATCTTGCGGCGGATGGCGGGCAGGGCGGCCGCGTAGTGGGTGCACGCGAGCACGAGGTTCTCGTGGTCGCGCAGGGGCCCGAGGATCTCGGCGAGGCAGCGCTCGATCTCGGGGCCCTCGGTCAGGCCGTACTCGACCAGGGCCGACAGGGGCTGGGCCACGCGGGCCTCGACCCGACAGCCGGCGTCCTCGAGCGGCTCGGCGTAGGCGCGGGACTCGATGGTGCGCTGGCCCCCGATCAGGGCGACCTCGTCGATGCCCTGCCGCATGATCGCCCGCACGGTCGGCACGATGACGCCCGACACGGTGCAGCCGTGGCGCGCGGCCCGGCGGCGCAGGCCGGGGTCGTCGATGATGGTGCTGGCGGCGTTGCAGGCCACCAGCACCTGGGCGCAGCCCATGATGCCGAGCTGCTCGACCACCGCGCCGACCCGCTCGGTGAGCACGTCGGGCGCCAGCGTGCCGTAGGGCGGCGCGCCGGCGTCGGACCAGTAGATCACGTTGCGGGGCGAGCCGGTGGCGCGCAGGCGCCGGTAGAGATCGAGCCCGCCGATGCCCCAGTCGAGGATGCCGAGGTTCACGGGTACTGCATCTCCGTGATCTCGGCGTCTTCGAATGGACCGCTGTCGAAGGCGATCACCCGCGCGCGGCGGCCGTAGTTGAGGGTGTCCATGCGTCCCCGAGGAAAGCGGCTACCGAGGTACCACACGTACTCGTGGAGCGCTCGCATGGGGTTGTACTGGAGCATGTCCTGCCACGGGGTCGAGCGCACCATGTCCGACAGTCGACCCCGGTAGCCGGAGACCCCGAGGGCGCGAACGCTCGTGCGGAGCTTGTCGAGCATCATGCGGGGCACGTGGCGGGCGTCGACGGGCTGATCGACCATGTCGATGACCAGCAGGCGGCCGCGGGGGCGCATCACGCGACTCAGCTCGGCCATCAGGGGATCCCAGTCGAGGTAGCGGAACGAGAGCATGGAGATCGCCACGTCGATGCTCGCGTCGTCGGCCGGGATCTGGGGGCCGTGGACCCGTTCGAAGCGGAGGTGGGAGAGGTCGCGACATCTCCTCCGCGCGCGGTCGATCATGCCGGCGGAGGCGTCGAGGCCCAGCGCGTCTTCGATCCGCGGGGCGAGCCGCTGAAGGAGCGCCCCGTTGCCGCAGCCGATGTCGAGCACGCGCGGCCGCCCGCCGTGGGCATCGAGGCGCTGCTCGAGCCAGCGGACCTCGTCGCGCCGCACGGCGATGTCGTCGAAGACCGCGTCGTAGGCGGTGGCGACCGCGTCGTAGCTGGCGCGGCCCTCGATGTCGTCGGGATGGAAGGTGCGCAGCGGCTCGGCCGGGCCGCCGGCGTACTTGCGCAGGCTGGTCGCAAGCCCGTGCGACTTTCGCCCGGGGCAGCCGAACACGTACAGCGGCTGGTCGTCGCCTCGCCAGGGCGGGGGCCACACGAAGCGCTTCGGGTGGCACGAGAAGGCGGTGTACCAGTGGTAGCCGTGGGTGCGCACGCCGAAGGTGCGGGCGAAGAACGGCGCGAACCACCGGGCGGAGCGACAGGCGTGGACGTAGACGTCGGCGTCGGGGGAGAAGGGGATCTCGAGGGTGCGCCACTCGTGGGGGCTGAACTGCTCGGGCCACTCGGTGGTGCCGAACATGGGGCCGTACATGCCCGCGTGCAGCACCAGGTGCAGCTGGTCGAGGGTGTCGCCGCGCTGGGCGATGGCCGCGAAGTGGGCGCGGACCTCGGCCTTGCTCTCGACGCGCTCGCAGCGGACGTCGACGCCGGGATGGGCCGTGCGCAGGTCGTGGGCCAGGGTCCGGGCCGCCCGGGCGAAGCTGGGGCCGCCCTCGCGGTAGCGGGTGGTGTAGAGGACCAGGATCACGGGAGACGGGCTCCTTGTACGCTCCAATGGGCACGACCGTTCCGGAAAATCGAGGCCGAGATGGGCCGGAGCGTGAAGTCCGCAGACCGATCGGGCGGGGAGCGGGGTGAGGAGTCGAAGGACTCGCTTGTCGTGAAGGGGGCGACCATGGTTCTCTTGGGCCGTGAAGGGGCGAAACATGAGAACGCGAGCGATGGGATGGGGCATCGGGCGTACGGGGGTCGGGCTCGGGAGCGTGGGGCTGGGCTTCGCGCTGGGGCTGGGAGGGTGCACGGCCGAGCCGGCATCCGATGAGTCGGGGCCCGAGACCACGACCCTCGGGCCGGCATCCTCGGAGGAGGGGGTGGCCACGACCGCGCCCCCCAATGATCCGTCCTCGAGCGGGCCGGCCACGGACACCGGGGCGCCGCCTGCGTCGAGCAGCGAGGGAGGCGACGGGGCGACGGGGCCGGGGGTCTACTTCGACCTGGGGGTGCCCGACACGCCGAACGACGAGGACTGCCAGCAGGCGGTCGACATCGTGTTCACGATGGACGTGTCGACCACGATGGCCAGCTTCATCCAGATCCTGGCCGACGAGATCCTCGCGGTCGACGCGGCCATCGAGGCGCTCGACCTGCCGCTCGAGCCCCACTACGGCCTGGCCGTGTTCGTGGACGATGCGCTGCTGGTGAACGGCGGGGTGCCCTACACCGACGCCAACGTGCTGCGCGACGACTTCTTGATGTGGGCGACGTTCGCCGGCAGCAACCAGCAGGTGGGCGGGGGCAACTCCAACTCCACGTGGACCGAGAACAGCCTCGACGCGATGTTCTTCGCGGCCGACCAGTTCCAGTGGCGGCCGGCCGAGAGCACGGTGCGCATGGTCATCCACACCACCGACGACACGTTCTGGGACGGGCCCACCACGGGCAACGGGGTGATGATCCAGCACGGCTACGCCGAGACGGTGCAGGCGCTGCAGGACCAAGAGGTGCGCACCTACGCGTTCGCCGACGACATCGGCGGGGCGTGCAATTGCGACGACGTGACGATGGGCTGGTCGGCGGACTACATGGGCATGCTGTCGATCCCCGAGGCCACCGACGGCGGGGTCTACCCCATCGACGAGGTGCTCAGCGGCGTGGTCTCGCTGACCGACGCGATCAACAGCGCGGTCGAAGAGAGCATCTGCGACGACTACACCCCGCAGGGGTGAGGTGACGCCAGCCCGCAACCGGCGGGGTCTGCTGCGCCAGGTCGCTCGAGGAGCGCGGGGTCTGCCGAGCGAGCTTCGGAGGTCGACACGCCCGGGTCGGCCTCACGCAGGCTTGGTCTCGTCGCGGTACACGTCGTTGGGCCACGACCAGCCGCTCTGCTCGACCCAGCGCTCGATGTTCGTGAGGCGCTGCTCCATCGCCGACGCGTCGTCGCCGTCGTCGGTCTCGTCGTCGTGGACGTAGCCGTAGACCTCGAGGAGGTGGTCGACGGCGTCGAGGAAGGTCTGCTCGGCGGCGCGGGGGATGGGCTGCTTGTCGGGGTCGTTGCGCACGAGGGCGACGGCCTGGACCACGCAGCCGACCCGCACCGAGATGGCCCGGCCCGCGGCGGCGGGCTGGAACACGTCGATCACGGGGAAGGCGAGGGTCTTGGTGCCCACGAAGGCGATGAGCGGGGCGAGGGAGATGAAGTGCAGGGGGAACTTCTCCGTGACCTCGCCGTCTTCGTAGCCACGCTCGACGATCTCCCGGGGGGTGATGCCCATGGCCAGCAGGTACCCGGCCACGTGTCGGGTGTAGGCGACGGCGCTCACCACCGCGATCACGTAGCTGATGGTCAGCGACACCAGCACCACGCCCGCCATGCCCACGCCGACGGCGATCCAGGCGGGGAGATCACAGGGGGGCTTGCCGCGGCCGATGGTGAGCGACATGACCGAGAGGATCTGATCGAACAGCGGGGCGGGCGGAGTGAGGGCGTGGACGATCAGGGTCCAGCCCAGCAGCAGGGCGACCAGCCACTGCGCGAAGACCAGCACCAGGATCGGCGCGCTGGCGAGGGAGACGTGCAGCCCGGTGAGGTTGGAGACCCACCGCCACGCTCGCCAGGAGAGGTCGATCGTGCGGCGGGTGACGAAGCCGCCGCCGTCGCGGGTGACCACGGTGGTGGAGATCATGTCGATGAGGCCGATCAAGAGGACCAGCACTCCGCCGAGGATCATCAGCACGTCGTAGGGCGTCGTCAT
>JGI12210J13797_10023631_pt1 | contig 12454 bp, 7 predicted proteins | sample ElkSlonscriptome_3_FD_13797 | JGI IMG/M metagenome (IMG submission 13797) | reverse complement strand
TAACCATTCTCGCGAGGCAGGGCTGAGTCGTCGCCAGCAAGATAGCCGCGTTTCGTTGTTGCCGCGGCCTCGGCGCTGCGGATGCCGTCCAGGGCGGCGCTGACGATGCCGCCGGCGTATCCGGCCCCTTCTCCGCACGGGTAAAGGCCTCCGATCTCCGGGTGTTCCAGCGTCTTGTCGTCGCGTGGAATGCGGACCGGCGAACTGGTGCGGGTTTCGAACCCGACAAGATTGCCTTCGTCGCTGAGGTAGCCACGCATCTGTTTGCCGAACAATCGCAACCCTCGCTGAAGCCGATCAACGATCCAGTCCGGGAGCAAGCGGTCGAGGCGCGCCGGTGAGATGCCGGGGAAATAGCTCGTATCCGGCAATGACCGGGAAACCCGGCCCGCGACGAAATCGGTGACCCGTTGTGCCGGGGCGACTTGGCCGCCACTCCCAGCTTGTTTGGCGGCGGTCTCCAGATGCCGTTGAAAGGCGATCCCGGCCAAGACACCATGACTTGCGCGCCACGGCTCGGTATCGTCGGGTTCCACGGTGACGACCATGCCGCTGTTGGCGAAAGGAGAATCACGTTTAGCCAAGCTCATGCCGTTAACGACGATCTCATCATTCTCCGTGGCGGCCGGAACAATGAAGCCACCGGGACACATGCAGAAGGAATGCACACCGCGCGCTTCGATTTTGGTCGCCAACCGATAACTGGCAGCTGGCAACAGTCGCGGTCGACCCGTTTGTTTCGGCAAATGATATTGCAGCTGATCGATCAAGGGTTGGGGATGTTCGATGCGGACCCCGACGGCGAACGGTTTTTGTTCCATCCGGACATTGGCCTGCTCAAGAAGTTGGTAGATATCCCGAGCGGAATGCCCCGTGGCCAAGATGACATGCTGGGCTCGAAATTCGCGACCATCCGCGGTCGTGACCCCTTCCATTTTGCCCTGCTGGATGAGGAAATTATTGATGCGGGCTCCGAAATGCACCTCCCCACCCGCGTCGATAATCGATTGCCGCATGGCCATGACGACTTTGGGCAGTAAATTCGAGCCGATATGCGGGTGGGCATCGATGAGAATCCGCTCAGGGGCTCCATGAGCGACGAAGGTTTCATACACACGCCGAACCGGCCCCCGTTTGGTTGCGCGGGTGTAGAGTTTCCCATCGGAAAAGGTGCCAGCGCCTCCTTCACCAAAACAATAATTCGAATCCTCGAGAACGATGCCTTTTTTCAAAATAGATCCGAGATCGAATCGGCGTGCAGATGCATCTTTGCCGCGTTCCAACACGATTGGCCTATGACCAAGTTCGAGACAACGCAAGGCAGCGAATAATCCGGCTGGACCGCAGCCGACGATCAGGATCGGTTGTGTCTCATGGGAGACGACGGGATAATGCGGGATGGGCAAGGTCTCTTCGGGCAACGGTTGATCTAGACCGACTTCCAGGCGCAATTGTGTTTTGATCTGGCGTTGACGGGCATCGATCGAATGTTTGCGCAGCCGGAGATCCTTAACCCGGTCGGGTGGAACCCGAAGTTTGGCGGCAACCGCCTGCTGCCAGGCCGCCCGATCTTCGGATTGCTCCAGTGGCAGCACGATGTCGACAAGCAGAGGGGCGGCAGGTGTTGGAAGATCGGACATGGGATGGGAAAGCATCGCTGGAGTCGGCGCCGTGTCAAAACCAGACCGATCCCATTGCTCACAAGCGATTCGCAGCTTGGCATTGGTTGTGGAAAAGAATAGTTCTCCTGACACCGTGCGTCTAATCCGAGCTCGAGCCTTTTTGGGGACGTTAAAAGAAGCCGCCGCCAATTTCATGGCAGACAAAGCCATGCGTCTGGCGGCAGCTCTTGCCTTTTATTCCATTTTTTCACTCGGCCCGATGCTGGTCATCGCCATCTCAGTGGCAGGCGCTGTGTTTGGGGATGCGGCTGCCATGGGAGCGGTGCAGCGGGAATTGACCGCCAGCATCGGAGCATCGGGGGCCGAGGTGGTGGAGCATATGTTGGTCAACGCACGGGAAACCGATTCGGGCTGGATGGCGGCCATTGGCATCGGGCTGCTTTTTTTCACGGCCTCTGGAGTCTTTGCCCAGCTGAAAGATGCCCTCAACACCGTTTGGCAGATTCGGCCAAAACCGGATTATGGAATCAAAGGTCTGGTCAAAGACCGGGTGTTGGCGATCGGGATGGTGCTGAGTATCGGGCTGCTTTTGTTTCTGTTAGTTCTGGTGAGCACGGTTTTGGCGGCGCTGCATTCCACCGTCAGTGGCTGGATCGCCATTCCGGATCCGCTCTGGCGCACGGTGAATGCCGGGGTCACCTTCGCCATGACCATGTTACTGTTCGCCATTCTATTCAAGATCCTGCCCGATGCGCATGTGCGATTGCGGCATGTCTGGCTTGGGGCGGCCATTACGGCGTTGCTCTTTTCGATTGGGAAAGGGTTGCTCGCCCTGTATCTGACCCGACCGGAAACGGCCTCGGTGTTTGGAGCAGCTGGGGCCTTGGTGGTGGTGATGCTTTGGATCTATTTTTCGGCGATCATTCTGCTGTTCGGCGCCGAATTCACCCAAGCCCATGCGCGCCGGCGCGGGGATGTGATTGAGCCGAAATCGTATGCCATGACCATTAGCGCAGCCCTACGGGCGCGGGAAGGCCTGCAGGACCGGAGCCACGAGAGTTGATGGACAAGTGGGTGAGTATGATGGCGGAAAACAATGATGAGATTGGCGACAGCCGACCTGGTCGCTGAAGCCCAGACTCCTCGAAGGAATGAGCGAAAGCGAGGTTTTACCCGGACCCCGGAGCTTGTTCGCCTCGGCTTCCCAGCTCATCATTCGCCCTGCGGCCAAGACCCGCAGCCAATAGCCTAAACCCAAGTGCCGGATGGAATGTCCGCGTTTTTCGGGACCACCACGATCCCGTCGCGAACGTAATAATATTCGCCATCGTAGTGGTCGGGTTTGCCTTGAGGCGTGATTACGACCCCGTCCCCGATCCGCGCATTTTTGTCGATGATACAATTCTCAATGACACAATTGCGCCCGATCCCGAGCGGCGTCTTCCCTTCGCTTGCAGGACTTTCATGATCGTAATAATCAGCCCCCATGAGGACGCTATTCCGAATCGTGGCCCCGCTATGGATCACGCTGCGGATGCCGACAACCGCCCGCTCGATGTGGGCATCGGAAATGATGCATCCATCGGAAATGATCGCCTGCCGGATGGAAGCCGCATTGATTTTGCTGGCGGGCAGGAACCGGGGATGGGTGTAAATCGGAGCTAACCGGTCGAAGAAGCTGAACTGCGGCACCACCGAAGCCAATTCGAGGTTGGACTCGAAAAAGGCACGGATGGTGCCGATATCTTCCCAGTAACCATCGAAGATGTAGGAGTGCACCTTATGATTCTCGATGGCGTGCGGGATGATATGTTTGCCGAAATCGGGCTGATCATTGTCCAACGAGGCCTCGAGAATATCGCGGTTGAAGACGTAGATACCCATGGAAGCCTGGTAGAGCTCCTCTTGGGGATCTTTGCCGAGTTCCTTCAAGAGCGCCGGCGGAATGGTGAGATCGTCGAGCAGATCATCCGTTTTCGGTTTTTCTTCGAACCGGAAAATGCGTCGATCCTCATGAGTATGCATGATGCCGAACGCAGAGGCAGCCGATCGGCTGACGGGAACGGTGCCCAAGGTGATATCGGCGCCACTCTGAACGTGCTGATCGATCAGGGTGCGGTAATCCATGCGGTAAAGTTGGTCACCGCTCAGGATAAGGTAAAAATCGTAATCGCCCTCCAGAAAATACCGGAGATTTTGGCGAACAGCATCCGCGGTGCCCTGATACCATTTGGCATCCGTGGTGGTCTGCTGGGCGGCCAGGATTTCGACGAAACTCCCGGTGAAATTGTCGAATTTGTAGCTGGCGTAAATATGCCGGTGCAGAGAGGTGGTGTTGAACTGGGTCAACACGTAGATATGCCGAAGCCCGGAATTCAGGCAGTTGCTGATCGGAATATCGACGAGACGATATTTGCCGGCGAGAGGGACGGCAGGTTTGGATCGTTCCTTGGTCAGGGGGTAGAGCCGGGTGCCGGCGCCGCCGCCCATGATGATGGAAAGGGTTCTTCGTGGTCTACTGAGAGAGAGCTGAGGACTCATGTGTTTGGGTTTCGATTGCCAACTTATTTAGGACGGACCCATCTTGCTATTCCGAATCGCTTTTGTCACGTTCCCAATTCAATCTTATGTGCGGCATTGTCGGTTATATCGGTTCAGAAAACGCCACTCCATTACTCATGGAGGGGCTCAAGCGTCTTGAATATCGCGGATACGATTCTGCAGGCATTGCCGTGGCCAACGGCAATGGGGTGGAATTGATCAAATGCGCTGGTCGAATTTCCAATCTGGAAGACCGGCTCAAGGAGAATTTGGATGCCCCGCTTCAAGGCCAACTCGGCATCAGCCACACCCGCTGGGCCACCCATGGCGAGCCCAACGACGGCAACGCCCACCCGCACACCGATCGATCGGGCCGCCTGGTCCTGGTGCATAACGGGGTGATCGAGAATTATCAAATCCTCCGTAGCCGCCTGGAAAAGGATGGCCATCAATTCCGTAGCCAGACCGACACGGAAGTGCTGGCCCACCTCATCGGAAAATTTTACGACGATTTCGAAGGCGAACCTTCCAAAGAACGGCTGCTGGAAGCAGTGCGGCTCGGGCTTCGGCAATGTGTCGGCACTTACGGGATCGCACTCTTTCATGATGATCTGCGGGATGTCATGATCGGCGCCCGGCGAGGAAGCCCGTTGGTGCTGGGCCTCGGCAAAGGCGAAAACCTGATCGCCAGCGACGTGGCCGCTATGGTCGGCAAAACGCGGGAAGCAATTTATTTGAACGATTACGACATCGCGATTCTCGAACGGGAGAACTTCGAGGTGACGAAGGTCGATGGATCGAGCACGAATTACGAAGTCAAAGAAGTCGATTTTTCGGTGGAAGACATCGTCAAAGGCGATTTCGAACATTTCATGCTGAAAGAGATCTTCGACCAACCGGAGAGCCTGCGGGATGCGATGCGGGGCCGGTTATCGCTTGAAGAAGCCACCGCAAAACTGGGCGGACTCAATATGACCTCCAAGCAGTTGCGCGAAGTCGATCGCATTGTGTTAACCGGTTGCGGCACGGCGATGCATGCGGCGATGACGGGCGAATACATTATTGAAACCTTGGCGCATCTGCCGGTGGAGGTGGAATACGCCAGTGAATTTCGCTATCGCAACATGCCGATCGACAAGAACACCCTGGTCTTCGCGATCAGTCAGAGTGGGGAGACGGCCGATACGCTGGCCGCCATGCGGGAAAGTCAGCGCAAAGGCCATGCGACTCTCGGAATTTGTAACAATGTCGGGAGCACCATCGCGCGGGAAAGTGACGGCGGCGTTTACATGCATGCCGGCATGGAAATCGGGGTGGCGGCGACGAAGACTTTCACCTCGCAGGTGACCATCCTGACCCTGATCGGATTATTGATCGGCCGGATCCGTTATCTTTCAACGAGCGAAGGGCTGCGCTTGATCGAAGCGCTCGAATCCTTGCCGGATCTGGTGCGTGAATCGTTGAAGAAAAACGATGAGATCAAGTCAATCGCCCTAAAATACGCACATTCGAAGGGCATGCTTTTCATGGGGCGCCAATCGCTCTATCCGATTGCGTTGGAAGGGGCGCTGAAGATGAAAGAAATCAGCTACATCCATGCCGCAGGCCATCCGAGTGCGGAGCTGAAGCATGGTGTGATCGCGCTGATCAGCCCGGAGATGCCAAGTGTTTTCCTGGCGCCGAAAGACGCCGTTTTCGACAAAAACATCAGCAACATCGAAGAAGTGCGTGCCCGGAAAGGGCCGGTAATCGGGATCGGGACGGAAGGTTGCGACGAACTCTATTCGGTCTGCGATGATGTCATCACAATCCCGGAGGCGCCAGAGATCATTCAACCGATCCTGACCGTGTTGCCGTTGCAACTCCTCTCCTACCATACCGCCGTAGCCCTCGGGCAAGACGTGGATAAACCGCGCAATCTGGCGAAGAGTGTGACGGTGGAATAAAACGTTACGATTCTGCTCGCCACGACATTTCTCGGAGCAACGGTTGTTCCCCATGCGCAGCCAACCAATGCTCGCGCATCTGAAGGAGCAGCCGTTGTCCCTCCTTGTTCCGCGTAAAGACGAGCCCGCCTTTCACCCCTTTCTCCTGCACGGCATCCACCCATTGATCGGCTCGTTGTCGATGCCCCCCCCATCGTTCGGGCACGCCGTAAGTCCGGTATCGACTCTGGAAAAGGTAACGCGGACGGCGAATGACGTCGAAAAGCGATTCGACTTCCGCCGTCACCCGTTCCTGCACGGCGGTGGCTCCCCCGCTCACCACCACCCGCAGATCAGCGTCCCGCCATTCCGCCACGACAATGGGAGGTTCACCTTCCAAGGCCAACGCCACCATTTCCGCCACCGCTTGAGCGACCCGCTGGACCTCGATCATTGTCCGCCACCGGGTCCACCAGCGCAGCCACGGTTGCGTTGATAGAAAATGACCAACCCCGGCCCGCACCACAGCGCTTCGTCGCGCTTCCCGCACGGTAAACCCGATTTCACGTTCCAGCCGTTGTTGAGTATGCGGAAGAGCCGACCGCCAGCGCTGGGCCAAATGCAGACGTTGTTCGGCTAATTCGCATTGCTGCTGATTCCACCTACTGATGGCCTCCGACTCTCGACAATCGAGTTCGCCCATGCCGAGTCGTTCGAACCCGGTCCGAATTTGCCGACCTTCATCGCAGGGGCCGCAGGTTTGGATCAGCCGCCGACGCAACGTCTCCATTTCTGGACCACCGCTGGCATCGATACCAGTCGTGCAAGCGAGGTGCCAGATATTAGAGACTTTCCAGGATTTACCCGGATTGATTCGCAGTGCCCGGCCGCGCATTTGGTGGCTCTGCACATGGGTGCCAACCGAAGAAGCGATCACCAAGGTATTGATCGAAGGCGCATCCCAGCCTTCGCCTAAAAGCATGGCCGTGCCGACCAGACACCGCAATTTCCCCGCCTCGAACAACTGGGTCACGCGAGTCACCGCCTCACCGGAACGCCACTGAGTGATCCGAATATACTCAGGGGCGTGCGGAAGCGGTTCGCCAAGTCCGGCGCAACCTTCCGATTCCACGACTGTTCTTGGTAGGATCACCCATTCGCCGGTTAGCATGCCGAGCGAAAAATCCGGCAGCCGGAGCCGACGCAAATGCTCGAACACCGGCCCCACACCGAGCAAGGTCGCGGTCCACTCCCCGATCTCCTTTGGAAAATGATCCGCTCGCACGTAATCGCAGAGGATGACACCCTGAAAATCGGCCGAATCCGATCGCCACTCCGCTTCGATGATGCGGCCGATGGCATCTACCTTGGCCGGGCCGAACATCAGGCGCCGCTCCAGGGCGCGTGGGAGGCCGAGATGTAGCTTTTGATGTTCCCAACATCCGATGGCTTGCAATGCCTGGATCAAATCAGGTGCGAAAACGGGTCGCGTTTTCTCGGGCCGTTCCAACATGCCGCGCAGCAAGATCTCAACAAATCGGCCGCCGAATTCCGGCAATGTTAGATCCTGCAAACCAAGTTCGCAGACCAAAGGCCGAACCGATTCGGCCGATGTACTATTGAGATAAACAGCGGCGGCCAAATAAAAATCGGGATCGTCGAGCAGTTTATTGAGATTGCCGGAAGGATCCGCGACCGCCGGTTGAGCCAGCAACCAATCGATGACTTCCTGGCGCCACCAGAGTTCGCGCACAAATTTTCGGACCGCGCTCTCCTGTTCGTTCACAGCAGCCACCGCTTCCGCATCGGGTTGAGCCAGCCAGATCAGATCCTGGTGAGGAGAGAGACTGCCAGAGCGGACCAGTTCCGGCAGATCAATTTCGAGATCGATCGGCCCACAGATTTCCATGTAAGCGGTCCATTCCGCAGCTCCCGCGTCGTAAGGCGGGGTAGCCGTCAGAGCGATCGTGCGAACTTCCTCGAGGGCGTTCCGCAATAGCAGCAGACTTCTCTGCCAGGAACGCCGCAAGTGATGAGCTTCATCGAGCACGAGCACACCGGGTAGAAAGTTGGCGAACAGCTCGAGGGTGGTAGCTAGATCGTCACGTTTCAAAACGGCATGAAGGCCCTGATAAGTATCAACCGTCACCATACCGGGCGCGCGAATGTCGGACGAAAAAAGCGGCGGTTCGGGTTGGTCAACCCCGAATTCGCGCAACCGGCTCAGCCATTGTTGTTGGAGATTGAGCGTAGGCACCAGCACGAGCACTGGTTGAGCGAGACGCCGGATCGCTTCCCAGCCGAGCACGGTTTTGCCGGACCCTGGCGGCGCCACGATGTGCACCTCGGGTTGGGCGGCTAACTGTTCCCAATCGTCCAGCAAGGCCGCCTGGTAAGGTCGCCAGGCATGGCGAAATTTCCAATCGGCAAAAAGCGACTTCATTCCAGGAACAATGCCGCAGGAAGCGAGAAAAACGAATTAGGAAATTGAGTCGGCAGCCGAACGCTCCAACCACTCAGGCAAACGGGTGCGGACCCGGGCCTGCAACCGGCTTAAGAGACTGTAAAGCCCGAAGTAAGCGCGGTTGACGTAAATGCTATCGGCAGAACCTCGCGCGCCTCGGGCCGATTTCAACATGGTGTTGTCGCGATTTTCCTGGCCGATTTCGTAAATGGAATTCATGAAATTCGACTCGCCAAAATCGAATACGCCCTCCGTGAAAGGACGGCCTAATAACTGAATCGAGCCCTGCACGACCCGCCGGATCTCGTCGCGTTGCGTCAGCGAATCGGTCGGCAGCAAAATCCCCATCTCTTCCAGGGCAGCCTCGAGAGCGGTCTCGTCCAGGACTAACATTGGGTCCAGAAACCGGAATTGTTTCCGGTAAAAAGGCTCTTCCAATTGTTTGGTGCAGCCGAAATCCAACACCACGAGTTGACCGTCCCGCACAAGAAAATTTCCGGGATGAGGATCGGCGTGAAACAGGAGCAACGTATGAATCTGGTGATGGTAGAAATCCCAGAGCGCCTGACCCACACGATCTCGCTCCGATTGACTCGCGTCGCTGTCGGCGAATTTATCCAAGGTCAATCCAGCGATCCAATCCATGGTCAAAACGCGTTTGGAACTGAGCTCGGGGTAATAAGTGGGGAATTCAACATCGAGCAGATCCCCACAGGCAGCGGAAAGTTGAATCGAACGCTGTAACTCCAACTCATAGTCGGTTTCTTCCATCAACCGCTCTTCCACTTCGCGAAAGTAATCGGCGACATCCCGCTCGCGAAGGCCCATGATCTGCAAGGCGATCGGTTTCACCACTCGCAAATCACTTCGCAGACTATCGGCCACCCCAGGATATTGCACCTTCACCGCATATTCCCGCCCATCGCGAGCGGCCTTATGCACTTGACCAATTGAAGCGCCATGCGCTGCGCGACGTGAGAAGCTATCAAAAAGCTCCAAGGGATCCTTTCCGAATTCCCGACGAAAGGTGCGCGCCACCAATGGATATGAGAGTGGTGGCGCCGAATATTGCGCTTGAGAAAATTGGTCGGCGTAAGCAGGAGGTAACAGATTTTTATCGATGCTCAGCATTTGCGCCATCTTGAGAGGGCCGCCTTTCAGCTGACTGAAGGTCTTATAAACATCGCTCGCATTGGAGGCATGGAGTTCGCCACGATCGTTATCGCCGGACAACGCGCGTTTGCCGTAATATTTTAAGTAATTCAAACCAACCTTCGCGCCGGTCCCGGCCAGAGCGGCCATTCGGGTCATGGGTTGGCTTTGAATTCGGGCCTGATCGGGAGCAGGGTCGGCGGACATTATTTGCAATCCCGGTCCACAACCGATTGAGGCAAAAGGAATTTGGCGAGATCGAATGCCGAATCGAGCACTTGCGTTCGGATACAGTCGAACGCCACATTCACCGATTTTTCGATGAAGGCGTCCGTTCGCTGGAACGCGTCGCTTTCATCTTGCAGATGAAAATCGATCACACTCCGGAATAGCGTGTAGAGCCCGGATGGATAGAGATCAGAAACGCGGCCTCGCTCAGCTATCTCACCATTCTCGACGCCAACCTCGACAATACCTTTGGCGAATCGATGATAACGTGCCGCGAATCGGCGAAGAAATGGAGGTCGGGAAAAAACCCCAATTTCGGTGAACCGCAGCAACATGAGCGAGCGCATCTCAAGGCTCGCCTCAACGAAAGCAAAAAGAAACGCGAGCAACCGTTGTTTGGCAGAAAACTCATTCCATTCCGGCCCGCCTTCCACGGCCTCGATCACTCGGTCGAGCATGGCCTCCCAAATCACCGCCTCGACCGCATGAAATGAAGGAAACAGTCCGAAGAAAGTTTTTTCCGAGATGTCGAGATCCTGACAAAACCGATAGACGGATACGGGAGGCTGGCCAACCTCCAGGAGATGCTCCCGATAGGCGTTTAAGATTCGTTCACGTTCTTCCATATTCCTTATTACGCATGAAGACCCAAAAACGATTCAATTACTCCCGCCCCCCCGAGTCGATTGGGACCAACTCGTAAAGATGCGCTTCGGGCTTGCGCAATTGATTGATCCGCTTCTCCGAGACCTGCAGTTCGCCCTCAAGAATGGCCACTTGCCGTTTCCGAGCAAGCTCGACTTCGTTACTGTCCGGCAGCCACTCGGGCAGTTGAGCGGTCTGAACTTCGCGCCATTGCTCGAAAAACAGCGTATTCTTCGCCTGAATGGCATCCCAAAGCTGAGAGACCTTTTGGCGAGTCGGCCCCGCAACGAAGTTCATATCGATTCCTTGCTCAAATTCGTCGCGCGAAAAAATGCCGGCAGATTCGCCGTCGATTTTCAACTGATACTTGTCCGCCTCCAACCCCGTCACGATCAGACGATAATCCGAAAGGTCCTCCAGAATGGTCAACCCCGGGATTTGCAAGGCCGCTTGGGTGGCGTCTGGCAAAGGCATCGGCAGCGCCTCATCCAGACGGCGAAACGCGATATGCCCTTCCCCGAACGCGCCGGATTCCGCCCAGAGAATTTTGCATCCTTCCGCCCGAACCGTTTTAAGCTGGCTGGCGTCCAGTTCCGCCACACTAACGAAACCGGGCTCATTCAATCCCTTCAAAATTGCCCACGCCATTATCAAATGACCGGCCGGTGTTGGGTGCACGCCGTCACTGGTGAGCGCGACGGATTTGCCATCCACCCCTTCCACCTGGCGGCTCGACTCGATGGCCGCTAGAAAAGGGGTGAATTGGTCGACGTAAAACTTTCGGCCCAATTTTGCCAAGTGTTCGCTCAACGTTTTCAGCGCCGCGTTATGGTGGCTGCCGCCTGGTATTCCCTCCACGTTCCCTTCCTTGGCCGTCGGCGAAACCCAGTAAGGCAACGCCTTCAGTTGGCGAATCGCCGCATTGAGCTGAACGACATTTTTCCGAAACTCCTGAGGGTTTTTCTCTGCATAAACGGCGTCGTTCATTCCGTAAAGAATCAGCACGAGAGAGGGATCGAGCGGGGCCAGATCCCTTTCGATCCCGGCTTGAATGCCACCTCGCTGCCGAAGGCCCAAGGTATCACCGTTCCAACCCAGGTTCCGGAATTGAAAGGGTTTGTCTGGATAACGAGTAAGGAAAAAGCCTTCAATCAGATTGGTGAAAATCCGTTGCTGAGTGATGCTGTCACCGAGAAATACGATCACATTGTGATCGGGCCGCAGGACGAAACGGGTCGGAGCAACGGGCTTCGAGGGTTGCTCAGCGGCGTCCGCCCCTTTGGAAAAGGAAACGCCGAACAGAGCAACCGTCATCGTGAATATGCCCCATATCCCAAACCACTTAAAATGCATGAGGCATCATAGCCGCAGCGCTCATTCTATGCAACGCGTTCGATGGTTGGTTCCTATCAAGGTTGTTGGCCTGAGAGTTTAAACGTCTCCTCGAACACCGGCATCCGGTCTGTCTTGGTGATATTGGCGTTGCCGGAGCCGAGCCCTTGATAGGAGAAGTCATTCGTCGCGCTCCAAGCGGAAGCGGGCGCCCCGGAAGGAAGACTCATCCGGAACTGCACTTCTTTGCGAAAGGTCGAGCTGCTCCCAGGCATGATTGTGGTGCCGGTAAAATCAACGGCGACGTAGTAGAGATGCCGGCTGGTGTCATAAGGGAGCAGCTGCGATACCGTCGCGCCTTGACTGTAATTGGCGTTCACGGTCACATCGGAGGCGTCATAACCGGCTGCTACCACTTCGCTCAGATCCAGATAATAATGGAACGAAAGATAGTCGGACGCAGCTGCCGGAAAGGACGAACGGTTATTCAATAGAGCCCGGATCTCGGTGAACCCGGCCCCTTGCTGGTTGATCGAAGCTTCCAC
>JGI12210J13797_11019609_pt1 | contig 12456 bp, 7 predicted proteins | sample ElkSlonscriptome_3_FD_13797 | JGI IMG/M metagenome (IMG submission 13797) | reverse complement strand
ATCCGATGACACAAGCAATCGAATCCATCCTTCAAGAGCAGCGGCGGTTTTCGCCTAGCGACAAGTTTTCCCAGCAGGCACATGTCAAAAGTCAGGCTGACTATGAGCGACTGTATGACGAGGCAAAGGCTGACCCGGCAGCCTTTTGGGCCAAACTCGCAAAAGAAGAGCTGCACTGGTTCGAACCCTGGGACACCACGCTTGACTGGCAGCCCCCCCATGCCAAGTGGTTCGTTGGCGGTAAGCTCAATGTGTCCTACAACTGCTTAGATCGGCACCTGCAGACCTGGCGCAAGAACAAAGCTGCGCTGATTTGGGAAGGCGAGCCAGGAGATTCACGCACCCTCACCTATGCTCAGCTACACCGAGAGGTATGTCAATTTGCCAATGCCCTAAAGCAGCTAGGGGTGGGCAAAGGCGATGTCGTAGGCATCTACATGCCAATGATTCCTGAAGCAGCGATCGCAATGTTGGCCTGTGCCCGCATTGGCGCACCCCACACCGTTGTCTTTGGGGGCTTTAGCGCAGAAGCACTACGAGACCGGCTTAATGACGGTAAAGCCAAAGTAGTGGTTACCGCAGACGGCGGCTTCCGTAAGGACAAAGCCGTCCCTTTAAAAGTACAGGTAGATAAAGCGCTTGAAAACAACAGCGCCCCCACCGTAGAGCATGTGGTCGTGGTGCAGCGCACAAAAAGTGACGTGGAGATGGTAGATGGCCGCGATCGCTGGTGGCATGACCTACAGGCCGAGGTCTCTGCCAGCTGTCCCGCCGAATCCATGGACAGCGAAGACATGCTGTTCATCCTCTATACCTCCGGCAGCACCGGCAAACCCAAGGGGGTTGTCCACAGTACCGGGGGCTACAACCTATATACCCATATCACCACCAAGTGGATCTTTGATCTCAAGGACGATGATGTCTATTGGTGCGCCGCAGATGTGGGCTGGATCACCGGCCACAGCTATATCGTCTATGGGCCGCTCTCCAACGGCGCAACGGTGGTGATGTATGAGGGCGCTCCCCGCCCCTCTGCGCCAGGCTGCACCTGGGACATCATCGAAAAGTATGGGGTCACCATTCTCTACACCGCCCCCACCGCCATCCGCGCCTTCATCAAAATGGGGGACCACCTGCCCAACGAGCGGGACCTCTCATCTCTGCGGCTGCTAGGCACCGTGGGTGAGCCCATCAACCCCGAAGCCTGGATGTGGTATCACCGCGTCATTGGCGGCGAGCGCTGTCCCATCGTGGATACCTGGTGGCAAACAGAAACTGGCGGCATCATGATTACGCCTCTACCTGGCGCTATCCCCACGAAGCCGGGTTCCGCAACGCGGCCCTTCCCCGGTATTTTGGCCGATGTCGTGGACATGGAGGGCAACCCCATCGAAGGAGACGGGGGCTATCTCGTGGTGAAGCACCCCTGGCCCAGCATGATTCGGACAGTGTACGGAGATGATGACCGCTTCCGCCGCACCTACTGGGAGCCGGTGGCACCCAAGGATGGCCAGCATGTCTACTTTGCCGGGGATGGCGCACGCAAAGACGAGGATGGCTACTTCTGGGTCATGGGTCGGGTGGATGACGTGATCAACGTCTCGGGCCACCGGTTAGGCACCATGGAAATTGAATCCGCCCTAGTGTCCCATCCGGCGGTGGCAGAAGCAGCAGTCGTGGGTCGCCCTGATGACCTCAAAGGGGAAGACATCTTTGCATTCATCACCTTAGAAGGGGACACTCAACCCAGCGATGAGCTAAAAAAAGCGCTGCGGCAGCATGTCTCCCAGGAAATTGGTCCTATTGCCCGTCCGGGAGAGATTCGCTTCAGCGATGCTCTGCCCAAAACTCGATCCGGCAAAATTATGCGGCGGCTATTGCGATCGCTAGCGGCAGGGCAGGAGATCGCAGGCGACACATCAACTCTAGAAGATCGCTCAGTGCTCGACCAGCTGCGACAGGGGGAGTAAGCCCAATAGGCTACTTTACCGTGAGGGCACAGCATCGCTGTGCCCTCACCATGCCTTATAGATCGGCCAGCGTCTCTTCAACTTGGGCCACACCATCGACATTGCCCTGCTGCTGGTAAAGCTGGCGGGCCTGCTCAAAAGCGGCTTTAGCTTCTTGAATCTGCTGATTACCTAGAAAAGCCTTACCAAGCTGGTGGTGGGCAGCAGCTGACGTTGGAGCCAGCTCGATCACCCACTGATATTCCACCACCGCCAGCAGAAAACTACCTCGCTCAAGGTGAATATCGGCCTGCAGCGCATGGGCCTCTACCAAGTCGGGATCAATTCCTGACGCGCGGCGATAGGCCGCAAACGCCTCATCCGTAAGTCCTCTAGCTCGCAGAATATCGCCAATTTGTAGGTGAACCTCTGCATCTCTGGGGTCAAGGGATGCAGCGCGGCGGAAAGCCTCAATGCCAGCGTCAATGTCATTGAGATTGACCCAGGCCACCCCTAAGTTGTGATAAACGCTGCTGCGTCCAGGAGCTAGAGTGGCGGCCCGCTTGAGCGATTCGACGGCTTCGTTGTAGCGACCTTCCTCAATAAACAGCGCTCCAATAAATTCGTAGATTCTGGCATTGTTCGGCTGCAGAGCGGCGACTTGCTCATAGGCGGCTAGGGCTCCGCCGTAATCTTTGAGGCGCGTTAGGACAACGCCCAAGCCCAGTAGCGCTTCGGTATTGCTGCTGTCAACTTGGACAGCACGGCGGTAGGCTTCTGCAGCCCCGGCGTAATCCTGCAGCTGGGCCAAGCTATAGCCCAGAGAATACTGAAAGTCAGCGTTGTCGGGCTCAAGGACAACGGCTTGCTGATACGCCGCCACTGCGGCCTCAAAGTTGTTCTCTTGTGCTTCTAAATAACCGATGCCTGAGAAGATACGCGGATTCTCAGGATCCAATGTGGCAGTTTCTCTGTAGAGGGCGATCGCTCTCGGGTAGTCATTCGCATCGACGTATTCTCGCGCCTGCTCCAGGAGGGTATTGAGCCGCTCATCAGCATCCTGCGCTGCCACAGCGGGGAACGATTGTGCAGAAACCGGAATTCCGCTAGACAGGGTCGTCAGCCCAACTAGAGCACCAATGACAAGAAGACTGCGTTGAATCACAATAAACCTGGGGATTGCTAATGACGGACAACAACGTCTTGTCAACTTGATCTCTCACTATTTGGAAGGCAAGTAGCGATAGATAACTACATGTTGACAATCACAGTGAGCAATCATACCTGGTTTATCTCCATTTAGCCAACCTAGCTTGGTGCTCTATACAGGGTATTCACAAACTCCCTCCGGTTTGATTTCCCTAGATTGCCCCCTGGTAGAGGGATCTAGGTCGATTCACCATGCGGAGCCGTCTTTTGGGGTGTCGGTATCCCGCTTCATGTTGATGCTTTTGACGTGTTTTTTCACCGTGTTGACGGTGATATAGAGCTTACAGGCGATGTCATCATAGGTATAGCCAAGGCAGCGGTACAAGAAAACTTCGGCCTCACGCGGAGTCAGCCCGCAGCGCACGCTTTCTACCATGGCCTGCTGGTGCGCCGATAGGTATTTGTCTTCTAGCATGACTAGCAGGCGGCGGGAGGAAACAGGCGCTAGCCAGCGAGCACGAACGCGAATCAAGGCTGATTCAGCAACGCGTATGGTGTCTTCGACCACGGGGGCACCAACCGTAGAGGTATCGACCATGGGGGCATCAACCATGGGGGCATCAACCTGCGCTACCGGCGCTGGAAGGCTGTGGCTGGCGTCGAGCAGAGGCGCACAGATATTCCAGATTGCCTGAGGAATGCCGTTTACCGAATCTGATAGCGCATTGAGCTGCTGGCAAATAGTGCGGGCGCGGCTATTGCTGCTGGCGATCGCAGCGTCCTCCGTCACGATCAAAATTCCATCGGGCAGGCCTTCGATGACACTCTGCAGTAGCCATCCAGTAGAAGGTTGACTGGTGCTTGGCGGCAAAACGTCGAACCCAGAACGGCGCTGAGGAGAATGCATTGAAATGTAGTTTTTCATGATTTTGGGGGCCACAGTGTGCGAGGGACTTATCAAACTGTTGTTATGATGCTACAGACGGCATCCCACTCATTTCGGGCAGCTGCGGCCTGAAAACATTGATCTTGGCCCAAAATGACCCTTTGGGGTCAGCCCACAAAACAAAAGCGCGATCGCATAGTTTCTGCGACTGCGCGTCTTGAAAAGTCATCGGTTACGGCCGTCAACCAGGCAATCTAAATCTTGCCAAGGCTCATATAGAGCGCATGTCCTATATATTTCAAACATGCGCAAGGCCAGCATCATGTCGCCAATGCTGGCTCCGGCAGCGCACCCTGCATCTTCGTCAGCCAATCTGTCAAGTTCTCCAGCTGCTGCGATGGCTTCAGCACACCGAGACCGCGCACCGTCACTCGCCCCGGTGAATATACCAGTCGCGACTGCAGATGCGTTGGCAACTTCTCCCTCATCAGATTCCAGGCTGGCTCCTCCATGGGGGTTTCCAAAATCACATGCTGCTTGCTGTCGGGCTTGATGCGGGCAAAGCCCAGCTGCTTCGCCACCTGCTTCAGCTCCATAACCCTCACAAGCTGCTGGGCAGCGCTGGGCAGCGGGCCATAGCGATCGCTCCAGTCAGCGGCAATCTGCATCAGCTCTTGCTTTGAGGAAGCAGCAGCGATCGCTCGATAGGCAGTCATTTTTTGGTCAATATCGTGGATATAGTCTGCCGGAATAAACGCGGTAAGGCTGAGGTCGATTTGGGTGTCGTCCACCGTGGGGATTTCCTGACCGCGAATCTCCTTGATGGCCTCCTCCAGCATATCCATATAGAGGTCAAAGCCAATGGCGTTGAGCTGGCCCGACTGCTCTACCCCCAGTAAATTGCCCACCCCGCGAATCTCCATATCTCGCATAGCCAGCTGATAGCCGGAGCCCAGAGTGGCAAACTCTTGGATCGCCCGCAGCCGCTTGCGGGCGGCGTCGGAGAGCTGGCTTTGGCGGGGGTAGAACAGCCAGGCATGGGCCTGAATGCCCGCCCGNCCCACTCGGCCCCGCAGCTGATACAGCTGGGACAACCCAAAGCGCTGGGCATCTTCAATCAAAATAGTGTTGACCCGAGGGATGTCTAAGCCCGATTCGATGATGGTGGTACAGAGCAGCAGATCTGCCTCTCCAGCGCTGAAGGCCAGCATCGTCGCCTCTAGTTCTCCCTCCTGCATCTGGCCGTGGGCCACGGCAATGCGCAGGCTGGGCACCATTTCTCGCAGACGGCCTGCGATGTCTTCAATGCCCTCCACCCGAGGCACCACGTAGAAAATCTGTCCGCCCCGGTCTAGCTCTTGCCGTATCGCTGTGCTGACCACTTCGCCTTTGTAGGGAGACAGGTGGGTCTTAATGGGGCGACGAGAGGGGGGCGGCGTGGTGATCAGGCTCATTTCCCGCACGCCGGACAAAGCCATATAGAGCGTTCTGGGTATGGGCGTCGCGCTGAGGGTGAGGACGTCCACGGTGGTGCGCAGGGACTTGATTTTCTCTTTTTGATTGACCCCGAAGCGCTGCTCTTCATCCACCACGAGCAGACCTAGATCTTTAAACTGGACGGTTTTGCCCAACAGCTGATGGGTACCCACCACCACATCTAGCTCTCCGGTGGCTAGCCGCTGCAGGATCTGCTTGCGCTCATCGGCAGTGCGAAACCGGTTTAGCAGCCCCACCTGAATGGGGTAGGGGGCGAAACGTTCTTTGATGGTGTGGTAATGCTGCTGGGTGAGGATAGTCGTGGGGGCCAGCATGGCGACCTGTTTACCGGCTGTGATGGCTTTAAAGATAGCGCGAATGGCCACCTCAGTTTTGCCAAAACCCACGTCGCCACAGACCAGCCGGTCCATGGGCCGTAAGGTCTCCATATCCCGCTTCACATCTTGGATAGATTTGAGCTGGTCGGGCGTGGGCTGGTAGGGGAAGGAATCCTCCATTTCTTCTTGCCAAGGGGTATCCACCGGGTAGGCAAACCCCTCCTGCTGCGATCGCTGGGCGTAGAGCTTCAGCAGGTCAACCGCAACCTTTTTGATCGCCTTGCGCACCTTACCCTTGGTGCGTTCCCAGGCCTTGCTGCTCATCTTGTTGAGCTGGGGTGGGGAGGCGTCGGTGCTGCGGAACCGACTCAGCACACCCACCTGGTCAGCGGTAACCCGTAAAAGGCCATCGGCATACTCCAGCACCAGGTACTCCCGCGTCTCGCTGTTGAAGGTAAGGCTCTCCAACCGCAAAAAGCGGCCTACCCCCTGGTTGCGGTGAACGACAAAATCTCCCTGCCGCAGTTTGTTGGGATCCACCTGCTTGGAGGCCGCGCGGCGACGTTTACGGATGTATGTGGGGGTAGCAAGAGTATGCTGGCCGAAGAACTCTCGGTCAGTGACCACCACGATGCGGAAGGTGGGGAGCACAAAGCCCTCTAGCTCTGCCAAGCCGGAGTATTTGACGGCAACGGGCGTCTTTTGGACCTGGAGCTTGTCGATAGCCAGATAGTCTTTGGGGTTGGGCACAAACTGGGCTGGGCAGTCATGCTCCTGCAGCAGAGACACCGAACGGGAGGGTTGGGCCGAGACGAGCCAGACGCCAAATCCGCGATCGCGCTCTTGTCGCAGGGTTTCAGCTAGGCGACCAAACTGGTGGGGCATGGCAGGAACCGGGCGGCTTGCCAAGTTGAGCCCGCTGTCATCGGCCTCCGTCAGTTCAGACAGTATGAGGTGTTGAAAAGCACTCACCTGAGCCATAGAGGCATCAAAGGTCTGATGCAGCAGCGGCAGCGGCGGGCGCACCGTCCCATCTTCTGCGCCGCTCTGCACTTCTTGCCAATGCTCTGCCCCATGCTCTACCCAGCGATCGCTGTGGGCATGGCACTGGTCACCCTCATCGACAGCAATGAGGGTGGCCTCCGGCAGATAATCCAGCAAGGAGGCAGGCTGCTCAAAGGCCAACCCCATAAAGCGCCGCATCCCCTCTATGGGCTCACCTTCCGTTAGCTGATCCAAGTCTTCAGCAGTTAGGTATGCCTCTAGCACCGACTGATCGCCCCTATCCATCAAAGCTTCTAGGATGATGGGCTTTAGGTCTGTGGCCGTGAGAGTAACTTGGTTGGTGTTGTCTAGGGATCGCTGGGTGCTGGGATCAAATTCTCGAATGCGGTCTAGCTCATCGCCAAACAGCTCAAGGCGGATGGGCAGCTCTGAAGCGACAGGAAACACATCAATGATGTCGCCGCGACGGCTCCACTGGCCCTCGGTCTCCACCAAAGACACCCGCTCATAGCCTAGGTTCGCTAGCTGACGGCTCAGATCCCCTAAGTTAAGCTCCATGCCGGTCTGCAGTGTGACGCAGTAGGGGCGGAATGCCTCAGGAGGGGGCAGGTGGGGCTGAAGGGCGCGCTCGGTCGCCACCACCGCGATCGCAGTTTTGCCCGCGTCTTTAGCGCTGATCAAGTCTGCCAGCACCTGCATCTGCCCCCAGGTCATCTCTGCTTCGAGGTCAAAGGGCTCATAAGGAGAGGCCTCTGATGTGGGGTAAAAGTGCATGGTCTGCCAGCCCATAGCCTCAAGCTGGACGGCCCAGCGCCCTGCTTCTTCTAGGGTCGCGGTCACGATGCAAAGGGGCTGCTGCTGCTGTTGAGCAAGCCCTGATGCCACAATGCCCTTCGCCAGCCGCGACACTCCACTGAGGCGAAGATGGTTCTGCTGCTTGAGTTTGGCGAGGAGTTCTTGGGTGAGGGGCGATCGCCCTAGGGCACGAACAACCGATGAGAAGGCCATGGCGGGTCAATAATGCGGGATAAGAAACCTTAGCAGATTACGCGCTATGCGGCTTCATTCGTATCTCTACTAGTATCTCTACTAATTGTACGAGAGCGGTTCGGATGATACAGCAATTGTCCTGATGCATTGGGACGATAGCGCGCCCGATTGCCACACGAAACGCGAGATTGTAAGCCCTTCACACCATTCCAAGCCATGGGGCAAGCGCAACAGGGGCAAAACCAGACCCATCATCTCGCTTTTGCGATCCCATAGCGTAGGCTGAACTCGGATACAATTAAGCACTAAGCACATCGATCCCACCGAAAACTAGTATCTTGACGCCCACTCCCCCCCAGCCCCCGTCCCGCGACGTCAGAGCGCTGTTTGACCGCATCGCTCCAGTGTACGACTCCCTCAACACATGGCTTAGCTTTGGGCAGCATCTGGTTTGGAAACAGATGACGGTGGACTGGGCAACTCCCTTCCTAGGGGCCTCCTGTTTGGATATCTGCTGCGGCAGCGGCGATTTAGCCTATCTTCTAGCCCGTCGCGCTGTCGGGGGGCATGTTGTCGGCCTTGACTTTGCCCAGCAGCAGCTGGCGATCGCCCAGCAGCGTCAGACCAGATACGGCAGTTCGGTCCTTGCGCCGATTGATTGGGTTATTGGAGATGCCCTCGACCTGCCCTATGGTGACAACAGCTTTGATGCCATCACCATGGGATATGGATTACGGAATGTCGCCAACATTCCCCAAAGTCTGCAGGAAATTTACCGCGTTCTCAAGCCTGGGGCAAAGGCAGCAGTGCTCGACTTCCATCGGCCTGAGTCGCCTTGGATGCAGCAATTTCAGCAGGCATACCTAGACGCTTGGGTCGTGCCCGTTGCGCGGCAGTTTGGCCTAGAGTCAGAGTATGCTTACATTAGCGACAGTTTGCGTCGCTTCCCGACTGGCGATCGCCAGATTGAACTCGCTCAGAAGGCTGGGTTCACGGCAGCAGTTCACTACACTATGGTAGGCGGCATGATGGGGACCTTAGTTGTCACAAAAGCCTAGCCTACAGCCATGCCCAGATTGATTCTGGATTAAGTCCTTTCTTCAACATGTCCTGTGGCACTTCCTAACATTTGGCTGCTCATCGCGCCTCCGGCGGTGGGAGGCCTCATCGGCTATTTCACAAACGATCTGGCGATCAAGATGCTGTTTCGGCCTTATCGCCCAGTCTACATTGGGCGTAAGCGGGTACCCTTTACGCCGGGGCTTATTCCCAGCAATCAGGCGCGCCTCGCCAAGCGCATTGCCGACACCATCATGCAGTCGCTCCTGACGCCAGATGAGCTGCAAAAGCTGGCGCGTCGGCTGCTGGCGCTAGAGCGGATGCAGTCGGCGATTAGCTGGCTATTGCAAATGGCCATTGAGCAGGTTGGCCCCAACGAAGATAAAGCGACCCGTATTGTCGCCGGTGTTCTAGAAGACTTGGCAGAAGAGTCATTACCCAAGCTGCTCAAAGCGCTGTCCCGCAACGAAGATTTTCTCGAGCCTCAGTTCAACCAGATTTTTGATCGGGTTTTGCTAGAGCTGCAGCTCACTGAGGCCCAGGCCGAGCAGGTCTCAAGCTGGCTTTTGACGACGGTCTTGTCCCCCGATACGCTGCGACAGGCCATTGTTGACTTTTTGACGGATCGCAATATCCGCACAATCGACGAAGCGATTCGGGAACAGGCTACCGGCACCTACTGGGTCGTTGCCAATATTATCGGGCTACGCAATACCCTTGTCCGGCTTAGAACCTACTGTTTAGAAGAGCAGGATGCTAGCAATACAAAAATCGCGCGGCTGATTCAGCAGCTTGGCGTCAAAGGGCGGCTGCAAGAGTGGATTCAAAACTTTTCGCTGCAAAATCTTCCCGTTTACACGGTGCGGCAGCTGCGGCAGACGGTGCGGCAGACGCTTAGGGAATATCTCTACTCCCAGGGTGCTGACTTACTTCGGGATCTCGGGGAGTCGATCGACTGGCGGGCGATCGCCTCTTTGCTGGTCACTCGATTGCGCAGCTCCGACACCATTGCCAAGTCCCTCGTTCCGGTGAGCTATGAGCTTGCTCTCATTTTAGAGCGCTACCTAGAGCGCGACCTAGAGACCATTGTTGCCCAAGTTATTCCGATTCTGAATATTGACCAGGTGATTGTGGACCGGGTCAATGCTACCTCACCTCAAGAACTAGAGGTCACCATCCAAGGCATTGTGCGCAACGAACTGCAGGCGATTGTTAACCTTGGCGGCATTTTGGGATTTACGATCGGACTGCTCCAGTCTGTCTTCTTTGCACTTCAGTAGGAAAGCGTACTCCAAAGGGCAGAATTTTGTGGTCTATCCTGATACGAACGCTAGGGCCCGTATCAGCAAATAGACCATTACGGGGCAGCTTTTTATGGCAATCCACACCTTTGTATCCCTAGGCGTTTTAGTTCACGCGACATTGCTCTCGCCACCAGCGATCGCAGCACCACTCAGCGGCACCGCGGATAGCGCTAGTCATAGCGAATTAAATGTTGCCGAATCTAGCGGAACCTCGGCCCTAGAGGCTGCCGTTCTCCTAGAGCATCGCGGCAGCGGCCGCTGCACCCTCAACAATTGCTCGGATGCCCCTTAGCAGCCAGCTTCGAGCCGAGGTAACCTATGTCAGGGCGTATTTGCCAGCTTGATGCGTGGATCGACGACCTTGAGCAAAAGGTCCGCTAGCAGATTTCCCACAATTAGCATCACCGCTCCCATCATCAGACTGGCTAGCACAAGGTAGAGGTCTTGCGCCTGTACGGCTTGAAGAACCAGCAGCCCCAGACCTGGCCAGTCAAAGAAGGTTTCGGTAATGAAAGCGCCACTCAACAGGGCCGAAAACTCGAAGCCCAGTAGCGTGATCAGCGGATTGATTGCGTTTCGCAGAGCATGGACATAGATAACGCGGTTTTCCGGCAGCCCCTTGGCTCTTGCCGTACGAATGTAGTCCTGCCGCAGCACATCTAGCAGCTCACCCCGCATGATTCGCTGTAGACCGGCGTAGCTCGTCAGGCTGAGGGCGAGGGTTGGCAGAATGAGGTGCCAGCCAATGTCCAGCATTTTGCCCATCAGCGTTAGGTCGGCATGGTCGATGCTGGTCATGCCCCCAACGGGAAAGAGCGGAGCCGTCATTTGAGCGAAAAAGAGCAGCAGCAGCCCTGTGATCAAGGTTGGCATACCCTGACCTAGGTAGCTGACCACCCGCAGCACCCGGTCGAGGGGCTTGTTTTGATGTACAGCACCAACAATGCCAAGTGGAAGGGCGATCGCCCAGGTTACCAAAATCGACGATAGCGACAGCAGCAGCGTTGCCGGAATTCGCTCGGCCAAGATAGATGACACCGATCGCTGGTAAGCAAAGCTAGTGCCAAAGTCCCCTCGGGTAAAAATTTGCCACAGCCAGCGGCGGTATTGCTCGAAAAAAGACTGGTCTAGACCGAACCGAGCCTCTAAATCTTGAATGGTCTCCGGCGAGATCTGCGGATCCTGCCGCAGCACATCTAGAAAATTACCCGGAGCCAGCTGAATAATTAGGAAGCTGAGGGCGGAAGCCAACAACAGCGTGAGCAGAGCCTGCAGCAGCCGCTTGACCACAAACATCACCGTTTCCCCAGCAAAAAGCTGAGCTACCGTAACCAATATTGGCTTGAACCGATCAGATGATTGAGACATAGGTCTACGCTAATACTGCACTAGTGAGACAATGGAGGCCCGTGACGGTAGCTGATTGCGTCCTCCTAGCTCCGTCAGCTCAATGACAAAGCCAAATCCCACAACCTGACAGTCCGCCTTCTCAATCAGTTCAGCAGTTGCTCGGGCTGTCCCGCCCGTTGCGATTACGTCATCCACCACAAGAACCCGGCTTCCCGGCGCTAGCGCGTCCTGGTGCATTTCAAGCCGATCTGTCCCATACTCTAAGGCATACTCAGCGCTGTGTACCGCTGCGGGTAGCTTTCCCGGTTTGCGAACGGGCACAAACCCCCGCTCCAATCGATAGGCTATGGGGACACCAAAAATAAAGCCTCTCGACTCCATGCCGACGACATAATCGACCGGCAGGTCGGCAAACGATGCTGCCAAGCTGTCGATGGTGTAGCACAGACCCACTGGGTGGCTCAGCAATGTGGTGATGTCTCGGAATAAGATTCCAGGCTTAGGAAAATCTGGAATATCACGGATGAGAGCTTTGAGGTCCATTGATTCGCTGGCGAGGTCACGGTGATTTTAGCATCAACAGCCCGGTTGCCTATGCTGACGAATTGGCAATTGTGAAGGGCGTCACGAAATCTTGCACAGTGCCGTCATTGAGCATAATTTCGGTGTGCACGGTATGGGGGCCATCATGGACATCCCTCGTGTCAAATGGAAGGGCTCGGTTAACCTTGCCACCCGAAAAGTCGTAAGGGGCAACGGACTCTAGGCGACCGGGTGCTCCAAAGCGATCGTTGAGGCCAAAGCGCACTCGGTCAATAGCTGCGCCATTGTCGGCAGAGAGGAAAATATACACATCACCACTGACCTCAACGTCTTGGAGAAGCTGAGGGTCGCGGCGGTCCCCATGGCGGGAAAACAAGAGCCGGTAGGGCAGGGGCTGATTGGCGACG
>JGI12210J13797_10009475_pt1 | contig 12460 bp, 9 predicted proteins | sample ElkSlonscriptome_3_FD_13797 | JGI IMG/M metagenome (IMG submission 13797) | reverse complement strand
CATCGGTTGCCGGTGGGACGGCAGCCCCGAAGAGTACCGCCACGTTGGGCAGCCCGACGACTCCGTCGCAAGCGTCGCCAAGCCAGATCGCTGGATTAGATATCTCACCTGGATACGCGACAACGGCTTCTGCCAACATGGGAGCGGCACAAGCGAATGGTTTCAATTCGGCATCGGGATCCACGACCGGTTCAACACCTGCATCCTATGCAAGCGCAAGTCCCTCGGGGGCGACCACGTCCGGCTACCAGTTTGGCAAAAAGACCTTTACACCCAAAACGACCGAGTCGGGCCCCAATCCCAGCAGCATGACTCAGTCCTCCATGACGCCACCTGCGACCACCCCACCGACACAAACATCCGCAACCGGCCCGGCATCCGCTGCCGACTACACAACCGCGACCGCATTCGCACCGCCATCGATGTCGGCTTCGACTCCGGCAAACTCGGCAGCCTCGTCAACGGCATCTAATCCTCAAACGGCATCGCCGGCTTCCGGTTTCAGTGGTTTTTCGCTACCCGATTCGATGAAAGCCGAGATTGCTTCACAGTCCCCGCCGGCTGCCGCTGAACCCGAAACACGTACGGCAGCAACATTGGGAACGCCAAGTGCCGCGTCCAACTATGCTCCATCCACTACGCCTTTGCCTGCCGCATCGGGTAGCAGCAGCGGGTACGCACCCGGCAGCACGCAGGGTACATCCGGTTATCCCGGCGTCAGTAGCGAACCAGGTTCGATCTACCGCTAGGGTGGGCGAACCTCGATTCCTAATCCATGCGTCTACAACAAATGCTTTGCTTTGATTTCCAAGTACTGATTCACTAGCGGAGCGGTTAGTTCATCGGGGAACGCATCGACGACGAGTACGCCGCGATGTTCTAAATCGGTTAACACCTGATGACGCCAAAGCAAAATATCCGCCGCAGCAGCCGATCGGTACATCCCGAAGGGTTCCTCCGAAGGTGAATCGGCTGCGTCAAACATTTCGCGGTCTCTTAGCAAAACCCCAAGTGGCAAGTGGTGTCCTGCCAGGTTGGCCAAGTAATCCACGACCGCACTGGCGTTGACTTCATCGATCACATTGGTGGTCAAGACAACCAACGATCGGCGTTTGCAATGTCCCGACAGATAAAGGAACGCTTGATCGTATCGCGATTCCACCATTCGCGGAAATTGGTCAAAGCCAGCTTGAATGAGTCGGTTCATCTGACTCGTGCCGCCGCGCGGCGGGATATAGGCGTGAATGGTGTCCGAGAAACAGAGTAGGCCGACCGAGTCGCCTTGTCTTAACGCAACGTAGGACATCATGAGGACGGAATTAAGTGCGTGATCGAGAAGCGAGTAGCCGTCTCGCTCGTTCGTCATCATCCGGCCACAATCGAGAAGAAAGACGACGCGTTGACTTTGGTCACTTTGAAATTGACGAACCGTTAACTTGTTTCGCCGCGCCGTCGATCGCCAATCAATATGCCGATAGTTGTCATCACGGCTGTAGTCACGTAGCCGCTCAAAATCGCTGTCTTGACCGATGCGACGCGTCCGCCGCACACCGATCAAACTGAGCCGATTCGTCCGCGCAAGCAATGCATAATCCGACAACTGTTTCATATCAGGATAGACATTCAATTGATTGTGAAGCGGCAAACAAATATGCCGATTCCACAGCTTCAAAGGACTGGTAAAACGCAGATAAACGTTTTCCAGTTCAAATGCACCGCGACGGTTGGGCGTCAATTTACGGTGAGCGGTCATCCGAGCCAAAGGTGGTAAACGTAGCGAATGCTGCGGTGGCGTTGCAGTGAAGAACTCTGGCAAATCGTCGCAGACCGCTCCTCGAAGCGTCAGCAACGAGCCATTCTCTACGGTCAACTCACTGGCGACCGGAACGCCGAGCGAACAAGTGCGTGGCAGATTCCGCGATACGGTAATGCCTCGATTGGTCGACAAATAAACCAACAAAAAGTCGATCACCGCGACCGTCAATACCGCTCCGTCGATCAACCAAACCACCACGATCATCGATGGAATGAAAACGTTCAACAAACTGCACACCACCGCGGCCCCCAGCAACCCGATCCAAAATCGGGTTGGATAGATTTTGCCGCGAAGTGCCGCGACGACCAACGGTAACGCAATCAAACCCAACATCAACCACGGTAGTTGAGCGAGCCATTGAAATTCGTTCTTAGCGACTTGATTGATGGTATCGTTCACGATTGGCTAATATGCTTTCGATCTTTCGACGGTGCAATGGCTGGAACAGTAGCCTTTAGGCGACTCGTGTAGGCTCATGCATCGGCTAATGCCTGGACTACAACGCGACCGTTACCGTTTTGTTTTCGGTATACGCTCGGAGGCCTTCTTCCCCCAATTCACGACCATGACCACTCATCTTGAAACCGCCAAAGGGGGCGGCAGCATCAAAGACATCGTAACAGTTTACCCAAACCGTTCCCGCCCGAACACGCCTGGCAAAATCATGAGCCGTCGATAAGTCACGCGTCCAAACCGCAGCAGCCAATCCATAAAAGGTATCATTGGCTCGGCGAATGATGTCGTCACGACCTTCAAACGATAAAACACTTAAGACCGGCCCGAAAATTTCGTCGGTTGCAATCGACATTTGATCATCGACATTGTCAAAAATGGTCGGCTCGATGAAGTAACCCTTCTCACCCACCCGGTTGCCTCCCGTGACGCAATTTGCACCTTCCGCGTTCCCTTTGTCGATGTACGACATGATCTTGTCAAACTGTGCCTGATCGACTTGCGGACCTTGATTCGTTTTCGGATCAAACGGGTCGCCGACACGCCGCTTGATCGTCAAGGCCTTCAGTTTTTCCATGAATTCGTCACGCACACTTTTCTCGACAAACACACGACTCCCTGCACAACAACATTGTCCTTGGTTGAGGAACAAACCGACGTAGGTTCCCATCGCGGCGGCATCAAGATCCGCATCGGCAAAGATCACGTTGGGACTTTTGCCGCCGAGTTCAAACGTCAATCGTTTTAGCGTATCGGCCGAGTCACGCGTAATGATTTTAGCGGTATGATGTTCCCCCGTGAACGCGACTTTGTCGATCAACGGATGCTTGACCACGGCTGCTCCCGCCGTCGGTCCAAAACCAGGAACGATGTTGATGACGCCATCGGGAAAACCGACCTCCTTGGCAAGCTGGGCCATTCGCAAACAGGTCAGAGGCGTTTGCTCGGCTGGCTTCATCACGATCGTACAGCCAGCCGCGAGGGCCGGTCCCCACTTCCACGCTGTCATCAACATCGGAAAGTTCCACGGAATGATCTGGCCCGCCACGCCGACCGCTTCACGCCGGGTGTAGCACAAATAGTTACCACGAATCGGGATTGTGCTGCCTTGGATCTTGTCCGCGAAGCCACCGTAATACCGTAAGCAATCGATGACCAGTGGCAGATCGGCGTTGCGGCTTTCACTGATCGGCTTGCCATTATCGAGAGTTTCGAGCGCAGCTAACTCGTCGATGTCTCGTTCGATTCGGTCGGCCAACTGATAGAGCAATCGACCACGATCACGAGCATCCATCTTCGGCCAATCACCGCTATCAAACGCATCGCGAGCTGCTTTGGCGGCCGCGTCGACATCGTCCGCATCCCCTTCGGCCACTTGAGTGATTTCCTCTTCGGTAGCCGGGTTAATGGTCGCAAAGGTTTTTCCGCTAATCGCCGGCACCCATTTGCCGTCAATAAAGCAATCGGTTTCGCGGATTTTGATGTCGTGAGCGGAAGAGGACAAAGTCGCTGACATGGGATACTCGCTGTAAGAAGAAGGGAGAAGTAGTGTGTTGGCGGTTAAACTCGCATTTTCATTGTAGGGCTTCTGCAAACGTCATTCGTTGTGCCGGATGGAAAGAAGTCTAAAAAAGGATAGATTATGCGGCTCGTGACTCGTGACTCGTGACTCGTGACTCGTTACAAGGCTCCTGCCTTGTAACGGGATGTTTGCAGGCTCCCGCCTGCCGAGAAGGTACCCGAGCAGAATCACCGGAGGCGGGAGTCTTCTACCAGCGTGTTACCAGGCGGGAGCCGGGTAGCACGTAAATGCGAACGCGCGGCCCGCTGGGCACGCGGTTTAACGAATTTTTTCCCTTTCATTGACGTACTCCTTTCATGGAACAATCCTTTCTCGCCTACCTTCGCGGTCGCTGTCGTTCACTGCCTCAAGTCACCGTGGGGATCGGTGACGATGCGGCTGTCATCGAACTGGCTAGCGGCACGCCCAACGGACAACTCATCGCTTGTACCGATCAAATCATTGACGGCGTTGACTTTGTTTCCGCCGAGCATTCGCTCACGGATGTCGGCTACAAATCGATGGCGATCAACCTCAGCGATCTCGCCGCGATGGGTGCAGTCCCCACCTCTGCTCTCGTTACATTGGCGTTGCCGAAACAGAACGCCACCCGGATCGCAGGAGACGTCTACGAAGGCATTCTCGAAGCCGCTGCATCGTTCAACATCGCCATCGCAGGCGGTGACATCTCAACCTATGATGGGCCGCTTTCGATCAGCATCACACTACTCGGGCACGTACCAAGCGGCAAACCTTGGCTGCGTAGCGGTGCGATCGAAGGGGACGCCGTGTTGGTGAGTGGAGCGGTAGGCGGCAGCATCCTCGGGCGACACCTTCGTCCTTCACCTCGTATTCATTTCGCCACAGAACTCCGCAGGTTCGCGGACGTTCATGCGGCCATCGACATCAGCGACGGATTGTCACTCGACCTCGATCGGCTGTGTGCGGCCAGTGGTGTGGGGGTTGAATTGTTGGCTTCGCAAATTCCGATTCACGACGATGCGATCCAACTTGCCGAACAGACCGGACACACTCCGTTTGAGCATGCCTGGAGCGATGGCGAAGACTTTGAGTTGATTCTGACGATGAGCCAAACGGATGCCGATCAGGTGTTGGCAATGAACTTCGAATGCGAACTGACTCAAATTGGTCATACAACCAGTCGTACGGGATTGTGGAAACGCGACGGTACGAAATTGGTTCGATTATCGCCGCAAGGTTATATGCACTAGGATTCCCAATGGACGAAAGCCTTGACGACTTCCGCTGCGTTTGGGAGCAATGCCTTAAAATTTTCGCGTTACCGAAATCCGTTTCCGATCCAAGTCGATCTCAAGCACTTTGACCTTCGTCACGTCACCCACCGCCACCACATCGCTGGGGTCCTTCACATATTCGTTGGCCAATTGTGAAATGTGAATCAAGCCATCTTGATGGACGCCAAGATCGATAAAGGCACCGAAGTGGGTGACGTTCGTGATGACTCCTTCAAGGACCATGCCGGGCTTCAGATCCTGCATCGAATTGACATTGTCATCAAACTTCACCGCACGAAACTCGCTGCGTGGGTCGCGGCCCGGTTTGGCCAATTCGGCAATAATGTCGACAATCGTTGGCATCCCAGACTGATCGCTGACAAAATCGGAAGGGTTTAGTTTTTGGCTTAGCGTGGCGTTGCCGACGAGCGTCTTTGAATCCGCCCCCAGTTGTTTTGCCATACGACTGACGACACCGTAGCTTTCTGGATGCACCGCCGAATTATCAAGTGGTTCTTCACCCCCGCGAATGCGTAAAAAACCAGCCGCCTGTTCGAACGCTTTCTTCCCCAATTTTGCGACTTTCGTCAATTCGTTACGACTACGGAACTGACCGTTTTGATCTCGGTATTGAACGATGTTCTCGGCCAATTTCGGGCCGATTCCGGCGACATACGACAACAGCGGAACGGATGCCATGTTCAAATCAACGCCGACACGGTTGACGCACGATTCGACCGTTCGATCGAGACATTTGCGAAGCTGGGTTTGGTTGACATCGTGTTGATACTGACCGACGCCAATCGATTTTGGATCGGTCTTGACCAGTTCCGCCAACGGATCTTGCAAACGCCGAGCGATGCTGATTGCCCCACGAACCGTGATATCCAAATCAGGAAACTCTTTCGATGCCAATTCACTGGCCGAATAAATCGAAGCACCCGATTCACTAATCATCACCTTGGTGATGTTCAACTTGTGTTCGCGGATCAAATTACCGACGAATGCGTCGGTTTCGCGAGACGCCGTTCCATTACCAATCGCAATCAGCTCGACGTTGTGCTTCTTGATGAGTTCGAGCAGTTTGCGGCCTGCCCCAGCGGTATCGTTTTTTGGAGCGGTCGGATAGATCGTGGTATTGGTCAGAAATTTTCCCGTTCCATCAACAATGGCCACCTTGCATCCCGTTCGAAAGCCAGGATCAATGCCAAGTGTGACTCGCGGGCCAGCCGGTGCGGACATCAAGAGTTCGTGCAAATTCTTTCCGAACACGGCAATCGCTTCTTCATCCGCTTTCTCTTTGAGAGCACTCAAAACAGACGACGTGGTCGCTGGCATCAACAATCGGTCATAGCAGTCTTGAACCGTATCACACAGTTCGCGATAGAATTCGAAATGGGGGTTGGTAACCCATTTCGATTTTAGCTGGCACACCGTCTGTGAATCGTCTAGCTCCACCCCGACTCGCAGCACACCTTCGCTTTCACCGCGCAGCATTGCCAGCACACGGTGGGAAGGAATTCGACTAGCAGGTTCACGGTGATCGATATAGAGTTCGAACTTGCTCGCTTCGTCCTTCTTGCCTCGTTTGACTTGTGAGCTGATTTTTCCTGACGAGAACGCTTGCTTCGTCAACCACTGACGCGTGTCAACATCTTCGGCCCACCGTTCGGCAACGATGTCGAGCGCTCCTTGCAGAGCGGAATCGACATCGAGAACTTCTTTTTCAATATTGATAAACGTCGCAAGTGTGTCGTGTTTGGATGCGGGTAGTTTTGTTTGATTCAGCAGCAGATCCGCGAGTGGACCGAGACCTTTTTCGCGTGCGATCGTCGCGCGAGTTCGCCGCTTGGGTTTGTACGGCAAATAGATCGCTTCAAGCGTCCGCATGTCGTGACAATTTTCGATCCGACGCCTTAGCTCCGCGGTCAAGAACCCTTGTTCGTCGATCGATTGCAGAACGGTCGCTTTTCGGGCAGCAAGTGCTTTCCCTTTTTCGAGCGCGTCCTCAATCGCTCGGAGTGCAATTTCGTCGAGCCCACCCGTGGCTTCTTTACGATAACGAGCAATAAAGGGAATCGTGTTTCCAGCACCGAGTAGTTCCACTACCGAATGAATTTGGCGAAGGGAAATCGACAGATCTTTCGAGATCGTATCGCAAATAGCCGATTCAAGATCGTTGTTGGAATCAACAGCAAGACTCATGTTTTTGGTTCTCGGTAAGGACGCTAAAGCCAATCGGGACATTTGCCAAACATTGTGTCAACCGCGGTACATTTCGTCTACATCGGGTACAATTACAATTGAGTTGGATTGGTACCGCCTTCGGCAAATCTCAACATCTTTGAAACCAATATGCTAGGATCACTCGTCAAGGACGCAGCGACCATCCTATTTACAAAACCTTATCATAAAAGAGACCCGTGATGGCAAAACCCATTGAACGACGTGAGGTGACATTTCGTAGCGTTGATGAAATTGTCGCTGATGCCCGGCAGTTGGCGTCAGGGGAAGTCCGCGTCAACGGAAATCATTCGTTCGGCCAAATCCTCCACCACCTCGCCCTTAGCCATGACGTGGCTTCAGGCAAGCTCTCCGCTCCACCTCCGCCGCTATTCATGAAATTAATGATGCCTCTGATAAGGCGAATGGTCATCAACGCCAAACCGCTAAAACCAGGCATCAAGCTGCCAGCAAAAGGAGAAGCTTTTTTCTGGCCCGACAAGGAATTCGATGTCCCGACATCTTTACAGTACTTGGAGGAGTCGGTTGAGAACTACAAGACCAACGGGCCTCTAGAAACACATCCTTTCTTCGGCAAGCTCACCCGAGCGGAAGCCGATCAACTCACTTGCCGCCACGCAGCATTACACCTCAGTTTCGTGCATCCGGCTTAACCCTTGTTACCAGGCTCCCGCCTGGGGACACGCTGATGGGAGGCTCCCGCCTCCCGAGCAAAGGGTCAGGAGGCGGGAGCCTCCCAGCATCCCGTTACAAGGCGGGAGCCTTGTAACGAGGGAACGAGGGAACGAGGGAAGGTTACAAAACTCGCATCGCGATCAATGGTGGACGCTGGGTTGGTTTGCCCGCGATGGAGATCACATCGGTTAGCCGGTCCAATGGACCATCCAATTGCTGAGGTGGGCAATAAACCGTTGCAATACGATCACCCACCTTGACTTCGTCTCCAACGCGACAATGCATCTTTATTCCAACGGAGTGATCGATTTTGTCTCCCTTGCGAGATCGTCCTCCCTTCATCTCGACAATCGCGTTTCCAATCAACTCACAATTGACCGAGTCGACCCACCCTTCATGATCGGCGATTACCGAATGCGATGGAGCTAACGTCAGAGGATACTCCAATTTGCCACCTTGCGCGGCAACCATTTGCTCAAACCTCTCAAAAGCAGCTCCCGATTCCAATTGATCGACCAACGCGTCGATTGCCGAATCACGGTTTTCAAATCGATTGACTTTCACGAGCACATCCGCACAAAGTTCGATCGTCAAGTCGCGTACATCCGGTGGTCCCTCGCCGCGCAGCGTCTCGACACTCTCGTTTACCTCAATGGCATTGCCCACGCCGAATCCAAGCGGTTGACTCATGTCCGACAGGATTGTCGTCACTGGCAAATCGGACAACTTGCCAACATCGATGATCGATTTAGCTAATTCGGTCGCATCGTCAATCGTTTTCATAAACGCACCGTTGCCGACTTTGACGTCAAGCACCAATGCATCTAAAGTAGCAGCAATCTTTTTGCTCAAGATACTGGCGGTGATCAGCGCCACCGATTCGACCGATCCAGTGACGTCGCGAAGAGCGTATAGTTGTTGATCGGCGGGAGCAATTTTCTCATTGGCACCGATAATGAAGCAGCCCACCTGCTTTAGCAATTCACTCGACTGGTCGAGGGTCATTTGCGTTTGAAAACCTTGAATCGACTCGAGCTTATCGAGGGTTCCACCGGTCAGCCCGAGGCCGCGGCCGCTAATCATCGGCACGTCGACATCCAAGGTCGCCAGTAGCGGTGCCAAAATCAGCGAAACCTTGTCCCCCAAACCGCCGGTGCTATGCTTATCGACTCGCGGACGATCGGTACAACGAGGCAGACGTGTTCCCGAATTTACCATCGCTTCGGTCAACGTCGCCGTTTCTCGGCGATCCATTTTTTGAATGCAAATCGCCATCGCCAAAGCTGCCATTTGGTAGTCAGCCACCTCGCCGCTGCAATATCCCTCGATCAGAAAACGGATTTCTTCATCGAGAAGCGTTTTTGCGTCTCGTTTTTTAGCGATTATGGTTGCAGGAATCATCGTTTGTTCGACTTCAGCGGCGGTGATGAGGAAAAGGGGGCTAAGCAGCCACCGAGTTTACTCGTTATATTGAACGAGTGTTAGGTATTCGTCTCCTAGCCCGGCGCGTATGCTTTGGAGTTGCGATACTTGATTTAGGGGGCCAAGCCCCGTACCAATGAGAATACAGATGGTCAGACCGTTGACCCGGAAGAAACAAGCAAACTCACGCATAAGAACTATGAACACAATAAAGATAGACCCAAGAGCATCATCGAGCGACGCGTCTCCTCTTCGTTTCCTCTTAGCCGCTTGCCTGTTGGTCGTTGCACCATTTGTGGCGACCGCGAAAGCCAACGCGGACGAAACGCTTGATTCCGTTATCGACAAGAAGATTGAATCCGCACTTCTTCAGGCTGGCCCCCGCGCGTTGTCAAAGGCGTTTCGTGTCGCGGCGCGCCATGCAACTCCCGCCGTCGTGACGGTTTTTTCTTACGGGCAAAATGTGGAGCAGCCCAGTACCGAGGACGTCGAAGACCCCAACCAACCGGGACCGACACCGCCACAGCAACAAAGTGTCGATGGCGACTCGATGCCGCTAACCGGTTTAGGCTCTGGCGTGATCGTTTCCTCGGACGGATTGATCATTACCAACAACCATGTGATTGCGGGTGCAAAGAAAGTGGTGGTGCAATTGTCCGATGAAACCGAAATCGAAGCAAGCGAAGTCCAAGGCGACGCCGATAGCGATATCGCGATCGTCCGAATTGAACGCGAAGAAGGTTTCTCGGCTGCAAACCTTGGGGATTCGGATCAGCTAGAAATTGGGGATTGGGTGCTTGCGATCGGCAGCCCGTTTCGTCTCGAAGCAACCGTCAGTGCTGGGATCATTAGCGCAAAAAACCGCACCTTACAACGAATCCGAAGAGGGCGACTGTTGCAAACCGATGCCGCCATCAACCCAGGAAACTCCGGGGGCCCCTTGGTCGATCTCGATGGCAGCGCAGTTGCGATCAGTACTGCCATCGCGACTCGCAACGGTGGCTATCAAGGAATCGGGTTTGCCATCCCCATCAATCAAGCAAAATGGATCGCCGACGAATTGGCCGCCCACGGCAAGGTTCGACGGGCAGCGATGGGTATTCGCTTAGCCGAGCTCAATCCAAAAAATGCCAAGAAACTCAACCTGCCAATCGGACTCGGCGTCCTAGTCTATCAAGTCATCGATGGCTCTGCCGCCGATCGAGCAGGATTGAAGCAGTTGGATGTGATTTTGGAATTCGCAGACGAAAGGGTTCAGAAACCAAGTTCGCTGCAAGAAGTGGTCGAACGAAAACCGGTCGGGTCCACTCAGAGCGTTAAAATCTACCGCGATGGCGAAGAGATGACGCTATTCGTTGAACTGGCCACACTCGAAGACCCCACGCTGGGAGGTGAAGAGGACGAAGAATCGGGCGAAGCAGAAACTTCCGAGCTAGAAGAAGATGGCGAAACGCCAACGGAAGACGAAGCAGAGTAGGACTAGCTGCTTTTTGCTGCGTAAACTTCGGCGTATTCGATCGCCCAGGCGTCGATGAGCCGTTCAAACGCTTCTTCACTTGCTTCGGCGATGGGGACGAAATGATTGCGGTTGAATAGCTCGCGATTCATGATCGTGGCCTTGCCTCGCAGTTCCAGTACCTGCAAATCACTGTAAACGGGAACAGCGATCTCTAAACGGCTATACTGGTTGCTGCGTTTGCCAGCTTCGATTCGCAAGTCGTCACGGTAACAGGCGGAACCCCAGCCGCCTTCGCCGAATAGCGATTCGGTGCGAAACCCGGGAAAATGATCGGCAACTCGATGAACCGCTTGCTCGATCCGCTCCGACAAGGAAAGGCGAAGCGAACCATGCAGCCGCTTCATCTCCTCAGCCGTCATCTCTTGTTGCCGTTCGGCAGACGCCTTTCGCGAAGCAAGTTCCTTGCCCCGTTCGATTGCCGATTCTAGCCTCGCGTTGAAATCGTCACTCATGCTCTAAGCGGGTGGTTCGGTGGAAGGGGCAGTTTTTTCGGTCACTTCAGCAGACGACTCGATTACCGAATCGCTGGGCTGTGCATCACCCGATGGTTCACTTTCCAGCTTCGGCTTTTCCGCAGTCGGTTCGGGCTTAGCGGGTTCGGGCTTGGCGGGTTCGGGTTTAGCGGGTTCGGTTTTAGCGGGTTCGGGTTTCTTGAAGAACTGCATCAGATCGCCGAACGAGCGTAGCGGCTCTTCGCCTTGCTTCATTGCATCGGAGATCGGCTCGACCGCCTTGCTGCTGGCAACTCGATACGATTCGGGTTGTCGTTGTCCGCGGCCGGATCGGTTATCTCGACCACCGCCACGATTGTCTCGCCCTCGGCCCCCGCCGGAGCGACCGCCGCCAGAGCGATCGGAACCGCCCCGCGAAGCACCTGGTTTGCCGCCGCCTCCGCGAGCGTCGCTGCCTGCGCCAGGACCTCTTCCGCCTCCGCCCGCGTTTGCCGGACGACCGGCGCGTGCTTGCGATTTGCCACGAGGTGAACCACCGCCGCGACCGCGTGGACCTTGCTGCTCACGCTGCTCCGCCAACTCCGCTTCCCTTTCGGGCGAGATCGCGCTGAGGGCGACACGGCGTCGTTTCTCATCGATTCCCGTCACCCAAGTGGTGATCACATCACCAACCTGAATCGCTTCATGTAAATCTTCGACAAACCGATCCGATACCTTGCTAACGTGAATCAATCCACTGCAATCGGGAGCAAGTTCGACAAAGACGCCGAACGGCATGACACCGACGGCGACGCCGATAACCTGGTCGCCTGGTTTGAGTGCCTTGAGCGTTGGAACGGATGTCAACACACCGTGTGATTCCGCTTCATTGACGTCGCCTTCACCGAACGGATCACAGAGCCAGCGGACGATTTGGTATGCTTTACGATATCCGATTTGCCATTCTTTGACGCACTTGTCGACCTTCGCTTTTTCGGGTTTGACTTGACGAAAGGTATGATCGACCGGCCCGTCGGTTGATCCTCGAGCAGCAGTGGGCTCCGCTGTTTCCGCCTGCTCAGC
>JGI12210J13797_10845970_pt1 | contig 12468 bp, 9 predicted proteins | sample ElkSlonscriptome_3_FD_13797 | JGI IMG/M metagenome (IMG submission 13797) | reverse complement strand
GGCGGTTTGGGCTTGACCGGTGCCTTCATCTCGAGCGGCTCTGACATCACCTGCCGGTTGGTCTCTTCGATCAGTTCGCTCAGGGTTTTGCTGGTGTGCTGGGCCTTGGGCATCGGCACCACGCGAACCGAGCGTGTTTCCTCTTGCACGGCGGCGCGCCAGGCAGCCGCGGACTGAAACCGCTCCTTGGGTGCAAGCGACATCGCCTTGTCGATCGCCGCGAGAAAGGCCTTGCCATACTGCGGGAAGCGCCCTTCGAGCGGCTTGCAGGGGTCTTCCTGCTGTGCGGTCAGCGCGTTGACACGGCTCTGGCTGTCGGCCGGCGCTTCGCCCGAGACCAGATGATAAAGGCTCGCCCCCAAGGCATAAAGATCGCTCCACGGCCCCTGTGCGCTGCCGGAGACATAGAATTCATGAGGCGAGTAGCCGTCCTTGACGACCAGCATCTTCGAGACATCGTTGACCTTTTCGCTGGCGTCCTCGCGCGCTGCGCCGAAATCGATCAGCGCGGGGCTGCCCCATTTGTCGATCAGGATGTTGTCGGGAGATATATCACGGTGCAGCAGGTCATGCTGATGCACAAGCTCGATCGCGTCGAGGATCTTCACCAGGAGCTCATGCACCTGCTGGGGTGACAGCAGGTCGTGGTCATCCTCGATGATATCGGCCAGATCACGCCCGTCGATCAGGTCAAGCACCATGTAGGCGGTGCCGTTCTCTTCGAAGACCTGATGGACCGACGCGATGTTGGGATGGCGCAGCTTTGCGATGCTGCGCGCCTCGCGCATGAACATCTCGACCGCCTGGCGGTAGTGAGCCTCGAACCGGGGGGAGGATACCTGGATGCGGGTCCCGAAGCGGAAACAGAATGCATCGGGAAAGCATTCCTTGATGACGACATCCCGTTCGAGATAGGCATCCTTGGCAAGATAGGTGATGCCGAAGCCGCCGTTGCCGATCTGGCGTTCGATCATGAACTTGCCGTCGTGCAAGGTGGTTCCCGCAACAAGCGCGGGAAGCTGACCCTCATAGGTCTCAGCAGGATTGATGATCCGTGTTTCTTCCACGAACGCTCCCTTACCATCACAGCAAAAGACAGACGAAAAGATAACCGGGGATGACTAGCTAAAACCGAGGGTGGAACTTTTGCGACCCACCACAACCTCTGATTCGATATAGCCGAAAAGTGGCGCATTCATGGCAGTCACGAAAAAGCCGCAATTCAGGCCACTTTTCCCTCGAAAGCCGCGGCCATCAGGGCGCGGGTATAATCGGATGTGGGGTTGTCGAAAATCGTATCTGCATCGCCCGCCTCGACGATGTCGCCCTGCTTCATCACGATAACCTTGTGCGACAAGGCGCGCACGACCTTGAGATCGTGGCTGATGAAGAGATACGCAAGACCGTATTTCAATTGCAACCGCCGCAAGAGCAGCACGATCTGCACCTGCACCGTCATATCGAGGGCCGAGGTCGGCTCGTCCAGCACCAGCAGTTTGGGGCGCAGGATCATCGCACGCGCGATCGCGATCCTCTGGCGCTGGCCACCGGAAAATTCATGCGGGTAGCGGTCCATCATCGCCGGGTCCAACCCGACTTCGGTCATGATCTCGCCGACCATATCACGGCGGTCGCGCCCCGGCTCGACGCCATGCACGCCCAGTCCTTCCGCGATGATCTCGGCCACGGTCATCCGCGGGCTGAGTGATCCGTAAGGGTCCTGAAAGACGATCTGCATTTCGCTGCGCATGGGGCGCATCTGGCGCTGGGACAACTGGTCGATCTCGCGCCCCTGGAACATGATCCTGCCCTCCGACCGGATCAGCCGCATCAGCGCCAGCGCCAGCGTCGTCTTGCCCGACCCGCTTTCACCGACGACCCCGAGGGTTTCGCCCGCCCGCACGGTAAGCGTCGCGTCGTTGACTGCTTTGACGTACCCCACTGTCCGCTTGAGCAATCCACGCTGGATCGGAAACCATATCTTGGCGTGATCCGACTGCAGGACGACCGGCGCGGTTTGGGACACCGGTTCGGGGCCCCCGGTCGATTCCGCGGCCAGCAGCATCTGCGTGTAGGGATGCTGGGGATTTGCGAAAATCTCGTCGGTCGGTCCCGCCTCGACGATCTCGCCGTCCTTCATCACGCAGACACGGTCGGCGATCTTGCGCACGATGGTCAGGTCATGGGTGATGAAGAGCATCGACATGCCCCCGTCGCGCTTCAACTCGGCCAAGAGTTCTAGGATCTGCGCCTGGATGGTCACATCCAGCGCCGTCGTCGGCTCATCCGCGATCAACAGTTCCGGGCCGTTGGCCAGTGCCATCGCGATCATCACGCGTTGGCGCTGACCTCCGGAAAGCTGATGCGGATAGGACGGCAGCCGGCTTTCCGCATCGCGGATACCCACCCGTTCCAGAAGTGCGATGATCCTCGCGCGCACCGCTGCGCCGCGTAGGCCCTGATGCAATTCGATGCTCTCCGCCAGTTGCTTTTCGATCGTGTGCAGCGGATTGAGCGACGTCATCGGCTCCTGGAAAATGAAGCTGACGTCATTGCCACGGACGCGGCGCAACGTGTCATCGTCGGCACCGACCATTTCCTCGCCCAGATAGCGGATCGACCCGGCCATGACCGCGCTGTCACCCAAAAGCTGCACGGTCGACAAGGCGGTCACCGACTTTCCCGACCCGCTTTCACCCACGAGTGCGACGGTCTCGCCCTTGCCGACACGGAAGGACACGCCGCGCACCGCATGGGTCGTGCCACCATCCTGCCGGAAAGCGACCCGCAGATTGCTGACGTCGAGAACGGTCTCGGTCATGATGCTTTGGCCTCGGCCTCTTGGGTTTCGGCAAAGACGGTCTCGTCAACGGTGCTCCCGCCCTCGGCGGTGAAGGTCTTGCGCGGATCGAATGCATCGCGCACGCCCTCGAAGATGAAGACAAGCAACGACAGCATGATTGCGAAGGTAAAGAAGGCCGTGAAGCCGAGCCATGGGGCCTGCAGGTTCTGCTTGGCCTGCAATGTCATCTCGCCCAGCGACGGGGCCGAAGAGGGTAGTCCGAAACCCAGAAAATCGAGCGATGCCAGACCTGCGATCGCGCCCGTCACGAGGAACGGCAACATCGTGACAGTCGCCACCATCGCATTGGGCAGCATATGGCGGAACATGATGACACCGTTTTTCACACCCAGCGCCTTGGCCGCCCGCACGTATTCAAGATTGCGCGCGCGCAGGAATTCGGCCCTGACCACCCCGACAAGGGCGGGCCAGCCGAACAACACCGTGAGAAAGACAAGAAGCCAGTAACTTCGCCCCAGGATCGCAAAGACGATGATGATCACGTAGAGCGACGGCATCCCCGTCCAGATCTCGATGAACCGCTGGAACAGCAGATCGGTCCACCCCCCGAAATAACCCTGCACGGCCCCGGCGACGATGCCGATGATGGATGCCGCCACGGTGACCGTCAGCGCAAAGGTCACGGATAACCGGAACCCATAGATCACGCGCGCCAGCACATCGCGTTTGGTATCATCGGTACCCAGCCAGTTTTCCGCGCTGGGCGGTGACGGCGCGACACCGGGGGTATCGACGATGGTGGTGTAAGAATAGGGGATCGGCGGCCAGATCATCCAGCCCGGCTCGAAACCCGCAATGCCCGGATCGCCTCCGTTCTCGACGATTTCGATCAGCGCCTCGGGCTCGTCGAAGCATTCCACCAGACCGCCCGTCACGATCAGGCAATCGACCTCGGGCTCGCCATAGCCCGCCTCGGTCGGGAAATCTCCACCGAAATCCTGCTCGGAATAGAAGCTGAAGATCGGCATTTTCAGCTCGCCCCGGTGACTGACGAGGATCGGCTTGTCGTTTGCGATGAACTCGGCAAAGAGCGACAGGCCGAACAATACCGCGAAAATCCAAAGCGACCAGAGCGCCCGACGGTTGCGCTTGAAATTGCGCACACGCCGCTGGTTCAGGGGGGACAGGAACGCACGGGCCATCAGTTTCGCGCCTCGAAATCAATACGCGGATCGATCAGGACATAGGTCAGATCGGTGATGATCCCCACGACCAGACCGATCAGCGAAAAGGCGAAAAGCGTACCGAAGACGACAGGATAATCCCGCGCCACCGCGGCCTCGAAACCCAATCGTCCCAAGCCATCGAGCGAGAACAGGGTCTCGATGATCAGCGAGCCACCGAAGAACACACCCACGAAGAGCGCAGGAAAGCCCGAGATCACGATCAGCATCCCGTTGCGGAACACATGCCCGTAAAGCACGCGACGCTCGGTCAGCCCTTTGGCGCGCGCGGTCATCACGTACTGCTTCTTGATCTCGTCGAGAAAGCTGTTCTTGGTCAAAAGGGTCAGCGTCGCGAAGGCCCCGATCGACAGCGACAGAACCGGCAGCGTGATGTGCCAGAAGTAGTCGACGACCTTGCCGATCATGCTCAGCTCTTCCCAGTTGGCCGAGGTCAGCCCCCGCAGCGGGAAAATACGCATGTACGAGCCACCCGCGAAAAGCACGATCAACAGGATCGCAAAGAGGAACCCCGGGATCGCGTAGCCCACGATGATCGCGCCGGATGTCCAGGTGTCGAATGGCGATCCGTCCTTGACGGCCTTGCGGATGCCCAGGGGGATCGAGATCAGATAGGCGACCAGCGTCGACCACAGCCCCAAGGTGATCGACACCGGCATCTTCTCCATCACCAGATCGAACACGCTGATCGACCGGAAATAGCTTTCGCCGAAGTCGAGGCGCACATAATTCCACATCATCGTCAGAAAACGCTCGAGCGGTGGTTTGTCGAATCCGAACTCGCGCTCCAGTTCGGCGATGAATTCAGCAGGCAGACCACGGCCGCCGACATAGTCGCTGTCTTCGCTCGCCCCGAAATCGGCATCGCCGGCACCGCCCGCGATGCCCTCGAAGACATCGCCGCCACCTTCGAGTTCGGCGAGGATCTGTTCGATCGGCCCGCCGGGGACGAATTGCGTCAGCGCGAAGTTGATGATCATGATCCCCAGCAGGGTCGGGATCACCAACAACAGGCGTCTGATGATATAGGCGCCCATCAACCCTGCCCTAGTTCAATGCACCGGCGGCGACGAGTGCATCGTATTTGTCCTCGTTGATCCACCAGTAGTCGAGGTATCCGAGGCCGAATTCGGGCAGGTTCTCGGGGTATTCGTAAAAATCGTAGTGCGCGACCCAGTGCTTGCCGAGATACCAGACGGGCACGACGAAATAGTCGTATCGCATGATCCGGTCCGCCGCACGGATCAGGGCCGACATCTCGTCATAGTCGCTGGCATCGGGCATCATCTCGCCGATCGCGTCGATCGCTTCGGAACAATAGGAGGCGGGGTTGAAGACATCCGCGCGATCTTCACAGCCGTATTTCTGGGAAAAACCGCGCCCCTCCTGCAGGCCGTTGCTGTATCCGCCGAAGATCAGATCGTATTCCTTCGACTGGACCCGCGCCTGATACTGGGCCGGATCGACGCGGTTGTAGGTGACGTTCACGCCAAGCCGGGCAAGGTTTTCGACATAAGGGTTGATGATCCGATCGAAGGACTGACGTGTTTCGAGGAACTCCACGTCAAGCGTATTCCCGTCCGCATCGCGCAGCAGCCCGTCCTCGCCGGTGGTCCAGCCCGCCTCTTCCATCAGGGCAAGCGCGCGCCGCAGGTTGCCCCGGTCCAGCGGCCTGTCCCCCGACGTATGCGGCAGCACGGCCGGTTCGGTAAAGATTTCTTCGGGCAGCAGGTCGCGCAGCCCTTCGAGGATTTCCAGCTCGCGTCCCTCGGGCAGACCGACTGCTTTCAGCCGGTCGTTTTCCCAAAAACTTTCGCGCTGCTGGAACAGACCGTACTGAAGATTGTCATTCGTCCAGGTGAAATTGTAGACAAGCCCGATTGCCTGCCGCACGCGCCTGTCCGCGAATTTCTCGCGCTCCATGTTGAAGACGAAACCGGTCGCACCGGGCAGGTTGCCGTCATCCAGCGTGGTCCGGACGACATAGCCGTTCTCGATCGCGGGAAAGTCATAGGACGTCGCCCAGTTGATCGAACTGTTCTCGCGCCGGAAGGTGAACTCCCCGGCCTTGAATGCCTCGAACGCAGCGCTTGAGTCGGCGAAATACTCGACCCGGATGCTGTCGTAATTGCCGCGTCCGATATTGATCGGCAGATCCCGGCCCCAATAGTCGGGATTGCGCGCGTAGATGATCTGACGCGGCGGATCGACTTCGGCGATGACATATTCGGCAGTGCCAGGCGAGACCTCGAGGCGGGGCTCGTCGAGACGTGCGCCCGTCTGCGTGAACCAGTCTTCCGACATGACGATCGAGCTGCCCATCTGGGTGATCCGACCGCGTGTGGGGGCGTCTTCGGAGAAGGTGAACTTTACCGTGAAGTCATCCAGCGCCTCGTATTCGGTCACCAGTTGCGTGATTCCCGCGCGGTACGACGGTGTGCCCTGTTCGCGAAACAGCGCATGCGTGAAAATGACGTCCTGTGCCGTCATCTGCGTCCCGTCCGAGAAAAACACGTCGTCACGCAGATTGAAAATCACCCAGGCCTGGTCTTCGGGATATTCGATCGTGGTGCACAGCAGGCAGTAATACGATCCGACCTCGTCCGAGGTGGTCGTCATCAGACGCTCGTAGATCGAAGACGCCAGTGTGCCCGGCGTCCCGCTCAGCGTCGAAAACGGATTCATGCTGTCGAAACTGCCCTGCGCCGAAATGCTGACTTCGCCGCCTACGGGCGCATCGGGATTGACGTAGTCGAGATGCGGGAAATCCGGACCGTACTTCAGCTCGCCATATTCGTTGAACCCGTGGCTTTCCATTGTCTCGGCGGACAGTTCGCTAGCGCCCCAGATCGCGGCGACTGCGATGACTGCACCCAGGACCAGGCGTTGTGCCAGATGCTGATCACGGTCTCTGGCGGCTGCGATGACACGGGGCTGCGGGCGTTTACGCATGGGACGACTCCGAAGTGACGCGTTTGCTTGAATGAGATGGAGTAAATTTGGACTTTGGCAAACATTCAAGTTGAGTTTGCGTGATCGACCGTTGATCGGCAAAAGCCGCACGAAAAAGCCGCGCCCGGGGGCACGGCTTGCCGACGTTGTCACGGTGATCGGATTTATTCGAATGTTGCCAGATAGGCGATCAGGTTCGCCCGATCCTCGACATCGCGCATCCCGTTGTAGCCCATCGCCGTGCCGGGGGCCCAGCCACTTGGGTTCTCGATGAAGGCGCTGATGTTCTCGGGTGTCCAGACATCTGCCACCTCGACCAGTGCGCCCGAGTAATCAAAGTCGTCGTAGAACGCCACCTCACGATTGACCAGCCCGTGCAGTGCAGGACCGGTGCCGTGCTCGCCGGGCTCAAGTGCGTGGCAGGCGCGGCAGGCCCGCCAGAGCCCCTCGCCCTCTTCGGCACTGGCCGAGGCGTAAACCACGTCGAACGGCACTTCTTCCTCGACCTCTTCGGCGACATCGGTGTCGTCGGCAACGGCAATCACATAGGCCTGTTCACCGTCATGTCCGCCAGAATGCAACACGGCCTCGGCGAACCATCCCCCCAGCAGGTAAATCAGAAGTGCGCCGCACAGCGCTCCGACAGTTTTCGTCATAGTCATTGTGTCGAACATGTCGCGTTCCATTCCCGTACAAAACTTTGCGCTCTCTTATCCGCTTCCCTCACGAACTTGCAAGGTGTAGAGCCGCGACGAAGTGCCCATTTTATATCGTCAGCGGGCAAGGAGGTCACAGTCATGTCACCGAAAATCGCTTTTCAGGGCGAACTTGGCGCATATGGACACGAGGCCTGCGTCACAGCCCGCCCCGACCACGATCCCCTGCCCTGCACGACGTTCGATTCCGCCATTCAGGCCGTGCGCGACGGCAAGGCCGATCTGGGCATGATCGCGGTCGAAAACTCGACATACGGTCGCGTCGCCGATGTTCATTCGCTCTTGCCCGAAAGCGGGTTGCATATCGTCGATGAAACCTTCGTGCGGGTCCACATCAACCTTTTGGGCATCCCCGGCACCGCACTTGCGCAGGTGAAGGAAGCCTTTGGCCATCCCGTCATCCTGCCGCAATGCGCGACCTTTCTGAAAGACCACGGCATTCACGGGCGCACCAGTTCCGACAATGCCCGCGCGGCACGCGATGTCGCGGAAAGCCGCGATCCCCGCATGGCCGCGCTCGCCTCGGAACTGGCGGCCGATATCTACGGGCTCGAGGTGCTCGCACGCCACATCGAGGATCACGCGCGCAATACCACGCGCTTTCTGATCATGGCGAACGCGCCCGACTACACCCGACGTGGCGCTTTCGGCATGGTGACCAGCTTTGTCTTCCGGGTGCGCAACATTCCCGCGGCGCTCTACAAGGCAATGGGCGGCTTCGCCACCAACGGGGTCAACATGACCAAGCTTGAAAGCTACATGGTCGGCGGCGATTTCAGGGCGACACAATTCTACGCCGAGATCGAAGGCCACCCCGAGGATGCCAACGTCGCACGCGCACTCGAGGAACTGGCCTATTTCACCAATCACCTCGTGATCATGGGCGTTTATCCCGCCGCCGCCCGCCGGCACGAAGAGGCGCACTAGATCACAAAGCGTCTAGACGTCGCGGCGATACCGGTCCTCGATCTCGCGGGCAAAGCCCAGCACGCGACCCTCGAAGCGTTTCGTCAGCGTGGGCTTGGCCAGCTTCAGTGATTGCAGCAAGACCCGCGCCGCCAGGGTCTTGGCCTTTGCCTCGACGCTGACCATCACGCGGGTACTTGCCTGCGACAGCGCGATCAGCTCGATCTCCGTTATCAAGGTCAGCCCGTCCGACAGGCTGTGGATGGCAAGGCCCGACGGTGGCTCCAAGCTGACGAGTTCCGCCGTCAGGCGGCGCGGTCGGTCGCGGAACGAAAACGCGACGTCCCATGTGGTGCCCACGTCCACGGGTCCGGCTGTCCTGCGGCTGATATCGACCTCCTGCCGCAGCAGGCGCCGCTCGTAGGCGTCGAAATCGCTGACCCGCGCGAAGGCGAACTCGATGGGTACTTCGATATCCTCGCGGGTGCTGAACTTCATGCGGTACCTTCCTCAATCCAGGGTGTCGGACAGCCAGGCCTGCAGCAGAAAATGCGCGATCGCGCCCTTGCGCGCAGGCAGCAGTGCGGGATTCTCGCCGGCGAAGGCCAGCGCGATCTCCTCGCGGCTGGCCCAGAGCGCGTCTTCGATCTCGACCGGGTCGATGGTGATCTCCTCGTTCAGCGCGACCCCCGCGCAACCGATCATCAGGGAAGAGGGATAGGGCCACGGCTGGCTGGAGAGATAATCGACCTCGCCCACCCTGATGCTGGTTTCCTCGAAAACCTCGCGGCGCACGGCGGCTTCGATCGTCTCGCCGGGTTCCACAAATCCAGCCAGCAACGAATACATCCCCTCGGGCCATCCCGGCGAACGGCCCAGCAGCACCTTGTTGCCGCGCGTGATCAGCATGATGACGACGGGATCGGTACGCGGAAAATGCCGCCCCCCGCACGAGGGGCAATTGCGCTGCCAGCCCGCCATTGCGACGATGCTTTCCTCGCCGCAGCGCGCGCAGAACCTGTGCGTCGTGTGCCAGCCCATGATCGCCTTGGCCGTCGCCCCCAGTTCGGCGTCCCGCCGGTTCAGCCGCGTCATCAGCGCCCGCAACTCGGCGAATACCGCGCCCGGCAACGCGGGATGGACCTGCTGGGAGGGGTCGAGAAACTGGTCCAATGCCGCATCGTCGAGGATTTCCGGCGTCCATGCCGACAGATCGGCGGCAAAGACCGGCACATCATCCTCGAGCCCCAGAAAGACCGGATTGGCGGCGGCATCGGCCATCACCGGATGATCAAGCGGCACGCGCAGCAAACGATCCTGCACCACCGCGGGCTTGCCCCGCCAGAGCGGTATCGCCACCGCGCCCGCCCGCGCCCGCAAGGCGGCCACATCACCGCGCAGTTCGGCCGCACGATCGAGGCCGGACCCCCCGAATGTCACTGTCTCTGCGAGTCGCATGCCGCTGGAATGACACGCGGCGCGGACAAGTGCAATTTGGGATGCAAATCAGGTGTGGCCGACCGCACCAAACGCCTTATGGTCGATATCCGGAAGGGATACCCATGACGGCTACGGCACAGCTCCGCATTCTGGAAACCACAGATCTGCACATGCATCTTCTGGGCTACGACTATCATGCGGACCGGCCCGATCCGGCGCGCGGGCTCGCCCCGCTTTGCGACGTGATATCTGCCCGGCGCAGAGCAGCGCCGGGGGCGACCCTGCTCTTCGATAACGGCGATTTTTTCCAGGGCACCCCGCTGGCCGACAGTCTCGCCCACGCGGGCGATCACCCGCTTGCGGCGGCCTTCAATACGCTGGGCTATGATGCCGTGACCCTTGGTAATCATGAATTCGACTACGGCATCCCCGCGCTCGCGGGATTTCTGGCGCAACTCGACTGCCCGGTCGTCAGCGCCAACGCCGAAAGCCCCGATCCAACCTGGCTGCCCGCCACGATCCTGACGCGGCCGCTCGTGTGCAGCGACGGACGCACCCGGACCATCCGCATCGGCGTGACGGGTTTTGCCCCGCCATCGCTCACGCGGGCCTGCGGGCTGCATGTCAGGTCGATGACCGCTGCTCTGGCGCAGTCCCTGCCCGCCCTGAAGGACGCCGATCTGGTGATCGCGCTTTGCCATGGCGGGCTTGACGATGCGCGCACGCCCGCGCCGGAATCCGCCAACGCCATCGCGCAGGCGGCGGGCGTGCATGTCGTGCTGATGGGGCATACGCACGATGTCTTCCCGGCCGGGCGCAACCGTGTGACCCGTGATGTCGACGAGGCAACAGGCACCATCCACGGAAAGCCGGCGGTCATGGCTGGCTGTCACGGCGGCTACCTCGGCGAGATCGATCTGACCTTGACGCATGACAAAAGCGGCTGGCAGGTCCGCGACGGCAACAGCCGCCTGCACCCAAACGGTCAGACCGACCTGCCGACCAGTCCCGCACGCACGGCGATCGAGGCGCTGGCCGCACCACATCACGCCAGGATGCAATCACAGATGCAGACACCGATCGGCAAGACCGACCGGCTACTGCACAACCGCTTTGCCACGATCCTGCCCGATCCGGTGGGCCAGCTTTTCGCCGATGTGATGCGGCGCGCGGTGACGCGGGCACTGGATGCGCCCTGCGATATCGCGGCCGTCGCCCCGTTCCAACTGGCGGGGATGCAGGGGCGGCACCTGGATATCGCGCTGCCTGCGGGTCCGCTGACGCGGCGCGACGCGGCGCGGCTTTTTCCCTATAGCGACAGGCTGCGCGCAGTGCGGCGCACCGGCCGCGAACTGCGCGACTGGCTGGAACGAAGCGCGGCCAACTACGTGCATCTGACCGACCGTAGCGAAGCACCGCCCCTCATCGTGCCGGACAGCGCCGGATATCACCGCGACGCGCTTTTCGGGCTGCAATACGACATCGACCTCGGCCTGCCGCCGTGCTTCGACCTTGCGGGCTTACGAATAAGGGGCGGCGTCGGTCGTGTGCGCAACATCAGGCTACATGGCCAACCGCTGCACGATGACGCGGACTATGTCGTGGCTACAACGGATTTCCGCGCCGGCGGTGCGGGTGGCTATCCACCTATCCCCGAGGTCGCTGCGCTCTGGCGGTCACCAACCGGTCTGCGCGACATCCTGATCGAGGCTATCGGCGACGGGGCCGCCCTTGATCTGGTGCCCGCAGCCGTCTGGCGGTTTCGCGCCCCCCGCGGCCAGGCGGTCCGCATTGACGCTGGACAGACGCCTGTGCCCGCGTCGCAATCCGAAATCCCGCCCGGCTGGACGGCGATCACGGGTGAAGAGACGGCGGGCGGCTGGCTCATGCACTTCTGACGGCTTGCAGACTCAGTTTTGTGGGCCTATATCGTGCCGTGAGGGGTTGGCGCGGGCAGGCGCCTCGCCAACCTGGTCAGGACCGGAAGGTAGCAGCCATAACGAGCCCCGCTTGGGTCGTTGTCAGCCTCTCACCCATCTGTTTGCACCAGCAAACGCACGTTCAACCACATCCAGCGCAGGAGGATGTTTATGATTGTCGTAAGCAGGAACCTCCCGGCCGGGGTGAGCTGAGCTTTCTTCGTTTCCTCGTCCGGTATTCGTTGACCGTCACAGGCGGTCAGCGCACCTTTCTCTTATGACGAGGACAGATCATTGACTGACCTGACACGCGCGGCCCTTGGATGGTCGCCTTTCTTCATGTCGCAGCTCGACATCGATGAACTCGAGACACACACCCCCGCCCGCATAACCGAAGTCCACCGTGACCGCGTGAACGCGCTGTCCGATATCGGCCCGCTCGAACTGACACTCGACCCCGGCATCTCGACCGCTGCGGTCGCCGTCGG
>JGI12210J13797_10177847_pt1 | contig 12470 bp, 8 predicted proteins | sample ElkSlonscriptome_3_FD_13797 | JGI IMG/M metagenome (IMG submission 13797) | reverse complement strand
GCTGCTGATGCACGACGTGCCCGTGGCGCACCACACCGGCGCTGGCCGCTTGCTCGGCATGACCATGCCGCTGGCCACCCGCAACGTCACCCTGCGGCGCGCCCAGTTCCGCACCGCCGACGACCCCGAGCGCTGCCTCCACGCCGCACGCTCCCTGGTCGTCGCCAAGATCCGCAACCAACGAACCGTGCTCCGCCGCTATCGCACCGGCCGCACCGTCGACGACGAGCCCGACGAGCAGCTCCCCGACTGGGCAGCTTCGACATCCGAGGCCGAGACCGCCATCGAGCACCAGCGTGACCGCGCGTCTCTCGTCAACCATGCCCTCCAGCGCATGCGCAACGCCTGGCGCAGCGCGCAGGCCTCCACCTGCCTCGACACCCTCCGCGGCCACGAAGGCGATGCCGCGGCCGTCTACTTCGAAGCGCTCCCCGCCGTGCTCCCCAAGCCGTGGCAAGGCGAGCTCCGCGGCCGCACCCGCCGACCCCCTCGCGATCGCGTCAACGCCCTGCTGGGCTTCGGCTATGCTCTGCTCGCCCGTGACGCCACCGCCGCGCTCGGTCGCGTCGGTCTCGATCCCATGGTCGGGGTGTTCCACACCGTCATCCCCGGTCGTCCCGCCCTGTCGCTCGATCTCCTCGAGCCCTTCCGCCCCGCCTGGGTCGATGCGGCAGTTCTCCGCCTGCTCGCCACCGGGGGCATCAGCCATGGTGACTTCGTCTCCAGCGGCGACGGCATCTTCCTCACCGACACCGGCCGCCGATCCTTCATCGCCGCCTACGAGCGTCGGGCCACCGAGGAGATCACCCACCCTCGCTTTGGCTACCGCCTCAGCTACCGGCGCATGCTCGAGCTGGAGGCCCGCGTGCTCGGCAAGTTGATGCTCGGCGAGATCGACACGTTCTCCCCGCTCTTGACCCGTTAGGGACATGCGCCACCACTACATCGTCAGCTATGACATCTGCGACCCCACCCGGCTCCGCCGCGTCCACCGAGCCGTCCGTGATTTCGGCGATCCCCTCCAGCTGAGCGTCTTCGCCTGTGTGCTCACCCCCCTCGATCGTTCTACCCTCGAAGCCCGCCTGCTGGACATCATCGACACCACCATCGACCAGGTCATGCTCGTCCGCCTCGGCCCCGTCCACCCCGGCGACGTCGCCCCGCCCGGGTGCCATACCCTCGGCCGCCCGCTGACCGACGGACCGGCGCGGTCGATCTTGGCTTGACCTCCAGCCCCGTCCACTCCACGCCTACCTTCGCGGTCTCCATGCCCAAACGCCCGCCCCCCTTCTCGCTCGACCTCCTCACCGACGCCGTCACCGGCCACGGCGCGGCCTTCCGCCTCCGCTGCCGCCTCCAGCCCGCCGGTGGCCCGGGTGACAAGGTCTTCCCCCCGACCTACGCCGAAGGCAGGGACGCCAAGAACCACGAGACCAAGTACGCCATCGAGCACCGCGTGATCGACGGAGCACGCAAACCCACCGTCCTGCTCGACTCCGTCGCCGCCCAGGCCAACCGCATGGAGCTTGCCCTCCTCGACGCCCGCGACCGCGAAGAGATCGACCTCCCCCTCGTCACCGTAGACTTCAGCCCAGAGTTCCCCGACCTCGGTCGCATCACCTCCCTCGAGGCCCCCCACCGGGTCTACGACGCCATCCTCCGCGACTCCCTGCTCGACGGCACCGCCTTCCGTGCCTCCGACCTCGGTCGCCGCCTCACCGATGCCAGCCCCGCCGACGCGCGGGCCATGCTCGAGCACTGCCCCACCGCGCTCGTCTTCGGCGCCTGGGACTCCACGGGCCCGCGCGGCGGCATGGGCCACAAGTTCCAGCGCACGCTCGTCAGCGAAGTCGTCGGCATCGACTTCGCCGCCGGGACCACGGTCTCCAGCCGCCTCGATCCCCTCCACGCTCAACGCGGAGTCAACCTCGACATCCCCAAGGGCAACTCCGACGAGTGGAGCGTAGACGACACCGGCAAGGCCAAGGGCCGCCCCTCCGAGGTCAACCACTCCAACATCGCCCCCTCCCGCGACGTCGAGGCCGGCGGCGTCACCTTCGACTACGCCCTCCACACCGCCGTGCTCTCGCTCCCCGCCCTCCGCCGGCTCCGCTTCGGCGACTGGGACGCTCCCCGCAGCAACACCGCACGCACCCTGCTCGCCGCGCTCGCCATCCTCGCCCTCACCCTCCAGCGCCGCAGCGGCTACGACTTCCGCAGCCGCTGCACCCTCGTCCCCGAGACCCCCGCCGATCTCGAGCTGGTCTCCGCCGACGGCACCACCCAGCCCCTCTCCATCGACCCCGAGCAAGCCCGCGCCGTCTACCAGGCCGCGCTCGCCCGTGCCCGCGAGGCCGACATCCCCTGGGCCACCGAGATCCGCCTCCAGCCCATGCCCAAGCTCATCCAGCTCGTCCGCGCCAGCCGGGAGCTGGCCGCGGCCGGCGGCGCCTCCAACGACTAGCCGGAGCCCATCGTCGATGGTCTCGCTCCGCATCGAGCTGCTCACCGGCCGCTACGTCGCCTCGTGCTTCAACGATCGCGACCGCCCCGAGTGGCCGCCCCACCCCGCTCGGGTCTTCTCCGCGCTGGTCGCCGCCCACCACGAGGCCGACCCCACCCCCGCTCAGCGCGAAGCCCTGCGCTGGCTGGAAGCCCGCCCCGCCCCGCGGCTCCACGCCTCGCCCGACGCCAGCCCCCGCAGCGTCCACACCCACTACGTACCGGTCAACGACAAGGCCCTCAGCGACGCCGCGACCGTGCAGACCGCCTGGGCCAAGGTCCTCGCCCCCGACGCGACCGACGAGCAGCGCAACGCGGCCGAGCCGCGCCTACGCACCGCCTACGACAAGGCCATGGCCCCCCTCGCCACGCTGACCAAGAAGTCCAAGGAAGACGTCGCCCACGTGCTGCCCGCCTCGCGCACCCGACAGCCGCGCACGTTCCCCTCGATCACCCCGGCCGATCCCGTGGTGTGGCTGTCCTGGGACGACCAGCCCCCCCCGGAGATCCGCACCGGCCTCGACGCCCTCGCCCGCGCCCTCGTCCGCCTGGGCCACTCCAGCTCGCTGGTCGCCGCCCGCTGGACCGACCAGCCCCCCAGCTCCGACGCCGCCCCCCCGTGGGTCCCCGACCCCAAGGGATCGCAATCCCTCCGCTGGGTCGGCCCCGGCCAGCTCGACGCCCTCGAGGCGCTCCACGCCGCCGCTCCCGCAGCCGAGCAGCGCGTGATGCCCTACGTGGTCGCCCGCTACCGCACCACCCCGGCCGCGATCCCGCTCCCGCACTCGTGCTTCTCCTCGCGCTTCATCGTGCTGCGCCAGGTCGAGGGCCCCCGGCTCCCCATCGTGGCCACCGAAGTGGTCGCCGACGCCGTCCGGCGAGCCCTCATGAGCCACGCCGCCGATCCCACCGCCCCCCTGCTGAGCGGCCACCACCCCAGCGGCCACGCCCTCGAGCACGATCACCTCGCGGTCGTCCCACTCCCCTTCGTGGGCCGCCCCCACGCCACCGGCGCGCTGCTGGGCATCGCCCTCGTCCCGCCCGCCGGGCTCGACCTCGACCAGCTGCGCCCCCTCCATGCCGCCATCTCGCAGTGGGAGAGCGACACCCAGGCCCGCGCCCACGGCTCCCCAGCCCGCGGCCTCCGCTCCGAGCTCCGGCTGGGCTCTCTGGGCGCCTTCATCCTGGAGCGCACGATCGACATCGCCCCGCTGCGCAACCTCCGAGAACCAACCTGGACCGGCCCCGCGGAGATCTGGGCCTCCGCCACCCCCGTCGTGCTCGACCGCCACCCCGGCTCGTTCCACGAGGGCCGCGCCAGTCGCCGCGCCCGCGCGGCCACCCGAGCCCGCGACACGATCATCGCCGCGTGCCAGCGGATCGGCCTGCCGAAGCCCGTCGAGGTCGAGCTGTCCCCCGCCCCGCTGCTGCCCGGCTCCGAGCCGGCCGCCCGCTTCCTCCGCCGCAACGGCACCGCCGATCGCCGCCCCCTGCTCCACGTGCGCCTCACCTTCCCGCGCCCGGTGCTCGGCCCGGTGCTCCTCGGCGCCGGGCGCTACCGCGGCCTGGGCCTGCTGCGCCCCTTCCAAGACCACCCCCATGGCTGAGCTCGGCCTCGATCGCTTCCCCGCCTTCGTCGAGGAGGTCACCGGGTTCACCCCCTTCCCGTGGCAGCGGCGGCTCATGGCCACCGTGCTCGAGACCGGCTGGCCCGCGGTGCTCGACCTCCCCACCGGCACGGGCAAGACCACCGCGCTCCTCATCGCGCTCTACGCCCTCGCCGTGGCCCCCGAGCGCTCCGCCCGGAGGATCGCCCTGGTCGTCGACCGCCGGATCATCGTCGACCAGGTCAGCGACTTCGCCCACCGGCTGAAGCTCGCCCTCGACGACCCCGACAACCCCACCTGCCACGACGTCGCCGCCCGCCTCCGCGAGCTGTGCACCGACCCCCACGCCTCCCCCGTGCGCCTGGTGCACCTGCGCGGCGGCATCCCGCGCGACGACACCTGGCTGGGCACCCCCGATCGCCCCACCCTCATCGCCTCCACCGTCGATCAGGTGGGCTCTCGCCTGCTGTTCCGCGGCTACGGCGTGTCGGAGAGCATGCGCCCCGTCCACGCCGGCGTGCTCGCCCGCGACACCCTCTACCTGCTCGACGAAGTCCACCTCGCCACCGCCTTTCAGCAGACCCTCCATCACCTCGAGCACACCTACCGCAGCGGGGCCGAGGGCAGCGGCACGGGGCGCCCCTTCCGGGTCGTGGCCATGAGCGCCACCCCCCGCCCCCAGCCCGAGGACGCACCCGAGGCCTTTCACCTCCACGACGAGGACTACGCCGATCCCGAGCTGGCCAAGCGCCTCGGTGCCCCTCGCCCCGCCACCCTCGAGCTGGTCAAGACCAAGCAGGGCAACGATCCCACCACCACCGCGATCAATCGCCAGCGCGTCGCCGACGCAGCGATCCGCCGGGTTCACGAGGCGATCGACGGAGGGGCCCGGGCGGTGGGCGTGGTGCTCAACCGGATCGACACCGCCCGACGGATCGCCCGGCTGCTCGACGACCACGCCCCCGACCTCGAGGTCGTGCTCGTCACCGGCCGCATGCGCCCCTTCGACAAGCGCGACGTGCAGGCCGCCCTCACCCGCCTCGCCGGCACCCGATCCGAGCGCCCCCCCGGCTCACCCCCCGCCGTGATCGTGGCCACCAGCTGCATCGAAGCGGGCGCCGACCTCGACTTCGACGCGCTGGTCACCGAGGTCGCCAGCCTCGACGCCCTCCGCCAGCGCTTCGGTCGACTCAACCGCCTGGGCAACCACCCCCACGCCCGAGCCTGGGTCCTCGGCCGCAAGGACCAGCTCGGCTCCCGCTCGTCGCCCGACCCGATCTACGGCGACGCCCTGCGCCACACCTGGGACCACCTCACCACCATCGCCGAGGACGACGCGATCGACTTCGGCCTCACCGCGTTCCCCTCCGTCGATCCCGAGCGCCTCGTCGAGCTGCTGCCTCCCGCCGTGGACGCCCCCGTGCTGTTCCCCAGCTACCTCGACATGTGGTCCGAGACCCGGCCCGCCCCCCACCCCGACCCCGACGTCTCCCTGTGGCTGCACGGCAAGGACCGGCCGCCCGATCGAGACGTGCACGTGGTCTTCCGCGCCGATCTCCAGCCCGTCCCCCCTGCCCCCGCGCCCACGCACCACGAGCTCGAGCACGCACGCGCACGCGCACGCGCCCAGGTCATGGAGGCCCTCGAGTTCCTCCCGCCCGTCGCCCAAGAGGCGGTGGCCGTGCCGCTGTGGGAGCTGAAGCAGTGGAGAGCCGACCACGAGGGGCTGTGGCGCTGGAGCGCAGACGGAGCCGAGTGGGTGAAGCCGTCGAGCCTACGACCCGGCGACACCGTCATCGTGCCCACCATGGGCGGCGGGCTGAGCAAGGCCACCTGGGATCCCACCTCGACCGAGCCGGTCACCGACATCGCCGAGCTCGCAACGCTCGAGGCCAAGCGGATCGCGAAGCTGCGCATCGATCCCGACACCCTGCCCGCCTCGATCCGTAGCGACGTACCGACCCCTCCCGGTGACGATGACGACCCCGAGGCCTTCGAACGGGCCCGCACCCGGTGCCACGAGTGGCTCGACGGCCTCGCCGATCGCCTCGACGCGAGCGATGCCCCCTGGCGGCCCCTCGTCGAGGCCCTCCCTCGGGCTCGAGCGGAGCGGGACCTCGTCGTCGCCCGCAGCGGTCGCGGAGCGCCGATCTGGAGGGTCATGAGCGCCTCTCGGGCTCGAGCCTTCGAGGCCACCACCGAGGACGAGGTCTCCGTGTTCACCGGCGCCCCCGTGTCCCTCGCCGATCATCTCGCCGACGTGGAGGCATGGGCCGCCGCCTTCGCCCGCACCGCCGGCCTCGCCCCCGATCTGGCCCACGACGTCGCGCTCGCCGGCCTGCTGCACGACATCGGCAAGGCCGATCCGCGCTTCCAGGCCCTGCTGCACGGCGGTGATCCGATCGCGGCCGCCGGCGGAGCCCAGCTGGCCAAGTCCGTGCCGCTCCACGACCTCGCCGCGCGTCGTCGCGCCACGGAGCGCAGCGGGTGGCCAGCCGGTCTGCGGCACGAGCTGCTCTCGCTCGCGCTGCTCGACGCCAGCCCCGAGCTTCGCGCCGAGGCCCGCGATCTCGACCTCGTCCGCCACCTCGTCGCCAGCCACCACGGCTGGTGCCGCCCCTGGGTGCCCGTGGTCGACGACCCACATCCCGTCTCGATCCGCGTCGAGCTCGCCGGCACCACGCTCGAGGTGAACAGCGCCGCCGTCGACGATGCCCTTGGGATCGAGTGTGCCTCCCGGTTTCGTCGGCTGTGCCGTCGGCTCGGGCACCACGGCGTGGCCTACCTCGAGGCGCTGCTCCGGCTCGGCGACCACCGGGCCAGCGCCACGCCCCGCGTCCACCCCCCCTCCCCATGACCACGCCCTCCCACGCGCTCCCGCTGTCGGGCCTCGACCCCCTCGACCCCCTCGCCTACCTCGCGTCCCTCGGGTGTCTGCTGAGCGCGACCGATCACTGCCACCGGTCGGGCTTGCCCGCGCCCGCGCTGAGCTTCCGCCCCGGTCCTCGCCCCACCCCTACCCTCCACGGCCCCTACGCCGACCTCGATGCTCTCGTCGATGCGCTGCACGCCGATCTCGAGGAGTGTGCCGGCCGCGGCCCGAGCCAGGCCCCTCGCGATCCCTTCCTGTCGTTCAGCTACCCCGACGACAAGGGCAACGAGGTCGCCGATCTCAAGCCGCCCCCCCACGTCTTCCGAGCGTTCGCCCAGGCTCTGCTCACCGAGCCCGGCCACGTCGATCGACGCCCGCTCGACTGGGCATCGGCGATGCTGACCGACGTCGCGACCGACCACTCCGGGAACGCCAAGCCCTTCGCCCTGCACTTCACCGCCGGGCAGCAGCGCTTCCTCGTGGTCGCGCACGAGCTGCTCGACGGCACCGACGCCAAGCCTCGCCCCGGCTCGAAGAAGCGACCGGTCGACGCCAGCGACCTCCGCGCCGTGCTCCTCGGCCCCTGGCCCGACGGTCGCGAGCTGAAGGTCTTCAGCTGGAGCCCGACCCAGGACCGCGCGTACGCGCTCCGGGCCGTCGATCCCTCCGACGACCAGAAGCTCGGCACCCCCGGGGCCGACTGGCTCGCGCTGCGCGGCGTCGCCATGCTCTCCAGCGCCCCCTTCGGCCGCCGGATCCACACCAGCGGCGTACGAGGCCAGTGGAAGACCGGCACGTTCACCTACCCGATCTGGCCCCTGCCCCTCGACGCCGACACGGTCCGCTCGCTGCTCCGGCACCCCGCCCTGGCCCCGCCGACCGACTCGACCGACTCGACCGACCCGGCCGACACTCCCCAGCGGCACCGCACCCTGCCGAGGGGCGTCGAGCTGCTCACATGTCGGATCTCCCGCTCGGACCAGGGCGGCTACGGAGCCTTCTCTCGACCGACGCGACACTGATCATCGCGAAGCACTCCGCCTCGCCCCCCTTGCGCCCGCCCCTCCATCCCATAGACTGGCCTCCGCCATGAACATCCTCCTCGTCGGCATCACCGGCATGCTCGGCGGCAAGATCGCCCGCGCCCTCCTCGACCGCGGCGCCACCGATCTCCGCGCCACCATCCGCCCCGGCGGCTACTCCGACGACGCCGACAAGACCGAGGCCATCCGCTCGTTCGAGCAGGCCGGTGTCACCATGGTCGAGGCCGACCTCGCCGAGCCCAAGACCCTCCCTCCCGCGGTTCGGAACATCGACGTCATCGTCTCCACGGTACAGGGTCTGCGCGACGTGATCGTCGACGGGCAGTCCAACCTGCTGCAGGCGGCCGAGTCCGCCGGCGTGCAGCGCTTCATCCCCTCCGACTACAGCCTCGACTTCTTCGACCTGCAAGACCACGAGAACCGCAACCTCGCCCTCCGCCGCGAGTTCGACGAGAAGCTCGACGCCTCGAGCGTGGCCGGCACCAGCATCCTCAACGGCGCCTTTGCCGAGATGCTCCTCTACGGCTTCCCGCTGCTCGACCCCGATGCCGGCGTGTTCCGGGTGTGGGGTGACGGCGAGCACGAGATGGACTTCACCACCACCGACGACACCGCCCAGTTCACCGCCGCCGCCGCGCTCGAAGATTGCACCCCCCGCCGTCTGCACGTGGCCGGCTCCTCGCTCACCGCCGACGAGCTGAAGTCGGTCTGCGAGCAGTGGCTGGGCCGCTCGCTCGAGCGCCGCCACGAGGGCACGCTCGACCAGCTCGCCCGGCGGATCCAGACCCTCGTCGCCGACGACCCCAACCCAGACGAGCACACGTTCCCGCCCTGGCAGGCGCTCCAGTACCTCCACAACATGCTCTCGGGCCGCGGCAAGCTCGTGCCCCTGCACAACGATCGCTACCCCATCGAGCTCACCCCGCTCGACCGCTTCCTCGCCGACGCCCCGCCCCCGCGCTCGGCAAAGGGCTAGTCGCAACCCGCGACCCGCCCCGCCCGCTCGGCGTCGCTACGGCGTGGCCTCGGTCTGCCTGGGATCGGGCGGCGGCGCGGGAGCCAACAGCTCCACCCGCAGCCCCACCCGGCCGCTGGCGCTCCGGTGCGCCCCCAGCATCACCGCCCAGATCCCGGCCTTCATCTCGCCCACCACCACCTCGCCCGGCGCAAGCTCGTACCCATCGTCGTCGACCGAGGCGTCCGGCTGCATCCAGTCGGTCATCACCCCGCGGCGCACCCGAGCGTACGGGTCGAACACCCGCACCCACGTGCCCGGATCGCCCTCCACCCGCAGCCGCGCCCCGCGGTTGTCCGGCACCGTCACGCGGCGCACCTGGTACATCCCCTCGTCGCCCTCGGGCAGCGGCCCCATCGTCTCCTCCGAGCCGCAGTCCAGCCCCACCTCCACCGAGAACTCGAGGCGCTCCGGCCCCACGCGGTCCGGGTCGTCGTCGAGTTCCTCCACCAGAAGCTCGGCCGTGTGCCCGTACGAAAGCCCCTCGTACGCCGCGCGCGACGTGCCGCGATACGCCACCTCGATCTCGTCGATATCCTTGCCCATCACCTCCTCGAGCATGTCCTCCAGCCGCTCGGGCGTCGCCCCGGCCTCCACCTCGGCCGCCAGCCGGCGCACCGCGTGGAAGCCCCGGGCGTCGTAGAGGAAGCGCATGAAGTGGGCCGCGGCGTCGTAGTCGAACCCGCCCGCCCGATAGTCCGAGCGAGACATCCGCAGCCGCTGCCCCGGGCCGTCCAGGTCGTGCGAGGCGTCGTAGTACACCCCCACGCCCGACAGCAGCTCCGCCATGCCCTCCTCGAGGAAGTAGCTCTCGCCCTCCGAGTCGAGCACCGCATGCGTCATCTCGTGGGTGATGCTGCGGCTCTCCGAGAACATCATGCGCGTGGCCGGGAAGAAGCAGCCGCTGCGCCCTTCCTTGCACACGTCGACGATCCCCTCGCGCATCCAGTAAAGCCGCAGCGGATCCCGCTGGCCCCACTCCCCCAGCCCCTCCTCCACGTCCGCGAGGTGCTCGTCCAGCGCCCACAGCGTGCCCTCGCAGACGGGCTCGTCGAACTCGGTGGCGATCTGCAGGCGCTCGGTCTCGTAGCGCACCTCGGGCAGCGGCGAGCATGCACCGACCAGGCCGACCAGTCCGACCAGCCCGACCAGTCCGACCAACCCGACCCACCTCACCAGGCCGAGCCACGCGAGCCGACCGACGTGAAAGCTCGACCGACCTCGCTCCGTTGGGCGACCACGATGAGCACCTCGCGACCCACGGCTCGATGGATCGGCTGCGGACTGAGCCTCGCCGCTCTGCTCGCTCCCCTCCACCCCGCCCGCGCGGCCGAGCCCGTCGAGCCCGCCACCACCGAGCCCGCCACCACCGAGCCCGCGAAGACCAAGCCGCCCATCGATCCGCGGCGCAACTCGGTCACCCTGGGCACCCAGGCCAAGATCCCCGACTGGAGCTCCTCGCTCACCGTCCAGCGGGCCTTCGGCCGCCGGGTCACGCTCGGCGTGGGCGTGGAGTACGGCTACCAGGCCCCCGGCTACTGGCACCTGCAAGGGGTGGGCGAGACCCTCTCCGGCCAGCTGTGGCTGAGCCGAACCTTTCACGGGGTGTTCGTCGAGGGCTCGATGACCCTCGCCCACCAGTTCCTCGTGCGCCTGCCCAGCCTCTCCATCACCGCCGTGGCCCCCGGCCTCGCCCTGGGCTACCGCTGGACCCACCGCAGCGGCCTCACCGTGGGCGGCTCGGCCGGCCTGCGCTGGGGCCGAGTGGTCCAGGACTCCGGCCTGGTGTGCTCGCGCCCCAAGTACTGCACCAGCGTCCGAGAAGGGCCCCAGACCCGCATCTCGCTGGACATCGGCTACGTGTTCTGAGCGGGGTCGGCGCAAATTCATGTGCGCTGACTCAACGCCGACGAACCTAGAGCCTTACATTCCTCGCGTCACCCTGCGCGAATACGCTCAGAATGCGCTGCCGACCACGGCCCGGAAGGTGTCGAGCCCGACCTCCTTCTCGAAGCCGTGGGCGTACTGGAGCAGCACCGTGACCGACTCGATGTAGCCCACCCGAAAGGTGAACGCCAAGCTCGCGCCGGCGGCCGCCAGCAGATCCTTGGGCCGGATGGGGCCGGTCCACGCGTTCCCCCAGTCCACGAACGGCACCATCGCCACCCGCTGGAAGAAGAACGGCGTGGTGCCCAGCCCGCGGTCGACGTCGACGATGGGGATCCGGTACTCGGCCGAGACGATCGCGAAGTAGCTCCCCGACGCCGCCGACGGCCCATAGCCTCGCAGAAGCGAGCAGTTGTTCGCGCCGAAGCCCGCCCGATACAGCGTGGCGAGCACCACGTCGGCCCCCCCGAGCTGGGCCGGGCCCGCCCCGAAGTTGCCCACGCAGAACGCTCCCCGCCGCCGCAGCCCCCCCGCCGACGCGCCCCCCCGCACCGACAGCTCCAGCGACTGGTGCCCCCGCCACGGCATCGGGATGGTCTCCACGTAGGTCCCGTTGACCTGCAGATCGCCATAGTCGCCGCCGAGGCGCTCGTCGAGCACGCCCACCGAGACCGCCGCCGCCCGCCCCCGCTCGCTGCCGAACGTGAAGCGGTTCGAACCGTCGCCCTGGCTCGAGTAGCTCATCCGGATGTTGAGCTGGGCCACGTCGCCCACCTCGGGCGGCGTGGTGGTGGGCGCGGCCGGATCGATCGGCGTGTCACCCTCGTCGAGGTTGGTCAGCCGGTTCCAGCGATACCCCAGCGACACATCGGCCCGGTGCTTGGCCTGCCGCACCACCGGCAGCCCCACGTCGCCCGTGACGTAGGTGTTCAGCTCGCGATACCCCGTCTGCCGGTAGGTGTCGGGATCGTCGACCCCGCGGTCGTAGATGTAGCGCGAGAATTCCCGCCGCTCGGAGTAGCCCCGCCCCGCCGCCACCGTGAAGTTGGGAAACAGCCGGCTGTAGCTGTAGGCCCCCTGGGCCGTGAGCACCCGCTGGTCGAACAGGTACAGGAACCCGGCCGAGGCGGCATGGAACCCCAGGATGTCGGAGACGGCCGTCGACAGCCCAATGGAGGTGCCGAACTGCGAGGTGGCAATCTCGACCGCGGTGGGGAACACCGTGCGCGGGAACATGGTGCGCCACGGCTGGTAGCGGCGGCTGCGGAGCGTGGTGGGCCGCACCATCCCCGGCTCCACCGGCGGCACGTTGTCCTCGACCTCGGGCAGGTCCGACACGGTCGGCATGGGCGTCAGCCAGCGCTCGGGGTCGAACTCCATCACCCACAGGTCGTAGCCGTTGGAGCTGTAGCCCACGTAGGCCAGCCGCTCCCCGTCGTGGCTCACCCGCGCCTCGAAGGCCCCGCCCAGCACGTTCGACACCTGGTAGACCCGCCCGTCGTCCTCGGTGTCGTACGCGTACACGTTGAACACGTCGTCGCGGT
>JGI12210J13797_11007292_pt1 | contig 12473 bp, 15 predicted proteins | sample ElkSlonscriptome_3_FD_13797 | JGI IMG/M metagenome (IMG submission 13797) | reverse complement strand
ATCCTTGATTTCCGCCAGCATCGTCTCCGGGAAGTAGAGACTCTGCTTGCGCTTGTCGCTACGCGGCGTGTTGTTGTCGGCCATAAACCCCTTTGAACCCCCGACTTCCTACCTCGGACCGGAGTGTGAGCCAAGTTAACCGAGTGTACGCCTAGGTTCTACACAAAAGATGGTCGGCACGACAATCGTCACGGTGCGCGATTGTACGCGGGTTCTAGGCAGTTGGAGCCGAAGCGGTGGCGATCAAGGAGCCCCTGGAGCGCTGGCGGTCGCACTGGCTGTCGGTGTCGGCATCTCGGCGTCGACGTCGTCCCCGAGCGCACCCTCGGCGAGCACGAAGGTCGCCGTCCGAACGCGCGCGCCTTTCCCTCCTGCCACCCGCAGCGTGGCCTCGAGGGTTTTGCCCGCGTCTTTCTCCTTGGCCGTGAGCACGCCACTCATGGAGACCTCGGCGTCGGGCTGGGCCGGGGTCACGCCGCAGCGGAGCATCTGTCGCTCCACGCGGCCGCGGAGAACGAAGGCGCCGAGCGCACCCCGGCCCTTCCCGGTGACTTCCCCGTCGGGGGCGACCGTCAGCTCCACCGCGCTGGTGCCGCTGGCGCCGGTGCCGTCTTCCTTCTCCCACACGGGATAGGCCACGCCTTCGGGGACGCCGACCCCACCCTTTTTCGCCTCGAAGCGGCCCGACCACACCCCGGTCCAAGGATGGTCGGGCGACGGGGCGGAGGCGCTCGTCGACGCGCTCGCGAGGGGCGCGTCAGCCGTGGTCGAGGAGGGAAATGGGTTCGGTTTCGGCGTCGAGCCCCCGCTCTCGCCGCAGCCCACGAGGAGTCCGAGCAGAAGGGGGCCCAGCCGGACAGGGTACGGTGCCGCGCGTCTCACCATGCCGCGACTATGCGACAGACGGCGTAGGGACCGCTACCCGAAGCCGTGCGGGGCCGTGTAACCTCACGTCATGAGCATGACTTCGCACCTTTCTTCCTGGCTCGTTCTTCCTGGGTTCGTCTCCACCCTCGCGCTCGTGGCCGCCGTCGCGACCCCTGGGTGCGGTGGCGACGATGCGATCGATCCCACCGGCGGCGGAGGGAGTACGAGCAGCGGTACCACCAGCGCGACCGGAGGCGGTGATGGTGGCCAGGGCGGGGCGGGCGGCAGTGGCGCTGGCGGGGGTGACATCGAGACCGCCGCCGATTGCACGGCCCCGGAGGGCGCCGAAGGCAGTCTCACCCTCACCGAGTTCGCCACCGGGCTCGGCGTGTCGGTCTTCGCCACCCACGCCGGCGACGACCGACTCTTCGTGGTCTCTCAGTCCGGCGAGATCTACGTGGTCCAGCCCGATGGCAGCAGCAGCGTGTTTCTCGATGTCGACGCTGGAGACCGAGTGTTGACCGGAGGCGAGCGTGGCCTGCTTGGGCTCGCCTTTCACCCCGACTACGCGAACAACGGTCGGTTCTTCGTCCACTACAGCGCCAACCCCGATGGCCGTACCGTCATCGAGGAGTACGCCGTCAGCGCTGGTGACCCCGACGTCGCCGACCCCGCGCCGGTGCAGCTCATCCTCGAGGAGCCACAGCCCGACACCAACCACAATGGCGGATCCATCGAGTTCTCACCCTTCGACGGGTTCCTCTACATCGGGCTCGGCGATGGTGGCGGGGGTGGCGATCCCTTCGACAACGGCCAAGACAAGAACAGCCGACTGGCCACCATCCTCCGGATCGACGTCGACGGAGGCGTGCCCTACGCCATTCCCGACGGCAACATCACCGACGGCGAGGCCGAGATCTTCCATTGGGGCCTGCGCAATCCCTACCGCTTCTCGTTCGATCCCTGCAGCGGCGACATCTACATCGGCGACGTGGGTCAAAATGCCTTCGAGGAGATCGACATCGCCCCGGCCGGGACCGGCCCCCTCAACTGGGGCTGGCCGGTGATGGAGGGGTTCAGCTGCTACAACAGCAACAACTGCGACATGAATGGCCTCGCGCTTCCCGCCCTCGAATACCCCCACCCGCCCGGGAACGATGGCCGGTCGGTGACCGGGGGGGTCGTGTATCGCGGCTCGGCCATTCCCTGGCTCCGCGGGGCGTACCTCTTCGCCGATTTCGTGAGCAGCGAGATTTGGATGACGCGGTGGAACGGCACCGACGCCACCCCGGCCGACCTCATCTCCGACGACCTCTACGACGACGGGCCTCTCTCCAACATCGTGGCGTTCGCCCAGAACCGTGTCGGCGAGGTCTTCATCGTGACCGCCGATGGCACGCTGCGCCGAATCGACGCGGAGTAGGGGGCGGTGGGCCAATGTCCCCCCCTGTCCCGGGTTTGGCCCCGACCACTGCGGTGGGGTAGAAGCCCCTTCGGGGCACCATGTTCAAGCTCGCCATCTCGTCACCCGGAGTCGGTCCGGTCGCGGCCATCGCGGTCATCGCCACTCTGACCGCTCCCGTCGGCTGCTCGAAGCCCAAGCCAGCGGCTCCCCCCAAGGTGGAGCCGCAGCCCGAGCCGCCGCCGGAATCTCCTCCGCCGCCCCCCAAATGCGAGGCCCTCGACGAGAGCTGCGAGGCGGACGAAGGCACTTTGCTGCCCGTACCCGGCACCGGCCTCGTCTTCACGCCGCCCGCGGGGTGGACTTTCGCCAAGCTCGAGAAGGTCACCGTCGTGCAAAAGTCAGACGAGGGGGCCCTCATCGTGGTGGGGGCTCACCCCTGGGAGAAGGTTCCCTTCAAGCGCTTCAAAGGGCGCTCCGCCTACGGTCGCGATCTGCTCAAGCTAGGCGGTCTGAAAACCCCGCGCAAGCTCCAGCTCAACGCGCCTCAGGAGCGCGACCGTACGGGTGAGGTCAAGCTCGGGCAGTGGATCACCCACGACACCAAGCGGGGGGACGCCAAAGGGGAGCTTCTCTCTTTTGCCGGTCAGGCCGGCGACCTCGAGGTGGTGGGCGTCGCTTTCGCTCCCGATGACGACGACGAAGCCATCGGGGCGATCCTCGATGCGCTCAAGACGTTGCACACGCGCGCGGACGTGGGTGATGGCGAAGAGGGCGACGAAGGCGAAGACGACGAGGCCAAGTGACCGCACCCCACCTCGCGCCTGGCCATACAGTAGCGGGCAAGTATCAGGTTCGGCAGCTGCTCGGCTTCACCGGTGAGGTCGCCTCATACCGCGCCTCCGATTCCCAGGGGCGCGACGTGGTCGTCAAGCTCTACGACCCGGCCATTGGCCAGCGAGCGGACGTCATGGGGCGGCTAGAGCGGGTTCACGCCGCCGTGTCGCAACTCCCGGCCGGTGCCGTGCGTGTGCTCGATGCGGGCTACGACGCCGGAAGCGGTGCGCCCTTCTCCGTGAGCGAATTCGTCGCTTGGCCAACGCTCACCCAGTGGCTCGCGCGGACTCCACTCCAGCCGCCCATGGTCGCGCGGGTGCTACAGAGCCTCGCTCAAGTGATGGACCCGGCGCATCAGGCCCAGCTCTGTCACGGTGCCCTGAAGCCGACCAACGTCTTCGTGAGTCCCGGCGGAGAAGGTCAGGTTCGCGTGACCGACTTCGGGGCGTCGGTCGTCCGCAGCACCAGTCCCACGCACGAAGCCTATGCCCAATCGGCTCCGTGGTGGGCTCCCGAGCAGCTCAATGCCTCGGCCGTCCTGGGCCCAGCGACCGATATCTTCGCGGTGGGGCTCTTGGCCTTCTACGCGCTGACGGGCCGGTCCTTTTGGGTCTCCTGTCAGGCGGCGACGCCCGACCTCAAGGCCTGGCAGCAAGAGGTGATGGGGCCGCGCCCGCTCGCGAGTGCCCGGGCCCGGGAGCTGGGGGCCGTCGTCAATCCGGCCCTCGATGTCGCCTTCGAACGGGTGTTGGCGGTAGGTCAGCGCGAGCGCCCGCAGTCGGTGGGTGAGCTCGCCCATCAATTCGGTGCTCTCGCGGGCTATGCCGACGACCCCAACAATCCCACCCTCGCCCTCGACGGAGGCGCAGACTCTGCCCTGACCCCGGGGCTGCCTCCCGTTCCGCTCGAGAACAAGAGAAAGCAGAGCTCGCCCATCGTACCAATCGTGATTGGCGTAGGGGCAGCGGTGGTCCTCGGCGGGGTCGGGCTCGGCTACCTCTTTACCCGTACCGATCCGTTGGCCGACGCCCCCGCCGCTACACCCGCGCCGGAGCCGGCAGCGACCGAGGTCGCAGGCGATAGCGACGAGGACCCGGCGGCCGCAGCTGCGCCGACCGAGCCCGAAACCCCGACGGGGGACGACGGTGCGGCGGGGGGCGCCGATGGAGCGGACGAGGGGGCGGGGGGCGCAGATACCGCCGAACTCGTAGAGGTGAAGATCGTCTGCGAGCCGGCTTGCCTGTCGCTAATCGTGGATGGTGAGGTGAACGAGAAGCCGGAAGAACCGCTGCAACTCTCTCCCGGCGATCACACCATCAAGCTGATGAAACCGGGGTATGTCGTGCGCACCGAGAAGGTAGAGGTCGTGGCGGATAAGCCCATCGAGAAGACCTTCGCGCTCACCAAGCGGGTTTATCGCCCGCAAAAGAAACGCTGCAGCAAGTTTCTCAAAAACTGCCGCTAACCCCACCCGAGCTATGGGCAACCCGTGTGATTATGCTACACGGGAGGTGCTTGCGAATGGGCCGTCGACGGGCGCACAGTATTTGCGTCGCTAACCTTCCCCCCCCGCGGCCACGGCCCGCCGCGCGAGCAAGTGAGTATGACCCATGCCGAAGTTGGATCCCTTTTCCGCTCAAATCGTACAGCTCGTCCGCGAGATGCCCGACGACGCCATCCTCGAGTTGGTGCGCAACAAGCTAGGTGCCCAGGATGAGAACGTAGCCCCCGCCGCTTCCGCTCCGGCGCGTTCGAAGACGGAAGGCCGAGCGAAGGCCACGCGTCGCAAGAAGGCCTCATCCAAGCGGAAGGCCTCGGCAAAGAAGAAGGCCGCGCCCGAGAAGAAGGCCGCGCCGAAGAAGAAGGCTGCCGCCAAGAAGCGTCGCCCCAAGAAGAAGGCGGCCACGAAGAAGAAGGCCGTGGCCAAGAAGGCCGCCCCGAAGAAGCGGGCGGGCAAGAAGAAGAAGCGCGGCGGGGGGGATCGCCAGCGTGAACTCGAGGTCGTGGAGCGCGCCATTCGTTCCAGCAAGGGCTTGAGCGCGAGCGAGATCGTCAAGCGCACCAAGCTTCCGCGGGCCCGCGTGTCGGCGGCCGTGCGGCAGCTCAAGGACGCCAAGCGTATTGCTCAGGGCGGCGACCGTCGCTTTGCGCGCTATGCGGCCGACGCCAAGACCGCGCTCGCCGCGAGCGAGCAGGCTCGCAACACGGCCAGCGGCCCTAGGCGCAAGCGCTGAGGGCATAGCTCGGCTCGAGGTGCTCCTCCGACCTGGCGAGGAGCACCTTGGCCGAAGAACTGGGCTCAGGGCGGTCCGAAGTGCATTCCGCCGTCGTCGGACACCAGGGTGTAAAAGCCGCGGCGGTTGCTACCCGTGACCTCCGCTGAGAGTACGAGGACGATGCGGTCGCCCATGGTGAAGAGGGCACCGATCTCGAAGCGGCCCCGGCCACCCTGTCCCTCGCCGATGGCCCGGGGCAGATTGAAGGTCTTCATGCTGTCGTTGGACACCGCGAGGTAGACGCCCCATCGGTCGCCGGCGGTGGCGGCCATGATCGCGACCGCGCCCATGGGGGTGGGGGTGCTGGCGATTTCGCGCTCGTGCTCGTCTTCCCAGATCTCGAATGGTGGAGACTCGGGCACGGCGCATTTGCCGTCGAGGGTACAGCGCGCGACCTGCGGTTCCTTGGTCTTGGTGTCCGTCACCTCGACCGAGATCGCGTCGGACGTGCAACCCAATCCGTCGCCGGTGTCCGGGGGGAGAGGGAAGACGTGATGCTCGGTGTCGGAGATCCCGACGAGGGTAGCGCTGTTGCCGCGGGTCAGACGGTGGAATGACCACTTGCCCTGGTCGCAGTGGGCGCCACGCGACAGGCCCTCCGCGGCCGCCGCGCCTCCGGTCACGCCCGGAACCATACGGGGCGTCGTCGAGAGGTCTTGATCGGGTTGGGGCCAGGGGTAGACGGCGAGCTGGTTCCCCCTCACGGCCATGAGCTGCGGCGGTTGTGCGTAGGGTGCGGTGACCCAGTTTCCCGCCGGGAGGTCCTTGGTCGCCGGGCGCTCGGCGCCAGCCGGCACGGTGTAGGAGAGCTTGGCGCTACGCCCTTCGCTCAACACCATGCTCGCGAGTTCCTGCCTCAACACCGCTGGCCAGCCGAGACCCGAGGGCAGCGACAGGCCCTTGGCCGCCTCGACGTCGGGTCCAAAGAACGGACCGGGTTCGGTCAGGTCCCCGACGGTGGTGAGAAACTGAATGGTCGCGGATTCGACCGGTCGTGGCGTGCCCTCCGGGAAGTTCCCCTTGGCGGTGGCGCCGGTCACGAGGGCCAGGTGGCCGTCGCTGTCGGTGCCCCAGGCGGCGAATTGAGGGGCCTCGGCGGTGAGCTTCTTCCACGACTGTCCGCGATCGTCGGTCATGACGGCGTACGTGTTGTCGAGCGCACGTCCCGTGAGGATGGCCCGCTGCCCATCGAGGACGAAGACGTGGTCCCACTTGGTGCTGCTCGGCGGACGGGCCGGGCGCATGCCCATGCCATTGCCGATGCCGGTCGCAACGATGTCCTCGGTCGCCTGGCCCTGGGCCGCGGGGATGGTGGGCTTCTCCTTGGGCTCCTCGTCCTTCTTACAGCTGTCACAGCCTGCGAGGCTGGACAACAAGAGGCCGAGAACGACCCGCTCAGTCGATCGCTTCCGGATCGCGGCAGCAGCGGAAGCCAGTGGAGTAGTCGCGGTAGTCGGTGCCGTGGGCCTTGGTGGCATAGGTGCATCCCTCGCCATTGATGCGGGTGTCCATGTAGTAGCCCCCACGGAACGTTCCGTCGGGGTCGTCGATCCACTCGTGAAGGTTTCCCACCATGTCGAAGGCGCCGTAGGCGTTGGTGCAAGACGAGTGATGGCCGGACCGCTCGACGGTGTCCGGCATCTGGTTGATCTTGGGGAACTGCATGTTCTCGTGCCACAGCCGGTCGGGATCGAGCCCGTAGCGGCGTGTCGCCTCGGAGACGGGGTGTCCCTTGCGCCCGTCCCCGTTGCACGCGCCCTCTTTCCGGCTTGGGCCGTAGGGATAGGTCGTGTCGGCGGGGCCTCGGCACGTGGTGAGCCACTCGTCAGAGGTGCAGAGGCGCTTGCCGCTCCTGGCGCAGGCAGCAGCGGCGAGATCTCCGTCGATGTAGGCCTGGGGCACCCCGTCCTTCGCCGCGACCGCGCGCACGACCATTCCCCGGGAAGGGTGCTCGTGCGGCGTCCAGGCGACGGCGGTCCCATCGGCTTGCACCCGAACCAGACTCGCCTCCCACCGGTCGACGCAGACGCGACCGCGGACCAAGGCCATCTCCGGCGGACAGGGCGAGGCCAGTGCGATCGGTGTCACCTCCTTCACCGCGAGGGCACGGGGCGCCTTCACCGCGAGGGCACGGGGCGCCGGCGCCGGCGTCTTCGCGGGCACCACCGGCGGTGCCGCGACCGGAGGCGGCGAGTGCGGGGCGTGGCGCGGCGCACAGCTCAGCCCGAAGGCCATCGCGAGGAGAAGCGGGACACGCATGCAGGCATCACGGTGCCACAGCCGCCGGCCGAAGCCCATTCGCGTGCAGGGTCTTCGCCCCCGACTTAGTCTGTCTCGGTGACTGCCGCCGCGTCCGCTCTCGCGACCCCTCCGGGCCCTCCGCCTCGCCGTCGACCCTGGGAACACGCGCTCTATTTCACCCGCTTCTTTCTCGACCCCTTGGGTTTCGTCGGTGAGCGATTCGAGCAGTACGGTGACATCTACTACGCGCCTTCGGGCGGGGTCGGACTCTACGTGCTGCGCGATCCCGAGCACATCTGGGAGGTGCTGGTCCGCGACGCCACCAAGTACGGCAAAACCCATTCGGCACTGCGGCAGCTCGAGGGTGTTCTCGGGGAGGGCCTACTCACCACCGACGGCGATCGCTGGCGTCGACAGCGCCGCTTGGTGCAGCCCGCCTTTGGACCCAAGCGCCTGGCCGAATACGCGTCGGCCTTCGTCGACGAGGCCGAACGCACGGCGCGCGCCTGGTACCCCGGACAGGTGAGGGACCTGTCCCGCGACATGATGGATCTCACGCTCCGGGTGGTGTGTCGCACGCTCTTCGGGCACGACGTCTCGGGGCAGACCGACGCCGTGTGGGGGGCCATCAAGACCCTCACGACCGGTTTTGTGGCGGCGCGCCTCATTCCCGGATGGCTGCCGGGTGGACCCCGGGCCCGGTCCGAGCGGGCGCGGGCCGAGCTCGACGAGGTGGTCATGGGCATCATCGCGGCTCGGCGGGCTTCGGGCCGGTCACACCCAGATCTGCTTCAGCGCCTGCTCGACGCTCGCGATGAAGACGGCTCGGCGCTCACGGACGTCGAGATCCGCGACCAGCTGCTCACGCTGTTCATCGCGGGCCACGAGACCACTTCCCACGCGCTCACCTGGACGCTGTACCTCTTGTCCCAGCACCCCAGGGTCGAAGCCGAGCTCCGCCGCGAGCTGCGCCAGACCCTGCACGGCCGATCTCCACGCTACGAGGACCTCGGCGGCCTTCCCTACACGCGCATGGTCTTCGACGAGTCGATGCGCCTGTTTCCGCCGGCTTACACCGTAGCTAGGCGCGCCGAAGCCGACACGACCATCGGTCACTACGCGGTGCCCAAGGGGTCCGAGGTCATCGTCTGGATCTATCGCACCCATCGCCTCGCCCGCGTTTGGCCAGAGCCCGACCGCTTCGACCCCGAGCGCTTCCGGCCGGAAGCCTCGTCCGATCGCCCCAAATGCGCCTACCTCCCCTTCGGCGCGGGGCCGCGCGCCTGCATCGGCAAGGTCTTCGCTCAGGTAGAAGGCCAGCTCCTCCTCGCATCGCTGCTGCAGCACTTCCACTTCGAGCTCGAAGCAGGCCACCCCGTCGAGCCCCTCCCGCGCATCACCCTCTCCCCCAAGCACGGCATGCGCATGATCCTCACCGACGTCTGAGGACCTATGGGGCAACCGCTGACTACTTGTTCAGGCGAATGCCCGGCGAAAGGCGACGTTGTGTGACAAAGGGAGGCCGCGAGCCGAATTCATCTTGCGAGGGGAAAATGCCGCTGCTAGGAAGCGGTTCCTTTCGCGGCCGTGCCGTCCTTCGTGGCCGGCGTGACCGCACCCCGTAACGGCGTCTTCGGGCGTCGTGCGCTCCGTCGCTCCGGTGTGCCGGTTCCCTCTCCGGGATTCGAGCCACCGCCTCGACGGAGGATCGGAGCCTTCCTGGCTCCCGCACGGTGTCAGAGGCGTACGACGGGGCACAACCTCATCTGTCACGGGCAACCCCATCCCGAGGTTGCACCGGGCTCGAACGACGACAGCGGAGCTGTCCCCCAGAAGACGGCACCGACGAGGTCTCTCCGATGATCAGCAAGGCAAGTGCAAGGTTCTCGCGAATCGCCCCCCGGAAGGCGCGCGTCATCGCCAATCTCGTGCGCGGTCGCGACGTGGTCGAGGCGATCCAGCTCCTGCAGTTCACCAACAAGAGTGGCGCCACCGTGGTTCGCACCCTCCTCGACAGCGCCGTCGCGAATGCGCAACAGCAAGACGCGGACGTGGACGCGCTGTTCGTCAGCAAGGTCACGGTGGATAAAGCCCCCAACCGGTTCTTCCGGCGTTGGCGGCCCCGCGCCATGGGGCGCGCCACCCGGATCCAAAAGGGTGTCTCGCACATCCACATCGAGCTCGCCGAGCGCGAGGACTGAAGGCACCAGGAAGTAAGCTCATGGGACAAAAGACCCACCCCTACGGTTTTCGCGTCGGCGTCATCAAGACCTGGTCCTCCAGGTGGTACGAGCACGGCGACAAGTACCGAAAGTGGCTTCACGAGGACATCCGCATCAAGCGGGCCATCAAGAAGTACCTCTACAACGCGTCGATCGCCGGCATCGAGATCGAGCGCGCCGCAAACCGCGCCAAGGTCATCGTCTACACCGCCCGTCCGGGCATGGTGATCGGCAAGGGCGGCAAGGGCATCGAAACCCTCAAGGTCGGCAACATCGAGTCGGCCGGCAAGGACGAGACCAAGTTCCCGGGCGTGTCGTCGTTCACCGAGAACGAGGTCTTCATCGACGTGCAGGAGGTCCGCAAGGCCGAGACCAACGCCCAGCTCGTCGCTGAGAACATCGGCGCCCAGCTCGAGCGGCGCATCGCCTTCCGGCGCGCCATGAAGAAAGCCGTCGCCATCGCGATGAAGTTCGGCGCCAAGGGCATTCGCGTCCGCTGCGCCGGACGCCTCGGTGGCTCCGAGATGAGCCGCGTCGAGACCTACCGCGAGGGACGCGTTCCGTTGCACACCCTCCGCGCCGACATCGAGTTCGGTCTCGCCGAGGCTCGGACCAAGGCCGGAATCATCGGCATCAAGGTCTGGATCTTCAAGGGCGAGGTACTCCCGCGCAAGCCCCGCTCCCTCGGGAACTGATCCCCCCTTTTTTCGGAGACCAACGTCATGCTCTCTCCCCGCAAGACCAAGTTCCGCAAGCAGATGAAGGGCCGCACCCGTGGCCTCGCCTGGCGCGGCAGCAACGTGTCCTTCGGCGACTTCGCCCTGCAGGTCCTCGAGCCCGGCCGCATCACGGCCCGGCAGATCGAGGCCGGTCGTATGGCCATCCAGCGCCACGTCAAGCGCCAGGGCAAGCTCTGGATCCGCATCTTCCCCGACAAGCCGATCACCAAGAAGCCCCTCGAGGTCCGGATGGGCGGAGGTAAGGGCAACCCCGAAGAGTGGGTGGCTCCGGTCAAGCCGGGCCGCGTGCTCTTCGAAATGGCCGGCGTGCCGGAGCCGCTCGCTCGCGAGGCCTTCCGCCTCGCCGCGCACAAGCTGCCCCTGCAGTGCCGTTTCATCAACCGCGACGCGCTCTGAGCCGGAGATAGCACGATGGACACCCAGGAGCTTCGCGACTGCACTAACGAGCGTCTCGCCGACCTCGAGAAGAACCTTCGCCGTCAGATCTTCGACGCGAGGATGAAGAACCACACCAACCAGCTCGACGACACGGCCTCTCTGCGCCGCCTGCGCCGCGACTTGGCCCGCATCAAGACGATCATGAGCGAGAAGCTGATCGGCGACGCGGCCGTCGCAGAGGCGAAGGCGGCGGCGGCGGCCGATGCGGCCGAGCTGGACACGACGGATGACGACGGCGCCGCAGAGGCGACCGAGGAGAAGAACGATGACTGAAGCAGCTCAGTCCAGCAACGAAGAGACCGTCGCCGAGGCGATGATCTCGGGCCCCAAGCCGCGCAAGAAGCTGATCGGCATCGTCCGCAGCGACAAGCAGGACAAGACCGTCGTGGTCGAGATCGTCCGCTTCTTCCGTCACAAGAAGTACCTGAAGTACGTCAAGACGCGTAACCGGTACCAGGCGCACGACCCCGAGAACTACTACGCTACGGGCGACCGCGTGGAGATCACCGAGACCCGTCCCCTGTCGAAGCACAAGCGCTTCGTCGTCACCAAGCTGGTCGCCGCCTCCGCCGAGCGGAAGCTGCGCGCGCTCGAGCAGGGCCGCTCGTTGGAGGCCATCGAGGCCGCCGAGGGCGAGGCCCACTGAGTCTCTTCCGAGATTTGGTTCTGAAAGGAACGGATAGATGATTCAGGTCGAGAGCAAGCTCGAGATTGCCGACAACTCCGGGGCCAAAGAGGTGCGCTGCATCAAGGTCCTCGGTGGTTCGCGTCGGCGCTACGCCGGGCTGGGCGACATCATCGTGGTCAGCGTGACCGAGTGTCTGCCCAACACCAAGGTCAAGAAGGGCGACATCGCCCGTGCCGTCATCGTGCGTGTTCGCCAAGAACACCGCCGGGACGACGGCAGCTACATCAAGTTCGACAAGAACTCCGCCGTCCTCATCACGAAGGAAAAGGAGCCCGTTGGCACCCGTATCTTCGGACCGGTCGCGCGTGAGCTTCGCTACCGGCGGTTCATGAAGATCGTCTCCCTCGCGCCGGAGGTTCTCTGATGCAACGTCTCAAGGTTGGCGACCTCGTCCAGGTGACGACGGGCAAAGACAAGGGGAAGCGCGGCAAGGTCCAGCGCATCCTCAAGGGCGGGGACCGCGTACTCGTCGAGGGTCTCAACATGGTGACGCGTCACCAGCGCCCGAACCAGCTCAACACCGAAGGCGGCCGCATCGAGAAAGAGGCGCCCCTTCCCATCTCGAACGTCATGCCCATCGATGCGGAGACCGACAAGCCCACCCGGGTGAAGATCAAGGTCGACGGCGAGGGCAGCAAGACCCGGACCTCCGCCAAGGGGAACCCGCTCAAGCAGGGCTGAGACCATGTCTGAAGAAGAAACCAACGACTACCCGGATGGCTACAAGCCCCGGCTGCGTGGTCACTACGAAGACAGTGTGGT
>JGI12210J13797_10739210_pt1 | contig 12476 bp, 11 predicted proteins | sample ElkSlonscriptome_3_FD_13797 | JGI IMG/M metagenome (IMG submission 13797) | reverse complement strand
AGCAGGTAGTAATATATCGCCAAGTACCTACCTCGTCGGGCATAAAGCGAATGTGCCAGTTGCCCTCGCCATCCCAAAATCCGCTTATTTTTTTTGTTCTCCCGGTAGGTGAGGCAAATGTAGCGAAGAACTCCTCTACCTCGTAGAGCGGATTAGTGTAGGCAACTGTACTGGTAAGTGTTATTTCGTGTAGGTTCCATCGAGTAGTTCGGTTCATTAAGGCTAGTAGCTATCTAATGCAACAAAATTAATAATCTGAACCGGGATACCTACAAGGAGTGGCCTTAATGACTAGAAATAGCCGTTAACGGAATAGAACCGTAAATGCGGGGCACTAGCTGGTCGTTCTCCCTTTCATAACGAACGGGTGAAGTGACTTTTAGCGGATCAACAGCTAGCCATTCTCCTGGGGGTTTAGCCTGCTCGGCAGTATAGGCCGGAACGAAACCTTGTTTCTTTAATATCGCTGGACGGTAGCTACCGCTCTCCTGGGCTTCTTGCCAGGCTCTAGGCTCGGTTTTTACATAAAGTGGCAGCAGACCCTGCCGGAGAAACCGATTTACAAAATTGATAAATGCCCGAAGATTAGGAGTAACCATGGTAAGTGCAATATCCTGCCGATGGTGCGGTTGGTGGATAGCCAGCACTTCGTGCTTGGTAGCGCCCCAGTACCACAGCAGCATAGAACCTACCAATAGGCTGATGAGCCACCAGGGGTTATAAAGATTGAGCAGAATAGCGAGTAAGCTTAGGGGGGCTAATATACCGCCCGCTACTACCGGGAACCACCACCGACGCTGTTCAATAGCCAGATACTGGACCCGCTCTAAGTCAAACCGTCGTAGCTTCCCTGATTGTTGCACGAAGAAATGCTCCTGCGTAAGCCAGCAGCAATTGCGATCATCGCCCTCTTCCAGCAGATAGTATATGGCAATAGGAGAGTCCAACTATTTTTGTTTTATAGTGTTACATTTCAATGTATTCAGGTATTAAAGTGTTCCAGTGTTCAGGAATAATAGATAACTTTGAACACTTTGCGACGGGGGCCAACCGCGGTCGCCTGAACGTTTTAACACCTGAACGCCATAACGCCTCAACATAATGAAAAAAGCAACTGCTTGTGTCCACGGTGGTCAAAATAATCATGACCCGGTTCATGGACTCAATACGCCAATATATACCTCTTCAGCTTTCGGCTATCTGGACACCGCCGAGAATATTTATCCTCGCTATTATAATACGCCTAACCAGGAAATAGTAGTGGATAAAATCTGCGCTCTGGAGCAAGGGGAAGCCGGACTGCTGTTTGGATCGGGGATGGCCGCGATCAGTACTACCATGCTGGCGCTACTGCAATCGGGCGACCATGTTATTCTTCAACGGGACTTGTACGGGGGCACCCATCACTTTGTTACTTCAGAGCTGGGCCGGGTAGGTATCAGTTTCACGCTGGTAGCCGATCCCACCGCCGCTAATCTGGAAATTGCCCGACAGCCTAATACTAAGCTGGTATATATTGAAACTCCGTCTAATCCGCTACTAAAAATCACCAACATTGAGGAAGTGAGCAGTTGGACACAGCAGCACCAACTTATTAGCATGATCGATAACACCTTCGCTTCGCCAATCAATCAGAACCCGATTACGCTGGGCATTGATATAGTGATTCACAGTGGCACCAAGTATCTGGGTGGGCATAGCGACCTTTGCTTCGGAGCAGTGATTACTTCGCAGAAGTTGCGCGACCGGATTCACGCTACGGCAATCAACCTGGGTGGTTCGGTCAACGCAGCTACTTGCGCGCTGATTGAACGTAGTTTAAAAACTCTGTTATTGCGAGTAAAACAGCAAAATGTCAATGCTCAGGCCCTGGCAGAATTTCTTCAGCAACATCCAGATGTGCGACAAGTATACTATCCGGGCTTACCCGATCACGAGGGGCACGAAATAGCCCAGCAGCAGATGCAAGGGTTTGGCGGCATGCTCTCGTTTGAGCCCGCCGTTGACGGAAGTGAAGGCGCTGAACAATTAATGCGACAACTAAAAATTATCACTCCGGCCATTAGTTTAGGAGGCGTAGAGTCACTGATTTGCGCTCCGGCCAAAACATCGCACATCAAGCTATCAGTAGAAGAGCGGCAGCAAGTAGGAGTCCGCGACGAACTACTGCGCATTTCGGTGGGAATTGAAGATACTGAAGATCTGCTAGAGGATCTTAAACAGGCATTGGCCAAGACTGTGTTAGTGATGAATGAATAGTGATCGATAGCTAATGTCAATAAGCGTACTATACTGCCTAATAGCAGAAGTCACCTATCATTACTCACCAATCACTATTTGCGAAATTGATCAATTACCTTAGCACTGACCCAGTAAATATCCTGGTTGCTGGAATAGAAAAGGTATTTTCCATCTTTGGTCACGAAAGGACAAAATTCGTAGTTAAGAGTGTTTATAGCATCTCCCATATTTTGGGCAGTAGTCCAACTGCCATCTGACTTCCTGAAGCTGATATACAAATCGCCCCGACCAAAACCACCTTTTCGCTCTCCGCAATAAATCAGATAGGATTCGTCGTAAGCTACGAACACATCTGCCTCATAGTTGGGGGTATTCACGGAGTCACTCAATCGCTGTGGTGTTTGAAATTGCCCGTTTATATGTTGCGAAGCATAGATATCGTAATCCCCTCGTTGGGTAGCGTGAATATTGGAGGCGAAGTACAATTTTTCCTCATCAGTAAATGAAATATAGTATTCGTTACTATCTGAGTTAACAGTTCTTCCTGCATTGATAGGTTCCGACCAGCCATCAGTCTGCTTTTCCGCGTACCATAGGTCATAGTCTTTCTCCGCTCCCTTTTTGTTCAATGGTTGCTTAGAGATAAAGTACAGCTTTTGTTCATCAGGGGAGAGAAAAGGGTCATTGTACCCGTATTGATCGTGATAGATGATCCTTTCTGGTGCTGTCCACTGACTATTGGCTAGTTTCGTGTATCGGATTTCTGCTTTGTTATTTACATTCACTGCGTAGAAAAACTCCGTACCGTCCGCCGTAAAAACTGATCCGAATTCAAACTCATCTTCTTTAGAAATAATACCCGGCGCAAATATTTCAGGAGTAAGTCCGGGAGGAGATTGGCTAAAGTAAGCTAGTGAGTCCGGAATTACCTGAGCACAGCCAAAGAAGGGTAGGGCAAGAAACCAAGGGGTGAAAATCAGCTTAAATAACATCGGTTAGGCGGGCAGCATGAGAATAAGAAAAAAATTCTACTTCAGTACTTTCAGGTGGGTACTGCCTGGGGTAAGTTGTTCGCTACCCGTTCGTAGAGCGCTTCGTACTGCGGAACAATCAGATCAACTTCAAACTCTTTGGCCCGAGCTAAAGCTCCCTGTCGGAAGTGGGACTGATTGTCAGGATCAAGAATATACAGCGCTTTTTCGGTCATTGCGTCAATATCGCCTACCGGGCACACAAAGCCACTTTTGCCGTTGACCGTTAGTTCAGGTAGCCCACCAGCATCACTGGAAATGACCGGCACCTCGCAGGCCATTGCCTCTAGAGCGGCCAAACCGAAGCTTTCCTTCTCCGAGGGCATCAGAAATAAATCGCTCACCGAAAGCACTTCTTCCACTGCGTCCATTTTTCCTAAAAACCGAATATCATCACAGGTTCCCAATTGACGACATAAATCCTCTACATTCCCTCGCTCAGGGCCATCGCCAATTAGCAACAGTTTAGCGGGTGTATGCGCCCGGAGCTTATGGAACACCTTTACGGCATCAGCCACCCGTTTCACCAGGCGGAAATTAGACATATGCGTGATTAGATACTCGCCATTAGGGCAAATGGCTCGTTTGAAGTGTTCTTTTGATTGGCGACGAAACCGGCTTAAATCCACAAAATTATGAATTACTTCAATCTCCTTGGTAACGTCAAAATGCTTATAGGTTTCATCCCGCAAATTCTGCGATACCGCCGTAACTCCGTCTGACTGATTAATACTAAAAGCTACCACGGGGGCAAATGACTTGTCTTTTCCTACCAACGTGATATCGGTGCCGTGCAAAGTAGTTACCACTGGTATATTGATATTTTCTACTTTCAGGATTTGTTTGGCCATGTAAGCCGCTGAGGCGTGCGGAATAGCGTAGTGCGCGTGTATTACGTCTAACTTTTCGTACTTCACTACATCCACCATTTTGCTCGCCAGTGCCGACTCGTAGGGCTGATACTGAAACAGAGGATACGTCCGCACATCAACCTGGTGGTAGGTCAGATTTTCGTTGAAGAAATCCAGTCGGCTCGGTTGCGAATACGTAATGAAGTGAATTTGGTGGCCTTTCTTCGCTAAAGCTTTACCTAGCTCGGTAGCCACTACACCGCTCCCCCCGTAGGTAGGATAACACACAATACCGACTTTCATAAAAAAGTAACTGTCTAGTCAAAAAGAATGTTCTCCGAACGCCTGTTCTCGGAATGAAATTCTCGGAACAAAATTCTCAGTGTTTTGCTAGCGACCCCGGTAATCCTGCATCGCCTGGTAAACGACCGATTGTATTTTTGTACGTATCCCTTCGGTAAGAAGTTTAGTATTGCGGGCACTGGGGTGCACCCGGTTGGAGAGAAAGATATAAACCAGATCGTATTTGGGGTCTACCCAAACCGAAGTGCCGGTAAAGCCTAGGTGCCCAAACGAAGATAGAGAAGCCTCCGGTGCGGTAGGGCCCCCATCGCGAAAGTGCTCCGGTTTATCCCAGCCCAGTCCCCGCCGACTGTCGTTGTATGGGCGCTGGCTGAACATTTTTACGGTACCCGACGGAAAGTAGCGCTGCCCTCCGTAGTATCCATCCTGTAAATTCATTTGCATCAAAACGGCCAGATCGTTAGCATCGCTAAATAACCCGGCGTGTCCGGCTACTCCACCACTCAAGGCCGCTCCTTCATCGTGTACTGTACCCTGCACTAAAGTATTACGAAAATGGGTATCCAGTTCGGTAGGAGCAATTTCGTCCTGAGAGAATTGGCACAAAGGGCGGTAGCGCAATGTACGCAGCCCCAGAGGATCGTAGATATTTTGAGACAAGAATTCATCCAACGGCTGCTCCGTGATTTGCTCAATCAGGCGCTGTAGCATATAAAAACCAAGATCGCTGTAGCGATAATTGTAAGAAGGTTTCCACGATGGAGCTCTTCGCCCCCGCTGCCTTCGCAGCTCCGATTGAACGGTCCAGTTCCATACCGAATCTTTCAAAGCTTCGGTTCCGTAGAGACCTACCGTAATAGGTTGGGTGAAATTCTGCTCAGGATAGTAACGGTACAAGTCAGGTTTGAGGCCTTCTTCGTCAGTAGTAAACATCCAAAAGGGAACGAAAGATCGCAGACCGGCCCGGTGGAGCAACGCTTCGCGTAGCGTAATCCGGGCTTTATTGGTATTTTTCAGTTCAGGCAGGTAGTACGAAAACCGGTCGTCTAGCGAAAACGCGCCCTGCGAGTACAGCAGCATAGTAGTCTGCGCAGTAGCCGCCACTTTAGTGACCGATGCAATATCGTAAATCGTTTGGTTAGTAATAGGAAGAAGTGAGTCGTAGGTCTGGTAACCGTAGGCCTTCTGATAGATTACCGAACCTCGACGGGCCACCAATACCTGGCACCCGGGAGTCATCTGTTCCTGAATAGCCCAACGAACCAGAGAATCAATTTGTAGAAGGGAGTCCGGACGAACTAGCACCTCTTCCGGAAAAGAATACCGCAGCCGCTGTAAAGGTTCGGTAATTACCCCCGCACCGGCTGGCAGACCACCCGATACCCGCACCGGTAGCTGCCCTCGCGCCCCAATTGCCCCAAACAATAACTGAGGAACTACCTTCTGCGCTAAAGAATCAGTTTCGTAGGCACAAACTAATGTATTGAACCGGGCGAAGCTAGCGAGCCGTTCGGGAGCCCCAAAAAATACTAAAGTAACATTGGTTTCTTCGTGCAGAAACTTCAGAAAGGCCAACGTTTTTTTAGAAACTACTCTTTTTTCCGCTCCCGGTTTTTCGTGAATGGCCACCACTACTTGGTCGTAGCGCCGAAGCCGTTCGTAGGTTTGTTCGTAATCAAACTTATCCGAGTTTTTCGGTACCGTATAATGAGTAAAGAAAGTATAGCGGTCAAGATACTCCTGAAAATGTGCTACCTGCGTTGGGGAGTCCGTAATGGTGAGCGAAGCAAAGGTAACTGTGTCTAGCACTCGAAAAGGAAGAAGTTCTGCTTGGTTGCGTACTAATGTTGCTGACTGCTCGTAAAGCTGTTGCTTGAGCAAACGCGGAGAATGATACTGCCGGGGCAACGATTCTTCTCGAATACTATCAGCCACTGCGTCCAGACCTACTTGGTATTTGAGCAGTAAAACCTTGACTACTCTACGATTAATTGCCTCTTCGTCTAGCGCTCCTGTCGCTAATGCATTCCTTACCTGTCGGATAGTTTCTTTTACATCGGCCGGGGCATAGATTACATCATTGCCCGCTTGCAGTGCACTCACCCCAGTGCTATTGGCACTAGGTTGCTCAACCAGCGGTTGAGAGAACACTAACCCCTCCAATTGGAATGCCTGCTCCTGCAGTACCGGCGAACGCTGCCCAGGACGCAAGGTACTGGCCGGAGGCATATCCTGTAGTTCGATTTTACCTAAGTGAGCAATTAGGGTTCCTTTGGTGGATGAAGTTTCTGTACTTTGCTGAGCGCTGGTTTCCGCAGCAATACGCTGGAAGAAAGGAATCACTCCGTACTCCTTCATACCCGCCATATAGGCTAATCCTTGCTGTAAACCTTCCACAGGCCGATCGCTAAAACTGCTTTCGGCAGTATACTCTTGGCCGTTGTGCCCAACGGAAACAATAGGAGCGATATTTAAGTGGATTCCGGCGGAGCGACACTGCCGAGCCACTGCTGCCCCGGTTTGCCGCAGGTAGTCCAGGTCCCGAATAGCGCCTAATGTCTGCAAACGAGGATATGCCCAGGCTGAATCTACGCTACTGCCTAGCCCACATTCAGCATTGATACCCATCAGTAGTGGCAAGCTGCTAACCTGTTGAAATCGTTCTACCTGATGTTTTAAGTCACGAGGTTGACTATCCCGGAAAATGATACCTCCCAAAGAATGGGTTCTCGCCAGATATTCTATATCTTGCACATAACGGTCGTCTGAGGTGGAAGGAACCGGTAGAAAAAGCAACTGGCTGATTTTCTCTTCCAGGGTTAAAGTATCCAAAATCTGATTGACCCACTGGCTCTGCGGAGTGCGCTCAACGAACGTAGCAGTGGCTTTGTCAGAATGAGATTGGCTCAGGGAAATTGCCGGCAACAACATGGCTACAGAAAAGAAAAATGCATAAACTTTTTTTGGCATGAGGACGTTCTTCTGATACCTTTCAAACAAGACTATCCGTTGTTTAGTGCAGCTATTAATTAGTAAAGTTTATGAAAATTCCTACCCTAACCCGACTTCCTAGTCACAGAAAGTTTAGCTTCGATCCTCGCTATTACGACCCCATTAAAGAAGACATTGAGGAGCGAACATCTCGCATAGAGCAAGAATTGCGCCAACGCACTTCCGTAGCTACAGCCTATTCATCTGGCATTAATGGGGCTTTTGCCCGGCGGGCTAGTTACAACAAAAGCTCCAATATGCTACAAGGTGTTATCATGATTGCCTTGTTTATGTTTATTTTTGGCTATTTGTATTTCGGAAATGGCGTTTTCTATGTCCTTTGGCTGGTTTTCCCTATTTACGGATATTTTAGATTTAAACAAATTGCCAGTCAGCGTAAAAAGAAACGGCAATAACGCTGTGCGCTTTCGCTTATTTTTAATCACTTGGGAAGGATACTTTTTATATGTCTGACGTAATCCAGCTTCTTCCAGATGCTATCGCTAACCAGATTGCGGCCGGTGAGGTCGTACAGCGACCAGCTTCAGTGGTCAAGGAGCTCTTGGAGAATGCTATTGATGCCGGAGGCACACTGATATGCCTGGTAGTAAGGGATGCCGGAAAAGGATTGGTTCAGGTAATTGACAATGGTAGGGGCATGAGTGCAGCCGATGCCCGAATGTGTTTTGAGCGACACGCCACCTCCAAAATCAGGCAAACCGAGGATATTTATGACATCCGCACACTGGGCTTCCGAGGTGAGGCACTCGCTTCTATCGCTGCTGTAGCACAGGTTGATCTGACTACTCGCCGGCCAGAAGATGAGTTAGCGACTCGTATCATTGTGGAAGGTTCTCAGTTTAAGCGTAGCGAACCTACTACCGGAGCGGTAGGCAGCAGTATCTGCGTAAAAAATCTCTTTTATAATATTCCGGCCCGCCGCAGCTTTCTGAAGTCTAATTCGGTGGAGCTACGGCATATTATGGATGAATTTTACCGAGTGGTGCTGGCCCGACCCGATCTGGCCTTCCAATTTTTTCAGGGTGATACGCAGGTGCATGACCTTCCGGCTGGTTCATTATCGTCCCGCATCAGTGCGCTGTTTACCAATGCTTACCCTCAGCAGTTGCTTCCCTGCGATGAGGAAACCCAACATGTGCGTGTAAGTGGCTTTGTCGGTAAACCTGAATTTCATAAGCGTACTCGGGGCGAGCAGTTCTTTTTCGTAAACCAACGTTATATTAAAAGCAGCTATCTGCACCATGCCGTCATGAGTGCCTACGAGGCCATGCTTCCCGAGGGTAGCTTCCCGTTCTACACCCTATTCCTGGAGATCGATCCGCAGCATATTGACGTGAACGTTCACCCTACTAAAACGGAGATAAAGTTTGTCGACGAACGAACGATATACGCTATTATAAGGGCCGCCGTGAAACGCTCGTTAGGCACGAATCTGGTTACGCCAGTTTTCGACGAAGAGAACCATTTTGCTATCTTTCCGCCCCTTCCTTCATCTTCGCCCACCAAAACTACTACTATTCCTTCTAAGGTAAACCTCAAGGAATATAAAACATTCCAAAGTGCCGAACCTAACAAGCAAGCTAATCTTGATCACTGGGAGACGATGTATCAACCTTCCGACGAAAAATCCCACTTTAATTTTCCTGAAGAAGATGCATCCGCCGAAACATCGCAGCTCGAACCTCCGGTTACTCTACAAAGTGCCGTAAACCGGGCATCACACGGAGGTGAAATGTTTTTGGAGTCAGAAAAAAAGGCAGCCAGTGATCCACCCTTTCAGATTCACCATACCTACGTAGCAGTACACGTGAAGTCCGGATTAATGCTAATTGATCAGCAAGCGGCCCACGAACGTATCTTATTCGAACAATATTCGTTAGCGTTGGAGAAAAAGTCGGCCGTTTCTCAACAGTCACTGTTTCCCCAGACCATTCGGATGCAACCACCAGACTTAGCGCTGTTGCAGGAATTGGAAGAGGAGATCAGAGCAATGGGTTTCTCGTTTATGATAACCGGAAATGATGCGCTAGTAGTGCAGGGCGTGCCGCCAGACGTAAAAACCGGAACCGAACAGGAAGTATTGGAAGGTATTATAGAACAGTACAAGAGTAACCAGGAAAAGCTGACCCTAAGCCGAAGGGATAATATGGCTCGTTCTGTTGCCAAGCGGATGTCAATGAAATCCGGCCAACGGCTGAATGAAGCCGAAATGCGGGCACTTATTGATCGCTTGTTTGGCTGCATACAACCTGATTACGCTCCCGACGGCCGTAAAACATCCTTCGTATTAGAATTAGAACAAATAGCTACGTTTTTCACTACCCGATAATATGTTCGGCAACTTAACCCCTACGGTAAAAAACCTTTTAATCATAAACATTGCGATTTTTGCACTGCAATCGCTTCTGTTTTCTACTGACATGTTTGTGAACTTATTCGGCTTACGCTACATCAATGCCGAAACGTTCCGCCCCTATCAGTTTATTACCCATTTGTTCATTCACGGCAGTCTCTTTCACCTGTTCGGCAATATGTTTGCTCTGTTCATCTTTGGTCCTCTACTGGAGAGAGTTTGGGGTAATCAGCGCTTTCTGCTGTTCTATCTGATCACCGGATTGGGTGCTAGTCTATTGTATTCAGCAATTAATTATTACGAAGTAAACCAACTGGAACGAGCCGCTGACCGCGTGATAGAGGAAACTACTCCCGATCGTCTATCTACTTTTGTGCTAGAAGAAGCTGAGTTTGCGTACCAGCGCAGCAACCAAATAAAAACCTTAGTGGATGGATTCTACGATAACCCAAATAGTAGTTCGTACGTAAGCCAAAGCCGACAGTTAGTACGCGAGATTGTTCAGAGCAAAGCGAACATTCCGATGGTGGGTGCTTCGGGAGCGGTTTTCGGAATTTTAATGGCCTTTGGGCTATTGTTTCCCAATACCGAATTATTTTTACTGTTTTTTCCTTTTCCAATTAAGGCAAAGTACTTTGTTTTGTTCTACGGATTGTACGAATTATGGGCAGGGTTCTCTCGCCAACCAGGCGATAACGTAGCGCATTTTGCTCACTTAGGGGGCATGCTATTCGCCTTTATCTTGCTAAAAATTTGGAAGGATAAGCGCAATGCGTTTTACTAGTAGTAGGCAATGAATAATATATTAGATGAATTAAAATATGCATTTCAGCGGCCCAACAACGGCCTCATGCAAATTATTGTGATCAACCTGATCATATTTATAGCCCTGCTCATTGTCTGGGTGCCGCTTACCATGTTGGGATACCAAGAGAATGTCTACCGGGTCATTGTAGAGCAGTTATCATTACCTGCCGCTTTGGGAAAATTTATCTATAGACCCTGGACGATAATCACGTATTTCTTTACCCACGAGGGGTTTTTCCATATTCTGTTTAATATGTTGTTCCTCTATTGGTTTGGAAAAATCATTCGGGAGTTTCTAGGAGACGAAAAGGTAGTAAATTTGTACATATTGGGAGGATTAGTTGGGGGTATCTTCTATATGCTGATTTACAACCTTATTCCTTACTACCAAGGTAGTGTTATGACCTCGCAGATGCTAGGTGCTTCAGCGGGTGTTTACGCAGTGGTAGTGGGTGCCGCCACGTTCATGCCCAACTATTCCATCCCACTCATATTACTGGGACCAGTTCGTATTAAATACATCGCCTTGTTTTTTGTAATCATGTCATACGTGGGCTCGGTGGGAAGCAACGCGGGAGGGAACTTAGCGCACTTAGCCGGGGCCGGACTCGGATTCTTGTTCATCAAGCAATTGCAACAAGGTACTGATTTGGGTAAACCTGTCACCCAGTTTCTAGTCTTTGTAAAGAGTTTCTTCATACGCCAGCCAAAAGTGAAGGTTGCATATCGTAATACTAAAACTAAGAATGGCCGTCCCAGCAAGTCGGGTACTAAATATACGACGAAGCAGGAAGAGATTGATGCTATTCTGGATAAAATATCGGCTAGTGGCTACGACAGTCTGACCCGTGAGGAGAAGAAAAAACTGTTCGACGCCAGTAAGAACTGATTTTAGTCCACAGCGGATTCCCGATCAGGTTGGGAATGTGGTCGTCAGTCCACCGTTGAGTGTGCAATAAATAGCATTCATTTATCTATTCTTGCTCCCCTTAGGCTACTAATCTATTCCATTGCTACCTGCTCATTGTTTACGTACCCCAAGCCGTTAGTACCAGCCGACGGGAGCCACCCCGGTCACGATGCTCGCAAAGATAGACTCCCTGCCAAGTTCCTAGGTTTAAACGCCCATCAGTAATCGGAATTTGAACACTACTTCCCATTAATGAGGCTTTAATGTGAGCTGGCATATCATCAGGGCCCTTCTAATGTGTGTTCGTAATACGGAGCATTTTCCGGTACCATTTGGTTAACATGTCGTTCAAAGTCACCCCGTACTGTTGGATCAGCGTTTTCGTTAATGGTTAGGCTAGCTGAAGTATGTTGAATAAATACCTGCAACATACCCACTTTAATCTTACGGAGATCTTCAAAATCCCGCACAATATGAGAAGTAATTAGATGGAAACCCCGGGACTGGGCGGGTAGGCGAATCTCTTGTTGGTACACTTGCATAGATTAGGGTTTTTGGTATTCGAATGCCCCCAAGTCGGGCTGGTCGTCACGCTGCTTTGCATTAATATCCTGAGTAATTGAAGTCCGAACCCCCTGGTCAACTGCAGGCGATAAGCTATCTAACTCGTACTGAAAAGTAACCGGATCTACGAACATCGGATCTTCGTTATAGATATTTTCTTCTAAACTGTCATCGCTAGATTTTAGAATGTTGGCACTGATTTGAATCGCAGTCTCTGGCCGAGACTGCACTAGAAGCAACTCGTCGGTTAGGCTCCCCCACAAAATATTATTGGTCATTTCTCCGTAAAACGGCTGCATAGATACTTCAAAATCAGAGATTGTATCCGAGAACGCCACTGAAAACCACTCATCTTCTCGCGGATACGCCAGGTTATTGTTGTCGAAAGTACAGTGGCGGTAACG
>JGI12210J13797_12204537_pt1 | contig 12481 bp, 8 predicted proteins | sample ElkSlonscriptome_3_FD_13797 | JGI IMG/M metagenome (IMG submission 13797) | reverse complement strand
CGAGCGTCGGGCAACGCGGGCATGGTCGACGGGGGCGCTGTTCTTTTGTAAGTCATCACGGTTCCAGGGGACTAGTGCTCGGCACCTCCCACGGAGAGGACTTCCATCCAGTCATGCTCGACCGAGCCATCGCTCATGAGATAGGCCATACCTACGGTCTCATGCACGACTCGACGACCGTCTCGGGAGTACCCAGCTTCATGAACAGCTCGGGAGGGGCGGTACCGCGACTGGGAGAGACGGTGGAGTCTAATGTCGTCAAGGATGTGGTGCCAGATCCGGATGTCATGTATACGCAGTACGAAGCTTGGACCGACCGGGCGCCATTGAAGAGGGTTCCTCGTCCGGTCGGATTCAGCTATACAGAATGTAGTCTTGGGGACTGTCTCCCAGGCCTCGAATGCCAGTTCACCGTATAAGGATTCGCATGCATACCTCCTTGAGGTTCTCCGGCGCAAGCGATTCTCTGTCGATGTGCCTCGCCATCGCCGGTTCCTTGATGGGATCGGGCTGCAGCGATCGCCCCGCCCCCGACGATGACTACTGTTTTCCTGATGATCCTTGGGCAGACGACCGAAAAGTCGCACGAGAGTGTCGCGAGAGCGGCGAGTGCAGCATCCAAGAGCATGATTCCATGCTCTTGGACATAGGGTTCTGCGAGCACTCCCCCGATGAGTTCAACGATGTTCTGCCCGGTTACACACGAGCCGAGTTCAATGAGGCATACTACTGCGTAGAATCGGACACATGCGATCGGTGCCTCAGCGAGGAGGAAGTCGAAGAGATCGACCGAGAACTCCACGCAGACTACCAGCAGTACCTAGACCGGATAGGATGCCCTGACGACGAGCGTGAAGTGCTCGCCTACACGCGGGGCTGTGTCTTCGATCCAGAGTATGAGGGACGACCCATGTGCTGCTACAGCGGAGCGCTCGTTAGCGAGTGCGGAATCAATCGATGATCCAAGGGCCCCGACCGCAATAGATTGTTTCAATCGAGAGCCGTGACGGACCTCGATTGGGCCGCTTCGAGACCGCGTCCTCCACCATATGCTGCAGGCGCTCGGAGTCGGTCCTCGAGCTGTTCGACGGTCAGCATCTTACCCATGTCGGCCCGCCGTCTCGAAAGCCCGTCGGCCTGACGTCGCACGATCTCGATGAGCAACTCGCTAGCCTCCAGGCCCAGCCGAGCCCTTCGCTGCGCTCTTCGGTGCCGTAGCTCGAGGAGGCCGGCCGTATTCTGCGCAACGCGGGGCCCCTTCAGGCAACTCACCGATCACCGATTGATCCCACACTGGCTGACGAGCGCTCCGCTGTAGCAGCACCAGCGCTGCCCATCCCCATAGAGCTCTCGTTCGAAGGAGCAGCCACGCGTGTAGGCGAGCACCTCGCGCTCGTCGTCTGGGCATTGGTTCCGCTCCAGGTATCGTTGGTAGTCTTCGTGGAGTTCTCGGTCGATCTCTTCGAGCTCGTCCTCGCTGGGGCATCGCTCGCATGTGTCCGATTCCACGCAGTAGTATGCCTCGGTGAAGTGGGCCCGTGTGTAGCCAGGGAGGACGTCGTCGAATTCATCGGGAGAGTACTCGCAGAATCCGATGTCCAAGAGCAGGGCGCTATGCTCAGTGATGCTGCACTCGCCATTGTCCAGGCACTCGCGTGCATCGTCCCGATCATCTGCCCAAGGATCGGCGGGAAAGCAGGAGTCGTCAGTAGGGGCGGGGCGGTCGGTGCAGCCCGGGTTCATCAGGGATCCGGCGAAGGCGAGGCGCACTACGAAAGACCTCGGCTTGCTGGGTGGGCTCAGGGTCTTCTGCATGCGGTCCCCTGTATGGTGTTCTGGCACTCGAGGCCCGGGGGGCAGTCACCAAGGCTGCATCCTGTATAGCCGAAGCCGACCGGGCGAGGAATTTCCTTTCTTGGCGCCAATTGGGCCCAAGCTTCGTATTGTGTGTACATGATGGTGGTGTCCCCCTCGTCATCGACATGATGCTCGACGACCCCGGCAAAGTCACGGCTGGTCGCATGGATGAGCGGTACCGAGACGATGGGGAGATCTTCTCGTAGGGAATCAGGGTGAACGTCGGCGAGGGGAAGATCGAGCGTGAGGGGCCGCCGGTCGTTGCGCATGGATCGATGGCGGCGGGAGCCTCAGGTCAGCCCGATGTCGCGCAGCCGCTCCATCAAGAACCCGCGCCCCGTCACGGCCGGCTGGCCCTCGGCGGCCGGTCGCAGCACGCCGTCGGGTGGGGGTGGCAGAACAGCGGCATCGAGTATCGCGAGCGTCGCTGTCCGTCGGGCGGGTTGACCACGCGGTGGGTGGTGGCCGGCAGCCGGCCGCCGGTGAGCAGTTGCATCATGTCGCCGGTGTCGCAGACCATCGCGCCGGGCGGCGGGCACACGTCGAGCCACTCGCCGGCGCGGGTGCGCAGCTGAAGCCCCGGCTCGTTCGATGCGGGCAGGATCGTGATGAGGTTGATGTCCTCGTGCTCGGCCGCCCGCACCGCGCCGTCGGGCACCCGCTCGGGCAGCGGCGGGTAGTGGATGATCCGCAGCACCGAGTTGCCGTCGCGGGTGAGCGCGGCGAAGAACCCCTCCGGCCAGCCGAGGTGGCGCTCGATGGCGGACAAGAGCCCCATCGCGAACCGATCCATGGCGTCGAACAGCGCCTGCGCGGCCTGGTCGAAGCCCGGCACCTCGGGCACGCCATGGTTGCGCGGGATGTCGCCCGACACGGTCAGCGGGTGATCGGCGGGCAGCTGCCGCCCCACGTGCCAGAACTCCTTGAGGTCGGCCACCGCCCGGTCCTTGGCGTGCTCCACCCCGAACGAGGTGTAGCCGCGCTGGCGCCCGTCGTGCGGGGTCTCGTAGCGGCGCTTGGCGGGCTCGGGCAGCGCGAACAGCCGCTGGGCCGCGTCGTAGGCCCGCTCCAGCCGCGTCGCATCGACGCCGTGGTCGCACACGAACACGAACCCGAGTCGCTCCAGCCCCTCGCCTAGCTCCGCCACGAAGCGGTCGCGGGCGTCACCGCCAGCGCGGAAGTCCTCGAAGCTCACCGTCGGAATGCTCGCGCGGGCCATGGCTCGGGCGGAGGGTAGCGCTCGGTCCCGATCGGGCAAAGCGGCGCAGCCCACCGCGGAAGCGTTGCACGACCGTGACACGAGCGACCGCCCACCGCGACCCCCACGAAGTCGAAGGGCGCGAGGGGCACCATTGCCCCTCGCGCCCTTCGCGAGTCTGCTTGCTTGGTGAGGAACGTTAGAGCGCCTCGAGCACCGCGCGGATCTCGGCGAGGTCCGGGTCTTCGGGGTTGACGGTCTCGGCCCGCTCGAGCGCGGCGAAGGCATCGGCCATCCCGTCCGACGTGCCGTGCTGCTGGGCCTGCAGCGCGGTGGCGTAGGCGAACACCGCCGCGCCCTTGAGCAGCAGCGGGTCGGGCGTGGCCAGCAGCTCCCCGAAGGTGGACTGCACGCGCACCGCGTCGGACGCGAAGGAGGTGCCGTCGAGGTAGCGCACCGTCACCGTGAACGCGGTGTCGTCGGTGACCTCGTCGGGGGCACAGGTCTCGATCTCCTGGTGGAAGATCATCGTGTCGTTGGGGGCGAGGTGCTGCGGCTCGACCTCGTCGGGGTCGGTGCTGATCTCCTCGCCCGAGAAGCGCACCACCGAGAAGCCCGGCGGCATCTCCAGCTCCACCGCCACGTTGCGCGCCGCCACGTCGAGGGTGCTGATGAACTGGTCGCCGAACACCCGCTGGGCCTCTTCCTCGCTGCTGATGAACACCGACGCGCCTTTGCCCGCGTCGGTCACCCGGTCCATCAGGTCGTCGCGGTAGCTCTCGGCGCTGCCCACCCCCACGCCCACCATGTAGATGCCGTCGGTGTCGCTGTCGCCCGCCCGCATGCCGATGGTCTCGATGTCGGTCACGCCCACGTTGGCTCCGCCGTCGCTCACCAGCACGATGCGGTTGATCCGGGCCGGGTCGTACGATTGCAGGGCCAGCTCGTAGCCCGCGGTCAGCCCCGCGTGCAGGTCGGTGCCTCCGCCCGACTCGAGCGCGTCGATCTCCCCGAGCAGGATCTCGTCGTTGGCCCCCGTCACCTCGTGCCCGCCGAGGATCACCTGGTTGGCGGTGTCCCACGTGACCATGGAGATGACGTCGCCCTCGGCGAGGCTGCCCGCGATGACCCGGCTGCTGGCCTTGAGCATGTCCATGGCCACGCCCGCCATCGAGCCCGAGGTGTCGAGCACCAGCGTCAGGTTCATCGGCGCCCGCTCCTCGGGGGCCAGCGCCTCGCTGGTGACCGCGATCTGGAGGGTGTACTCGCCCTCCTCCGCGCCCCTGGGCACCATCAGCGAGGGGGTCACCCGCAGCTTGCCCGCCTCGGCCGCGGGATAGTCGAACGCGTAGTAGTTCATGAACTCCCACGGGCGGATCGGCACGTCGCGCAGCGAGCCGAAGCCGCCGAGCACGGCCTCTCGCGCCTGCACGGGGGAGGACATCGAGTTGGAGTCGTCCGGCGACAGGTACAGGGTGACCGCGTCGGTCGCGTTGCACGACGAGGGATCCTCGCCCACCGGGGGCTCTTCGTCCTCGGCGGGCGGCGTGGACGGATCGGACGGGAGGCCCTGGTCCCCGTCTCCCCCGGTGTCGCCGTACCCACCGTAGCCGTCGTAGCCGCCCTCGGCGCTGTCGTACGCGCTCATGCAGGCCCCCGTGAGCAGGGCCAGCCCCGCCATCATCGCCACCCTCGAAATCAATGTCATCCGCATGCCAAGTCGTCTCCAATGGGGTCAGTGCCCCCCGCCGCCCAGACGATCACGCAGGTGCGGAAAAAAGTGTGACCTCGACGATCGTGCGGTCGACGCGGTCATCGTCACCGTCGCGGGTCGTGGTGCATGGCCGACCGCCTGCCCCCCGACGTGGCCGCGAAGCTCCGACGCGTCGATGACCCCGACGGTCCCGACGACGACTCCGAGCGCTGAACAACGTAACCGGGTCCCGAGCACCCACGCTCGAGCACTACGCCCGAGCCCCCACGCCGAGCACCCACGCCCCGAGCGGCGAGGCCCGACTCCGCCGCGGGTGTCCCACGGGTGCCTTCTGCTGCACGGAGCGAGGTCGCGCGCTCGTCATCGCGCGCATCGAGGCGCAGCGGGGCCGTACCATGGGACCGCTCCATGAGCCTCGCCGATCATCCCACCCGCTCGCTCGGCGACTCGCCCCCCTCGCCGGAGCGCACGTCGCCGGCCCCGCTGGCTCCCGGCGACCACGTGGGGCGCTACTCGGTGATCGAGCAGCTCGGCCAGGGCGGCATGGGGGTGGTCTACGCGGCCCACGATCCCCAGCTGGGGCGCCGCGTGGCCATCAAGCTGCTCCACCGCGATCGCCGCTCGTCCGAGGACGACCTCCGGCTGCTGCGCGAGGCCCAGACCCTCGCCCAGCTCAAGCACCCCAACGTGGTCGCGGTGCACGATGCCGGGCTGACCGAGCACGGGGTCTTCGTCACCATGGAGCTGCTCGAAGGCGAGCCGCTCGACGCCTGGCTGCAGCTACGACCCCGCCGGGTCTCGGAGATCCTCGCCGTGTTCCGGGCCGCGGGGCAGGGGCTGCTCGCCGCCCACGACGCCGGCATCGTGCACCGCGACTTCAAGCCCTCCAACGTGCTGGTCGAGGCCGACGGCACGGCCAAGGTGCTCGACTTCGGGCTGGCGCGGATCCTCCAGGAGACGCCGTCCCAACCCCTGCTCCGCCGGCCCGATCCCTCCCCGCGCGAGGGCTCCGACCCCGGCCCGCTCGAGCTGGATCTCACCGATCCCGGCACGGTGATGGGCACCCCGGTGTTCATGGCCCCGGAGCTGTTCGAAGGCGCGCCCAACGATCACCGCAGCGAGCAGTTCGCGTTCGCGATGTCGCTGTTCGGGGCGCTCTACGGCCGCCCCACGGGCTGGGGCGCCCCGCTCGAGGAGCGCGGCGAGGCCATCGAGCGCTGGCGACGCAAGACGAGCCCCGAGCGGGCCGCCAGCGGCGAGGCCATCCCCGCCCGGGTCCGCCGGGTGATCGCACGCGGCCTGGCCACCGATCCCGCCGAGCGCTTCGACTCCCTGGCCGAGATGATCGCGCTTCTCGAGGAGCAGCCGCGCCGCTGGGGTGAGATCGCCGCGCTGGTCGCCATGGCCCTGGGCTTCGGCGTGGGGGCGATGGTCTTCGCCCCCACCGGCGACCCCCCGTGCCTCGACGCCTCGGTGGCGCTCGAGGGCACCTGGGGCGCCCCCGAGCGCGCCGCGGTGCAGGCGGCGTTCGATCGGGCCGGGGCCTCGTCCGATCTCGCCACGCAGCAGCGCGTGCAGGCCCGGCTCGACGACTACGCCGCCGACTGGGTGGGCATGTACACCGCGTCGTGCCGCGCCACCTTCGTGGACCACCGGCAGACCGAGCGGCTGTTCGACCAGCGCATGCGATGCCTGCAGCGCCGCCGCAACCGGCTGGACTCGGTGATCGCCTCGCTGACGACCGCGCCCAGCGGAGCGTCGCTGGTGCAGCGCACGCTCGCCGCGTTCCGGCTGCCGCCCATCGAGCCCTGTGCCGATCGCAAGCACGTGATCTCGGCGGGCCCGCTGCCCCGCGACCGCGCCGAGCGAGCGCGCCTCGCTCAGCTCCGCGGCTCGCTGGACCGGGCCGCCACCCACTACGACGCGGGCGAGTACCTCCCAGGGATCGATCTGGCCCAGGCCGTGGTCGATCATCCCCAGATCTCCGAGCACCCCACGATCCACGCCGAGGCCCTCGAGACGCTGGGGCGGCTGCAGGTGGCGGCGATGGAGCTGACGGCCGCCGAGCAGACGCTGTCGTCGGCCATCCGGGTGGGCGCGGCCAGCCACGAGGAGCGCACGGTGGCCGCCGCGTGGACCCACCTGCTGTTCGCGGTGACCCTGCGGCGGCCCGAGGACGCGCGCATGCTCGAGCTGCCCGCGTGGGCGGCGGCGGACCGCGCGGGCGACGAGGTGGTGCGCTCGTGGCTGCTCAACGATCTCGGGGTGCTCTACCACCTTCGCGAGGACACCGACGCCGCCATCGACTACCTGCGCCGCGCGGTCCGTACCAAGGAGCAGCAGCTCGGCGAGGGCCACGTCGACGTCGGGATCTCATGGTTCAACCTCTCGCAGGTGCTCACCGGCCCCTCCCGCTTCGAGGAGGCCGAGGACGCCCTCGACAACGCGCTCCAGCGCTTCGAGGCCACCATCGGCCCCGGGCACCCCCTCACCCAGCGCGCGCTGTTCATGCGCTGCCAGCTGAGGCGATCGCACCGCGACGACGAGACCGCGCTCGCGCAGTGCACCCGCGTGGTGGAGACGCTCGAGCGCTCGGGCTCGGCCGCCCCGTGGCTGGGGCACGCGTACCTCCACCTCGCCTGCGTCCAGCACGCACTCGGGCAGCCCGATCGGGCGCGCCACAGCGCGGAGCAGGCCCCCGCACACCTCGGGACCGCGGGGGCCCGGTGGGCTCCGGCCATCGCCCGGTGGGTCGCCGACCCGCAGTCGCTCCCGGAGCTGTGCACGCGCGCATGGCCGCCGCACTTGGCGCCCCCCGCCGAAGCGGCCGAAGCGGCCGACCCGGGCGAAGCGGCCGAAGCGGCCGACCCGCCCTCGGGCCCCCGATGAGCGAGCCGACCGCCCGGTCCCGACCCGGTCCCGCGTCACCCTCCGCCCGCTCGATGCTGCGACGCCGCAGCGCCTACACCTCGGCCGTGCGCATGAACATCGGCTGGGCCAGCAGCCACAGGCTCAGCATGCTCATCAGGATCATCCCCACCATCATCACCAGGTGCACGCGCAGGCTGGCCTTGGGGTCGCCGCGGTACAGGCGGAAGGCCTCGCGCTGGGCCACCAAGATCCCGTAGATGTGCCCGATGATGATGAGCGTCACCTGGAGGTACCAGATGCTCTCGGGCGTCCACAGGGCCGACAGCGGGGCGCGGGCGGTGCCGAAGTAGTCGGTGCTCCAGCCCAGCGGGTCGCTGACCAGCCGCCGCAGCTTCGACCACTCGTAGAACACGTGGGTGGCGTTGTGGGCCAAGTGATAGAACAGCGCGATGGGCAGCAGCGTGTAGGCGAAGCGGATGAAGACGTTCTTGAACTGCACGTCGGGGCGCCGGCTGGCCCAGTGCATGACCCGGCATAGCAGCCAGTAGGCCAGCCCCGGCCCCACGATGCAGCCCAGCATCATCAGGGTGAAGGTGATCGTCCCGCCCGCGCTGCCGGCAAAGCCCAGCACGTCGCGCCCGAGCACCGCGGTCTGCGTGTCGATGAACCAGCCGCGGAGGGCGTCCTCCCACTCCATCCACAGCGGGATCATGGCCGCCCCGTGGAAGGCGCTCACGATGAACACCAAGATGGCCATGTAGGCCTCGTCGCGCCGGGCCCGGTGCGGGTAGAGGATGTCCGCCCCGCTGCTGCGCACCCGCAGCCCGATGTTGTCGTGGGGGCAGCTCTTGACGCACTCCGTGCACAGCGTGCAGTACTGGTTCTCGTTCATGGCCCCCATGAACTCGTGCGTGGGGCAGGGCAGGCCCACGCCCTCGCGGCCGTGGTAGCAGTCCTTGGTCGTGCAAGTCTTGCAGGTGTCGGAGTCGCGCCGGCGCAGCTCGAGCATGCCCATCAGCGCGTACTGCCCGCTCACCCGGCCCACGAAGCACACGTAGCGGCACATGGCCTTGCGCTCGTAGAGCACCAGCATCACCCACGACAGCACCACCATGCCGATGGCGATCACCGAGGTCAGCCACGGCCGGTTGGCGGCGTCGTAGATGATCTCCAGCCACGTGACCCCGGCGAACAGGATGATGGCGGGCCACATCCACAGCCGGAACCTCGGGTAGCGCCGCCCCAGGCTCCGGATCTTCTTGGTGCTGGTGAGCGACAGCCGGCTGGCCCAGTCGGGAATGGCCGTCCACGGGCACATGAAGCACCACAGGTTGCCGAAGAAGAACACCCCGAAGATGAGGCCGATCCACCAGATGTTCCAGGTGAGCACGGGGGCGATGTTGCGGCCGGGCTGCTGGCTGCCCACCAGGCCGGCCACGATCACCGCGAGGAACCCGATCACCACCGGCAGCTGCACCGCGGGCTGGAACCACCGGCTCTTCATCGCCCGCGACAGCCACCCCCAGCGGGTCAGCTCGAAGCGCCAGTACGCGCGCCGGCGCGAGCGCGGGTCCTTGCGGTGGCCGTAGCGCTCGAACACCCCGAACGACAGCAGCAGGATGATGACGCCAGCGGTGAAGAACACCCAGTTGGGGATGCCCGGCATCAGGTGCACGTAGGCCTTCTTCTTCACCGTCTTGGCGTCGTCGAAGGCGGTGGGATCGAAGAAGCCGCCCTGGTCGAGCTCGGCGATGACCTCGGGCTCGAGGCCCAGGCTCGGCTCGGCTGCGCCGCCCTCCTCGTCGAGGATGATGGCGCCGGCCTTGGTGCGCTTGCGACCGAAGCGATCGGTGACGACCTCCTCCTCGCCGCCGCCATCGGGCGTGATGTCCTCGACCTCGGGCATCGGCGGCGCACCGCCCTCGCCTCCGCGATCCGGCGTGATGTCCTCGATCTCGGGCATCGGCGGCGCACTGCCCTCGCCTCCGCGATCCGGCGTGATGTCCTCGATCTCGGGCATCGGCGGCGCACTGCCCTCGCCCGAGCGATCTGGCGTGATGTCCTCGACCGGAGGCTTGGGCGGCGCCAGCCGAGCGACGAGGCCGGAGAAGCGGGGGTCGTCGCGCAGCTCGGTGTGCAGGTTCACCTGCACGTCCTCGAGGCTGCGCGCCTGCACGCGATGCGCTCCGATCCACACCAGGCCGATCACCGCCACCACCAGGGCGAAGCCCCGCGCGAACCGACCCCCGCGCAGCAGCGCGAGCGGGTCCTCCTCGGGCTCGGGATCGGCGGAGGGCGAGCCCACGACGGGCAGCCGGATGGGCGTACGAGGAGCGCGAGGCGTGCTCATGAGCCGGGGATCTCCTGGATCACCACCACGTTGGGCCCGCGGCGGAAGGTGAGGGGGTCACCGGCCACGGCCGCCGGCGCGTGCCCGGGCCCGCCGTCGGTGAGGTCTTCGACGCTGACCGACAGCGAGCAGGGATCGTCACCGGAGAGCGCGGCCCACAGCACCTTGCCGTAGCCCACGCCGGCCGGATCGGCGATGAAGGGCCCGGCCCCCACCGCCAAGCCGGTGCCGTCGCTGGTGAGCGCGAGCGCGAAGGGCTCGACGCGCCCGCCGACGCCGTCGTCCCAGGCCGATTCGAACCCGGCGATGGGCTCGGGGCACAGCTCGAGCCCGTCGCCGCTGTCGTGCACCACGAACACGCCCCGCAGCCCGCCCATGGTCGACGACGAGCCGGAGGCGAGCAGCCAGGTGGGGATGCCGGCGGGCAGGCGGACGATCTCCCCGAGCTGCCAGTCGCCGGGGCCTCCGGTGTCGCTGAGCTGGAGGTTGCCCAGCAGCCCGCAGTCGGCCCCCAGGTGCCACAGGCGCGCGCTGCCGTTCACGTCGAGCGGGGTGGGGCCCTCGCCCACCACGAAGCCGCCGCTGCCGTCGGGGGCCAGGTAGCGCACGCGCTTGCCCGGCATCGCGCCGGGCAGCGCACACAGAGCGCCGGTGCCCAGGGTGGCCGCGGCGTCGACCACCGTGCCCCCGCCCAGCCCCGAGCCGTCGAGCACGGCCACGCCCTCGTTGCCGTCGCAGGCCACCGCCATCAGGCCGCCGCCGAGGTCGACGACCTGCGAGGCGCCCCAGCACGGCCCGTTGGCGAGCCCGTCGAGGGTGACCGAGCCGATCTCGCCCTCCGGATCGGTGCTGTCGATGACCAGCAGCTTGCCGGTCTGGGTCCAGGTCTCCTCGCTGGCGAACAGGTCGTTGTTGAACACCCCCACCACCAGCCGGCCCGAGGCGTGCTGGTGCAGGAAGATGGGCTCCACCTCGCCGAGGCTGCGCCCCACCACCGGGTCGAGGAACTGCGAGGCGCCGAAGTAGTCGCCCACCGGCACGACCGAGCCGGAGGTGCGGCCCTCGAACACGCTCAGCGGGAACGCGACCAGGCTGCCCTCCTGGCGGGTGGGGTAGTGGCCGGTGAGCACGTGCAAGAAGCCGCCGGCCCGGGCCACGCCGAACGGCTCGTCGAGCCGCCCGTCGCCGTTGTCGCCCGGGCCACAGCCGCCGCACTCGTTCGCCTTCAGGTCCATCGACACCGCGCCGCGGTAGGTGGAGTCGGGGTGGTCGGGCACGAACACCTCGATCCGATCGTCGAGGGTCTGCACCGCCAGCAGCATGGTGCAGCCCTCCGGGGGGCAGCCCAGCAGCTCACCGCCCGCGGCCGCGTCGTCGCCCGTGTCCGTGTCCGTGTCCGCTCCGGTGGAATCCGTCCCCGAGCTGGTGTCGCCGACCGAGGGGTTGTCGGGCAGGCAGCCGGCCCACAGCGCGCCACACAGCCATGGCGCCAGGCGAATCGAGCGATGCCGCATGACGGTCACGCTATCAGGCCGCGGCGGAGCGCTCCATCGTTCGGGGTCGATTCGGCCGACGCTCGACCCGGGCGAATCGACCGCCCGCGCCCCCATCCCCACACGCAGCAACGGCCGCACGAGCTGTCGCTCGGCGGCCGTTCGGGTGAAGGCGGAGGCAGGCGTCGCGGCTAGCGGCGCCCCAGCGCGACCTTCATCAGCAGCAGGGCCTCGCGCCCCGCGTTGCCCACCAGCTGGCTCTCCTCGGGCTCGCCCTCGATGGGCTCGAGCCCCGCCTTGCCCATCGAGAAATTCGAATCGAGGGTGCGGCCCTTGAGCTGACCGAGGAACTCCTTCTTGGTCAGCTCTACGTTGCCGCGGTAGTCGTACACGCGCACGCGGTTGATCTCGCCCTTGGCGTTGACCCCGATGCCCACCTCGAGGGTGAGCACGCCCCCGTCGAGGATCTTGGGCTTGGTGCGCGGGTCGATGAAGATGGCCACGCCCAGGAAGTTGCCCTCGGCGTCGTGGGCGATGAAGAACTCGGGGGCCTTGTCTTCGGGGTACAGCTCGAAGCCCAGCGCCTTCTCGAGGAACTCGACCTCCTTGTCGGAGTACTGGTACCGCTTGATCTTCCAGGCGTTGGGGTCGGCGTCGGGGAACAGCCGCATCAGGTTGCGATGGGTGATCTCCCAGCTGCCCCACTTGGCGAGGTGAGCGTCGGCCGGGGCGGGGGACAGCCCAACGGACAGCCCCAGGGCGGCAATGGCGAGCAGTTTCTTGAAGAGGCGCAAGGCGGACCTGTGAGTTCGAGCAGCCGGTCGGTCTAGAAGGGCTCGTCTGACGGCGCAGGGGCGCCGAGCCTTCAAAATCGTAGCAGCCCCCCCGGGTCGAGTCGGGCGCGGATGCTGGGGAGATCTCACGCGCACCGCGCCACTTCGGCTCGCGGACTCTCCGCGATCCTGCCGCGATCACGCCGCGAGGAGGCCCTCGAGCCG
>JGI12210J13797_10544205_pt1 | contig 12481 bp, 8 predicted proteins | sample ElkSlonscriptome_3_FD_13797 | JGI IMG/M metagenome (IMG submission 13797) | reverse complement strand
CTACCGCGAAATAGTCGCCCCGGCACTCGGACGTGTTGTCGAGTGCAGCACCCGCCGCCGTCGGATTTTGAATCTGGTCCAAGAAGCCCTGTCGCAACTGCGTCTGGACATGAAGTACCTGATTTTCGATCTGGAAGCGACGCGCCGCGAACGCGACCAATACAAAGAGATGCTCGAGCAAGACGGCCGCCTCTAAGGAACGACAGCCGTGAGACTCGGACAGCCGTGGGACTGGGTCAGCGGTGGGACTCGGACAGCCGTGGGCCCACTGGGTCAGCGGTGGGACTGGTTCAGCGGTGGGCCCACGCGGGAATCACCCGGGGGGCGTGACGGGCTCAAAAAGCTCGCCGCTGGCCCCACCTGAACGGGCGGTGGGTATCCGCAGAAGGTAACACGCCCCCAAAAAATCCAGATCGCCGGGGGGAACCTGGAATACTTGGATACAACCCACCCAAGTGAAGGGCATCAATTTGAATTGCGCGTATCCACGCAAACCGAATATTCAAACGCATCTGGTTGAGCCCATGGTACCTTGCCAGGGTGGAATGATGGTATGCTAAGTGCTTGGCGTTTGAGTTCCGGCGCTCGGAATTTTCAGAACTTCGCGATCTGGCTACCTCGCTTCGGCGTACAAGCGGGGGCCCCCTTCGGGAGTCAGATGCGAGGGGATGCCCGGGTGCACCGTGAGGCGTGCCCGTGCAGCCCGCAGAATGGGGAGCCAACCGGCTTGTCATCGCTAAGTTCCGAAGCGGCATTCGTCTTGATGAAACACCACACCCCCTCAATGGAAGGTTTACATGTCTAAGAAACTTCTAGTGGTCGATGACCACGCAGTGGCCCGCATGGGCATCCGCGCCGCCCTGAGCGGTACCGATATCGAGATCGTCGGCGAAGTCGATAAAGCGACCGACGCCCTCGAAGCGGTCAAGAACGACCAACCGGACGTCGTCCTCTTGGACATCCGGATGGAAGGCGGCGACGGCCTGAATACATTGGGCCGTTTGAAACTGGATTACCCCGATCTGCCGATCGTGCTCTTTTCCGCCTACGACAATCCGACCTACGTCGCCCGGGCGGTCGCGCTCGGGGCCGGCGGGTACGTGCTGAAAACGGCCCCGGTCGAACGTCTGATCGAATCACTGCAGATGGCCTTCGACGGCCAGCAGTCCTGGACTCGCGAAGAGCTGCGCCGCGTCACCGGTGCCCTGGCCACGCCTCGGATGAGCCAAGACATCGACGTCCCGCTGACCCAGCGGGAGAGCGAAGTGTTGCGGCAAATGGCTCTCGGCCTGACCAACAAGGAAATCGCCAAGATGCTCGGCATCAGCTACGAAACCGTCAAGGAGCACGTGCAGCATATTTTGCGTAAGCTGGGTGTCTCTGACCGTACGCAAGCGGCGGTTTGGGCCGTGCGTAAGAACCTGGTCTAGGTTCGCGACCGTTTCCGTCGCCCGGCGGCAGGCATTGCCCAACCAGGCAATTCCTCCCCTGCAGCGACTTTGCTTCGAGGCCCCCTGGATTGACTCGCCGAAAGCGGTCATGAAAAGGGGGCTTTTTTCGTAGCCGTCCCGGACATACCCGATGCATACGCTAACCCCCACCCTGGCGCCGACCGCCGTCGCCCGCTGTCGTCTTACCTCGGACACGACCGCCTACCGGTACCGAACGCCGATGAAATTCGGCGGCCGCGTCGTGGAGGAAGTGACCGTGCTGACGGTCACCGCCGAGCTGACCAACCGCGACGGCCGAACCGCAACCGGCCAGGGCAGCATGACCATGGGCGTCGCCTGGGCTTGGCCGGACCCGACCGTCCCCGACCTGCTCAAACTTCGCGTCGTGTTGAACCTCGCCGAGCGAATGCGGCACGCGGCCAACGACCAGCAAGCTGCCGGCCACCCGATGGAAGTCGGACTGCAGTGGTCACGCCGCCGCGCGGCAATCGCCGACGAAGTCGCCGCTGAAGCCGGATTGCCCACGCCGGTCCCGCCGTTGGCCATCCTGCTGGCCGCCTCGCCGATGGAAGCAGCCCTTTTCGACGCGCACGGCAAAGCCGCCGGCCGCAGCAGTTATCAATTGCTGGGAAAGGAACACTTGGCCAACGACTTGGGCCAGCTTCTGAACACGTCGTCCTACCGGGGGCTCGAATTATCGTCGTTCGTCTCCTCCCAGCCGAAAGCGACGATGCCGCTGTACCACCTAGTCGGAGCACTCGATCCGCTGACACCCGCGGACGTGGACCAGCCGGTGGGCGACGGATTGCCCGAAACGCTGGAAGAATGGATCAGGCGGTGCGAGCTGACTCACCTGAAAATCAAGCTTGCCGGCGATGACCGACAGTGGGACCTGGCACGCGTCAGCCAGATCGACGCGGTGGCCCAGCAGTCCAACGACCGCGGCGCGTCGACCGGCAAACCGTGGCATTACTCGCTGGACTTTAACGAGCGGTGCGAAAACGAAGAATATGTCCTCGGACTGCTAGACGACCTGCACGAACAATTTCCACGCGCCTTCAGCCGCGTCCAGTATATCGAACAGCCGACGCAGCGCGATCTACATCGCCCCGACGCAGTCACGATGCACCGCGCCGCCCAACGCGTTCCGGTGGTGATCGACGAATCGTTGACCGACTTGGAAAGCCTTCAGCTGGCTGTCGGCCAAGGATACAGCGGGATCGCACTGAAAGCTTGCAAGGGGCATGTCGAGGCCCTGCTGCTCGGCGCCGTCGCCCAGCACGAGCGGCTGTTTCTCTGTGTCCAAGACCTGACTTGCGTCGGCATGTCGCTGCTGCATTCGGCGTCGCTGGCGGCGCACCTGCCAGGCGTCGCGGCGATCGAAAGTAACGGCCGACAATACTGCCCCGAAGGAAACGCGGCCTGGATGGACCGCTACGGGCCGATGTTCGAAATTCGCGCCGGGGCCGTGCCGACCAGCCTGCTCGATAGCCCCGGCCTGGGCTACCACCTCGCATAAAAAATCGCCCCTCGCTTCACGAAAAACGCGTGAACGTTTTCGCAAAGCGAAGGGCGATCGCAGGCGTCAACACCATGCGGCTTCAGCCGACACTCGGATCAGTGATGACCGCGACGACCGCGATGCAGGTGATAGTGCCCGGGAACCAGGTTGAGGCGACCGCGATAAGGGACCACACGCGGCCGGTGATAATGCAGGTGCGGTCCACGCGGATGATACCCGCGATATCCGGTCCCGTACCGATTCCCATATCGATAATGGTGGCCCCGATAAAAGCGGTTCCCGGAATACGGATGGTACCCGTAGCCTGACCGATATCGGAACGATGATCCGTAGCCGTAGGGAATTCCCGATCCGATCGAGAAACTGAAGCCGCCGGCTTCAGCTCGAGGCGCGTCCGCCGCCATCGCCAAGCCGATCGCGACCACCGGGATCGCGGCCCAACGGGCGATCCGCCGGATACGCCCACCCTTGGAGAGGAATCGGGAGTACCGACCACCGCGTCGGGCGCCTTGATCAGAAGTCGGCCGGTCATCGGTCTGCAGCAACGTCGATCCGGAAGTTGTCGTAAACGTGGGTGTGTCCATGGGTTTGGACCTCCATGCGGAAGAAGCGGAAAGAAAACAGCTACCGGCCGCGTTTTCCCGACCGTGCTATCCCCTTCAAGTCGCACCGACCGCGCCAAAGCAGCCAACTGCCACGCCCCCACCCCGGTTTCACCGCGTGAAACACGAGCTTTTAATAAATTTTGGCCGCAACCTGTCAGCCGCCAGCCGCCATGCCAAATGACATCCAATTGATCACACCTGCAGTTTCATTTTGAGACTCCTGCGTCTACGCGTGTCCACACGGTTGCAACAACCCGAAGCCGTCCGGACTCGTGTCCGGCACCAGCGACGAGAGCAGCCACGACAAGGAAAGCAGCGGGCGGAATTTGGCGAATATCGAAAGGAATTCCGCGGCGGCATCGCCTAGCCGCCGGTGCGCGTGTACCCTGGTTCGCTCGTTTTTGAATCGCCTCTCGAGGAAATGCACCGCATGGACTGGATCGCCGAAGGCCAGCTGGAATCGCTGGGACTGTTGCTGGGCGAAGCGATGGAGATTTTGGTCGAGTCCCACGACCAGGAGTTCGACAAACGGGCGGCGATGCTGAGCGTCCAAACGCCGACGCTGACGCAATCCGATGACGGCGTCCGTTTCGACTTCCAAGTCCAGGGGAACCGCCAGCGATTGCAGCCGATCGTCATCGAAGTCGGCCCGGCGACTGACGAGGAGGACGGGCGTGGCGCGCCGGCGGCGTCGCTGGTGGCCGCCTGTCACTGCGGCTGTGTGGCGTTCCATCGCGACCATCGCTGCCCGCACACACTGGCCGCCGCCTGGTGGCTGCAGGAACAGGTCGCCCGCCGCCGAGGCAACGGGCAACTGATCGAATTTCTCGGCGGATTGAAAGCGGACGCCTTGGCCGCGGGACGGCAATTCGTCGATGACCTGCTCCGCCGCGCGAAGAAGTCGCGACCTTCTCGCACCGACACCGAAACGACGCGGTTGCAGTGGCGGGTCCGAGTGCATCCGGCGTCGCACGTCGCACCGATCACGATCACACCTTTTGAGCAAAAGCAGAGGAAGGGCAGCCGCGGTTGGACCAAGGGCCGCGAAGTACGCAGCTTCGACCTGATCGAGCAAGACCTGCTCGTCGGCGCCGCCGACCGCCAAGTCGCCTCGTTGACCTCCGTCCCCGCCCACGGTGCCGTCAACAACCAGCACAGCCTGATCGCGGCGTTGCGGGTGCTGGCCGGCCACTCGCTGGTCGCTTGGGACGACCAGCAGGCCACACCGGTGGAGGTTTTCAGCGGACAACTCAGCTTGACGCTGCAGCCTGTCGAAGTCGACCGACCGGCCCCGGCCCAGTCGTCGACGTCGCGTTCATCGACCTCCGGTCCGAAAGGGCCTTCGCGCCGACGATCCGATGACGAAGCGGATCGGCTGTCCCCGCCCGACGAAACGATCGAAATTCAGTTCCAGCCGAAACTGTGCGTCGAAGGCATCGATATGGATGTCGTCGATTGTGAAGTGGTGATGGGCGAGGCCAACCCGATGGAACCGGTCGTCGTCCTGGCGGACCACCAGGAAGACCGATTGGTCCTCTGCACGCTGAGCGATCCCCGCGCCGTCGACTTAGTCGAATTCCTTCTCCGCGGCGATCACCGCGATACGATGCTCGACGAAGCGACGGCGACCAAGTTGGCGTTGGCCGCAGCCGCGATCGACGACTTGGTCCACGTCGATCTTCCGCCACAACTGGCCGGCCCGATTTCGCCCGCCTCGTGCGAGTTGATTTTGGAATTGCGTCCACGCCCCGGTGCCGGGCTGAAGGCTAGCTTGCGAGTCCACGACGACCGCTTCCGCAGCCTACCGGCTCCCGGCCAAGGACCCTCGCTGATGCCCTGCCTGACCTCGTCGGGTCCGATCCGTCTGCAGCGTCAACACGCCCAAGAGCTCGAACAGGCCGCCGCGGTAGCCGACCTGTTGCAGTTCGACCGTCTATCTCACGACGGCGGTTTCGATTGGGTCGCCACGTCGGACCACGCCGCACTGGACCTGCTCGGCCGGCTGCACGCGGCCGGCGACTCGGCCCCGCCGGTCGTTTGGCCGGAGGGTGAGACGTTCCGGATTCGCGGCGAGATCACACCGAAGTCCCTTCGAGTCAAAATCGACGATTCGCCGGACTGGTTCGGACTCAGCGGCACCGTCACGATCGACGGCGTGGACGTGCCACTGAGCGACCTTTTGGCAGCGGTCCGAGAAGACCGTCAACTCGTCCGCGTCGGCGACCGAAAATTTGCCCGCATCAGCGAAGCGTTTCGCGACCGCCTGACCAGCTTGGGTGACACCCTGATCCCAGAGAAAGGACAACTCCGCCTCGCCGGTGCCGCCGTGCCGATCGCCCGGGAGTTGCTGGGCGATGACGTGACCATCGAAGCGACGGCGGCTTGGCACGACGCGATCGAGCGGATCGATTCGCTGGCCGATTGGAACCCGGACCGGCCGGAAGGCCTGGACGCGCAGCTGCGCGATTACCAGCTCGACGGTTACCGCTGGCTGGCGCGGCTGAGTCGTTGGGGCGTCGGCGGCGTTTTGGCTGACGACATGGGCCTGGGGAAAACCGTCCAAGCTTTGGGGGCGCTCGTCGACCGTGGACCCGAGGGTGCCGCACTTGTCGTCGCGCCGACCAGCGTCGGCGAAAATTGGGTGCGTGAGACTGAGCGGTTTGCTCCCGGACTGACGCCCGTGCTGTACCGCGACGGTGATCGCGATCAAATCATCCGCGACGCCGGCCCGAACGTGCTGGTGATCGTCAGCTATCAACTGCTGCAGCGGGACGCCAAACGCTTCGCCAGCCGCGCCTGGGCCACCCTGGTTCTGGACGAAGCCCAGTTCATCAAGAATTCCCAAACCAAAACCTCGCAGGCGATTCGCGGACTGCAGGCGGATTGGCGGCTCGGACTCTCCGGCACCCCGCTGGAAAATCACCTCGGCGAACTTTGGAGCCTGTTCCGGACCCTCAGCCCCGGCCTACTCGGCTCGTGGCAACGGTTCCGGAGCCGTTTCGCCGAACCGATCGAACGGCACAACGATCAAGACCGACGCGAAGCGCTCGCCCGGCTCGTCCGACCGTTCGTCCTGCGGCGGACCAAGAACAACGTGCTGAAAGAGCTGCCGCCGCGGACCGAAATCACACTCAAAGCGGAACTGACGCCGGCCGAACGGAAACTGTACGAAGACGCCCGGCTGGCCGCACTTGCCGAACTGGCCGCCGACCCCGCCGCAGGCTCGCACGACGGACGCCGCCGGATGCAGACACTCGCGTGGCTGACCCGCTTGCGCCAACTCGCTTGCCATCCCTCCCTGGTCGAACCCAGCTGGAAGGGGACGTCGGCCAAGCTGGAACTGCTTTTCTCCCTGGTCGAAGAACTACGCGAAGGAGACCACCGGGCACTCGTGTTCAGCCAGTTTGTCAAACACCTGACTGTCGTCCGGGAGATGCTCGACCGCCAGGAAATTCCCTACCAATATTTGGACGGATCGACGCCGTCTTCCGAGCGACAACGCCGCGTCGACGCGTTCCAAAACGGCGAGGGGGACTTGTTCCTGATCTCACTCAAAGCAGGGGGAACAGGACTGAACCTGACGGCCGCCGATTACGTGCTGCACCTGGACCCGTGGTGGAATCCGGCAGTCGAAGACCAGGCGACCGACCGCGCCCACCGTATCGGCCAGGAAAAGCCCGTGACGGTCTACCGGCTGGTGGCCGAAGCGACGATCGAAGAGCAAATCCTGCAACTGCACGCCGACAAACGCGAATTGGTCGCGGGCGTCCTCGACGGCACCGACGCCGCCGCCCGACTGGGCACCCAAGACCTGATCGATCTGATCAAGGCTGAACGCGTTTAACAACCGTCGCCTCGGTCAAAGGCGCCGCTGTTAAAGGCGCATCTGTCAAAGGCGCATCTGTCAAAAAAGCGTAGCCACGTTCCCCAGAACGTGGTGTCCCCGCCCTATCGCAACGGCAGCAGCTATGCGGACAGTGCCAGGTTGGACTAGCCGAACGGCGCTAGCCGCGGTTTTTGCGATCAGAACCGGGGCTAGCGCCAAACCGGCTAGTACGTTCAAAACCGTTGCGAATCACGGAAAAAAATTCGAACTTGGCGCTGTCCAGCTATTCCCCCCAAGTTTGCCCCACTGCGGAAGGTGGCCGTCTGTAGGGACTGTGCCATTTTTTCTAAAGTTTCCGGCATGCGGCCGCCGATGCAAACGGTATGTCTGCCGCGCCATTCCAACGTGTCTTCGTCCTGACGGTCCTGCTGGTCCCGTCGCTGGGAGGCTGTGTCGCGCTGCAACTTCCCAGCGAGCGGTACTTCGACCCGGAAGACCGCGGCGGGTTGCTCGGAGATTGGCGCCCAGGCCCGGCGAAGCTTCCACCGGCCGCCCAATGGGCCGACGAGGTCGAAGCGGTCCAAGCGATCTTCCCGGAACAGCCGCTCGCCCCCGGTCACGCCTGCGGGTCAGCATGTCAGGCCGACGATTGCGACGGTGGCATCCTGCCGATGGAAGTCGACCCGGTCACCGGCCTGCCGTGCGTGAAGAAATCGAAGGCCCCTGAGGTTCCCTGGCCACGCTTCCACCCGGTGCCCACGCGGCCGGTCTTCGGCCCCGATCCCGCGCAGCCGCGATGGAACATCGGCGGGTGACTTCCGCCCGCCGACCGTCGCACGTACCCTGGTGCCGCCCCCGTCGCTGATTGCGGCGACGTCCCGCGGAACCGCTGCAGCAATTGACCGGCCGCCGTGGCAGCACCCCGCCTTTCAGGTCGTCCGGCCGCGAGTCCGCCGCGACCGATCACCCCGTTTTTCTCGTCCGCTTGGATCGCCTCCATGACCGTCCTGGACCAACTGTTCGCAGACCTTCGCAGCAAGCAACGCAAGGCCTTGATGCCGTTTTTCACGGCCGGCGACCCGAACGTCGCGACCACGGCGGCAGTCGTTCGGGCAGCCCGCGACAACGGCGCCGATCTTTGTGAAATTGGAATTCCCTACAGCGACCCGATCGCCGACGGACCGGTCATCCAAGCCTCCTACCAACGATCGCTGGAACGCGGGTTCAAACTGCAACAGGCATTTGACCTGGGCAGCCAATTGCAGACAGACCCGGTCGTCTCACCCATGCCTCGCGTGACGATGGTTTCTTACGCCATCATTTTCCGGATCGGCCCGACGGAATACATCCGTCGCGCTAAGCAAGCAGGGTACTGCGGCGCGATCGTCCCCGACCTGCTGGTCGAAGAGGCGGAAGAGTTCAGCAGCCTCTGCCGCGAAGCCGACTTCAGCCTGATCCAGTTGGTCACGCCAACGACGTCGCGCGAACGACAAATCCGGATCGCGGAACTATCAACCGGCTTTCTTTATTACGTGTCGGTCACCGGCATCACCGGCGAACGAACCGAGCTGCCAGATAACTTGGTTGAAAACGTTTCCTGGTTGCGCGAAAACACCGACCTGCCGATCTGCATCGGATTCGGCATCAGCGGCCCCGAGACCGCGGCCCGCTTGGCCCCCGTCGCCGACGGCCTGATCGTCGGCTCGGCAATCGTCCGGCGGGTGCACGAGGCGATGGTTCGCGAATCGGGCGGTGACCGGACGGAAATGGCCGCCGAATCAGTTGGCGAGTTCTGTCGATCCCTCCGCCTAGCGATCGACGACGCCTAAACCCGCCGACGCCTGAACCCGCCTTCGTCCGCCCCATCCGCAGGTCGCCAGAGGCGGAAAACGAAAAACAAGCAAACACGGCGCCTCGCCAGCTTTTGACTCGCCCCGCCAGGGGAGTTATCTTTCAATCGGCAGCGGGAGCAACCAGCTATCGGCGGGTTGGGCCTGCAAGCAACCATTGCAAATTATCGGGTCACGAACTTGAAACGCTTCGGAACGATCGAGCCGCGTTTCATTGGCCCGTTTTGCTAGCTGACACAAAAACAACAGACGACGCGTCAGTGGATTCATGTGGTAACAGCATTCACATGGCTGACAGACGGTTCCACCAGTCCAACGGTGCCTATTGGTTGAGTCGTTCTGCGTTCCAGGTGGGATGGCTCCTTTTTTCAAGGGTGACATGGCCCAGTCCAGTTGCCCTGCCACGCACATGAACGATCCCCAGTCTCGAATCACTTTTCCGCTGTCACGAGTTTTCAAATGCCGTCTCGCATCAACCGACGAAAAACGTTGCAATCCATCGCGGTTGCCACTTTGGCTTGTTCACTGCCTGCATTTTCTCGGGCGGCCGAAGGACTGAGCCCCAGCGAGATCAATGACTGGCTCGATCGCCTCTACCAAAACGCTCATCGGCTTCGTAGCAAGAAGATATCAAGCCTGCACTGGCAAGAAGCGATGGATGTTCTTTATGGGGATGTGTCGGTACCCGCCCTGCGTCAACGCCTGGACTTTAAGGCGCTGCAAAACGAAATCCTCCGCTCGATTGACCCGGAACGCGGCGAACTGTTTCGCCGCGTCATTTTACCGGGAAGCAACGATGCAAAAGTCGATGGCAAAGAACCACACCGCGCCTTGATCACCAAAGTGGCTCACATCAAAAAAGGACGTAGCATCCCGCCTCACGGTCACTCCAATATGGCGAGTGCCTTTCTTTGCATCTCAGGTGAATTTTCCGTTCGGCAGTATGACAAACTGGAAGAGACGGAAGATGAAATGGTTTTGCGGCAGACCGTGGATGAATCCGCAGCAGGTGTTGGGACCTGGTCCAGCATCTCGGATTATCGAAACAACGTGCACTGGCTGACTGCCAATACCGATGACTGCTATCTTTTCACCAGTAAACTGATCGGGGTCGAGAAAGGCCGTCCGTTGCATGGGCGCATCAACGTGGATGTTCGCGAGGCCGAATCCCTTGGCAAGGCAACTCTGAGAGCACCGAAAATCAGTCACAGTCAAGCGGCTGAACGTTACTAAAGTCACCAGCTATCGAGATACAAAGCACGTTCTTGCTGAACCAACAGTGATTCCCGGCAAACTTGCCGGGCTCATTGGTCCCGGGTGAGTCACGCTATCGGGGAACGAGGACAGGCGTAACAGGTCGCCACGGCTGTCGCCCCTCTTTCTCGCGCAAAAATCGGGCGTCTACTGATTTGTACCAACGATGCAGTCGCCGCCTCATCGAGTCGACACGTTGCGGCATCTCGGAAGCCAAGTCGTTTCGTTCGCCGAGGTCGCCGCTCAAGTTGTACAAGTGCACGCGGCCGTCCTCATAACGCTCGATCAACTTCCATTCACCTCGGCGAATCGCGCCGCCGGGGAAACCTCCCTGGTTGCTGTAGTGCGGATAGTGCCAAAAAAGCGATTCCCGATCGATCGTCCCGCCGCGTAGCAGCGGCTTCAGATCCACGCCGTCGACCGAGTGATTCACCTCGCCCCCTGCCGCCGCCGCCAGCGTCGGGTAAAGGTCGATCGAGCAAATCGGTTCGCTGCATTGCGACCCGGGCTCGGTAACGCCTGGATAACGGATCAGCCAGGGCACTCGGATCCCACCCTCATAAAGCCAGCCCTTCCCACCACGAAGCGGCAGATTGCTGGTCGGCGATCCTTCGGAAGTCGACAGTCCGCCGTTGTCGGACGTGAAGACGACCAGCGTATTTTCCGCCACCCCCGAGTCGTCCAACTGGTCGAGCACCTTGCCGACCGCTTGGTCCATCGCCTCGACCATCGCGCCGTAGACCGCGTGATTCTGCAGGATGCGGACACGACGGGGTTGGTCCCCATACACCTGTTCTTCGCCGGCGAACTGCGTCCCAACGACTTTCTCCGCCCGGGCGCGGTACTTTTCCACCAAGTCCGGCCGCCCCATCAGCGGCGTATGGACGGAGTAAAAGGACAGGTACGCCAAGAACGGTTCGTCCCGGTGCCGGTGAATGAACTCCGCCGTCTCGCGGGCCAAACGATCCGGCAGGTGGTCCCCAGCCGGACTCTCCTCTTGAATCTCCGGGTTTTCAAACGGCGCGAAATACTTCTTTCCTGTCGCCGGCATGCCTCGTTTGTGCCCGCCGATGTTGACGTCAAATCCGCGATTCTGCGGGTAGTACGGCTTCGACTCGCCGAGGTGCCACTTGCCCGCAAAGAACGTCGCGTAACCTCGCTGCTTGAGCAACTCGGCGATCGTTTGCTCTTCCAGGGGCATCTGGTTATTCAACACCGCCGGCAGGAACCGACCGCTCCGAGTCCCGGTAAAGAAGTTCGTCGCCTGTACCCGCGTCGGATATTTGCCGGTCATCAGGCTGTATCGCGTCGGGGAACATACCGGATTCGCCGCATACCCGTCGGTGAAACGCATCCCCGAAGCAGCCAGCTCGTCGACCCGCGGCGTGTCGTAGAAACAGTCGGCGTTGTTCGCGCCGATATCCATGTATCCCAAGTCGTCGACCAGGAACACCAAAATGTTCGGCGGTCGACTCTCCGATGCCGAAGCGGCGGAGGGGAACATCGACGTCAAAATCGCCGCGAGACAATAGCCGAAAGTTGTCCCACTGCTGCCAAGACCTCGAACGATCTCTCCGAATAGTTCCCGGAACGGAGAGCCACCTGAGCCACCTGAGCCACCTGAGCAGATTGAGTGAGATGTCGCGGTCATGGCAAAAAAGGGAGGAGGAGGTGGGAGCGGATCGTCGCAGCGGTCGGTTTCGCAACGGGCAACATCAGGCGGTCGCCGATAAGTATAACCCGACCGCGATGATCCTCCCGCCAGTAAGGAACGACTGCTCGCAAATCGGAAAACGATTCGGACGATCTGCTACCATCGACAAAGCTTTTTTGTCGAAACATTCGCCGCTCCCCGTCACGATCGAATTTTTTTGGAGATATCCGTGCGAATTGCAGCTTATCTATTTTTTGCCTTCGCAGCCCTCGCGACGCTATCGGCCTTGAACGCCGTTTTGGAGGGTGCAAACCGACCG
>JGI12210J13797_10726773_pt1 | contig 12482 bp, 10 predicted proteins | sample ElkSlonscriptome_3_FD_13797 | JGI IMG/M metagenome (IMG submission 13797) | reverse complement strand
CTTCTCCGGCAGCATTCCGCGTTGAAGTGGCAGCTTTCTGGAGAAAAAGCCGAAGAAAAAAGACACGGGCTTCGCAGATGCCCTTGCATCGGCCTCAAGGCTCTCTCGGGACCTCGCAAACCCCGGTCTGAGGGCTCGCTTGCTGTGGAGGGTTTCGATCGCGCCTGCATCAGTCGATGGGCGCGCAGACCGCGGGTAAAATGGGGAACTCATGCCCCGCAGGGCATTTCCCTACATGAGCAGCGGACGCACCGACCAATGCCGTGTCGATGCCACCGCCCCCAGGCGTGAGGAGACCTTCACACCTGCCGAGCAACTTGACGGAAGGGAGAGCATCGCCATTGCCTGAGCAATCAAGGCAAGACCCGAAAGAAGACGCCGGCCTTCCACAAGGCGAGGCCGACGATCTCGATCGCCGGACACTTCTTCGTATCGAACCGGAGAAGGCCCTTCATATCGCCGGTGAACTGCGCGCGTTCATCGCGGACCCAGACTACCCGTGCGTCGGGGCGAAGTCGGCGCTTGCCAAGGACAGCCTAGAGATCCTCGTCGCCCATGACCTCGGCAGCGGGTGGGACGACCTGCGGATCCACGAAAGCCTGCTTCAATGGTCGCGGGACTACGAACGCGACCCTGAGGACCTGCGCAGCCTCGCGATCGTCTTCGCCGGCCCGGACGATCTCGACGAGGTCGGCTTCGAGCAGAGGATGTGGGAGCGTCTGCAGTCACTCGCCGACAAGGACGGCTGGCGGGGCCAGTCCTATGACGAAAGCGTAAGTCCCGACCCTTCCGATCCGCATTTCTCGTTGAGCTTCGGCGGGCAGGCCTATTTCGTGGTCGGCCTGCATCCGGGCGCGTCGCGGCCTGCGCGTCGCTTCGCCCACCCGACCCTTGTCTTCAACCTCCACGATCAGTTCGAACGGCTGCGCGAAGACGGCCGCTATTCCAAGATCCGTCGCACGGTTCTCGAGCGCGATCTGGATCTTGCGGGCAGCATCAATCCCATGCTTGAGGAGCACGGCGAGGGAAGCGAAGCGCGCCAGTATAGCGGCCGCGAAGTGTCCGATGAATGGGTCTGCCCGTTCATCGACAAGCGAGACCCGTCGTGACGGAGCGGATCGAACCGCGCAGCGGCGTCGCCTTCCGGATGGTCACGGGCCAGAACCTCACGATCATCGATCCCGAGGGCGGGCAGGTGAGCGACCTCGTCGCCTATTCCTCCGAAGACGTGAAAGAGGTGCTCAGCAACGGAAGAACCTTCGATTACGAGGAGACTCTCAAGCTCACCACCGGCAACCGGCTGTGGTCGAACCGCTCGAACCCGATGCTCGAGATTGTCGAGGACAGTGTCGGCACGCACGATTTCCTGCTGACACCCTGTTCCAGAGCCACGTTCGAGCATTTCTATCCGGACAAGCCGGTCCACCGCGGCTGCCATGGCAACCTCGCCGCCGCGCTCGAACCTTACGGCATCGGTTCCGACGACATCGGCACCGCATTCAACACTTTCATGAACGTGCCCTTCGATGGGCAAACGGGGCGGTTGCGGGTCGATCCGCCGCTGTCCGAACCGGGCGACCGGATCGTGCTGCGCGCAGATATGAACTGCATCATCGGCATCACGGCCTGTTCGGCCTACGATTCCAATGGCGGCACTTTCAGGCCGATCGACTACGCCCTCGCGTGAGCCGGGCACCGAGCTCGCCTATTCGAGCCCGAACATATCGCCGATGATCGCGTCGGCGAGTCGGCCTTCCGGATCGTGCGCATCCCCCGCCCGGACTGCGCCAAGAGGCGCACGCAGACGATAGACCATCTTGCCCCTGTCGAAGATCCGTTCGGCCTGTCCGCCCAGCATTCCCGGTGCGATGCGCATCAGCAAGGTCGTGCCGAAGCCTTCCCGCGATACGTCTTCGCGCCCTTCGACGCCGCTTTCGCTCCATTCGAACTCGAATTCCTCAGCTCCTAGCGTCCAGCCCACCTTGAGCCTGGCCTCGTCAGACCGGCCAAGGCCGTATTTCTGCGTATTCGTGCCCAGCTCGTAGAGCACGAGGCTGAGCTGCTGGGCCGCGACTGCATGGATCGTCAGATCGGCTCCACGGACATCGACCCGGTCGCCATAGGTCGCTTTCAGGAGATCGAGACCGTCATCGACCACGTCTCGCAGTTCGGCCGAGGATCGCTCGCTCTCGGCAATCGAACGGGTGGTCTTCGACAGCGCCCGCACCCGGCCGAGGAAGGAATCGAGAAACTCCTCGGTCAATCGCGTTCCCTTGGCGGATTGCGATGCCAGCGAATGGACTACCGCCAGCAGGTTGCCGCTGCGATGCACGGCCTCGCGCGCCTGCACCGCGACGGTCGCCGTCGCCTCCTCGAGTTCGTGCGTCCGTTCGCGCACCTGCCGGTCGAGCGATGCCACGGTCGCCTTGTGAGCCTCGATCTCGGCCCTGAGATTTTCATTCGCCGCCTCCAACGCAGCCGGAGAAGGCAGGCGGATCAGATCGGGAATGAGCCTGAAGAGAGCGATTGCAGTGGCTAGAGACACGAGGCCCGTCGCCAGCTTCAGCCAGCCGACCAATGGATAGATCGGATACCAAAGCGTCACGATCCCGCAAAAGTGGGTCAGGCCGCACAGCAGGATGAAGGACGCGAACAATGCTACCAGTCCCGAATGCGGAACCTCGGTCCGGTTGCGCAGCACCAGAAACAGCGCGATCGGAATGGCCGTGTAAGACAGGAAGATGAGCAGGTCAGACCCGGCCCACAGGAGGACCAGCCAGGGCTGCCAGAGCAAGCACATCCCATGGGGCATGTAATCCCCGTATGGCACCACGCTATTCATCATTGCCCCTCCTTGCGAAGTTGCCGCCTTTACTCGACCAGCCGCCTTCGCGCAGCCCACGGAAACGGACCGAGCATGATTTGCGCCCTCTCCGGCGTGCGTTCGCTGCGTCTAGCAATTCCGACGATCCTGGATTCCAACATTAATCAAACCGGGGCGCGCAGGGTGGCTGCGAAACGGATTGCGGCCCGCGCGGCGAGCCCCATGGAGGACAAGGATAGGTACCCGAATCATTGGAAAAATGGTGCCCAGAAGAGGACTCGAACCTCCACGGGGTTGCCCCCGCCGCCACCTGAAGACGGTGCGTCTACCAATTCCGCCATCTGGGCACACATCGCGTCGGAGCCAATGTGCATCCGCGCTCGGGTAGGCGGCGCCATTAGCGGTACGGCAGCCCTCCTGTCAACGGCAAGCGCGCGCCGGCAGCGAAGCTTGTCGAGCCTTGCTCCCGGGAGCAGATTGACGCATGGCGCGTTCGTACATCACCCCCAAGGAAGCCAGCCACGGCGGGATCATGACCAATACCTCTCCTCTCTTCGATTCGCTCGTCACCGTCTTCGGCGGGACTGGCTTCATCGGCAATTACGTCGCCCAGAGCCTGCTCGAGCGAGGCGCCCGACTGCGCATCGCAAGCCGCCATCCCGAGCGGAGCCACTCGTTGAAACCCCTCGCCAATCTGGGCCAGATCCAGTTTGCCCGCTGCGATATCACGAACGAGAATTCGCTCGCAGCGGCGCTTCAAGGGGCAACCCACGTCGTCAATCTCGTGGGCGCATTCGACGGCGATCTCGAAAAGTTGATGGGCGAGGCTCCCGGCAGCATGGCCCGCATCGCGAGTAAACAAGGCGTCCGCGCCTTCGTGCACATGAGCGCGATCGGGCCGGATGCCAATTCGACCGCCGCCTACGCGAGGGCGAAGGCGCTGGGCGAGGAGCGCGTGAGCGAGGCATTCGCGCAAGCGACGATCCTTCGCCCGTCGATCGTGTTCGGAAAGGACGACGATTTCCTCAACATGTTCGGCCAGCTTATCCAGCTGATGCCGGTCCTTCCCGTATTCGGTCCGGAGGCCAAGCTGCAGCTGGTGCATGTCGACGATGTTGCCGAGGCAATCGCAGTCGCGCTCGAGCATCCCGAAACCCACGGCGGGCACATTTACGAACTGGGCGGTCCCGAACAGCTGACCATGATGGAGATCAATCGGCGGATCGCGGCAGCGCAGGGTCGCAAGCGTCGCTTCATCGCCATGTCGGATTCGATGTCCGGTCTGTTCGCGAGCCTGCCCGGCACGCCGATGAGCAAGGACCAGTGGACCCTGCTGAAACCGGGTAGCACGGTCAGCGGGGAACACCGCACATTCGCGGACATGGGGATCGAGCCCAAGCCGCTTGGCCTGTTCCTCGACAAGTGGATGGTGCGTTATCGCAAGCAGGGCCGGTTCGGGCTCGACAACGTGCGCAGCGACACGCAGGCGACCTGAGCCCGGCCCGGGCTCTTCAAAGCGCCGTTCGGTAAAGCTCCAGCAAATCGCGATAGGCCCTTTCCGCCGCCGGCTCGGCATAGGCCGGGCTGTCGGGAACGGTCCACCCATGGTCGCCTTCGTACACCGCGACCGTTGCGGGAACGCCCGCCTCTTCGGCAGCCTCTGCGAAGATCGTCTTGGCGGCCGGATCGTCGGCATCGTCGTCCTGCGCCACCGCGATCAGGAGGCGCGCCTCGACCTCGTCGAGCACGTTGTGCGGGCTTAACGGATTGCCCTCGCGCACCAGCCCGCCGCCGTGGAAACTCGCCGCCGCGTCGATGCGGGACGGCACCGCGGCCGCGCTCCAGATCGTGAAGGGGCCGCCCATGCAATAGCCCTGCGTGCCGATGCCCTTGCCTGCATCGACCGTGCTCTGGCGGTCTAGCCAGTTCACCGCGCTCGTGGCGTCGCGGCCGATCGCTTCAGCCGTGAGCTTCTCCCGCCAGGGTCCAACCTGGCCGAAGCCACCTTGGTCGATGAAAGCCGCAAAATCAGCGAACTGCTCCCCTTCGACATCGCGGTAATAGGGGTTGAGCACCAGCACCGAATAACCCTCACCTGCCAGTCGGCGCGCCATGTTGCGCTTCGCTTCACGGAGGGAGGCGATGTCGGGCCAGAAGATCACGCCCGGGTGCTTGCCCTCATCGGGATGGACGAAGAAGGCGTCCATGGTGCCGTCAGTGGTCTTGAACGTGACGCCGTTTTCCACGAGGCCGGGCTTGTCCTCGCTCTCTCCGCTGGCTTCCCCCGGAGCGCATGCCGCCACCGCCGCCGCGCCGGTCAGCGCCCCGAATCGCCGCCGGGTGATCGCCTGTCTGGCCCACTCCTCAAGCTTCGCCTCGTCGCACATGATCGTCTCTCCTTGGCCCGTCCGAAGCAACAAGTGGCATGCATGAGGGCAATGGACAACCGCCCGATTGCGCGGCAAGATGGGTCGCAAATGGGAGAGTGAAATCAATGAGGACGATGCGATGGGTCGCCGCACCGGCGGCGCTGCTCGGTGCGCTTGCGCTCGGGGGATGCGACGGAATTTTCAACGATGCCTTCGCGGGAGAAAGCGGTGTCACTTCCGCCATGCTGACCAGCGCGGACAAAGACACGGCCAACTGGATCACTCATGGGCGCACCTATTCGGAACAGCGCTTCTCGCCGCTCGATGAGGTCAATGCCGGCAATGTGTCGGAGCTTGGTCTCGCCTGGTTCGCCGACATGGACACGGCCCGCGGGCAGGAGGCGACGCCGCTTGTGATCGACGGCAAGCTCTATGTGACAAGCGCGTGGAGCAAGGTCTTCGCCTTTGATGCCGCTACCGGCGAGCCGCTCTGGCAATATGACCCGGAGGTACCGGGCGAAACTGCGGTCAAGGCCTGCTGCGACGTCGTCAATCGCGGGGTGGCGGCGTGGGGAGACACGCTTTTCCTCGGCACGCTCGACGGGCGGCTGGTCGCGCTCGACCGGGACAGCGGCAAGGTCAGATGGGAGAAGGTCACCGTCGATCAGTCCAAGAGCTACACGGTGACCGGCGCGCCGCGCGTGATCGACGGCAAGGTCATCATCGGCAATGGCGGGGCGGAATTCGGGGTGCGCGGATATGTCGCGGCCTATGACGCGCGCGATGGCGAGGAGCTGTGGCGCTTCTACACCGTTCCGGGCGCAGACGATGGCGAAAATGCCCCGGCGCACCTGAAAAAAGCCGCCGAGACCTGGAACATGGACGTGCTGGGTTCCTCGGACGCGATCGGCGGCGGGGGTACGGTGTGGGATTCGATGGCCTATGATCCCGAGCTCAACCTGCTCTACATCGGAGTCGGCAACGGGAGCCCGTGGAACCGGGCCTACCGCTCACCGGGCGAGGACGGCACGGGAGAGGGCGACAACCTCTACCTTTCCAGCATCGTTGCGATCCGGCCCGACACCGGGGAATATGTCTGGCATTACCAGACGACGCCGGGCGAGACCTGGGACTTCACTGCGACCCAGCACATCGTGCTCGCCGACATGGAAATCGAGGGCGAGATGCGGCAGGTGCTGATGCAAGCGCCCAAGAACGGCTTTTTCTACGTCATCGACCGCGAAACAGGCGAGTTCATCAGCGCGGAACCGTATGTTTCGCTGAACTGGGCCGAGGGAATCGACCCGGAGACGGGGCGCCCGATCGAGAACCCTGAAACGCGCATCGACGAAACCGGCAAGCCCGCGCTTGTCCTGCCCGGCGCGCTCGGGGGCCATAATTGGCACCCGATGGCCTACCACCCGACTGAAAACCTCGTCTACATCCCGGCTTTCGAGGCGGGGATGATGTACGCGCCCGAGGCGGACTGGAAGCCCGACCGCGCGCGCGGTTTCAATGTCGGGTTCGAGCTTGGCGCGGGCGATCTGCCTCCGGGCATGGGGATCCGCCGTGAAGTCGCCGGCACGATGCGAGGTATGCTGGTTGCCTGGGACCCGGTCAAACAGGAGCCGCGCTGGACGGTCGAGCATCCCGGCCCCTGGAACGGCGGCCTTCTCGCGACCGGGGGCGGTCTAGTCTTTCAGGGCACGGCGGGAAGCGAATTCAACGCCTACGATGCCTCGAGCGGCGAGAAGCTGTGGAGCTTCCCCGCGCAAACGGGTGTCGTCGCCCCGCCGGTCACCTACAGCGTCGCTGGCGAGCAATATGTCGCGGTGCTCGCGGGCTGGGGCGGGGCCTATGCGCTGTCGGTAGACGGCGCATTGATCGAGCAGAAGGCACCGGTGCAAAACGTCTCGCGCCTTCTGGTGTTCAAGCTCGGCGCGGACGGCCAATTGCCGCCTCAGCCAGAACTGGCCGAGCTCCCGCTCGACCCGCCGCCAAGCCGGGCCTCGGCCGAGACCATTGCGCTAGGCGAGGCGAAATACGGCCGCTATTGCGCGGTCTGCCACGCACCCGCCGCAGTCGGTTCGACCGTGCTGCCGGACCTGCGGCGCTCGGGCTCGCTCGGCGACAAGCGGGCCTGGCTGGCAGTGGTGCATGACGGCCTGTTGAAGGACAACGGCATGGCGGGCTTTGCGGCATCGATGAGCAAGGAGGAAATCGAAGCGATCCGCGCCTATGTCATCCATCGTGCGAACGAGGACAAGACGATGGAAAGCGAGCGCGGCAAGCAGGTCGCGCGCCGCTAGATCCGGGACGCGCTCAAGCCTTGCGGCGGGTGAGCGCGTCCTCGCATTCCGTCATGAGCTGGGCAATGATGTCGGCGACCGGTTCCTCGCTCTTCACCATGCCGACCGACTGGCCAGCCATGAGCGAGCCGTTCTCTATGTCGCCGTCGATCACCGCGCGGCGGAGCGCGCCGGCCCAGTAATGTTCGACCTGCAACTGGGCCTCGGCCATGGCGATGTCCCCGCGGTCCAGCGTTCCGGCGATCTCGCGCTGTTTGGCGGTGAACTCCTCGGTACCCTTGTTCTTCAGCGCGCGGACCGGGATCACCGGAAGGCGCGCATCGACCTGTACGCTCGCCACCGCATCGCGGGCCGAAGCGCGGAAGAAAGCTTTCTTGAAATCGGGATGGGCGATGCTTTCGGCAGCGCAGGCGAAGCGCGTGCCCAATTGCACGCCCGCCGCGCCCATTTCGAGATAGCCCGCAATCGCCTGCCCCCGTCCGATCCCGCCCGCGACGAAAACGACGTGCGCCTCGGAAAGCTCGGGAAGCATCTCCTGCGCCAGCACACTGGTCGAGACCGGGCCGATATGGCCGCCTGCCTCCATCCCCTCGATCACCAGCGCATCCGCGCCCGAACGCAGCAGCTTTTTCCCGAGCGCGAGCGTCGGCGCGAAGCAGATCACCTTGGCCGGGTTGATGCCCCCCTTGATCGCCTCGACACTGCCCTTGGGCGGGATGCCACCGGCGAGAACGACATGAGTGACAGCATGCTTTTCGCATGTGGCGATAAGGTCGAACAGGTCGGGATGCATGGTGATGAGATTGACGCCGAAGGGTCGGTCGGTGAGCGCCCTGGTTGCGGCGATTTCGGCATCGAGCAGATCGGGCGTCATGGCTCCGCAGGCAATCACGCCAAAGCCGCCCGCATTGGAGATGGCAGAGACGAGATTGCGCTCGGACACCCAGCTCATCGCTCCGCACAGGATCGCGGTTTCGCAGCCGAGAAATTCGGTTCCGCGCTGCATGAGCGCTTCGGTCTTGGGATGGTTCGTCATGATAGGACGCGCGATTAGGCCCATGGAGGCTTTCGGGCAAGCTCGCGGGTCATGTCTGGAACGTCACCAGCGCCGCGCCGAGGCGGCGCCATGATGGCGGCCTGCTCGCAGCCCGGCCGGTCCTTTCGCGTTCACGAATAGCGAATGCGAACACGGCGCGCGGCTTCGAGCGCAAGCCCGCGCGCTGCATCGGCGTTCTCGCCTCGCGCCAGCGCAACGCCCATCCGGCGGTAGGGCCGGGTCACAGGCTTGCCGAAAAGTCGGAAATCGACGCTGTCGTCCACTGCGAGCGCCTCTTCCAGCCCTTCGAAGGCGAAATCCGCGCTGTCGCGATCCGCCAGAAGCACTGCGGACGCGGCGGGCCGAGCAGCTATGCTGACGGGCACCGGCAGGCCCAGGATCGCGCGCGCATGGAGATCGAATTCAGTGAGATCCTGGGATGCGAGCGTAACCATGCCCGTATCGTGCGGTCGCGGCGACAATTCGGAGAAGATTACCTCCTCGCCACCTTCCCCCGAGCGGACGAAGAACTCGACACCGTAGAGGCCCCAGCCGCGCCCTTTCCCCGCCAGCGCCATTACGACCTTCTTCGCCATCGCCTGCGCATCGGCGAGCGCACCTTCGCTCATCGCGGCCGGCTGCCAGCTTTCACGGTAATCTCCGCGCTCCTGGCGGTGGCCGATGGGCGGGCAGAAGCTCATCCCGTCCTTGTGCCGCACCGCCAGCAGCGTGATCTCATAGTCGAAGGCGATGAATTCCTCGACGATCACCCTTGCCCGGTCGCCGCGCATGTTGGCGCAGGCATAGTCCCATGCCTCCTGCAGGCCGGCCTCGTCCTCGACTTTGCTCTGGCCCTTTCCCGAGGACGACATGACTGGCTTCACGACGCAAGGAAAGCCGGTATGGGCGGCAGCGGCCTCGACTTCCTCGAGCGTCGTCGCATAGCGATACCGCGACGTCACGAGACCCAGTTCATCGGCGGCAAGGTCGCGGATCGCATCGCGATTCATGGTCAGCCGCGCGGCGCGGGCCGATGGAACGACATTGAAGCCCTCGTCCTCGAGATCGGCAAGCATCTCGGTCCGGATTGCCTCGATCTCGGGCACGATCAGGTCCGGTTTGTGCTTGTGCACCGCTGCGCGCAATTTCTCCCCGTCGAGCATCGAGAAAACCTCGCAGCCGTCAGCGAGTTGCATTGCGGGCGCACGCTCGTAGGCGTCGCAGGCGATCACGATCGCGCCGAGGCGTTTGGCGGAGATGGTGAATTCGCGGCCCAGTTCGCCCGAGCCGAGCAGAAGAATCGTCGCGATATGTGACATGGATAGGACGCTTAGCGCCCGCCCGCGGCAACTCCAAACGCGCCATTCGCGAAAGCTGCGACAGGTTCGTTCTGGCGAGTAACCGAATTGCGATGATCGAGAGCGCGACCGACCTGCATCCCTCCTGCGGCCCGGGCGATGACCAATCCCAGCTCAGCCTGCCGCATTGTCCGATCAACCGAATGTTCGAGCTCGGCCAATCCCGCGCTTGCTGCGACATGCGGCATGCGGGCCGAGGATGGCAATGCAAGAGTGGCGAAGGTCCCGAGGACGTCCTGCGCCCAAGCCTGCGCCGCGCGCAGCGGCATATCTGGCAGGATCACGCCAAAGCGTTCGGCATCGAGTTGTCCGATCGTGTCGCCGGGGCGGATCATCGTTTCAAGGAATCTCGCAAAGCCCCACAGGAATTCATCGAGGGTGTCCTGCCCGTATTGCATGAAGATCGCTCGCATCCGGTCGATGGCGAAGATCGCCAGCATTGCAGGCTGCCCGGTGCGTCCGCTCTCGGTTGACCGATCGATGCAACGCGCAAGGCTGGAGGCGAAGGACTGGCGATTTGCAAGGCCGGTCAGTGGATCGGTCGTTGCACGGGTATGAAGCTCGCTTTCGAGCGAGCGGAGGTGCTGAACCGAACGCATCAACCCGATCGCGCCCCGGATCGTACCGTCTTCCTCACTGAGGGGACGCAAGGTCAGCCGATACCAGCGCACGTGCCCGCCACAGCCGCACGGGCTGTCGGATCGGCACGATCCTCCTTCCACGCAATGGCTCGCCGGGAATTCGAATGAGCTGTTGCCGGATTTGCCATCCAGCACTCGGCTCGTGAAGTCAGTCAATGCGGCCGCGTGTTCGCGTTCGGGAAGTTCGCAGATATGCGGCATCAGCAGCAATTGTGATGGATCAAAGCCGAGATCGGCCGCATTGGCAGAGGCGTGGACGATGAAACCCTTGGTATTGAGCTTAAGAACGATATCCCCTGCTGCCTCTTCCAGGAGACCATGCAGGCTGCGACCTTCGGCGTCGCTCCAATCTTCAATCATTTGCCGAATGCCCCCGGCGTTTGCGACCCGCAACTTCTTGCGTTGCGTTATGGTTGACTTACGATTCGAGACTGATTCACCCCTGAACCCGCCTAAAACTTTTCACCAGTCACCTAAAGGGGCAACGGGTGTTAACTGACTGAACTAAAAAACGAATCAGGCAGTCATATTCGTTTACCATAATTCCGCAGAACGCATAGGAATCCAATAAGTAGAAAACTCTAGGGATTGCCGTCGAGCTCGATCATGATGCGAATATTGCGGGGTGACGTGCCGAACGCCGAAGCAATACGTAAGCGACATTCCTGAACCACCGCGATGCCAGCATCGCGTTCCGGCTGCGCGGCGAGCTCATCGCTCGAAACGCCAAGCGCCTCGGCGATCGAACCGAGCCGTTCGGGAAGGGGTTTCGCCTTGCCCTTTTCCCATGCCCAGACCGTCGGCTTGCTCACGCCGAGCACTGCGGCGACCTCCGCGAGTGTCAGGCCCTGCTCTCGCCGGAGGCGATTGAGACGCATGCCGAATGTCTCGCCATGCGAAAAGTCGAGCGGGGCGGGCGGCGCCGCGCGGGTCGACGGTTCGTCTGGTGCCGCACCGGAACCTGTCCCACGCAATTGCGCCGCGGCCAAAGTCGCGCGAGGCAATGCCTCCTCGAACGCGCAGCCGAACAGGCGATCGCTCTGCCATACGATGACGGCATCGACCAAGCCGCTTTCGGGCAAATCGATCGCGAGCGTATCGCCTTGGGCCAAGTCCAGTCCGGTTTCCAGCAGCAGACCGGCTGCAGACAGGTTGTGTATCGTGACATTGGATTCGAAACCGCTGGACAGAACCCCGCTCGTCTCGAGCCTCAATGCTCGGCGTGGATGCCGGCGCTGCCCGTCTAGCCCGCGGCTTTCCAAGGCCTTGGCGGACTCTTCGAGATGGGCTTTCAGCGACATTGCGTGCTACTCCTGTGCATGGGCACATCAAAGTCCAGCGCGGCGGGTTAAGAAGGAGTTAGCGCGACCTCCTAACAAGTTCGACGGTGCCACCTGCCCGACCGGGCGCATTCGCTATGTAGCGCCCGCTCAGTCCGCGTCGAGACCGTAGGCAGTGTGGAGCACGCGCACGGCAAGCTCGGTCTCGTCCTCGTCGATCAACACGCTGACCTTGATCTCGGAGGTCGAGATTGCCTGAATGTTGATGCCGCGATCGGACAAGGCGCGGAACATCGTGCTGGCGACCCCGGCATGGCTCTTCATGCCGACGCCGACGACGCTGATCTTGGCGATCTTGCTGTCGGTGATGATGCGATTGAAGCCGATCTCGGAGCGCCGGTCCTCCAGCAGAGCCTGCGCCCGGGCGAGGTCGGCCTGCGGGACGGTGAAGGTCACGTCGGTTTCGCCCTTGTCGCGGCCGACGTTCTGGATGATCATGTCCACATTGATGCTCGCTCCGGCCAATGGTTCGAAGATGTTGGCGACCGCGCCCGGCGTATCCGGCACCCGGGTCAGGATGACCTTCGCCTCGTTCTTGTCATGCGCGATGCCGGTCACAAGCTGGCGTTCCATCAGGCCCTTCTCCACCAATTCATCCATTTCCT
>JGI12210J13797_10535519_pt1 | contig 12484 bp, 15 predicted proteins | sample ElkSlonscriptome_3_FD_13797 | JGI IMG/M metagenome (IMG submission 13797) | reverse complement strand
GCTGGCGTACGTCTACTTCGGCGGCGAGTTCGCGATCGTCATCGTGCTGGCATGGCGCGAGCTGACGCTCGCGAACGAGCATCACGCCGGCTGATCGACACCGACTGCCGGCTGGCTCTGACGCCAGCTCGCGAAGGTCTGAGCGCGGGCGCTGACCGCGTCGACGCCTTCGAGCCGGTGAACGGCGGCGTAGTAGACGCGCGACCAGAGCAGGTAGACGAAGGGTAGGAAGGTCATGAAGAGCGCGGTGCTGAGGACCGTCGCCAGCGGCGAGCCCACGATGGGCACGAAGGCGAGCGCGATGGAGAGCAGCACCACCACGATGGCGACGGGGATCACCAGGAGCAGCATGAGTCCACCGAGGCCGAGGTGGCGTCCGGGATCCTTCATGACGAGCTCGGCCGAGCGGGTGTTGATGCCGATGAGCTTCTGGCCTTCCAAGAGATAGGCGGGGAGCGCGAACATGCCCACGATCAGCCCGGGGACGATCAGGAGCAGCGTTCCGAGAGTGGCGATGACCATCGCGACGGCCATGTTGAGCCACTCCTGGACCGGGTTGGCCAGCGCGGCCTTCCATGCCTGTTTCCAGCTCAGGTCCTCGCCGGCTGCGGTCGCGAGGGCCCATCGACCCATCGCGCCGGCGCCGAGGGGTGCGAGCGCGAGCTGTGCGAGGCCGACGACGATGGCGACCACGAGGCCGAGGATGGGGATCCAGCCGAGGGCGGCGTTGATGAGTGCGGCGGGGATGGCCACCAGACCGAGGGTCAGCACCCCATGGAGGTAACGCCGCTTGTAGGTCTCGGCGCCGGCTCGGATGTGATGGGAGAGCTCGTCGGTCAGTCCGCCCGGCGCCGGATTCGGCGGGGCCATCGCGGCCTGCGCCGGCGGGGCCTGTCCTTGGGCCTGCGCCTGCGGTGCGGGCATCGGAGCCTGCGCTTGCGCTGCGCCCAGCGGGGCCTGCGCCTGCGCTTGCGCTGCGCCCATCGGGGCCTGCGCATGCGGTGCGGCGCTAGGAGCCGGCGCGGGCGCGGCCTGGGCCGAAGGGGCCGCTCCCTCGATGCTCTGAACGGTCATGGTGCAGCCGCCGAAGCGCACGGCCGAGCCGGGCTCGAGGCGCACGGGACCGGAGAGCGGCTGCCCCGATATCGTCGTGCTTCGATTGGGGCTCTCGTCGACGAGCGTCAGCGCCCCACCGTCGAAGTGGAGCGTCGCCTGTGGGTCCGAGACCTGCGGGTCGAAGGTCGTCACGTCGCCAGATTCTCTGCCGATGGTGACCGTCGGCTGGCTGAACTCGAGGAGCGCAGAGGAGTTGTCGCTGCGGAGGATGGAGATGCTGAAAGAGGCCATGGTCATTCCAGGGTTATGGCTGACGGGCACGATGTCCCGTGCCCTCGCAAAGACGGCCGCGCGGTGAACGCCGCGCGGCCGTCTTTCATGTCTCGGTGATTCGCAGGTCAGAGCTGCAGCGTCGCGTGGGCGCCGTTGCTCTTCGGGGGCTGGATCTCGTCGCCAGTGAAAAGCGCTCGCAGCGCACGGAAGGCGAAAGTCGCCATCGTCTTGCCGCTCATGTCCCAGTACTCGGCTTCCTCGGGGCGGATGCGAATCAAGACGACGTTGGGGTCCTCGGGACCCTCGGAGAACCAGAGGGCCCACTGGCTCTTCCAGAGGTCACGGATGCGCTGGCGGTCGTCGACGAAGTCAGCGCGACCGGTCAGCGAGATCCACTTCCGGGTGCCTTGGAGCGTGACGAGCGTTCGCTCGTCGCGAAGCAGCTCGTCGACCTTGCCGGTGGCGACGGAGGTGACGAAGAAGACCTCACCGTCATCGTTGGTGTCGGCGATGGCCATCGGTCGGGCGCGCAGCTCACCGTCGGGGGCGTGGGTGACGAGCATCGCGTCGTCGAACTCGTCGATCAGTTTCAGGAAATGCTTCTTCTTGTCGATGTTGCTCACTCTGTCCTTTCGTTGGCGGCAGCGGGCAGAGCGGCCCGCGCCGTGCGGTGGAGTAGGGGAGCAAGCCTCGTTCCAGGGGGGGTAAACGCGGTGACGACACGTGTGCGCGCGCGAGGCGATGTGGGGCTTCGCCCTCCGTCGAGGCAGGCTGCCTCGGTTCCGCGCCGACCCGAGAGCTCCGGCATGGTCGCGCAGCCGGCGCTCAGGGAACGCGGAAGAGGCGGCGGGTCTCGGCGTCGGAGAAGGAGCGCCGGGGGTTCACGTCGAAGAGCTCGGTCGTCGTGGTGTCGCCGCTGACCTCGACCATCTTCATCGTCTTCACCGCGAAGCCCTCGCCCTTGAGGACCATCTCCTGGAGGAAGCGGGCGAGCGCCTCGTTGCGCGGCTTGAGCGTCAGACTCCACTCGGCGCCGTCGCGCTCGTAGTCGACCCGGTAGGTCCGTTCGAGCGCGGCGCGGTCACCGGCGAGCACGTAGCGGAAGCTCTCGACGAAGCCGGCGAGCACCGGGCTCTCACCGAGCTCGACCACCTGCCGCTCGCCGTCGGCGGCGAAGGTCAACCGGCCCCCCTCGAGGAGCGCGTAGCTCGGGCTCGGGCTCGTCACCGTGCGCATCAGCTTCCCCGGGGGCGTGAAGTAGATCACGCCCTCGCTCCGCACCGGCACGGCCAGCAGCGCGATGCGCTTCTCTTCGCGGAAGCGCGCGCTCATGCCGGGCATGGCCGCGAAGCGCTGCAGAAGAGCGTCGAGGCTCGGGGCGCTGTCCTGCGCCGACGCCGGGGGCGCGAAGGCCGGCGGCGCCGCGAAGCTAAGCAGCGTCAGCAGGGTCCAGAATGCGGTCGCGAATCTCACGGGGAGTCTCCATGAACATCTCGCCCTCGTTCGAGGTGACCACCAGGGTGGTCCACGCTCGCGCGGAGCGCTTGTCGTGGGTCAGGTTGCGGATCTCGTAGCTCACGAGCAGCCGTTGCTCGATCTCCCGGAAGCGCGCCTCCACCGAGAGCCGTTCGTCGAAGCGCATGGGAAAGGCGTAGCGACAGCGGGTCTCGATCATCAAGAGGCGGAAGCCCATTTCCTTGAAATCGGCCACGTCGAGCCGGTAGCGGTGGAAGAGGTCGGTCCGCGCGATCTCGAGATATTTGTAGTAGTGGCCGTGCCAAACGATGCCCAGGGGGTCGCAGTCGTGGAAGGGAACCAGCTGCTCGTGGTGTCCCATGTGGACGCCGATGGCGGTCTTTTTCTTCAAAGGTCGTCCTTCGGCGGAGCGGCGCCGGGCGGCTCGGCCCAGAAGTCGTAGAAGTTGAACCAGTTGTCCGGCGCGTCCTTGCAGAAGTCCGCAAGGATGTTCGCGTAGCTCTGCGCGTAGGCCTGGATGGCCTCCATCCGGTTCCCCCGGGGCAGCTCCACTCGCTCGGCGAAGGGGATGCAGAAGAGCTCGTACTCGGCCTTGCCGCGGTAGATGCCCGCGACGAAGTAGACCGGCGCCTTGAGCGTGGCCGCCAGCACGTAGGGACCGGCGGGCAGCCAGGCCTCTTCGCCGAGGAAATCGACCTTCACCGCCTTGGCGCCCGGCTGGACGCGGTCACCGAGGATCGCCACCAGGCCGCCTTCCTCGAGCTTCTCGCGGATCGCGAGCATGAAGCCCATCCGGCCGCCTTCGGAGTCGATCTCGATGAGCCGCACCTTCGAGCCGGGGTCGAGCTCTTCGAGCACCTGGTTGAAGCGACGGGCGTTCTTGGTGAAGACCACCGGGTAGAGCGGCAGGGACTCGCGCCCGCTCTGCTCACGCATCGCGTGGAACGAGCCGAGGTGGGCGCCGAGAAGGATCGCTCCCTGGCCGGTGTCCCGGAGCTTGGCCAAGTGGTGATGACCGTTGCGGGTCACGTGGAAGAACTCGGTCTTGCCGCGCATGAAGAAGAGCGCGTCGAGGGCGCACTGCGCGAAGCGGCGCACATGCCGGTAGACATCCACCTTGGAGGTCTCTTTGCCGAGGTGCGCCCGGAACTGCCGCGTGGCCCGGTTCGCCGGCTTGCTCAGTACGGTGTAGTAGGCAGCGATCGCCGCGACGAGGCCACGGCCAGCGGTCCGGCCCAGCATCGTCGCCATGACGATCACGGCCTTGATGCCGAAGACCGAGCCGCGCTCACCGACGTCCCGCCAGCCCGCTTGCTCGAGGGCTTCCTCGCGCTCGGCCCGCCTGCTGGCGCGCTCGCGCGCAAGGATCCGGCCGCGCAGGTCGAGGTCGGTCGGCTTCGGTCTCATCCGCCACCCTCCGCGCCGTTGTGCGGCGGCCAGAGAAGCGCCAGCAGCCGGTCGTGCGGCCCTCGGCCGTAGTCTCGGAAGCGCGCCTTCCGGAAGATGTACTCACCCGCGAACATCGTGCCCATCAACCCATACGCGATGCCGCCGCTGTAAATTGCCCACCATCGCGTCGGCGCCGCGAAGGCCAGCAGGCCGGAGATGGCGGCGTTGAGCACGAAGAAGACGCACCAGGCGACGGTGACCTGACGGCAGTGGGCCTGCTTTGCTGCGCCCTGCGGTCCGTCGCCGAGCTCGGGCTCCTGCATCCGCGCAAAGCGCTCGATGATGGGCATCTCGCCGCGGAGCGAGAGCGCGAACTGCACCAGCAGCGCCACGCTGATCAAGACTGGCAGCAGCAAGAAGTAGAGCGGCTCGTTCAGCAGGGTCCCGGTGAGCAGCAGCGCCATCACCGTGAGCGGGAGCCGCAGCACCGGCCAGAGGTGCGTGCGGTCGGCCTTCAGCACCCGCAGGCCCACCAGGGGCACCACGATCGCGATCGCGACCAGCCCGACCGTCCGCGGAGAACGGTGGGTGAGCGCCCACCAGATCGCCACCGGGTAGGCGACGGCCAGCACGGCGTTCAGGATCCCCAACAAGACCTTCAAGCGGCCTCAGAGTCCCCCGCTCATCACGATGACCTGGCCGGTCACGTAGGCGGCGCCATCGCTGGCCAGCCAGGCCGCGAGCGACGCGACCTCCTCGGGCTTGCCGATCCGGCGGGCGGGGATCTGCTTCATGATCATGTCGATCGGCGCGTCGGCGATCATCTCGGTCTCGACGAGGCCGGGGGCGATGGCATTCACGGTGATCTTCCGCTTGGCGACCTCGATCGAGAGCGCCTTGGTCGCGCCGATGAGCCCGGCCTTCGCGGCCGAGTAGTTCACCTGACCGCGGTTGCCGTCGACCCCGCTGACCGAAGCGATGTTGATGATGCGGCCCCAGCGCTTGCGGCACATCGGCATCACCAGCGGGCGGGTCACGTTGAAGAAGCCGTCGAGGGTGGTGCGGGTGACCTTCTCCCAAGCGTCCCAGGTCATCTGCGGGAAGCTGTCGTCCTGGGCGACGCCGGCGTTGTTCACCAGCACGCCGATGGTCAGCCCCTCCTCGAGAAGCGCCTCGACGGCGGGCGTCGCCTGCTCGCGGTCGGCCACGTCGAACTTGCAGAGGCGAACGCTGCCACCGGCCCCTTCGATCTCGGCCTTCACGGCCTCGGCGGCGTCGTCGTTCGAGCGGTAGTTCAGCAGGATCGGGTGGCCCGCCGCGGCGAGCGCTTTGCAGATCGCGGCGCCGATGCCGCGCGATCCCCCGGTGACGAGCGCGTGAGGCTTGCTCATGCGGCCCTCCTTAGCACGGCGTGCACCATTCGCCCGAGAGACATCGAAGGGCCGTCACTGGCCCGAGTCGCCGACCTGCATCGCGATCGCCCGCTCGATCACCGGCGCCCAGCTGACCCACTTGTGGTCGCCTTCGAACTCCTCGGCGTGGTGGGCGATCCCGGCCTCTTCGAGGTGGGCGTGGAGCGCCTCGTTGGAGGCCTTGATCCCCGAGCGGTCCCCCTCGGCCCAGCCGAGGAAGAGCTGCACGTGCAGGTCCTCGGGCTCTTGCCAGACCAGGAAGGGGTCGTCCGGCGCGACCTCGGCGGCCGGCCGCGGCGGACCGAAGACCCGGTGGGTCGGGATGATGAGCGAGTAGAGACGGCTGTCGACGAACTCGAGCATCCGCTTCGTGTCGAAGATCGGCCCACTGAGCACCGTGGCGCTCCGGAAGTGCTCGTGGTGCCGGAGCGCGAAACGGAGCGTCCCGGCGCCGCCCATCGAGACGCCCATGATGTGGCAGTCCTCGGGGCAGCTGCGGGTGTGGTAGGCGCGCTGCACGTCGGGCAGCAGCTCCATCAGGAGCCAGTCCTCGTAGCGCCGGGTGCCGTCCCACCAGTTGATCCAGAAGCCGTTGTCGCCCTGGGGAACGACGACCACCACCCGCGGGAGCCGCCCCTCTTCGATGGCGGTGTCGAGGCGCTCGGCCACGCCGTACTGCTCGAAGTTCTGCGGCTCGTCACCACCGCCGTGGAGGAAGAGGACCAGCGGCAGCTCTTCGTCCGCCGAGAAGCCCGGCGGCGTGTAGGCCGCGTAGCTCAGCCGGGCCCCGTTCATCGCCTGGCTCGTCACCGGCACGTAGTCGAGACGCTCCCGCTGTTGGCCACAGCTGGCCAGCAGCGCCAGCGCGAGCAGCGAAGTCGCAGCGCGAGTCATTGAGCGGGTGTAAGGCCAAGGGCAGAAAAGGACCAGCTCCGCAGTAGGCGGACTGAGGACCGGCGCCGAGAAGGCCCGGCCTCACCGCCGGGTCGGGCTCCGAGCGCGGTCGAGCGGGCAGACGGCGCCCGCGCGTCCGTCTGGCTGGAAGCGTCCCGGCGCCCCGGCGACCGGGCGGCGGCGGTACTGGTCCGCCGCGTACACGACGCGACGGGGTGGGCGCTCCGGATCGGCCGGGAAGCTGTAGCGATACCCCGGGCCGCCCGGGACCCAGGCGAAGAAGTGCACCCCGTCATCATCACGCCAGCCGTTGGTGATCTTCGCCCCTCGCCGCCCACGGGAGAGCTCGTAGAGCACCGGTCGGTCCGTCGACGTGTCCAGCAGGTGATAGGTGGCCAGGGAGCCGCGGATCCAGCGGCCGTCCTTCAGGACGCAGGCGGGCGCCTCATAGACCGGCGCGTGCGTAGGCGCCGATCGCGTCCGCTCGGCCCCCTCGAGGACCCAAGAGCTGCAGCCGGCCAGCCCCAGCAGTGAGAGCGACAGGAGAAGTGAGAGCCATCGGCATTTCATCGGCAGCGGCATCGGCGCCTCAGAAGAAGAGCTCCGGGCGGCCCGGTCCGGCCAATGGAAGGCGCGCAGAGAAGCCTTCCCGTCGAAACCAACGCCGCCGCTGACCCGCACGGATCGGAACGACGATCACGAGGTTGATGAAGAAGAGACCGCCCCCCACCGCCAGGAGCGTGGCCCCGAGCCCCGCGCCGATCGAGTCGGTCGGTCGACCGGAGGATCGAGAGAGGGTCGTCGCCCCGACCATCGCGAAGAGCCCGCCGACGAGCCCCGTCACCAGCGGGCCGGTGAGCCTCGGCGCGCGCCCCGCTGCGGCGGGGGCTTCCGTGCGCAACCAGTCGGGCGCCGGGGGAAGCGCGTCGTAGCGACTCCGCCGCACCTCCGCCGGGTCGGGCGCACCCGGCGCGGCTGCGGTGGGCGCCGGGCTCGCTCCGGGTGCGCCGATCTCGACCCGAGCCACCCGGGAGCTGTCGAGCCGGAGGGTCTGGCCATCGCTGAGCACCACCGTCACCCCCGAGCCGGGCTCATACTCGGAGATGTCGCCGCGAATCACGCTGCCATCGTGCAGGGTGACCGTCCCCTCATCGGCCAACGCGGTCTCCGCAAAGATCGACGAGAACAGAACGACCAACAACTCTTTTCTCACACCGACCTCCGCCTCGAATGAGAACACGAAAGACCGAGCGCGCCAACCACCACGCCCGACGCCGGCCCGGCTGGTCGCGAGACGAGCGCCGCCTCGGGAGTTCACACGACGCCGCTCAGTCGCACAGCTCACCGCCCTCGTACACCGGCACGCCCTCCGCCTCCGCCAGCGAGACGACGCCGCCTCCTCCGGCCACGGACACGACCTGGAGTCGCTCCGGCTCCGCCCCCCGACCGGGCCGGAGGTAGCGATAGATCGACATGCCGCCCTCCGGACAGACGTCGAGCCGTTCGACGCGCCCGTCGCGCAGGTCGTCGACCAACTGCGCATGCGGAGCGGGCTGAAACTCGTCGTCCGCGCACCCCGAAGACAAGAGAACGATGACGGCCGAGGACACGAACGAGCGCATCCCCATCGTATATCGACGCGATAGGGCCAAGGGCAAGAAGGGACCTGCTCCGCAGCGGGCGGGCTGAATCTGCGGACGGAGCGGCGCTCGCAGAGGCGGTGGCGGAGCCGACCCGCTGACGGCGAACCTGCTCAGCCGCCGGCGAGAAGACCGCTGACGAAGCTGAGCACGAGGCGCACCTGCGAAGGCGTGGCTCGAGTCGAGAACCGAAGGGTAGTGCCGGTGCGACCGAGGGTGGCGTCCCGGAGAAGCGAGCGCAGGACGATCTGGTTGCGAAGTTGGTCGAGCGCTGCCGCTCCTCGCACCTCGAGCATCTGTGCGTGGGGCTCGGTGTCGACTGCGAACGTCGCTTCGATATCCAGTCGTGGGTCACCGGGAATGCGGACCACGCGGCCCTCGGCGCTCTCGACCACCACCGACGCATCGTCCATGCGCAGCTCGAGAGGCGCATCGACGCGAAACCCCAGGAGACGAGACGGACAGGCGGTCAACGCCGCGAGCTCGGCCTCGCTCGAGTCGCTCGCTCCCTCGAGCGCAGCGGGGGCACCCACGGCCTCGACCTCGGCCCAGTGGCGGTGCCGAGCGGGGTCGCCCGGGGGCGTGACCGTCTGGCCAGGCCGCCGGGACCCGACGAGCAGCTCCCAATCGCCGCCAGCCAACGGGAAGACGACCGCCACTCGATCGAACCGGTCGGGGGCGGTCTCGAGCACGCCACGGGCCACGTCGTTGGGGGAGTTGCGCGCGAGCAGCTCGACGACGTCTGCCTGAAGGCCCACCCCATCGACGGCGGCCATCTCCACGCAGAAGACCAGCCGTACCCCTTCGGCAAGCTGCGCATCAGCAGTAGCGTCCGGGGCCTCGCCGCCCGTGATCTCTTCGGCGGGCGCCGGCTCAGCAACCGCGGAGCTCCGTGGCACGGTCGGGGCGACCGGCTCCTCGGCCTCGGGTGGCGGTGCGCTCGCGCCACAGGCCGAGCTACCGAGGAGTGCGCACGCGACCAACCAACGCGTCATCGCTCGAGTATGCGAGGGCCAGCTGCCGAGTCGAGCGCTCGGCGACGGCGCAGGCCCAAGTGCTTCGACCTCGGTGTGCCGGAAACCGCCCGAATCCACTGACGATATCGCTCTTGGTTCACGATGTCGTCGTCGAGCGCTGGCTCCCAGGTGTCGTCTCGAACGTGAGCAATGTAGGCAGCGTCCAACGCATCTCGATTCGGCAGCGATTCGCCTGTCTCGTTCAGTCCCTTGGACGCTCCCGCATGGGCGACCGCGAAGGACGCGTTGAACGAGTCCGCCGGGCTCGAGATGAAGCAAGAGCTGGTGGCGTCGCGTCGTTGCGATGCTTCTGGTTCGCCGACCGCGAGTTGGTGCCGGGGGGAGCTGGAAAGCCACTGCCGGCACGTGCGAGGCTCTCGCCGTGATCGTTCTGAAAGGGGGGGCGAGGCCGCTCGGTGGTGCGCTGGCGATGGCGTTGGTGCTCTTGCTGTCCATGCCAGCCGATGCTCAGCGCCGGGGTGGGCGGATCGGCGGTGGGAGCTTCTCTCGCTCCTCGAGGTCCGGGCCGTCGAGCTTCGGGAGCAGCTCGTCGCGTTCTCGGAGTCGCAGTCGCAGTCGCTCGTCCCGTTCCGGTTCCCGAAGCTCGAGCGGAGCAAGGGGTGCGAGGGGAGCGATCGTGGTCCCGACACCGATGACCGAGGCGACCGCCAGGGGGCTCGTTCCCAGGCGGCCCCACTACACCCCCCAGACGCCGCTGGTCCGCTACTCGGTGCTTCCGGAACGCGAGGTGCCCGGCCCTTCGCTCCACGCCTTGAGAGCCTCATCCCCACAGGGCGGCGGCTGGCTCGCCGGGCTGGGGGCCACCGGCGCCGCCTTCCTACCCTTGGCCGGCATCGCTCTGCTCCTGACCCGGCGGCGACGCACCTACCGGAAGAAGGCCAAGAAGGCCCCTTGGGAGATCCGGCGGATCAGTCTGGCCTTCGATTGGACTGCCCGGGGAGCGATTCAGGCGGAGCTCGACCGGCTCGCGGCCCAAGGAGGGACGGGCTCCCCCGAAGCGCTGGCGCGGCTGGGCAAGGAGGCCGCGGCCTTCTTCCAGGCCCACATCGGCGCTGCACGTCATGGCCTCGTGATGAGGGAGCCCATCCACGAAGAGGAGGCGGAAGCAGTCTTCCTCCAGCGCGCCGCCGATCTGCGCAGCCGCTTCCGCGAAGAGATCGTCAACGGCGCCAAGCGCATCGAGGGCCTCCCCCCTTCCGTACCGCGGCCGGAGGAAGGCGAGGGGCTGGTGGTGGTCAGCATCGTCGCCGGCGTCTTCACCCGCGACCGGAGCTCGATGGGGCACGACCGGGCAGCTCTCGCCGCGGAGCTGGGAAAAATCATTCCCCAGGGCACCCTCCTCGGGCCACTGGAGCTCATCTGGTCTCCAGCCGACCCGGCGGACCGAATGAGCTCGCTGGAGCTCGAGGCCCTCTATCCGGAGCTCATCGGGCTCGATGGTGAGGGAGCGCAGCTCGGACGGCGGGAGTGTGGCTTCTGCGGGGCGGCCTTCGCGGCGGAGCTCGGGGTGTGCCCCGCCTGTGGCGCCCCAGAGGAGCTGACCTGATGCGGGTCGCGTTCCGAGTGCTCCTCTTGTTGCTCGCGGCGGCGGCCGCGGGCGTCTACGGCTGGGATGTGAGGCTCGAGTTTCGTGATCCGGAGCCTCCCGCCCCGATTCCCCTCGCCACCACGGAGGCCGCCTGGGAGTGGGGACGAGAGCTGATGGCCGAGCGGGGTTACTCCCCGGCGGGAGAGCCGGCTTCCCGAGCGGTTCGAATGAGCCCATCTCCGATGGAGATCTGGTGGGGCACCGGCAATCCCCCATGGGTCACGGCCCACTGGCGGGGAGACGAAGAGCGGATCGAGCTCCCGCCGGTCCAGTTGACGCCGGGGGAGTGCTTCGGGTGGCTCGGCCGTTCCACCGGCGACTTCGAGCCTCCGTCCATGCAACTGCTCCTCGAGGGACGGCGGGCCATCAGCGCAGAGCGGCCTGGGCTGGTCTCGGTCCTCCAGCTCTGCCTCCCACCGGACACCGAGCCTCATACCTTCGATGTCCGGCTCTCGGTCAGTCCCTTGGCTCATGGAGACTTCACGACCGAGGGAAGGGTCGAGTGGGCGACGTTCCGCGGGCGCATGAATGAAGGCGACCGACTGCAGCTCGTCGGGAGCCCGACCTTCCAGCTGAAGGGGCTCCTCGCGGCGTACGCCGAGCGCCGGCCGGCGCAGCAGGCCCAAGCCGATGGGATGGTGGCCGCTCGCGCTGCAGAGGTCTCCGAGGAGCAAGTGCTGCTGGTGCCCCACACCTTGGCCAACTACCTGAAGCTCCTCGGGCGCTTCGAGAGCGCCTACCCGGGCAAGGTACCCCACCCCGCGCTGGTCGAGCCGAGCCAGGGGCAGACCCCGGCACCGAGCCCAGAGGCGGGTCCCATCCGTGCCCACGTCGAGAAACATACGGTGTTCACGGATGGTTCCCGGGTGAGCCCGCACGCCTCGCTGATCGATGGGCGGATCCTCGCCGTGCTCGATCTGGAAGCGCTCGGTGGCTGCGCCCGGGTCGTGCTCCATCGCGAGGGTAACCGCCAGATTCCTTCGATGGCGGTGCGCGTGGACGAGCGCGAGCCGGTCGAGTTGAACGTCGACCACCGGGACATCGTCGTTCACGACCTCTGCCCCGAGCGAGGTCTCGCGCGCTTCGTTACCCACGGCAGGGACGATGCGACCTATGCGGTCAGCGTCTACGTCCCCCGTGGCTCGGGCGGCGCGGAGCCGGGCGCACGCCCCGCGACCGAGTAGACCTGGACGGCGCCGCGCTGAGAGCGTTCGTGGGCGGCTGCCCTGCGCGTCAACAGGTCCCCCAGGTCGAGCACGCTCGACCGCTCTGAGGGGCTTCCCCAGCGCGCGGACGGAGCTACTATCCGTCCCCATGGCGAGCAAGACGAGTGCCCCCGGCTCGCTCAGCACCGCGGTGGCCAGCCAGCTCGCGGCCATCGTCACGAGCTCCGAGGACGCGATCATCGGTCTGTCTCTCGACCGTCGAGTCACCACGTGGAATGCGGCGGCAACCCGCCTCTTCGGCTACGAGGAACGAGCGATCCTCGGCGCAAGGACGAGTTCCTCGCGCAAGGAAGGGCCGCGAAGGAGGCTGCTCCACTGACAAGGAGAGAGCATGCCAGAGAATCGCGACCCCGCCCACGTCCGATACGTGGGTGTCGATGTGTCCAAAGCCGAGCTCGAGATCGCTTTCGAGGTCGGGACCTCCAAGACCCTGCCTCGCACAGCTTCACGCTGGCGCGCTTGGCTCGAGTCGCAGGCCGACCAGGCCCTGCAC
>JGI12210J13797_10937904_pt1 | contig 12485 bp, 8 predicted proteins | sample ElkSlonscriptome_3_FD_13797 | JGI IMG/M metagenome (IMG submission 13797) | reverse complement strand
GACGGAATGTCGAAGCTGGACGGGAAATCGGCGGCGGTCCACCAGTGATCACTCGCCGCGTCAGAAAAAGAGTAGACCGACGAATCGACAAGGTCAGAGTTGTGCCCCTCTGAATCGTTCGTCGTAACGCCGGTCTGCGCGAACAGCAGGTGCTCTGTGCCATCGGGCGCAATCAGCCGGACTCGCACATCGGCAACTATTTCATGATTGGCGCTGAATTCGACGCCGATGCTGCCTACGTATCCCTGGGTGCCATCCACCTCGAAGCGAACGTCCAGCGACGAGCCATAGTTTCCAGGCCCCTCGCCCGCGCCGTCCGGGATCGCCCCCAGGCTGTCGGGTTCGGCTGCCACCTGGACCGCCTGGGCCCTGAGTTCGCCGGAAAGGCCTGCGATCGAGCCGACCAACGTGAGCAATACTAAGAATGCATGGCGATTCATCATGATGATTGTTCCTGAGTCATTTGCAAAAATTCGATTCTAGGGAATCGTGATCGGCCCACCGCTGTTCTCATAGGCGTAGCTGACGATCGTGGCCGGGCGCCCGTTGGGACCGGTTTCGATTCGGGCATAGCCATACTTGACCTGCCCATTGTCCTCAAAGCGGAAGCCCAGGTAGGCATCCTGACCGGAAACGGTACCCCAGGCGCTGGCCGCGGCGAAGACGGAAAATGCAGCTTCGGGCCCGACTATCGCGCCGGAGCCCAATAGTGCATAGGTTTTGTTACCGTCCAAGGTTAAACCGCCGCGCGTGTTGGATCCCGGCCAGAAGAAGGCCAATTCTCCATTGGATTGATAGATATTGAAATCGAAGGGCGGGTTCTCACAGTCACAAGTCGCGCCATCGATCCAGCGAATCGAGCCGCCCGTGGTGGTTTCGTTCGGGGTGAAGTTCACGTTATCGAAGCGGATGATCTCGGACTCGAACTCGAAGCTCGATCCGAAGATCCGGTCTTCGGGCATGAACTCGAACGCTCCCGAGTCCGTGCCATTCGATCCGGTGATCGTCCCCTGACCCGTGTCGAAGGTTCTTGGGAACCCCGTTCCGCGCTGGTCGAATTCAAAACGCGATGAAAAGCCGTTGTCGATTGCCGGACTCGAGGCCGGGATCGCATGCGTTCGCGTCAGTCCTCCGTTGTCGGCCAGCGGCTGTATTTGAGGGTCCGTATTCGACTGGTTTGATTCCGAACCGCTGAAGAAACCGTCGGTGGCGACGTTGCAACAGAACCAGCCGACCACAAAATCCCCACCTTGCTGTGTGATCGCAATCGATTCTGGCGCATTGAAGATGTTGCTGTTGACGGTAACGTCTAGCGACGAGTCCGGGACATTGACACTCTCGAACAGGCGCAATCCTGTCGAATCAGACACGATCGTGTTGTTTGCGAATGCCGCATCGAACGCAAAGCCGCCGCCCATGCTCAGCACAATCGACGCGATCTCATCGCTCGATCCCGGCGCATTGCCCGTCACCGTCGAATTTGTCATGGAAAAGGAACAGTCCCACTGCAGGCGACAGCTGACGAACAGGCCGCTTCCGTCGGGATCTACCGGATCGTCAGGCGATGGTGAATTGGCGCGGATCAGAGTATTCATGAGTATGGCCTGCTGCGCGTCAGCAATGGCCAGGCCTCCGCCTAGCCGCGCTTCATTGCCATCGATGTCCAACTCGCTGCCGCGGAACGACGAGTTCTGCGTGTAGACCCCGCCGCCGGCAATATTGCGACCACCGCTGATGCGCATCCCCGACAAGGCGAAACGACCCTCGAATCCGGTGGTGAAAAACGGCTGGAACTCGGTCGTGGCGGACGCGCTTCGCTGAACGGTCAGGATATCGGGCCCGGGTCCCTGGATGTTGAGCGACTGCTCGACCGCAGGCAAGGCAGTCATCAGGTTGATCGTGCGGGGCGTCGAGAAGAATTCGGGGTCAAAGGCGATGGTCTGGCCTGCCCCGGCATCAAGCATGGCCTGGCGCAGACTACCTGCTCCCGAATCATCGGCGTTGGTGACAACGATGTCCGTTGTATCAACCTCGAAACTCAGGACAGCGGCCGTCACCGCTCCCGTGTCTTGTGCAAACCCGTCATCGAATACCAACGCCCAGACCCCCTCCAGCGGGCTGCCCAGAAAGGCGTCGTCCATTGATGTGACTTCAGGGCGCGCGGGCGGTGCCGGAAAATCGACGCCGCCTGATTTGTTCGTTCTTGCCGTGGAAGTCGGCACCGAGGTCGCTAGCGCAGCCGCCGTCAGATCCCACCAGTGGTCACTGGCACTGTCCGAAAAAGTATGAGTTGAAGTGTCGACCAGAGTGGAGGGGTATCCTGAAATTGACATTTCCGAGACCCCGGTCTGCTCGAACAACAGATGTTCGGTCCCATCGGGTGCCCGCAGGCGAACGCGAAGATCGGCGAGGTAGGAGTGGTTCGCGCTAAAAGCGACGCTGACGCGCCCAACGGATCCAGGGGCGTTGTCGACGACAAATAAAACTGGCCGGGACTGCCCGTATTGGCCTGGACCTGGCGCCAATCCGTCCGGAATCGGTCCTAAAGTGGAAGGAATAGCCTGAACCGAAAACGGCTCAGCACGAAGGCCTCCGGACAATAGAGCCACCGTTGCGGTCATGACAGCCAGAGCGAAAAACTTATTACGAATCATCTGTGGAACCTTCTTATTCGTTTTCCCTATTAAGAGTTTGTGCAGTCGCGTCGAAAAAGGGATCATTCCGTTTGTGCTCTCAACAGTTGAGCTACCATGAGCGCCATGGACGCAGCCCGCTATCAGCGCTTGAAGACTCTGATGATCGAGGCTCTGGAGTACCCTGATCCGGAGCGCGAGCGCTTTATCAATGAGGCCTGCGGCGAGGATGACGAGCTTCGCGCCGACCTGCTCCGTCTGATCGGGCACTCGATCAGCGATGGTTTTCTCGCCGATAGCGCCGTGGTGGTCGATGAGCATCAGCAGGCCGAATCCATAATCGGCACCACGATTGGCCGGATCCGGATCGATCGGCTGATTGCACGCGGCGGCATGGGCGAGGTGTACGCGGGCGAAGACCAACTGCTCAAACGCCCGGTTGCGGTCAAGCTGATCCGCAACCAGTGGCGCTGGTCAGACGAGCGACGAGCGGCTTTTCTGGCTGAAGCACGCGCGCTCTCTGCGCTAGCCCATCCGAATATTTGTCAGGTTCATGACTTTTTCTCTGACGAGATCGGTGGTGGACCGGACGACGAAAACGGAAACACGCAGCGCGACGTGCTCGTCCTGGAGTTAATAAACGGCCGTACTCTGCGCGATCTTCTGGACCACAACGGTCGCCCGTCACGGCGCACCGCACTGGATTGGGCAAGCCAAATTGCCGATGCCCTGGTCAGCGCCCACGAGCGTGGCGTGGCCCATCGCGACCTCAAGCCGGATAATATAATGCTGACCGATTCGGGCCAGATCAAAGTGCTCGATTTTGGCCTGGCCCGCAGTCTGCCGCCTGACGCAGATCAGCACGAGCCCGGACCCGGCACACAGGTGGCCGGAACGCCAGGCTACCTGGCACCGGAACAGGCGCTGGGCGAACGGGCGACCCCGGCCAGCGATATCTGGAGTTTCGGGCTGGTCCTGATTGAGCTGCTTACAGGGGAAGCACCTTTTGACAAGCGACAAACCGGCCCGTCGTTGCTGGACCAAGCGCGCAAGGGTGAAGTGCGAATTCCAGATAATCATCCGCGCGCGGAAACCAAGCTGCTGCGATCCGTGCTGGACGTTCAGCCCAACAATCGCCCCAGTGCGCGCGGCCTGCGTCAGCAGCTACAGAAAATTCAGGATCGACCCAAGCGACGCCTGATAGCAGCTGCATGTTTTGCGCTCGCGGCATTACTGATCGGCGGTGCGATTCGCTACACGCTTGACCTTCAAACCGAACGCGACCTGGCTGAAACCGCCCGTATCGAAGCCGAAGGCGCCCGCCTGGATGCGGAGCGCGCGCGTGACCAGGCCGAGGATCTGGCCCAGTTTATGCTGCAAGATCTTTATGACGGGCTGGATAGAGTGGGACGCCTTGACCTGCTGGAACCAGTCGCCGACAAAGCGGTGGAATATTTTGTTGAGCACGAACAGGATCCCGCCGATAAAGACAACAAACGAACAACCTTGTTTGCTGGCATTGCCTTATTGCGCTCGGCGAAAATCCTGGAGTTTCAGGGCCGTTTGCTGGAATCCATTGAGGTGATGCGCGAAGCAATAGATGACCTGCGCGCCCTGCGCGAACTTCAACAGGACAGTCTTGATGTCCATCAACACTTGTCATTTGGGCTACAGATGCTGTCAGCTCAGCTGAACACCGCCGGTCAGCACGCTGAATCGCAGGCGACAGCGCGTGAAAGTCTGACCCTGGCTCAAGACTATCTGGACTTGCTGGAGCGCGAGAAGACTGGTGACCTGCAAGTGGCTCCCCCAGATTCACTTGACGGGCGTATTGACATCGCCTGGGACCTTCTGCTGGGTGCCTGGTATGCGCTGAGCGAAAGCGGGCTGCGCGGCGGCGACTTTGATCTCGCAATCGAAAGCGCCGATCAGGCACTAGCGCTGGTCGATCACGACGCGCCTGACCTGCCCGTCGTGAAGAAGCGCAAGGCTGATTTGGCCTGGACACGCTGTCTTGCTCTGCTTCAGACGCTCAATACGTCGGGTAAAGTCCAGGCCTGCGAGGGCCCGCTAGAGATTGATCGGGCGCAGATAGTGATCGAACCCGAAAACGTTTATGCAAAATCAAACTTGTCCAATTCCTTGTGGCTGATGAGCCTTGCACTGCGCCAGGAAGGACAACATGCAAAGGCCCTGGTGCATGCCCAGGAAGCAGCGAGCTTAGCCCGAGAATTGATTGCCTGGGATCCGGAACAACCGCAATTTGACAATCTGCTCTCTGTGACCCTTATCAGCCAGGCCCGTATTCTGGATGAACTTCAACGTGATGCCGAGCGCGTCGCTGTCCTCGAAGAAGCGCTGGGCTTGACCAGCGCCATGATCGGTGAGGGTGAAGACCATCAGGTCCTGCACAATCACGCCACCGTTCTGGCCCTGCTTGAGCGCCCTGAACAGGCCCGACCGTGGGCTGTAAAACTGATGGATAGTGGTTGGAATCGGCCTGCGTTTATTCTGCTCTGTCAGCAATTGTCGCTCGATCCACGCTGCGAGGCTTTTACGTTTTGAATCAGCAATCCGACCGCGCCATCACGGTGATGCTCAAGCGCTGGCAATCCGGCGATGAGCAAGCCCTGGAGGACATGGTGCCTGCAGTCTACAACGAGCTTCAGCGCCTGGCCGCCGGTCAGCTGAACCGCGATTTCGGGGCCACCATTCAGCCCACCGAACTTGTCGCCGAGGCCTACATGCAGCTGATCGATGTCGACCAGGTCGACTGGAAGAGCCGCGCACATTTCTATTCGATGGCTGCCCGCATCATGCGCCGCGTACTGGTTCAGCGCTATCGTCGCCGCGAGGCCGATCGCCGGGGTGGCGGCCAGACGCTGTTGACCCTGGCGCCGGGTCACGGTGCCTCGAAGCCGAAATCTCTCTCACTGGACGCCCTCGAAAAAGCCCTGACTGAACTGGAACGCCTTGACCCGCGGGGGGCTGAAATCGTGACCCTGAAATTCTTCGGCGGCCTGACGGCAAAAGAAATCGCCGAGGCGCTCGACGTCTCCGAGCCCACCGTCAAACGCGACTGGGCCGCAGCGCGCATCTGGCTCTACGACTCATTGAGTCCGTCTTTTCAGTAGAAAGCGATAGCGCGGCAAGATCAAAAGCAAATGCGCTTAACGCGAAGAAAAGAGAAAATAAGAAAAAGGCTTTCTTCGCGCTCTTTCCGTCTTTCCGTCTTTCCGTTTTTCCGTTAAGGCTTCTGTATTTTGTTAGAGCCGACCAAGCGATTCTGGACGTCACCCACTCAAGCGGGATCGGATTTCGTCGATGATGGCGGGGTCATCGATTGTCGAGGGAATCTCCGGATGCTCGCCGTTGGCCAGGGCGCGCAGGGTGCGGCGCAGAATCTTGCCGGAGCGGGTCTTGGGCAGGCGATCGACAATATGGACCTGGCGGAAGCAGGCGACCGCGCCAACCGTTGATCGCACCCTCGCGACCAGTTCGTCACAGACCGTGGTCGGAGTCATCGCACTTCCGTCCTTTAGCACCACCAGGCCGAGCGGCAGCTGGCCCTTGAGTTCGTCATCAACGCCGAACACCGCACATTCGGCCACCTCAGGATGCGAGGCAACGATTTCTTCGAGCTCCCCGGTGGACAGACGGTGGCCGGCGACGTTGATGACATCGTCCATCCGGCCCATGATGAAGACCTGTCCGTTCTCATCGATATAGCCGCCGTCGCCGCTCAGGTAGTAGCCGAGATGAGTCGTTGCATAGGAGCGGTTGAAGCGTTCGGCGTCGTTCCAGAGGCCCAGGAGACAGCCGGGCGGGAGCGGCTGCTTGACGCAGACCGCGCCCTGCTCGTTCGGGCCGCGCGGTCGACCCGAGGGATCGAGAATCTCGACCTGGAAGCCAGGCGTGGGCTTGCCGGCGGCTCCGACGACCTCCTCGGCGTCTTCGAGACCCACGGGATTACAGGCAATCGCCCAGCCGGTTTCGGTCTGCCACCAGTGATCGAGCACCGGCAGGCCGGTCTTGTCCTTCAGCCAGTCGTGGGTCGCCGGATCCAGACGCTCGCCGGCCAGGAACAGGCGCTTCAGTGAGGACAGATCGTATTGCGTCATCAGCGTCCCGTCCGGGTCCTCCTTGCGAATTGCCCTGAACGCCGTCGGAGCGGTGAACATGGCGTTGACCTTGTGTTCTGCCATTACCCGCCAGAACGCGCCGGCATCGGGCGTGCGCACCGGTTTGCCTTCATACAGCACCGTCGTGCAGCCATAGATCAGCGGGGCGTAGACAATATAGGAATGGCCAACGACCCAGCCAACATCGGAGGCCGCCCAGAACACCTCGCCCGGCTGCATGCCGTAGACCACTTCCATGCTGTAGTGCATGGCTACCGCGTGGCCGCCGTGATCGCGGACCACGCCCTTGGGTTTGCCGGTCGTGCCGGAGGTGTAGAGAATATAGAGCGGATGATTCCCCGCGACAGGAACCGCATCGACAGGCTGGGACGCCGCTTCCAGGGCCATCCAATCGTGATCGCGGCCGTCAACGAAAGCCGCCTCGCACTGCTCGCGCTGGCAGATCACGGTTGCCTCGACCGGGTGCGAGGCTTGTTCGAGGGCCGCATCGAGCAGTGGCTTGTAGTCGATGATCCGACCGAACTCGATGCCGCAGGAGGCCGACAGCACCACTCTGGGCCGGGCGTCGTCGATGCGAACCGCCAGTTCGTGCGGGGCGAAGCCGCCGAACACGACCGAATGAACGGCCCCCAGACGAGCACAGGCCAACATGCCGATCACCGCCTCGGGAATCATCGGCATGTAGATCACCACGCGATCGCCTTCCTCCACGCCCAGCCCGGCCAGGGCACCCGCGAAGCGCGCGACCCGCTCGGTCAGCTCACCGTAAGTAAAAGTCTGCTTCCTGTCGGCCGAGGGCGAGTCGTAGATCAGGGCCGTCTGATCACCCCGACCGGCCTCGACATGCGCATCGAGCGCCAGCCAGGCGGTATTCAGCGCGCCGTCGGCAAACCACTGATTGCTGCCTTGTTCGGCGGGCGAATGGCCCTGAGTCGGCGCACGACGCCAGTTGATTCGCTGCGCCTGATCCAGCCAGTACGCATTGGGATCCGCTGCCGCACGGGCAGCGTGCTCGAGGTAGGGCGAACCCGCCATATCCTTCTCCGTCCAATCTGATCGCAACGCTAGTTTGTACCACCAAGTGATCTGCGGGCACTAGACCATGGGCGTAGACACGTTCTCTGGCGTGACGACGATCAAGCGGGAAACCACCGTCGTCGACAGCATGACGGACTGCTTGTGCAAACGCGATCGGCGATATTGCTCGAAGCGATCAAAGTCATAGTCAAATTGAATTGCTAATCCGACCGTGATTCTTTCTAATGATAGAACTTCGTAAGATTCCTTCATTCAGGGAGATCGATCATGAAAAGTAACCTACGCTCTCTCGTCATCGGATTGGCGCTCAGCGCAGCGATGACGACCGCGTCGTCCACGGCTGTGGCCATGGACGATGCCAAATCCAATCAATTCTGGTGGCCAGATCAGCTCGATCTGAGCCCGCTGCGCGACCAGGATCCATCCTCGAACCCCTACGGCGGCGATTTCGACTATGCGGCCGAATTCGCGTCACTTGATCTCGATGAAGTCAAGGAAGACATTCGAGTCGTTCTGACTGATTCCCAGGACTGGTGGCCGGCCGACTGGGGCCACTACGGTCCCTTCTTCATCCGTATGGCATGGCACTCGGCGGGGACCTACCGGGTCGTCGACGGCCGCGGTGGCGCGGGTGGCGGTCAGCTACGCTTTGACCCGCAGAACAGCTGGCCCGACAACGCCAACCTCGACAAGGCTCGCCGCCTGCTCTGGCCGGTTAAGCAGAAATACGGCCGCAAGCTGAGCTGGGCCGATCTGATGGTCCTGACCGGCAATGTATCCATGGAAGACATGGGTTTTCAGACCTTCGGCTTTGCCGGAGGACGTCAGGACGACTGGGAGCCCGATCTGGTCTACTGGGGCCCGGAAGAAGCCATGCTGGCCGCCGATCGACGTGACGGAAACGAACGTCTGGAAGGGCCGTTGGCCGCCACCCAGATGGGTCTGATCTACGTCAATGCTGAGGGTCCGGGCGGCGTGCCTGACCCGGAAGCCGCCGCCACCGCCATTCGCGAAAGCTTTGGCCGCATGGCGATGAACGATGAAGAAACGCTGGCACTAATCGCCGGCGGTCACACCTTCGGCAAGGTTCATGGCGCAGCCAGCCCCGCAGACTGCATCGGTCCGGAACCGGCTGCCGCCGGCGTCGAAGACCAGGGCCTCGGCTGGAAGAATAACTGCGGTTCAGGCAGCGGTGCCGACACCATCACCAGCGGTCTCGAAGGCGCCTGGACCCAGCAGCCGACGCGCTGGTCCATGCTCTACCTAACCAACCTGCTCAACAACGAGTGGGTGCTGTCGGAGAGTCCGGCCGGGGGTGCTCAGTGGGTCGCGGCCAACGGTGCACTTGACAACACCGTGCCCGAAGTGCAGCCGGGGGCCGGTAACTCGACGCCGATCATGTTGACCACCGATGTGGCGATGAAACGCGATCCGGCCTACCGTGAGATTGCCGAGCGCTTTCTTGCCAATCCGCAGGAATTCGAAGACGCCTTTGCCCGCGCCTGGTTCAAGCTGACCCACCGCGACATGGGCCCGCGGGCGCGCTACGTTGGGAGCGAAGTCCCATCCGAAGTACTGAGCTGGCAGGATCCTGTTCCGACCTGGGAGGGCGACGTGGTGTCAGCTCGCCAGATCGCAGGTCTGAAGGAATCGATTCTCGATTCCGGTCTGACCGTACCCGAGCTGGTGCGCACTGCCTGGGCGTCAGCCTCCACCTACCGCGCCAGCGACATGCGCGGTGGCGCCAACGGCGCACGCATCCGCCTGGAACCGCAGGTCAATTGGGAGGCTAACAATCCTGACGAGCTGGATCGCGTGCTCGGCGTCCTTGGAGATATTCAGAATGACTTCAACAGCGGCCGGGGTGCCGACATCTCCATGGCCGACCTGATCGTCCTGGGCGGTGCAGCCGCGATCGAGAAGGCGGCCGCCGACGCCGGCCATGACATCAGCGTGCCGTTCACTCCGGGTCGCGGCGATGCCAGCCCGGAGATGACCGAAGTCGAGTCCTTCGGCTGGCTCGAGCCCTACGCCGATGCATTCCGCAACTACTACAGCGATCGCCACTACTTCCCGCCGCTCGATGCGATGGTGGACAAGGCCGCCCTCCTCGACCTGACGGTGCCGGAGATGGCCACGCTCATCGGCGGCATGCGCGCGCTTGACGCCAACCACGGCGGCGCGGCCCACGGCGTGTTCACCGACACACCCGGCCAGCTGACCAACGACTTCTTCGTCAACGTGCTCAGCATGGATAACGCCTGGACCCAGCACGACGAAATGGACGGCATCTATGTGGGAAGCGACCGAGCTACGGGTGAGATGAAGTGGACGGCCACCCCCGTCGACCTGATCTTCGGCTCGAACTCCGAGCTTCGCGCCGTCTCCGAGGCCTACGCCTCGGCTGACGGTGAGCAGGAATTCGTCAGCGATTTCGTTGCCGCCTGGACGAAGGTCATGAACGCTGATCGCTTCGATATCTGAGGCGGTTAGCGAGTCTGACAGCAAGTGCTACAGGGCGGGTCCGAGAGGGCCCGCCTTTTTTTATACGCGACCCGCCGGCGATGGCAGGGCTGACGCCGAGAGCGGGTCAGGCGCCACCACGCCCGGTCAGCCAGTGACGCGCCGCTGCCAGCAGATGGAGCCCCACCAGGCCGGGGATCAGGTATTCGCCACAGAACTTGTGGACGGATTCGACGGCTTCGTGCACGTCATGGCCCAGGGGCATGGGAATGTAGAAAGTGAACCAGCCGAAGACATCCATGCCTTCGCCCTCGGTGAATAGATACATCGGTCCCGTCAGGACCAGAACGATCAGCACGGCGAGCAGCAGGCGATGCATGATCCCTGCGGCGATCCGCTCGTAGCGAGGACTGGAATCCGAACGCGGGAACCCCTTCCGAAGCCGCCATCCGCTGCGCCAGAGCACGAACCAGAGCACGAAGAATCCGAGTCCGATATGAATGCTCATGATGTAGTCCTCGGCGGCGTCCGGCGCCTCGCCGGCGGCAATGCCAAGCGTCCACATGGCCACCACGAGCACGGCCGTCAGCCAGTGATTGAGCGTTGAAATACCCGAATAACGCACCTGATGGTTCATACCGTCCATGATCTTGTCCTGACTTGCTGAATGCTTGACCTCAGTGTCGGCTGACTGATCCTTTCGGGCAATCCGTCAAACGACCGAGAGCAGATTCATGGCAGGATATCGGCCTGTCAATGACACAGACGCCGCAACTCCCATGCTCAAGCCCCGTATTCGTCTTCAGCCCCGACTCGTCCTCGCCGCTGTCTTTTCCCTGATTGCCGTCCTCGTCGCGTGGGATCTGCTGTCCGATCAAGGGGCGGGCGTCGACGTGCTGCATCTGGTGATCGAGTCGCTGGTGCTGATCATTGCGGCCGGATCGGGGCTTCTTCTCCTGTGGCGCCACTGGCAGCAGCGGCGTCAGCTCAGGGAACTCGCGGGCCAGATCGGTCAGGCCCGTGCCGACTCGGTGCGCTGGCGAACCCGCTATCAAGACACGATTCAGGGCCTGAGCCAGGCGATCCAGGCGCAGTTCGCGGAATGGCAGCTCAGCGTCGCCGAGTCGGAGGTCGCCCTGCTGATTCTCAAAGGGCTCAGCCTGGGAGAGATCGCCGCGATTCGCCAGACCAGCGAGCGCACCGTGCGCGACCAGGCCCGTGCTGTCTATCGAAAGTCTGGCCAGGCCAATCGGGCCAGCCTGTCGGCCTATTTTCTGGAGGATCTGCTGCTGCCGCTGGACGAGGGCACGGCCGCCTCGGCGCCCTGAGACCGGAGTGGCCGCCCCAGACACAATCCACCGGCCCAATCATTGGGGTTATGCTGATCGCTGTACCGACATGACCCCAGTCCCTTAACTCAAATATGCCCTCGACAAAAGCATTGAACGTGCTCGGCACCGAACTCGCCGACTGCTCCCACGACCCCAAGACCGGCTTCTATCGTAATGGCTGCTGCGAGACGGGCCCCGACGATGTTGGCGTGCATACGGTCTGCGCCGTGCTGACCGAGGAGTTCCTCGCCTTCAGCAAGTCTCGCGGCAACGACCTGAGCACGCCGCGACCCGAATTCGGTTTCCCCGGCCTGAAAGACGGCGATCGCTGGTGCCTGTGCGCGGCGCGCTGGCTGGAAGCCTATGACGCCGACTGTGCGCCGCGGGTGCACCTGGAGGCCACGCATAAGAAAACTCTGGAGACCGCGCCGCTGGAGGCGCTGAAAGAGCACGCACTGGAGCGTTTCCACTAGTGCAGTCCGCGCAAACGCCCCGGCTTACGGTTGTTTCCGCCATCGTCGGTGCCATCGGCCTGATCGCGATTGGCGCCGCCCTCACCCTGCTTTTCCGAAGCGAGGCCGGGGTCGACGTCGAGCGCCAGTGGATGGGTCCGACACCGGTCACCTTCTATCGCCCCGATTCGAGCCCGGCAACCCAGGGCCAAGGTGCATCCGATTTGCCGGTGGTAATCATCTCCCATGGTTTTGCCGGGTCGACGCAGCTGATGGAATCCTTTGCCCTGGCCCTGGCGAGGAACGGTTACCTGGCCGTGGCCTTCGATTACTACGGCCATGGACGCCACCTCGAGCCACTGCGCGGCGACGTCATGGATGTGGAGGGCGCGACGCGCTTTCTTGTCGAGCAGACCCGCGCCGTCG
>JGI12210J13797_10491468_pt1 | contig 12487 bp, 11 predicted proteins | sample ElkSlonscriptome_3_FD_13797 | JGI IMG/M metagenome (IMG submission 13797) | reverse complement strand
CCGAGACCGACCGGCTGGTGGAGCGCGTGGTGGCCGAGCGGACGTGGTCGGAGCTGTTCACCCTGGGCGAGTCGTACCTCGACCCCGAGCTGGCCGAGCACTACGACCTCGGCGCGCCGGTGAGCGAGCCGGGCTGGGTGGCCTACCCCGACAAGCGACGGGCGGGGATCCTCTCCCACGGCGCGTTCTTGGCGGTGGGCGAGAAGTTCGGCGACACCAGCCCCGTGGAGCGCGGCAAGGCGGTGTGGACTCGGCTCTTGTGCCAAGACATGCCCCCGCCGCCCCCCGACGTGGACAGCGGCGTGCCGCCCGAGGGCGATCCCAGCGCGTGCAAGCTCGAGCGCTACGACATGGCCTCGCGACCCGAGTGCGCGAGCTGTCACACCATCCTCGACCCCATCGGGTTCGGGCTGGAGAACTACGGCCCCCGCGGCGAGTGGCGCACCCACGAGCCGGGGCGCCCCGAGTGCAGCATCGACGGCCAGGGCGCGCTGCCCGGCGCGGGCCCGTTCGCCGGAGCGCCCAGCCTGGGCGCGATGCTGGCTCAGTCCCACGACGTGCGGCACTGCGCGATGGAGCGGCTGGCCCAGTTCTCGCTGGGCCGGGCGGTCACCTCCGACGACGCGGCCGCGGTGGAGGCGATGACCCAGCGCTTCGACGACGACGACCTGATCGCGGTGCTGCTGGACCTGGTCAGCAGCGAAGCCTTCCGTCACCGAGTGGTGGAGCAGTGAGGAACACGACGATGAGCACCCCAACCTTCGACTCTCCCATGCGTCGCCGCGGGTTCCTCCGCGGCCTGGCCGGGGCCACCGTGGCTCTGCCCTTCCTCGAGTCCCTCGCCCGCCCCCGCCCCGCGCACGCCAACGTGGGCGCCCCGCTGCGCTACGTGGTGATCGTGGGCGGCACCGAGCAGCACCGCGCCGTGCCCACCGGTACCGGAGCCGGCTACACCATGCCCGAGGCGCTCGCCTCGCTCGAGGCCGTGCGCGAGCACGTCACCCTGGTCTCGGGCGTCGAGATCCCCACCCCCAACGGCGCCAACGCCTCGATCCCGGCGGGCGGCCGCAGCCACAAGCTGCACGGCGACGTGATGCCGCCGCTGATGACGGGCTACCGCACGCCCATGTATGCGCTGTACGAGCACGCCACCTCCGACCAGATCGTGGCTCCCAAGCTCGCGGGTGACACCCCCATCGAGTCGCTCCAGCTGCGGGCCCAGCCTCACAACTACAAGGGCAGCAACGGCGGCACGGGCGGGGTGATCTCGGCTCGAGCGGGCGGCAACAACCTCACCCCGCAGACCAGCCCGCGGCTGGCGTGGGAGCAGCTGGCGCTGGGGATCACCCCCGACGACCCCACCGTGGCGGCCGCGCAGCAGCGGCGGATCGCCCGGCAGCAATCGGTGCTCGACCTCGTGCTCGACCACGGCAACCATGTGAAGGCGCGCGTCAGCCAGTCCGACTCGCGGCGGATGGAGCAGTACTTCGACGACCTGCGCGACCTCGAGACCCGCATCGAGCAGCTCGGCGGCGGCATGGCGGGCGGCATGTGCTCGCCCCTGGCCGACCCCGGCCCCGATCCCACCCAGACCAACCACCCCAGCACCCACCAGGGCGGCACCACCGGCTACTCCAACGAGGACCTGCGCTCGGAGATCATGGTCGATCTCATCCACATGGCGCTGGCGTGCGACCTCACCCGCGTGGCCACCTTCCAGAGCACCATCGAGCAGTGCTTCATGAGCACGGGGCCCCTGTGGGGCGTGGAGTACGAGGTGCACGACCTCACCCACGAGGACTTCCCCGGGCGCCACGAGATCTGGGCCTCGATCATCTCCTGGCAGGCCAGCTTCTTCGCGCGGCTGGTGGCCAAGCTCGCCGACACCGACGAGGGCGGCGCGCCCATGCTCGACAACACGGTGGTCGTGTACACCAACACCGGCGGCCAGTCCGGGCACGGCTCCCACGACATGACCATGGCCGTGGCCGGCCGCCCCGACGTGCTCACCCGCGGCACGCACGTGCGGGTGCCGGGCACCATGCCCTGCCACGTGTTCCAGACCGCGATGCAGGGCGTGGGCGTGCACGAGGACTTCGGCGAGGTGCCGGGCGTCGTGTCCGAGCTGCTGGTATGAGGCACGCGCCGGTCCGCGGCGGTATCCTCGGGCGCATGGCGATGGGCCGATGCGCGCGGGGATGGCTGGTCTTCATGGCCTGGGTGGCCTGCGAGGCCAGCACGGGCGGCTGCGTGAACACCTACGTGGTCGACCCGGCCGATGGCGACACCTCGGGCGGCGCGGGGGGCAGCACCGGCACCGCGGGCGAGCCCGACGAGGCCAGCGGCGGCGACACCCTCGTGGCCACCGGCTCGGCCGGCTCGGGCGGGGCGGATGGCTCCACCGGAGCGACGGGCAGCAGCGGGGACTTCGGCAGCACCTCGGGCGAGGACCAGGGCGGCACCTCGGGCGATCCAGAGGGCGGGGGCGGCGACCAGGAGGGTGGAGGCGAGACCGGCCCGCTCGAGGCCTGCCAGCCCTGCACGGCCGACGACGAGTGCGGCGGCCCGTCCGATCTCTGCGTCGTGCTCGGCGAGGCCCCCGTGTGCCTCGACGTCTGCACGGAGGGCGCCCGCATGTGCCCGCCCACCCTGACGTGCATGGTGGTGACCTCGGTCGACGGCCTCGATGCCCAGCAGTGCGTGCCCGACAGCGGCTCGTGCTCGGAGGGGTAGGGGCGAGAGCGGACTCGCGCGGCAGGCCCGTGCCTCTTGCATCGGCCAACCAGCCCCAAGTAGGCCGCGTGGGCACGCCTACCGCATTCGAGTCGGAGGCGGGGCTGGAGCTCGCGGTGATGGTGGAGTGCGTTTCGGGGTGGGGGTGCCCTCGGTACGCGTCGAGCAAGCGGTTCCGAGCCGTCGTACTCAATCCTTCGCTGAACCATGATAGCCTTGGTCTGCTCTACTGCCTTGAAGAGAGTTCGTGCATACCGAAGTCGATGTGCCGACGGTCGAAGGGGGCCTGGGGCAGCCATTCCCTGGTTGGCTCGTGCATACGCCGATGGGCTGGGTCGAGGACCCAGAGGATCTGACTCAATCCGAGATCGACAGCATCACGGATCGATGTGTCCGTGCCTGCGAGCAAGAATGGGCTCACGAGCCATTCATCGCGGCAAACTGCTCCACGAATGATGTCTTCGAGAGCCCTACGCTCCGTCAGAGCCCGAATGCTGGGCCCATCCACGAAATTCCAGAAGATCAAACGGATGGCAGCGGGTTGTTCATAGGCGAGTCACTCTCTTGTAATCTCCATAGCGACTGCTGTGAGCAATTCGACGAGCCTGCGGTGTGTGTCGCCGTGCCGGCTCGCGTCACACCCGCCGCTTTGCCTCTCGGCACCGGCGAAGAGTGGGTGCTCGCGGTCGAGGGAGTGACGGCGGCTGAGTCAACGTACGCCGATGATGAGGTGTCCGCCGGCATGACGGGAACGATCGGATACTCGTTCTGTGCGGAGGGGGACCAGGTGAGCTGCCCCTTCTACCTGGGCTCGATGGAACTCGCGCTCACGGGCTGCTAGTCCTGGAGCTTGATTGCAGCGGTTCTACGGAGACTCACGTGCTGGAGGCACTCGAGATACATCTCGCACAGCCGGCGCTTGGTATTGCACGGAACGGCACATCCGAGAAAGGGTTTCCGCCTCGTGGCGTGGTCGTAGAGGCGACGGGCCTCGTCGATGGGTTTCCGATCCATACTCAGGCGCCCATCGAGTCGCCGATCTTCTATCATGCGGGTGTGGGCTGGATCCGAGTCCAAGGCGCGGGGGGCACGTATCTCGACTTCGAGGTGCCATGCAACGGTGAACTCGCCGACGTCAAAGTTGCGTGGGGCTTCGACGAAGTGGCGACGAACGAAGCTCCTCCATCGGTCTCCATTGCTGGACTGCCCTCTTCAGTGGCTTGTCCAGACACTCTTGCGCTCGTCGTCTCAGCGTCGGATCCCGACAACGACATCGTAAGCTTGCGATGGGCCGTCGACGGGGTGCTTCTCGAGGATCCAAATCCGACGATCCCATTCACCGAAGCGCACGAGATCACGGCTATCGTACGCGATGCTCGGGGAGCGACGACGACGGACACGAAGCTCATCACGTGTACCTGAGCGTTCGGGGGCTCCCCGGGGTTCCGCCAACGTACCAAGCGTGCGCGCGTGTACAGCGCGGATCGACCAGGGAGTAGGGGCCGGCGATCTGCGCCTTCTGCGCGGTCAGAAATTGCATGTATTCCATGTAACGATGTCGGGGTCGGCCGACACTCACCCGTATTCGAGCGATGAGTCGCGCTTCTGCCCAGTCCACGGTCATTCCGCTGCGCCCCCCCGGGGGGTCGGCGAGGCCGGTCGATCCCACCACCGAGCAGCTCGTGGAGCGCGCGCGGCGGGGCGAGATCGCCGCGTGGACGCTGCTCTACCGAGGGCACTACGCTGGCGTGCTGCGCCATCTGTGCAGCCTGGTGGGCTCGCGCGAGCAGGCCGAGGACCTCGCCCAGGAGACCTTCGCCCGCGCGATGGCGTCGATCGGCTCCTTCGGCGGCAACTCGGCGTTCTCCACGTGGCTGCACGGCGTGGCGCTGAACGTGGCCCGCAGCCACTGGCGCGCGGGTGATCGCCGGGCGCGGGCGCAGGCCCAGCTCGAGATGGCCGAGGCCACCCAGGAGCTACGCACCGGCGAGCTCGACCGCGACCACCAGCGGCGGCTGCGGGTGAAGGTGCTGTTCTCCGTGCTCGAGGAGCTGAGCGAGTCGCTGCGCGAGGCCTTCGTGCTGCGCTACGTGGAGGGGCTGTCGGCCACCGAGGCGGCCGAGCGCCTGGGCATCGAGGCGGGGGCGGTGCGCGTCAGAGCCCACCGCGCGCGTCACCAGGTCGAGCAGCGCTTGCAGGAGCTGGGCTGGTCGTCGGCCCCGGAGGAGGCTCGCAATGCCGCCCGCTGACGATCGCCCGCTGGCCGACGCGCTGACCCTGGCCCGAGAGGCCGGAGCGCAGGCCGACGGGGCCACGCACGAGGCCCCGCCGTTCGGTGACTTCGCCGACGTGCTGCGCCGCGCCGCTCAGCAGCCCGGCACGCGCGTGTCGGACCAGGACATCGAAGACGCCGAGCGGCTCGCGACCAAGAGCGACGCCGAGATCGCCGCGGCGCTGGCCTTTGGCACGATCGAGGACTTCCTCGACGACGCGGCCGAGTTCGTGGCCATGCAGCGGGTCGACGAGATCCCGCCCATGCGGGCGCTCGCGCCCGAGGCTCCGCCCGCCCGCCGGCGGATGGTGGCCGTGATGGCCGTGGCCGCCGCGCTGGTGGCCTGCACGCTGGGCGCGGCGTGGCTGGGTCGAGCGTCGTGGCTGGCGGGTCGTTGGCCCGACGGCGGAGCGACCGACTATTCGGCGGCCGATCGGGCTCTCGGGCGTGGCGTAGACGGAGCGGCCCGGGCCGCCGGACATCGCGAGGCGCCGCGTATCTCCGCAGGCGACGAAGGTGTGGAGGGCGACGAGGGCGTCGATGCAGAGCTGCGGCCGGAGGACGGCGCGGTGGAGCGGCTCGACGACGAAGGTGGGAACGAGGCCGGCGAGCTCGAGGCGGTCGACGAGGCGACGGATCGAGGCGCCGACGAGGGGCGGTCCGCATCGGCCAAGTCGAGCCGCGGTAATCGTGCCCAGCGGCTGCAGGCGCTCGACGCCGAGGCTCGCGCCGCGTGGCAGCGCGGCGATCTGGTCCAGGCCCAGCGCACGTTCGAGGCGCTGGTGCGCGTCGCGGGCCGCAAGAGCCTGGCCGACATCGCCTACGGCGACCTGTTCTCGCTGGCGCGGCAGCGCGGGGACGACCAGGCCCTGCGCGGCTACTGGAAGCGCTACGCCAAGGCGTTTCCTCGCGGGCGCTACATCGACGAGGCTCGCGCGGGTCTATGCCGCACCGCGAGCAAGGACCGGCGCCGTGCGTGCTGGGAGGGCTACCTCCGCGATCGCCCGCAGGGCACCTATCACCAGCACGCCCGCGACGTGCTGGCGCGCTCCGAGTAGACTTGGCCGCGCATGGCAGCGGTGCTGGGTCTGGTGCTGGCCACGCTCGGCCTCGGTTCGAGCCCCGGTCACGGGGTGGAGGCGGCCGAGCAGGCGCCTGCGCCCGAGCCTGCCGTTGCGCCCGAGCCGGTGCGGTACGGGGTGGTGCTCGATGGCGCGATCGAGCCGAGCGAGGGGCTGCCTGACGAGCTGGCGCTGCGGCTGGGTGATCGCTCGATCGACTCGGCCCGCACGCTCGCCACCGAGCCCGATGGACCCTACGTGTGGGTCGCCGTCGACGAGGTGCGGGCGGGGGCGGTGGAGATCCGGCTCATCGTCTCCGACGGTCGGCTCTACACGCGTACGACCGAGGCGCCGGCCGAGCAGGGGTCGCGCGTGGTGGCCGGGGCGGTGGCCAACATGCTCGACGCGATCGAGAACAACCGGCTCGCGCCGCAGCAGACGGGAGTGGCGGTGCCGGTGCCGGTGGCCCAGGCGGAGGCGGGAGGGGAGACGACCGCGCCCGATGGTGCCTCGACGGGCACGGGCGAGGGGTCGGGCGGTGACGTGCCTCCGGCCGCCGCCGGGGCGGTCGCGGTGCCGCGGGCGTGGGTTGGCGTGGTGGCGGGCGGCGGCGCTACGTTTGGGCTGGGGCCGCCTACGGAGAGCGCAGGGGTCACGGGGCTGGGCGGTGGATTGGGCGTGCAGGCGGTGCTCGAGCGCGGCGTGGTGGTGGGGCTGAGCGGGCGAGGGTCCGGGTGGCGTAGCGAGGGCGTGTCGCTCACGCGCGTGCGGGTGGCGGCGGTGGCTGGGTACGCCTGGCGTTCGGGGCGTTCGGGGCGGGCGGGCGAGCGTGCCGGACGGGCGGAGGAGCGTGCCGGACGGGCGGAGGAGCGTGCCGGACGGGCGGAGGAGCGTGCCGGACGGGCGGAGGAGCGTCCCGGGCGTTCGGACGAGCGCCCCGGACGAGAGGACGAGCGCCCCGGGCGGGCGGACGGTCCCGGGCGCTTCGAACTGCTCGTGGCGGCTGGGCCCACGGTGGAGTTCATCCGTGTCGGCGCCGAGCTGCTGTCTGCCGATGACCGATCCCGGAGCCGGATCGCGCCGCTGCTCGGTGGATGCGTGCTGGTGCGGCCCATGGTCACCGTGGCCGAGCCTCGCGGGGCGCGGGTGGGGGTTGGGGTGGAGGTGGAGGCGGCGGCCTCGGTGGAGGCACGGGCGCCGGCGGGGGCGGTGCAGCTCGAGCGGGAGACGGCAGGGGGCAGCCGGCCGATCGCGCGGGCGGGAGGCTTCGAATTGGAGACGGGCGTGGTAGTCGAGGTGCGGTTCGGGCTGCGGCAGCGCGGGGGCTGAGGGAAGCCGAGGGAGAGATCGCGTTGGCGCAGCCGCGACCCGAGCTTGAACGTCGATGGAGAGCCGAGCCCCGCGGCCGCGAGCTACCCGGGGGACTCGACCAGCCGTAGGGCTGTATCGAGCGCCTTCGGGTCCGTAGGACTTCAACGGTTCATGGGTCACAGTTGTCGAGTGCAATCACCTGTGCCTGAGTCCAAATCCTGGTTCCCGAACTCCCAACTCCAGCATCTGGATACCACTGGAGATATAGCTGATCCCCAGATGCAATGTGGAGCGAGGAGAGAAGATGCGAACCCCATTGGCCGGGAGAAAGATTCTCTTGGCCCTGAGAGAAGTGGTTGTTTCCGCGCTTGATTCCTACTCGGATCATGTAGGATACGTTTGTGTTATTTACTAGCGCGCTCTTTGCTCGATGCACAGGCCCGAAGCCGGAGTCGTGCTGTCCTGCATAGCACGAAACAACCGCTGGCAGGTTGCTGACATTGTGCCAGTCAGCAAGCGCGGGCTTTGCAAGCGCTATGCTAACGAAGGCTGCTAGTGCCCCAGCTATGCTTAACCTGCGACGGGTGCGAATTGACGAGGGGTTCTTCCTGCTAGACGCTGCTAGACGTTAGGCGATTTTCTGGGTTGCTCTCACGATTTCCCGTCTCATCAAAGGATGCTTCGCGGGGCTCGTTTGGATGGTAAGCTCGTTTTGCTCTCAGCGTCATGACCTCCTCTCTACGACGTCAGTCGGAGCAGGCAAGTAAGGCAATACTAGTTGACGTTGGTTGTCGCTGCGTGGGGCGCGGTCAGCGGTCGGTGATGTCGACCGAATTCATATTGTTACTAAGCTGGATCTGTGGGTCATTAGAGCTACGTGATCAAGAACGGCACGTATGGGACGGCGGTGCGCGGAGGCGACTGGCCAGAGCACCACGGGGTGTCCACGTGCGGAGGCGCCGCGGATCGCCTCACACCCGCTCGGGTCGAGCCCGAGGCCCGAGGCGCGGGCGAGGCGGAGCCGGGCTCGGCGTGGGACCGGCATCCGCCTCCACTCTTGCCCGCGACCCCGCCCGCTGAAGCTCGCGCCACGCGGCCAGCCACGACAGGCTCGCGCCCGAGACCACCCCGAGCATCCACACCAAGTAGTAGGTCTTGTACGCGGCGCAGGTGACCAGATAGGCGATCACCGACAGCGCCCCGCCCACCGCGATGGCCCGGGTGTCGCGGGTGGCGTCGCGGAGCTGCCGGCCCACCACCAGCAGCGGGATCGACAGGATCGCCGAGCCGATCAACCCGAACTTCCACAGGTGGTACGCGGCCATGTTGTGCACGAAGGCCTTGTGGAAGCCCTCCACCAAGAACGTGGCGCCCAGGCCCGCGCCGAGCAGCGGGTACTTCAGGAACATGGCCCATGCGGTCTCGATCTCCTCGAAGCGCGCGATCATGGTGCCCTCCGAGCCCAGGCGCAGGTACTTCTCGCCCACCTCCCAGAACACCGACGACCAGGCCAGCAGCCCCAGGCACATCAACAGCGACACCAGCAGCATCTGCGAGGGGCGGCGGATGTAGGCGGTGACGATGAGGCCCAGCATGTAGCCGAGGATCATCCCGCGGCTGACCGAGGCGAACAGGCTCACCAGCAAGATGCCGTACATCACCAGGTGCGCGGGCCGGGCCAGCAGCGAGGGGCTGCGGCCGGTGGGATCGGTGTGGCGCAGCAGGCTCGAGGCGTAGAAGCCCACCAGCGGCAGGCCGGCGGTGATCTTGAAGTAGTTGTAGGTGGAGCGGACGCCGGGGCCGAAGCTGGGCATCTTGTACAGCGACACCAGGCTGTCGCCCACGCACACGAACAGGGTGACCGCGAGGATGATGCGAGGGCGCGCCGCCCCCCGGCCGGCGACCATGCCGATGATGAACAGCAGGTAGGGCAGGCTGTCCTCGATGGCCTGCTGGGCCTCGCCCTGCCGCAGGCTGCCCACCAGCACCGCCAACAACAGCGCCCCGAACCACGGCGACAGCACCATCAGCTCGCGGCGAGCGGCGCGGCTCATCAGCCCCAGCAGGCCCCCCAGCCCGGCCATGGCCAGGAACACGGCGATGGCGGGGGAGATGCCGGTGGGGAAGATCGGCAACACCAGCGTCAGCAGCACCCCGAAGATGACGATCCCGCTGGTGACCATCCGAAGCAGGGACGATAGCACGCCGCGCACCTCCAGCCGGAGGCGGAGGGAGCGGAAGCCGGAGGCGGAGGGAGCACCCGGTGTGACGAGCCCGCGCGCGGTGGGGGCCGGCGTGGCAGGAGCGGTGTACTCTCGTCGTCGGTGCTCGTGTCCGTCCCCCGCATGTACGGTCGGGCCCCGGTGTGGGCCCAGCACGCGCTGTGCAGCGCCGAGGGGCTGCGCATTCGCCTGCGTCGCTACCCGCTCGGGTTCGCGGCCGACGTGGAGCGAGCGCAGCAGCGGCTTCAGTGGTCGGGCGAGCAGCGGGCGGCGCATCGGCTGGCCCGCCTGCGCACGATGCTGGTGCACGCGGGCCGGCACGTGCCCTACTGGTCGGCGCTGTTCGAGCGGCTGGGCTTCTCTCCCCTGCGGCTGCAGCACGAGGACGAGCTGGACCGGCTGCCGCGGCTGACCAAGGACGTGATCTTGCGCGAGGGCGCGCGCATGTGGGCGACCCGGGTGCCGGCGTGGGCGGGCGGGCGGCAGCGGCTGAAGACCAGCGGCACCACGGGCGCGGGCATGCAGCTGTGGGCCTCGGGCGCGGCGATGCGGGAGCAGTGGGCGGTGTGCTGGCGCTATCGGCTGGCCCACGGCATCGAGCGCGGCACCTGGAGCGCGCAGCTGGGCGGGCGGGTGGTGGTGCCGCCGCAGCAGGTCGATCCGCCCTACCACCGGGTGAACGTGGCGGGCCGCCAGCTGCTGCTGTCGGGCTACCATCTGGGGCCGCACTCGGCCCCGGCGTACCTCGAGGAGATCGAGCGGCGGCGGATCCCGTGGATCCACGGCTACCCCTCGCTGGTGGTGCAGCTGGCCGAGGCAGCCCGAGAGCGCGGGCGGCCGCTGCCCGACCTGCGCTTCGTGACCCTGGCCTCCGAGACGGTCACCGCGGCCCAGCGCGCGATGATCGAGCAGGGCCTGGGGGTGGTGCCGCGCGAGCACTACGCCCAGACCGAGGCGGTGGCCAACATCAGCGAGGGCCCCGACGGCCAGCTGCGGATCGACGACGACTTCTCGGTGGTGGAGCTTCTGCCCGAGCCCCAGCCGGGAGGCGCGACGACCCACCGGATCGTGGGCACCAGCCTCGACAACTGGCACCAGCCGTTCATCCGCTACGACACCGGCGACCTGGCCACGCTCGACCCGGCGGGTGACGACGGGGTGGCGCCGGGGCGGGTGGTGCAGGAGATCGACGGCCGCTGCGAGGACGTGGTGGAGCTGCGCTCGGGGGCCCGGGTGGGGCGCACCGATCACGTGTTCAAGGCGCTCACCTTCATCCGCGAGGCGCAGATCCGCCAGCGCGAGCCCGGGGCGATCACCCTGCACTTGGTGCCCCGCGGGGCGTGGACGCCGGCCCACGAGGCCAGCGTGCGCCGAGAGCTGGCGCAGCGGCTGGGTGATGGGCTGCAGGTGGAGATCGTGCTGGCGCAGCGGCTGGAGCGAACACCCCGGGGCAAGCTGCGGCTGGTGGTGCGCGAGCGCGATCGAGCGTCGAGCGAGCGCTGAGCCGCCCGACGAGCGCTCGCGCGGAGCCAGCGGATCGACCCCGCACCCGCAGCCCGCCCGGTCGAGCGCTGACCCGGCGGGGCCTGCCGGGCTATGCTCTGGGCGCACGATGACCACCCACCGCATCCTCGTGCCCGGCGATCGGGCGCGCATCGAGACCGGCGTGCGGCTGGCCCGAGAGGACTACGCGCTCGTCCGCCACGTGGAGGGCACGATCCGCTTCAACACGGTGAAGGACTGGGGCCCCGAGGTGGGCCCCAACGGCTACCCGCGCTCCGACTTCGACGTGCACTGGCCAGAGGACGCCAAGTACCGCGACCCGCTCACCGGCTGGCACGACGGCCATGCGGGCCTGCTGGCGATCGTGGACGGCCAGCCGCAGTTCGTGGGGGCCAAGGCCACGGTGGGCTCGCGGCTGGGGGGCGACCTGGTGCTGGGGGTCAACGACGCCACCCCCGACGGCCCGCGGGGGCTGGGCAACTCGGGCACGTTCGCGGTGGAGGTGGAGGTGGGCCGCCCCGAGCGAATGCTCGCGCCGCTGCTGGGCACGTGGGTGAAGGTGCACGAGGCGCCGCGCAAGACCGGCGTGCCCAGCCTGATGCTGATGGCCTTCGACCTCGACCGCACCTGGCGGGCGCTGGAGCCCTACGGGCGCACGCTGAGGGAGGGCGGGGAGATCCGCGAGCTGGGCACCCTGGGCGGCCGCGACTTCGTGACCCTGTGGTCCGCTCAGCGCCGCGCCGAGGAGTCGTGGATCTACGAGGTAGATCGCACCCAGCTGCACCTCGAGCGCGTCAGCGACCGCTACCGCCAGGGCTTCGATCGCCTGTAGCTTGCGCCGCGGCGACCGGGGAGGGTGCTATGCTGACCCCGTCATGCCTGGAGGAGATCCTCTCGAACTGACTCACGAGGCCTTTGCGCAGCAGCAACGCCAGCGTGGGGGCCCCGCGTGGCGAGCGGCCGTGGACTACGGCATCGACGTCAGCTTGCTGGAGCGCAACCTTGCGCTGAGTCCCTCCGAGCGGCTCGCTCAGCACGACGAGGCTCTCGCGCTGTACTTCGCGAGCCGTCGATGACGCGAACCCACTGGCCGCAGCGCAACGCGGAGCTCATTCGAACCCTCAACGCCTCGAGCGTCTCGTTCGTGATCATCGGTGGAGTCGCCGCAGTCCTGCACGGTGCCTCCAGAATGACGGTCGATCTGGATGTCGCGGCTCCCTTCGATCGCGAGAACCTCGAGCGGCTGCGCAAGGCCTTGGCTCCTCATCGACCGGTGCACGCATCTCGCCCCGACCTCGGCTTCCTCGATGAGCCGATGGAACGACTGCTTCGGTTCCGTCTCATGCTCATCCAGACGACGTTGGGTCGGCTCGATGTGTTGCGGC
>JGI12210J13797_10178249_pt1 | contig 12489 bp, 8 predicted proteins | sample ElkSlonscriptome_3_FD_13797 | JGI IMG/M metagenome (IMG submission 13797) | reverse complement strand
GACTATAGCGATGACTCATTGGCAGGTCTAAAATTGACTCTCTATGCCAATCTTTCCATACCCCAACACCCCCTTGACTACTGGACTACAGCTTTAACTTGTCAAGCATCGATTGAGGCATTATCTTGGATAATCACGGTCGCGATGCCCGTGCGCTGAAACAGTCGGTTGGCGCGGGTGGCCTGCCAGTCCATGAAGCGGATGTAAGTGGCACTTCTGAGGCTACCCACGACTAATCCGTAGCTCATCTCCTGTCCCACTTCCCAGAGGCCCAGAATACTCAGGCGGCGACTGCGCTTGAGGGTTTGCTCTTGGCGCTTCTGAGTCCCCACGAACGACCAGCGATAGCTGACCGGACTCCAGCTATCGAAGCCCGACTCATCGAGGTACTTTAACTGAATATAGCCGTCTTGAGCGGCCTGTTGGAACAGGTCTAAGTCAGCCTGTTTTCGGGCTCGCAGCACCGGGTCTTGGCGACCGCGATGGCTATGACGGGTGCGTTTCCACCGATATCTTTTTTTTGAGGACTCGTCTCAGGTGACCCCGACTGAGGTAAATGCCGTGAACCTCTGCCAGATGCTCAATTCAGTTGACGACTATTGACGGTACGCTTCTCCGCCGAGATGTACGCCTCCAACGCGGTCATCACCGCCATCGAACATTGGGGCCGACGCCCTGAGCGAGGACGATCCCATAATCCATATAGGCCGTCCTGTTGCCACCGATGAATAGCTGTGCGGGCGGTGGCGACTTGCCAACCCAGATACTGCGCAATTTGGTGAGGGGTCCACCCTCGGTGGTTTAACCTTAGGGCCTCAGCTCGGTCTTTGGTGCGTTGAGGGACTCCAATCGCAACTCGCAACTCTTGCAAGGTGCGATCTTCTTCTGGACTCAGTTCGACTCGCAATGGGGGAGTTGACATCGCTAGAATACCCTCGATAGGTCGCTCTTCAGTGTACCTCTACTGCTACGTTTAGTTCTGCTTCCTTACTTAGCCATTCGGTGAGGAATTGGTAAGCGATCGTCACTCGTCGTCCTGAGACTCTCGGTAGTCTGTAATGGCGAAGAACAGGACAAACGCCATAAAATTATGAAAATGTAACCAAGAACGTGGCCATCATGATGGCGATCGCAGCCGCAATAGCTATAGCAACAAGGGTCGCAAGAATAATTGTTGACGATACGGATCAAATTCAATTTTGATGAGCTAGTTGCTCACGGCTGGATTGCCCTTAGGCAGATATTCCCTATCCACAGTTCTTGGTTGATGAAAGCAAGGACATTGCACTTTTCTGCAATCGATCTGGTCAAAAACAGACAGATTAGGAGCGATCGCCCATCTTATAGTTGAACGTGTTGCATCCCGCTAGCCCTCGGTGATTCTTCATAATGTCAACGTTTGTGCATAGTTCTCAATTATCGATTAGGGGAAGAGTCGGTGATCTTCAACGTTTGTGCCGCCTTTTTATCATGGCTATTGCCATCGCATGATCAAACCCAACATGCTCTTCAGTGGTGGCATCAACGGCAGGTTGATCGCTTACACGACGGAGCAGAGCTGATTCGAGACGGCGTTTTGCAAGACTTATTTGCCATTCGTCGCACGTTGGAACTTGCTCACGAAGAGTGTGAACCTGCGTCTCAGAAAAGTTTGCAGCAGTTGGAAGCGCTTCATCAGAGACTAGAGCAAGTCAGCAACACCCTCTCGCCCGCGTTTATTCAAGACAGCCTGCCCCTTGCCATTCAACACTGGCTGCACCTGTGGCAAGGGCAACACCCACAGGTGTCTGTCACCGTTCATTTTGCAGACCAAGAGCAAGCCAGTATCCCGATCAATCGAATTGTGCTGATGACCTTAGACGAATGGTTGAGGCTAGTCTCTCCGCATCTCAGTTCAGACGCTGCTTTAGAACTCGCTCTAAAACGGCAGGGGAGGCTGACATTCCTGACTGTTCGAGTCAAAGAACCAGTGCCTCAGAAGCAACGGGCGATCGCCCATCTTCAGGATCTGGCTTATCTGCATCGCTCCTTTCAATTTTTAACAGGCGGCCACTCTCAACAAGGAGTTCACGGATTATGGATAGAGTGGCAATTTAGCTGGTCTAGTGATCCAAAATCCTGAAGTCAGCAGTCCTGATGTCAGCAGGTCTGAGGCAAACAGCCCCAAGTCAAACAGCCCCAAGTCAAACAGCCCTGAAACAAATGACGCATCGAGTGAGGTAACACTTCCATGACACAAACTTTTGTTGTTGTAGACGACCACGAATCGGTGCTGAGCGGTACGGTGGCGGTGCTACAGAAAGAATATCCCGAGGCCAAGATTTTCACGGCGAGTACGGCGCAAGCTGCCCAAGAGCAGGTGCAATCGACGAGCCCTGATGCCGTAGTGATGGATCTGTCGATTCCTGCCACTCCAAAAGACACGGCACAGACCGAGACGGGCATTCAGCTGTTGCGAACGCTGATGCAGCAGTATCCAACGCTCAACATCGTCGTGCAGAGTGCCCATGTGCGATCGCTCGTTCGCGTGAAGCCCCTGATCGATACCCACGAGGGCGGCTTTACGATTGCGGATAAGAGTCTGCCTCTGAAAGAGATGCTCACCAAGGTTGATTGGGCGATTCAGGGCTTGATCTACACGCCACGGGAAATGCGTACGGGGCTGGAAGTGAAGCCGGAGTGGCTGAATGTGCTGATTTTTGCCTTTCAAGAAGGGTTGCAGGATAAGGCGATCGCCGAACGCATCAATGTGTCAGAGCGAACCGTGCGTCATTATTGGACAAAGGTTCAGGATGCCTTAGATGTATATCCTGATGAAGGCAAAAATATCCGCATTCAAACCGAAATTCGGGCCAGGGAAGAGGGATTGATTGATTGAGAAGGGGACTGTAGGGTGGGGCACTGCCCACCATCCGATAGATTCTTTGTCAGAAATCACCTAAGACTCGAACAACCTCAAGGGTTGTTTCTGACTTAACCGTTCAAAAGCCTTGCTTAAAGCACGTGAGAACCGATCGCCCCAGAATCAAAGGTGAGGATGTATGGCACAGCATCAGGATCAAGTAGAGCGTTCAGTTCCTAATTATTCTGGTTATCGAGCACTGTTGCCGGGGCTCTTGGGCATTGGCATTGTCGTAGCGGCTCGTCTTACAGGATTGCTACAGCCGCTAGAATGGGCCGCCCTCGATACGGCGTTGAAGTGGCGGCTTGCTGAACCCACGGACGAGCATGTCACCATTGTTGGGATTGATGAAAGCGATATTCAAGCCGTCGGAACGTATCCTATTCCTGATGAAGTCTTGGCTCAAGCCTTGCAGCAGTTACAAGACTATGGGGCTGAAGCGATCGGATTAGACATCGTGCGGGATGTGCCCGTAGAGCCTGGACATCGCGCCTTGGTCGAGTCATTTCAGTCGATGGACAATGTGATTGGCGCTGAATCCGTTGTGCCCGATCGCTTTGGATCGCTGATCGCACCGCCGCCTGCGCTCCCTTCTGAACACATTGGTTTTGTAGACAATAAATTAGATGCTGATGGCAACATCCGCCGCAGTTTATTAGGGGCTGCGACGACAGACGGAGGCTATCAGTTTTCAATGCCGATTCGTTTAGCGATGGCTTACCTCGAACCTGATGGACTGATGCTTGAGAACGGTATCCGTGATCCAGCGGCCATGCGGTTTGGTTCCGTAGAACTGGCTCGCGTCTCTCCCAACACGGGAGGCTATGTGCGAGCAGATGCGGGCGGTATTCAAACCCTACTCAATTTCCGTAGTGGAGCCGAACCCTTTCGCAGGGTGTCGCTGATGGAGGTATTGCAGGGAGAGGCTGATCCAGAGTGGTTTCGCGATCGCATTGTTCTTGTGGGCGTTACGGCCAGTAGCGCCAAAGATATCGTCCAATCATCAGCGGTACGTAGCTCTAATCCAGGATTGGTGTTTGGGGTTGAGGTGCAGGCTCATGCCACCAGTCAGCTTGTGAATGCTGTGTTGGAAGGGCGATCGCTCCTATACACATGGTCTGATGGCTGGGAGTATGCCTGGATCGTCGTTTGGGGATGGGTTGGGATTGGAATCAGTCGAAGAGTTCAGCGTTTGGGGCGCTATTTTGCGCTGGTCGTTGGCCTAAGCATAGGACTGTTGAGCTTGGCCTATGTGGGTGTCTTTGGGGGTTGGTGGCTTCCCATTGTCCCGGCTCTCTTCGCATTCTGGTTGAATAGCGTCGTCTTTCACGTCGCTTATCTGTACAATTGTTCGCTTCAGTCTCGGATTCGCGATCGCCAACTCGTGATCGAACATACCTTTACGGCCATTCACAATGGCCCCTTGCAAACTCTGGCAACCCTGACCCGAAAAGTGGATGCCCCCGACTTTTCTCAAGAACAGTTGCAGCAAGACCTCCAAAATCTCAACAGCGAACTGCGGAGCGTCTATGAAACCATCCGACGAGAGGCCATGCAAGACGGTCGCGAGCCGTCGCTCTATGACCTCAGCCTACCGCTCCATGAATTGCTTTACGAAGTCTACAGCGATACCCTACAGCGCGATTTTCCCTACTTCAAAGACCTGAAAATCCACATCGTCAAGTTTGAACCCTTCGACGAAACCTCTCTTTCGCCTGAGCTGAAACGAAACCTCTGTCAGTTTTTAGAAGAAGCCCTCTGCAATGTCGGGAAACATGCCGCAGGAACGAAACGACTGCTCATCGAGTGCCGCAACGATGGAACGTCTAATGTCATTCGGGTTGAAGACAATGGGGTGAGCGTTGGGATGGACGCAAGAATAAGCGAACAATCTCGCCCTTCTGAGGGGTCTAGTGCGCCCCCAGGCTGGGGCACTCGTCAGGCCAAAACCCTGGCGCGGCAGCTCGGCGGCACCTTCGAGCGTTGGTTTGCCTGTGCGGAGCACGTATCGCCCAAATCAGCCAAGGGCATGGTCTGCGAGCTACGATGGCAGGCTCGACGCTCGTTCGAGCAGGGAGTTCAACATCTCGTCCAAACTCTCACTTTGGCAGTTTTCGGCAAGCCCCGTGACTGATTTAGGCCATGAGATTGACTGAAAAATCTTTATTGTTTTGACGAAATATTCGATATGGTATGAGCATTCTCGCCAAATAACCCGTTTGCCCTTGAGGATGGATGCACGATGAGCCCCAGATTTCACATGATTGTTGATGTTAGCCGATGGCTGGCGATCGCCAGCCTAATCACTGCTGTATCGTTGAGCCCTATTCCATCAGCACGAGCACAATTTGTCGATCCGCAACCTTCCCGTCCAGATTCTGATTCAACGGTTCCAACCACGGCACGATACGTTCCGCCCGATCGGTCGGCTCCACGCCCCGGTTCTACGGCTCCAGGAACATCCCGAGGCAACGGCTGCTCCTCCGCTTCAACAACAGGGCTGGTGCCTCTTGCGCCTCAAGCCCACGTTGGCCTGACCCAGACTGTGCAGCCTACCATCGCCTGGTTTAATCCTGAAACCGAAAACTACACCATAGAATTTCGCATTGCCGAACAGTTGCCAGACGGGGGCTTCAAGATCGTCTACGAGACGGATTTTGCATCCGCTGAGAAAACATTGCCCTCAGGCATTACCGTGGTGTCTCTTGACGATACAGATACAGAACTTGCCCCAGGCAAAACCTATCGCTGGCAGGCGGTTTTGGTCTGCGACCCCAATCGCCCGTCTGAGTCGCTGGTGGCAGAATCCGATATTCAGGTCATTTCGGCTTCAGATGGTGTAGAGGCTACCGTATTAACCCTGGCTACAGCGTCTCAACGGGCGGGCTTCTATGCTTCCCAAAGTCTCTGGTATGACGCTATGGGCGAAGTGCTGATGGCTGATGATGACGAGGCTCAAGCGGTGCGGCTTGATCTTCTCAATGATCTTGCCCTTCTTGAAGCAGCAGCGACAAGTGCGGGTGAGCAAAATACGAATCTGAGCTACGACGAACGGTTGAGAATGGTGATAGCTCAGATTCAGTAGCTAGCGCCAGTCGCCAATGAGGATAAACGGAGCCCAGAAGGCTGGGCGGGAGAGGCGATCGCCACTCTCAATCGCTTTTTGCTGAGCCGAGCGGAGGGCTTGGGCTGTAGTGAGGTCAGGTTGGCTGAGTGATTGGTAAAAGTCGGCCATGATTTGGGCGGTGGAGGCGTCGTTGATAGCCCAGAGGGAGGCGATCGCGCTGCGGGCTCCGGCCTGCACGGCGACTCCGGCCAGTCCTAGGGCAGATCGGTTGTCGCCGAGGGCGGTTTTGCAGGCGGTGAGGGTCAGCAGGTCGATCTGGCGGGTGCCGCCTGTGTTGCGGATGGCGCTTTCGAGTTCGCCGATGGTGAGCTTTTGCTCGTCTCCTGTGATCAAAAACGTGTCTTCGGGTTCTGCGCCAAATTCGCCGTGGGTTGCCATGTGGACGATGGAATAGTCGCTGGCTTGCAGCTCCTGCCGCAGCCGCTCTAGGGTAAATTCTGCATTGAGCAACTGCTGACTGCCTGGAAGCTGTTCTTGAATGCTGTCGATCTCGTCGCCTACGGCGGTTAGTGCAGCAAAAGATTGACCATTGACGACCGTAGCCTGACTGAGTCCTAACGCAAGTGCCCGCAGATTACGTCGTCTCGGTGCTGGAGTGAGGCTCGTGAGGGAAAGGCTAGGCGTGGTGGCGATCGCATATTGCTCAATTAAATATTGCTCGCCATCATGCAGCGCGCTCATTGGCACACTGCGAAACATGCCGTCTTGAACAAACACCAGAGTTTCAATAGATGCGTCTTCTAGGCTAGCCGCAAAGGGACGGATCAGCTGGTCGTATAGCGCTTGAGCCTGGGCAGGGTTGTAGTCTTCTAAACTGTATAAACTTTCTTCTAAGCCAATGCGGAATTGATTCAGCTGCTGGTTGAGGTCGTCTCGACTCGTTTCTAGCCATTCGAGCTGCTGTTGGCCGTTGGGAAGAGTCAAGATGATAGCCGTGCGATCGCCCAAGATAAACGTACTCAATACCCCGGCCTGATCATCGCGGCTGTCGGTGGCGAGTCGCGGATCGGTCGGGTCAATGGAGGCTAGGATGATACACTCATCGCCAAAATAGTTTTGCAGCTCTGCGAGTTTCAACGAATCGATGGCCGTCAGCGCTGAACGAATGTTGGCTACGGTGTCTTGCTCATCTACCGGACTCATGATTTTTGACGATGGAGCCTGGTTGAGCCGCAGCTCGGTCAGCTCTCGATAAACGGGCTCGACCGCATCTCGAAAGTCAAACTGAATATCGCGATCGGCAGTCAGAATGTCGCTGCGAATCTTTTCTAGGGTGGCGATCGCCTCTTCATAGGCGGCGATCGCCTCAGCCACTTTGCCCTGATCGTTGAGAATGCGCCCGGTTTGCCACTGCCACAGATACAGACTATCCCGCGACTGAAAATCTTGATCGGCGGCCAGTTCTGCATCACGGGTGAAGGTCAGCGCCTTCTCATCATCTCCTTCACACTCGTACAAATGCCCCAGCTTACCCGCCGCAAACGACTGCGCCCGATTGTCTTGAATGTGTTGAGCGGTGGCGATCGCCTGCACCAGTAGGGTTTCGGCTTCAGCCCGCAGGTCTGAAGTCAAACAGTTTGCACCCGACAACGACCCTCGCACTGCGGTCAAGTCGCGGGTGAGCGGCAGCAGATTGGCCAGATCAATCATGGTGTAAGCCTTATCGCGGGAGGCTGGAACCTGGGGCAAGAGGGCGATCGCCCGTGCATGGATCGCCTGAGTCGCCGCCAAATCTTCTGCTCGATGATAGGCCGGAATCAGATTCAGCATCGCTCGCACCTGCCCTTGGCGATCGCCCTGACGAGTTGCTGCATCAAGACTTTTCTGAAAATAGGCGAGGGCCTGCCCGTTTTTCGCAAGGGCATCGGTCTCTAACTGGGCAGCATCGATCGAATCTCCACGTTCTCGTGCATCTTCTGCCCGACGATCGCTAATGCGGGTTTGCTGAGCGTACACGCTTCCCAAGCTGTTTGTCGCCGCAGCGATATAAAGCGGATTGTCTAGATCTTGGGCGATCGCCAAACTTTCGGTCAAAACCCTTGCGGCTGACTCATACACCCCCTGAAGCCGATAGATCTCTCCTACACTCCCCAGAGCCGCTGCCTCCCCTGGGCGATCGCCAATACGTTGGGCAATGCCCACCGCACTCTCATCCAAACAAACCTCTTCACTGCCGCCTTCGTTGCCGCCTTCGTTGCCGCACAACAGGGCGATCGCCTGCCGATATTGCCCCAAACTTGTATAGGTTTGCGCCTGCTCCGTCAACATGCGCCCCGCTTTTTCGATATCCCCTAGCTGCTGATAAACGAATACAGCCTCTTCCCAATAGGGCAGCGCCGCCGTCGCGTCGCCCAACTGCCGATAAGCCCGCGCCAAGTTCTCAAGCACAATTCCCTGATAGGCCAAATTGTCTGATGCGCGATAAGCCTCCAACGCCTCATTCCAAGGGGCGATCGCCCCCAACACATCCCCCGCTCGATAGCGCTCAACCCCCTGCTGCACCGACTCAGCCGCCGACCCCTGATTCCCGACTCCCGACTCCTGGCTTATCTCTTGGGCGATCGCCCCCGGCACCTCCCCTGCCATCACTCCATGCCCTAACCACAAACAAATCAGCAGGCTGCTAACCCACAGAATACTGAAACGCACACGGGACTTAGATCGATGCAGAGGATTAAACACAAGGAATCTCCGGAAGATGGCGATCGGTATTACGGTTTGCGCGTATTATCACTTGAAACTCTGCCGATTGTCTGTGAATATTGCTAAAACAATATTGCTAAAACCTTATGAAGGGTCACAGGATAAAGTTATCTTCAGCGAGATCATCAACCGCAACATTTTCCAGTGTCAGAATGGTGACAGCGTTGCCTAGGCGATCGCCATCTCGGTCAAACCTGATAACAGTGGCATTACTGCGCTCGCCTAGGATGATGTGTGTCCCTAAGGCGTTAGAGGAGTCTAACCCATAAGAAGTAATCATTCGACGGAAATTAAGGACATCCTTGCCCACCATAAAGTCTGTGATGATATCTCTGCGATCGCGGATACGACGATATCGAAACTCGTCGCTGCCAGCCCCTCCGGTCAAAATATCGTTGCCATATCCACCCACAATGACATCGCTGCCAGCGCCTCCATTGATGGTGTCTTGCTTTCCGTTGCCGAGGAGGCGATCGTTGCCCTTGCCACCGTTGAGCTGATCACGACCCGCATTACCTTTGATGACATCATCGCCTGACCCACCGCTGATGAAGTCGTTACCGCGATCGCCAAACAATCTATCGTCACCAATTCCGCCGTCTATGTCATCATCACCTTTGCGTCCGCGCATGGTGTCAGTTCCGGAATTGCCGAAGAGAACATCGTTACCTTGATTACCGGAAATAAAATCATCTCCACTCAATCCCTGAACCCGATCGTCAGAGGCTAAAGCACGTATTCTGTTATTTAATGTATTCCCAGTCAGAATATCGGGCTGAGGAGTTGCTTGGATAATGATTGATTCGTTGTCGTCAGGACTATCGTCACCGTCATTCGGATCGTCGTCATTCGGATCGTCTTCGACAACAGGTTCAAAGGACACGTCAAGGGTGATTGTGTCTCCAACAGAAAACGGTAAGCCCTCAACATTCACTAGAATCTGATCTTCGTTGAACGTAACATCAGATACATCAATGCCAATTGTTGTTTCAGATGTATCGATTATGACGTTTGTGATTGCAGGAAGTGTGCCTAATAAGTCTGTGAGCACATACCCGTTAAAACTACCGCTAGCAAAAGAAAAAAGACCTGGACTCACTTGATCAGAAATCTGGTATGCGACAGTGTTATCACTGAGATCTATTGTAGCTTCAACAATCAAATTACTCTGCCCTGGATAAGGAGTTGAAAACTCGATATCATCACCGACGATAGCGGAGACCGGGTCTATGATGGGTGTTTGGAAGTTAGGAGAGAAAATCTCTAGCTGAATTTCTGAGCCGATGAAGTTTGAGGGTGTCATGGTAAGAGATCCCTGAAAATTTAAAAATTAATGATGGTAGAACAAATCACTGTCGGCATTTTATCGTAATGGAAAATTAAGGTAATAAATCGTGACCGCGACGGCAGTTAATTTTCTCTACTTGCCATAAATTTTGCAGAGATTCAGCCTGTCCAACTTCGGAAATGTCTAACATGATGCCTCCTCTCTCGTCTGCCCGGCTCTGGCAAATTATCGAGCGATCGCCCAGACTGTTGGTTAGACTTTCGACCGTGGCGATCGCAGTTGCAGGAGCTGCACCGCCAGGATTTGCCCAAAGTTTGATTACGCCAGATGACACATTGGGAGCAGAGGGGTCAGTTGTTCTTGAGAACTTTGGCGGAGCCCCAAATGAGGTGATTGGTGGAGGGGTGCAGCGGGCACAAAACCTATTCCATAGCTTTGAAGAGTTCAATGTGGATGAGGGGCGAGGGGCGTTTTTCTTTAGCCCTGATGGGGTGGCGAATATTTTTAGCCGGGTGACGGGCAATAATCCGTCCAATATTTTGGGGACGCTGGGCACGTTTGGAGGCGATGCCGACCTGTTTTTTATGAACCCGAATGGGATTTTGTTTGGCCCCAATTCGAGCTTGAATGTACAGGGTTCCTTTGCAGCCATTACAGCGGATGCGATCAAGTTTGGAGAAGAAGGATTTTTTAGCGCCTCAAATCCTGAAGTGCCGTCTGAGTTATTGACAGTTGATCCCTCTGCGTTTTTCTTTAATCAGATTCCAGCGGGAAATATCGAGACTCGTGCTGCTGGCTTTGGAGTCGGGTTGACTGTTCCAAATGGCGAAAACCTCTTGTTGTTAGGAGGAGGTGTCAATGTTGATGGAGGCTTATTGACGGCTCGCGGAGGACGGATTGATATTGGCAGTGTGGGGGGTGTTGGTTCTGTTGCTCTAGCTCCAGATGGCAGTTTACTTTTTCCTAGGGAACTGGAAAGGAGGGATATTAGCTTTGAGAATGGCGCACAGGTTGAAACCGCTTTGGATGATGCAGGAGATATTGTCGTCACGGCTCGTAATCTGGAGATTTTGGCAGGCAGTATCTTTCTTGCTGGAATTTCGCTGGGATTAGGGGGAGTAGATAATCGTTCTGGCGACATTATCTTGAATGCAACTGAGACCTTCACAATGTCCGATACAAGCAGTGTTAACAATCTTGTTGCAGGAATTGGCAACACTGGTGATATTAAAGTTGTAGCTCGCGATGTCAACATACTGAACGGTAGTGGCATAGTCACTGCAAGTCTAGGCATCGGAAATGCAGGAGATGTCTCCATCGAGGCTGCGAATGTTCTTACTCTTGAAGGGCGAAATATAAATGGCGGATCAAATTTCATAGCAAGTACAGTTATTACGTTATCGGAGCAATTAGCAGAACAATTTGGACTACCCGATTTTGTGGGTTTGGGAGATGGGGGCAATATTCATCTCCAGGCAAGGCAAATTAATTTAGCAGCGGGTTCTCAAGTTGCAACAAGTACCCTTTTTTCAACTGCGAATGCGGGTGATATTCAAATTAACGCTGTAGATTCTCTGATCGCAACAAATTCGTCAGTCATTCAATCAAGTACATCTGGCCAAGGTAATGCAGGCAATATCGGAATTGTCACAGCTAATCTGGGGGTGCTCAATGGGGCACAGCTAGTAGCTAGCACCTTCGGTGAGGGCAATGCAGGCAGTGTCATTATCGAGGCAAGCGAGCGCGTCACCTTTGATGGCATCTCTGACGATGGCGTGTCTCGCAGTGCTGTTTTGAGCAACGTTGAGGTCGATGCGGTAGGAGAGGGTGGCAATATTACCATCGACACAACCGTCTTAGAGGTGCTCAATGGGGCAGGGCTAACCGCTAGCACTTTCGGTGAGGGCAATGCAGGCAGTGTCATTATCGAGGCAAGCGATCGCGTCACCTTTGATGGCACCTCTGACGATGGCGTGTCTCGCAGTGCTGTTTTTAGCACCGTTGAGGCCGATGCGGTGGGTAAGGGCGGCAATATTACCATCGACACAACCGTCTTAGAGGTGCTCAATGGGGCAGGGCTAGCCGCTAGCAATCTAGGTGAGGGCAATGCAGGCAGTATCATGATCGAGGCAAGCGATCGCGTTACCTTTGATGGCACCTCTGACGATGGCGCATTTGTCAGTGCTGCCCAGAGTACGATCGAGGCGAATGGCATCGGGCAGGGGGGCGATATTGAGATCTCGACTTCTACCCTAGAGGTGCTCAATGGGGCTCAGTTACTAGCTAGTACAAGAGGCGAGGGAAATGCAGGCAGTGTCATTATTGAGGCGCGCGATCGCGTTACCTTTGATGGCACCTCTGAAGATGACGCATTTCTCAGTGCTGCATTCAGCCAAGTTGAGGCCGATGCGGTAGGCGATGGCGGAAATATCATCATCACCACCACCACGCTAGAGGTGTTCAATGGAT
>JGI12210J13797_10259635_pt1 | contig 12490 bp, 13 predicted proteins | sample ElkSlonscriptome_3_FD_13797 | JGI IMG/M metagenome (IMG submission 13797) | reverse complement strand
TGGGCCGAGAACGACCTGCCACCCGAGCGCCACGAGACCCACGCCGCCGACGTGCCGAAGCTCCTCGCGGAGCTCGATGAGACCTTCGACATCATCGTGTCCGACCCGCCGAGCTTTGCGCCGCGCGAGTCGGCCCTCGAAGGCGCCATCACCGCCTACGAGAAGCTCCACATCGCTTGTCTCGACCGACTGCGCCCCGGTGGGCTTTACCTCGCTGCCTCCTGCTCCAGTCACGTACGTCGAGGCGCCTTCGACGCGACCGTCTACGAAGCCTCGCGCCGACGACGCCGCCCGCTCCAGCTCCTGGGCCGTTGGGGCGCCGGCGAAGACCACCCCCGGATCCCCATCTTCGTAGAGGGCGACTATCTCAAGGCCATCCTCGTTCGGGGCTGAAGGCACCCCGAACCCTTCGCTCTCGTTCTCGATCCGAGCACTTCGTCGGGCAATCAGCGCCCGCTCGACAACTCGACGCGGCGGGCGAGAGAGGAGGCGCGGCCCCGAAGAAGGTCGGCGTCGATGGTGCCGAGCAGAAGCATTCCGACGGTGAGGGCGAGGAGCAGAATCGCCTCGTCGTCTGCCGCGCCGACACGGACGAGCGCACGGCGGTAGCGGGCGAGGGCAACGCGGACGCGGCGGCGGAGGTCGGGCCGATGCAGCGACTGCGCGAAGATGGCCACCCAGACCCGAGCCGCCGTCGGGTCCGCGGCCGGCCCGAGACCGAGGGCTGCCTCGAGCGCACGATCTACGGTGGTCGCTGGCGCCATGCGGGCACGGAGGTCCTCGGTCAGTTGTCGCAACAGAGCCTCGAGCATCGCCTCCTTGTTTGCGAAATTGTGGTGAACGAGGCTCGGACTGAGACCGGCCGCGTCAGCGACGGCGACGACGCTGGCGCGGTCGTAGCCGACCTCGGCCATCACCTTCTTCAGGGCGATGACGAGCTGACGGCGGCGGGTGGCTTTCATCGATGGGCGCGGCACCCGGCCAACTTCGTCGCGGTTGTTGGGTTGCTCAACCCATTTTCGAGGATGAGCTTGCAGCCATGTCGCTTTCCCAAGGGCTCGAATGCCTCGCCGCGGTCGTTGGCGTCGTCACCGTGGCGTTACCGTTCCTCTCCGTCCTCCCCTATCTGGCCATGACGCTCGGCCTCTCTTCGATGCATCTGCGCTTCACGGCTCGCGGCGTGGCCTTGCGCGGGCTGGACGTGGGAGCGGCCATGCTCGTGGTGCTGATCGGCGTCTTGGTCGCGATCGGCCTCGTGGTCGCTCGCCAGCTCGAGGCTGGCCCGCAGCCGTGGGGTCGGGAGGCCCTGCTGGGGCTGGGAACCTTGGCCATCGCTCGCAGCTGTACCGTCGATCTCATGGTGGGGTGCGAGCGAGACCGCTGGGAACGACGCATCCTCGGACTCGCGTGGCGTAGGCGCTCCCCTCGAAACACCAAGCTCTTTCTCGATGGTTGGGGAGACTTCATGGACCCTCTCGCGCTTCGCATGGGCGACGACGAGACCAGCTTCGAGCTCGGATGGTTCGACAGCAGCTACACCGCCGAACGCCCCGAAGCCATGGTCGCAGAGCTCAACGCCGCCCTCTCGAGAGCGAGGTCGTCGAAGCGGCACGAAGCGGTGTGAGCCTCGTCTCGCCCGCGTGCGAGAAGCTCAGTAGTAAGAACGCGTCGCTCTCGCCTATGCTGCCGCCGATGAAGCGACGACCACCTGGGTCGAAGCGACCCCGGCGGCTCAAACCCGCGCGGACCTCGTCGCTCGCCCCTTCACCCCAAGGCAAGCGCCGGAGCGGCCAGGTGCCGGCCGGCAAAGCAGTCGGACTCGAGGGTCCGCGTGAGCTTAGCGCCGCGATGGTCGAGGCCCTGCGGGCGCGGGGCGAGATCGAGCGCGTGACCCAGCGCTTCCACACCTACCCCGCCCGGCTCCATCCCGACGCCGCCAAGCGCCTGCTCGAGGTGTTGCCCGGCGAGCGCATGCTCGACCCCTTCTGCGGAGGCGGCACCGTGCTCGTGGAAGCGATGCTCGCAGGTCGCCACGCCTGGGGCAACGACCTCAACCCGGTCGCGACCCTCGTCGCCCGCGCCCGAACGCGGCTCCTCGAGCCTGCAGCACGCAAGAAGCTTCAGGCAGAGGCTCAACGCGTGGCCAAGGCAGCAGCGGGGTTGGTCGGCCAGAAGCTGCCGGCGCCAGAATCGGTGCAGCCACAAATACGCTGGTACGAGCCACACGTCCTAGGCGAGCTCACCGCACTGCACCAGCTCATCGAAGCCGCCGAAGACATGGAGGTGGCGCGCCTGCTCCGGGCGATGCATTCGTCGCTGGTGGTCAAATACTCGCTGCGCGCATCCGACACCTCGGCCCGGCGGGTCCAGCGAAAGGTGAAGAAAGGTGCAGTCATCCAGGCCTTCACCGCCCGCGCGGTGGAGCTGACCCGTATGCTCGACGAGCTTAGACAGAGCGTCCCCGAGGGCACGCCGGCGGCCAAGCTGCGCCGTGGCGACGCGCGAGAGCTCAACGGCACCTTCGACCTCATCCTCACCAGCCCCCCCTATCCAGGCACCTACGATTACATTCCCCTGCAGCACCTGCGACTGGCCTGGCTGGGTCAGCTCGACGCCCTCGGCGATCAGAAGCACGAGGTGGGTCCGCGCCGCGACTTCAAGAGCTCGGCCGAGGAGGGCTACCGGAAGTGGCAGGTGACCACCGAGAAGTGGACCATGGCCGCTTCGCGGGTGCTCGTCCCCGGTGGACACCTCGCGGTGGTGGTGGGCGATGGGATCAGCCACGGCCGCCTTCTCGAGGCCCGTGGCCCGACCAACGACGCAGCGCTGGCTGCCGCCCTCGTGCCCTACGCCGCCGCCAGCATCGAGCGCGCCGATCCAGCCACGGGCCTGGCCAAACGTGAGCATGCGCTGGTGTATCGCCGTCCCGAGTGATCATGAGCCAAGACCTCGAAGCCATGTCCGCCGCCCTTCGCGCCTTCAACGAGGCTCGCGACTGGGGACAGTTTCACGCCCCGCGCAACCTCGCCATGGCCCTCAATGTCGAGGCCAGCGAGCTGCTGGAACTCTTCCTCTGGTGTGCAGACAGCGGACCTCAGCCCGCGCTTCCAGAGCGTCGGGCGAGGCTCGACGACGAGGCCGCCGACGTGCTCATCTGTCTGCTCAATCTCTGCAACCGCGCTGGCGTCGACCTCGAAGCCGCCTTTTGGCGCAAGCTCGAGAAGAACGAAGCCAAGTATCCCGTCGAGCGCGCCAAGGGCAGCATGCGCAAGCACGACGAGTGAGCGCTTTGGGGAAACTGTTGAGATACGGAGCGTGGCGAGCTGGCGGCTCACGGCATCGTCCTCTGAGGTAATCCTCTGGGCCATCGCGGCGATGGCTGTATGAGCTTCATTCGCCGATGATGCAGAATCCATTGCCGAAGGGGTCACTGCAGAAAGCCGCCTGCTTGGGGCCATGGTCGAGCTCGTTCTCTACCGATCCACCAGCGGCGCGAACCCTCGCCACCGCCGCCTCGAAGTCGTGAACGTGGAGGTCGAGGTGCACCGGCGTCCAGTGACGCTGGTAATGGCGCTGGGCATCACTCCCCGACGAGCTGCGACTGCCGGTTGTCTTCTCGTGGATGCATACCGTGACGTTGTTGCCGTCGACGATGGCCATGGTGGGAAAGGGCCGCGTCTTCTCGGCGAAGCCGAATACCGCGGCGTAGAAGCTCAAGCCCGCCTCCAGATCCGGCACATCGATGCTGACGTGAACCCGTGGTCGATGGGTACCGCTCATGCCCACCCCGCAGTCCCCTCGAGCCGCTGATAGGAAGCTTCCATGCCTCGGTCCATGCCCGTGGCGAGCATGGCCTCGCGGGTGGCCGCGTCGGGGAGGGTCATACGCATCGTCATGAGCGTTCCACCTCCGTCGGCCACGAAGGTGGTGACGATGTGATTGTCGGGTGTGGGGTTGGGCATGTGCATGCGCTCCACGTGTTCGATGCGATGCGGGGGATCGAGCGCGATGAATTCGCCGGTGAGGTAGAAGCCGCCGCCTTCGCCATTGGTCCACTCGTACCGGATCTTGCCGCCTGCCACGGGCTCGCACTGGCAAACCGGCATCGTCCAGCCCTCGGGACCCAGCATCCATTGCTGGATGAGCTCGGGGTCGGTATGCGCACGATATACCGCTTCGGGGGAGGCTGCGAAGCGGCGCTTCACGACGACGTAGCGATCGCCGTCGGTGTCTAGGGTCAGCTTGCTCATGTCTTTACTTCCTTCGAATGGGAGAGGCGCCGTCGTTCCGAGCCGCCAAGATGAGATCCAGGCGCTCGTAGTTCTTCTCGAGACCTCGGCGCAGCGTCTCGAGGTAATCCTCGAGGCTGTCGAGACCGTGCGGCGCAAGTCGACAAGGCCGCTTGGTGCCGTCTACCCGCTGAAGAATGAGCCCCGCCTCGGTGAGCACCTTGATGTGACGGGACACGGCAGGCTGCGAGATGGGGAAGGGCGCAGCAAGCTCGCCAACCGTGGCCTCCCCCTGAGCCAGCCGAGCCAGGATGGCCCGGCGGGTCGGATCGGAGAGTGCACCGAGCGTTGCGTCCAGCGACGTTGTCTGCATGTCACTGCATAACGCAACTTATATATAAATACCAGGTTATATTAAACCGGAACCGAGTGACCTCGAGGCATCGGGATCTTGCTCCCCTGGAGGTAGAGCGAGACGGCGCAGGTCAGTGAGTGCCTACTGGCGCCCACCATCCCTAGGTCTGGGTCCTCTGGATATGCAGGCACCGGAGCTTCGTAAGGTGTCCCAAGGCCTTCAAACCGAGGCCCTTGGTCTTCGCGTTCGACATCTCGAATTGGCGTAGCTACGAGATCGGCGCGAGGCTGCCGAGGGGTTGTCGGCTGATGTCGCGTTGCTCGACAGGGCCTGGCTCATCGCTGAATGATACCTCGGCCCACCCAAGCCGTTCCTCCACTCGAGCGGAGTGCAATCGGGGTCATGGGTAGAATGGGTGGAGCTCAGCGTGGCCGAGCAGCTGGTGAGCCCGTTGGTAGAGCTCTTGCGAGTTCACGCCCAGAAGCTGTCCGAGCGGGCTCTGCATTCCGAAGATCGCACGCAAGAGCAGTGCGCGGGCCTCTTGGGTGGAGATGGCCTCGTGGGCATCCTGCACGAATCCCATGTCGTCGCCGCGAGGCATGACGGTGAAGCGATCGCCGCTGCAGGCACGCAACCGGAACGACGAGATGGGCCCCTGCCGGCGGAGCTGAAAAGACGCGGTGGTGGTGGTCGGCGTCTCCGACCAACCCAGGCCGAAGACCGCTGTGGCTGCGTAGCCCGCAGCGTGGCTCGCCGCAGCCTGTGCGAGCGAAGAGTCCCAGCGAAACTCGAGCTGCAGCTGCCCCTGCGGATCGACGAAGCGACGCGTGCACTGCTGGAACTCGGCCGCAGCCACGCACTCGAAATCGTCGGCGGTGAGGGGGCTGAGCCAAAACCCATGGCTCTGACCACGGCCGTAGCGTTGGTTCCGCTCGAAGAGTTGAATACGCCGCACCATGTCGAGCCCGGCAGCGACCGGCATCCCCTGCTGAAGCGCAGCCCGCACGGTCTGCAGCAAGAGCGGAACGCGAGGATCGACGAGGCTCGGCGGGCGCGTTTGAAGCGCGGCGATGGCGCCATCGACCCCCGTGGGGTCGTGGGCTGCAACCGACACCAGCTCCGTGTGGGGCGGAAGGACCGGACGCTGTTGCGGATGCATCTGGCACAGGCTGCCGAAGAATGCGGCGAGCTGAGCCTGACAATCCAGGGATTCCTTCCTCCCCTGGACCCGTCCCTGAACATCAACCCCTTGAAGCTCGAGGCCCGACGCGGGCCCCTTCTTCAGCTGCGCGCCCTGGACCCCCTCGAGGGGGAAAACAGCCGGGTCGAGGTTGCCGAAGATGAAGCGTCGCGTCGTGAGCAGAGCGCCTACGAAGTGCTCGGCTTCCCAGTTGTCGTTGACCCAACCCATGAGGGCACCCGTCGTCTCTGCCGTTTCGCGCTCGTAGGCCAGCGCGATGGGCTCCTCGCCACCGAGATGGTCCAGCCCGATGCCGGTGTAGACGGCACAGAGCCGCATGTCCGCCGGGTCCGGCTGAAAGGAGATCGTGTCGTGACGTAGGTGCTGGTGCGCGAGGTTCACCAGCGGTGGATGCTGAGCCGAGGGCCATCCGGTGGCGGTCATCGTGGACGATGATACGTCCGCCCGCCGCCGCTCTTCCTTCTAGAGAGGGAAGTGTCGGGTTTGGGTGAACTGCCTACGGAGCTCGGGGCGGAAATCGGGGTGGGCGATGGAGATGAGGGCCTCAGCGCGCTTGCGCAGCGGCAGGCCATGCAGGTTGACCGCGCCGTACTCGGTGACCACCCAATGGACGTGGCCGCGCGTCGTGACCACCCCAGCCCCCGGCTTCAGCTCGTGCGTGATGCGCGACACCTGCCCCCGCCGCGCGGTGGAGGGGAGCGCGATGATGGGTTTGCCTCCATCCGACTCGGCCGCGCCGCGGATGAAGTCCATCTGGCCGCCGATGCCAGAGAAGATGCTGTGACCCATCGAGTCGGCGCATACTTGGCCAGTCAGGTCGACCTCGATCGCTGAGTTGATGGCCACGACCCTGGGATTCTGTCGAATGAGCGATGTGTCATTGGTTCGATCGCAGGGATAGAACTCGACCATCAGGTTGTCGTCGACGAAGTCGAAGAGCCGTTGGGTCCCCGCCACGAAGCTGGTGGTGGTTCGTCCTCGGTGCACGGCCTTACGCTGATTATTGATGACTCCCTGCTCGACCAAGTCGATGACGTTGTCGGAGAACATCTCGGTGTGCACGCCGAGGTCGTTCTTGTCTCCGAGTCGGCGAAGAACCGCGTCCGGAATCGAGCCGATGCCCATCTGAAGCGTCGCGCCGTCCTCGATGAGCTCGGCGATGAACATGCCGATGCGGGCCTCGACCTCGCCTTCCTCGGCCGGGTGATGCTCGATGAGCGCGCGCTCGGTCGCGATGTGACGCGCGACGCGCGAGAAGGCTATGGCCGAGTTGCCCGTGGTGCGGGGCATGCGCTGGTTCACCTCGGCGATGACGGTCTCGGCCGAGGTGGCCGCTGCCAGGGCCGCATCGACGGAGGGGCCGAGGGTGGCATCGCCGTGCTTGTCCGGAGGCGACAGCTGGATCAGCGCCACGTCGAGGGGCACCCTCCGGGACAGAAACAACCGCGGAATGTCGGAGAGAAACACGGGGATGAAGTCGGCACGCCCCTCCGCGATGGCCCTGCGACAGGGCGGTCCGGTGAAGAGCGAGTTCGAGAATAGATGCCCCGCAGCCGCTTCCTCGGCGAAGGGCGCCGGTCCCGAGGTGTGCAGGTGGTAGAGCTCGACCCCTTCGAGGTCGGTACGGCGGGCGAGGGCCTCTACCAAGGGCGTCGGGGTGGCACAGGCACCGTGGATGAAGACCTTCATCCCGTTCTGGATCACGGACACGGCTTCGTCGGCGCTGACGGGGTCGCGGTTGACATCGCTCATGGCCCTGAGCTTGTAGCATCTCGCGTCGTACCTTCGGTGACGTTGCACTGCTGCATCAGGCACACCCGAGGTGACGCTCGCCTCATGACGGGCCACAGTCGCGGCATGCCGTTTCTAGCTTCCCGACGCCTCCGGGCGTTCTTGGTGCTCATCGTCGGCTGCGGATGCGGGCAACGAGGGGATGGCGCCCCCCCCGCGCCCACCACCTCGGCAACCGCTGGCCCGTCCGCAACGACCACGACATCAGCCGACGAGCGAATGACGGTGGCCGACTTCTGTGCGGCCCACGACGCCAAGCTCGACGCGCTCCTCGGCTCTTGTAGCGCCGAAGAGGCACCGACCGTGCACGCCCTGCTGTCCTCTGGCATTCAGACCAGCAAGCGACAGTGTCGATCGCTGAAGGAGGTACGGGTGGAGAAAGAGCACGTCCCTGCTTGTCTCGACGAGCTACAGACCTGGCACCGCGCCTCACTGGCCCACCTCCAGTTCGCCCCTGCCTGTCGCAAGGCCCTCGTCGGCCTCGCCAATGACGGCGACGCGTGCACCTTCGACCTCTCATGTCCGGCTGGCTCGTTTTGCCTTCCCAAACCGGAGGGCGACGAAGCCGACCCGGTGTGTAGCCCCGCTCCCGAGGTCGGCAGTGCGTGTCGCCCTCGCGCCGGCCACTCTTGCGGCCCTGCGCTCGACTGCGACCAGAGCACGAAGAAGTGCATCGCCCGCGCCAAGGAAGGCGAGGCATGTGGCTCGGGCCAGGCCGCCTGCGAAGAAGACCTCGCCTGCCTCCGGAATCACCACAAGGACCCCACCGGCAAGTGCGGCCCACTCCGCAAGAAGGGCGACGGCTGCCACCACTGGGCCGAGTGTGCTGGGCGCTGCAAGACGGCGGCCGAGACCCTCAAGGACGGCTTCTGCACGCCCTATTGCAGCTCCGACGAGTGAGCCCGGGCTCGAGCCTTGCGTGTAGCCCGCGTCCGTCGCCGCCGACGGCGTGGGAACCCGTCGTGGAGCCACGATGGCCCTCTCGGCCATGAGGTCGTCATCAGGTCCTTGCGCGGCGGCTTCTCGAGGTTCACCCTAGGCGCGCAATGTGCAGATGCGCCGCCGCCCCCTCGAGGCAGCGGGCCCAACTGGCCCGGACGGTGTTCTCTGCCTTCTGCCTCACCTTCTTCGTCGTCGTAGCCCTTGCAGCCGCCTCGGGTTCGGCCCGGGCGCAAACTCCGCATCAGCACTCCGTCGCCCGAGCCATCGACCTCGACGCCCCCAGCGATGCCTTCGCCATGGCTGGCTTCGTCGCCGGTGCGCCTTGGCTCGATGCCTGGCTCCCCGAAGCCCTCGACGATGTCGGAATGGCCGAGCCCGAGCTGGAAGACGACGACGACGCCCATGCCCAAGGGCCGGCCCTCGCCCCTCGCGCGCCCGAGGTCAAACTCCTTTGCCCATCTCTAGAAGGTCCTGCCAGACCTAGAGCAGCGCATCGTATCCCAGCGCGGAAGGCGATGTCCGGACAACCGCGTGGCCCCCCCACCGCGCAGCGCTAGCCCTCGACATCACGCACCGGCCTGGCGCTAGCCCCTTCCGCGCAATGGTCCACCCGCTGGAACGCTCGTCTCATCGCGCGAGCGTGCCGTTTCCCATCAGGGGAACCCATGAACCGCATTCAGCTCCCTTCGCAGGGCGCCGCTTCGACGGCGCTATGCCCATCCACCTTTCTCAACCCCTCCACACGGCAGGGTGCATCGTGAAGCTAGGACACCTCTTCGTGAGTGCCTCGCTCTTGCTCGTCGCGAGCTGCGTCCCTTCGCTCGACGACAACCCACCACGCGAACCCAAGCTGGCCCTGCCCGACGCCTTCACTGGTGGCTCGACCACCTCGTCGAGCAAGGCCGAGAGCTTGGCAAAGAGAACGTGGCGCGAGGTATTCGACGACCCTCACCTGCAGCACCTCATCGGCCAGGCGATGCAGCGGAACCAGGAGATGAACATCCGGCTTCAGGAGATGATCATCGCCAAGAACGAGGCTCGGATTCGCGACGGTGAGATCCTCCCCAAGGTCGATGCTGGGGTCGGAACCGGCCTCGAGAAAGTCGGGTCCCACACCAGCCAAGGCCGCTCCGATGAAGCGCACGACGTCCCGGAGCATCTGCCCGACTTCCGCTTCGGCCTCACGGCTTCATGGGAGGTCGACGTCTGGGGCAAGCTTCGCAACGCCGCCAAGGCAGCCCGTCTCCGCTACCTCGCTACCACGCAGGGCCGGAAGCTCATGCAAACACACATCGTGGCCGAGCTCGCCCACGCCTACTACGACCTCCTCGCTCTCGACCGCAGACTCGAGGTCTTGAACCGAAACATTGCCATCCAACGCAATGCCCTCGACGTCGTTCGTCTTCAGAAAGCCGCCGCACGAGGAACCGAGCTGCCCGTTCAGCGATTCGAGGCCGAGGTGCTCAAGAACCGAAGCCTCGAGTTCGAGCTCAGGCAGCAGATCGTCGAGACGGAGAACCGAATCAACGTTCTCGTGGGGCGCTATCCGCAGACAGTCGACAGGGACCCTGCGCAGTTCGACCGCTCCCTCCCCAAGACCATCACGACAGGGTTGCCCTCCAGCCTCTTGGAGAACCGCCCCGACATCGTCGAAGCCGAGCTCCGCCTGCAGGCCGCCAAGCTCGATGTCGCGGTGGCCAAAGCACGGTTCTTCCCGTCGCTGAGTCTCGACGCTGAAGTTGGCTACGAATCGTTCGACCCGAGCCATCTCATCGACACCCCCGCATCCATCATGTACGGCATCGCGGGAAAACTCACGGCACCATTGCTCAACCGCAAGGCCATCGAAGCCCAGTACGGCTCAGCCAATGCGACCCAAATCCAGGCCGTCTTCGCCTATGAGCGAACCGTCCTCGACGCCTTCACTGAAGTCACCAACCAGCTCGCCATGGTCGACAACTTGGCCAGCAGCTACGACCTTCAATCCCAACAGGTCGCTCGTCTTCAGCGCTCGATCGAAGTGTCCAAAATTCTCTTTCGCTCCGCGCGTGCGGACTACATGGAGGTCCTGCTCACGCGTCGGGACGCACTCGACGCTGAGATGGATTCCATCGAGACCAAGAAGCGACAGCTACACGCATTGGTCAACGTCTATGAAGCATTGGGGGGAGGCTGGCGCTAGCCCCTCCCCAGTCCTTTTGGTTGTTTCGGCGACGAGGACCACACTAAGCACCAATGATGCCCCTCTCACTCAGCCCCCATGAGGCCCCGGCCCATGGACGTCGATGCGCCCGCCGCGCCGGCGTTGATCTGGGGAGCGCCATCCGCACGCGCCTATTGCAGGGAATCATTCTCCTCTTCGCGCTCGCATTCATCGGCCGCCAGGCCGCACCACGCCTCACCGAGCTCGGCGTCGCGACTCATCGGTCCGCCAGCACGGTCACCCCGGCCTCGGCCCATCGCCTGCACGACCACGGCGAGCGCATCCTACTCGAGGCCGAGGGCGACACCGTCGACGTCGAAGAGGACGACGAGCAACCTACCGGCCCATCATTGGTGCCGAGTCTGACCGACGAGGGGTCCCGCGGTCCGCTATCGCTCACAACGGAGCTGCCTGCCCCGATGCTAGGCGCGCCACTCCGCGACCAGGCTCGCCATCGCCCCGGCCTTCCACGCGGGCCGCCGCCAGCCTGAGCACCACCAAAGCGCCCGCGGGCCCACCAGCGGTCCGGCTCTCGCTCCACGGTTCCATACTCCAGGTGAGACTATCGAGCTCCCTCGGAAGATGGCTCACCCCCTGCCTCCCTGGCGACCCACCGCGGCGGCCTTCTCGCTCCGCTGTCCGCACTCATGAGGCCGTCCGACGCGCCGGCATCGACCTATCGGTGAGAAGAACCCGCGCCGTTCCCCTTGATTCCACCCGACACCGCGGATGCGCGTCGTCGCACCCACCTTGCCTTGCTCACACGTCAAAGGCTTTCCGAATGCACAAGCTCTCATCCCTCCCCCTTGCCCTCGCCATGATCCTCCCTTCCCCCCTCCCTGCCTGTAGCCACAGGCACGATGCGGATCACGAGGCTCACGAGGAGCACCACAAGCTCGTGGTGACCACGCCAGTCGCCAAGGATGTCGTGAGCACTCGGCGATACGTCTCCCAGATTCACTCGCGGCGACACATCGAGGTCCGCGCGCTCGAGACGGGATACCTCGACGAAGTCCACGTCCAAGAAGGCCAGACCATCCAGAAGGACGAGGTGATGTTTCGCATCATTCCCGTCCTCTATCAGGCCAGCTTGGACACCGAGGTCGCCGAGGCGCGCCTCGCCCAAATCAAGTTCAAGAACACCAAGATGCTCGCCGACGAAGACATCGTCTCCGACCAGGAGCTCGCCCTGTCTCAAGCCGAACTCGCCAAGGCCATGGCGACGGTCAACCGGGCGCGTGCCGAGCTCAACTTCACCGCCCTCAAGGCTCCCTTCGATGGCATCGTCGATCGCCAGCGTGCCCAGCAAGGCAGCCTCGTCGAGGAAGGCGACGTCCTCTCCACCTTGTCCGACAACGAGGTCATGTGGGTCTACTTCAACGTCCCCGAGGCAGGGTACCTCGACTACCAGGCGCACCTGAAAGACAACGAGCAAGGCATCGAGGTCGAGCTCGAGCTCGCCAATGGCCAGGTGTTTCCGCAGCCGGGAAAGATCACCGCGATCGAGGCCGATTTTAACAACGAGACCGGCAACATCCCCTTCCGTGCTGACTTCGCCAATCCGAACGGCCTGCTACGCCATGGCCAGACGGGTACCATCCTCTTGCACCGCAAGCTGCACGACGCGGTCGTCATTCCGCAACGGGCGACCTACGAGATCCTCGCGAAACGATACGTCTTCGTCGTCGAGCCCATCGCCGACGCCGAACGTCTTCGGCCGCCCGCGAATCACGGAAAGATCACGGGTGGAAGGCTTCGCGGAGTCGTGC